>Ga0126373_10000212_pt1 | contig 39222 bp, 31 predicted proteins | sample PanSoiMetPlot_11_FD_92545 | JGI IMG/M metagenome (GOLD analysis project Ga0126373, IMG submission 92545) | Tropical forest soil microbial communities from Panama - MetaG Plot_11 | ecosystem: Environmental > Terrestrial > Soil > Tropical forest > Bulk soil | place: Panama | collected 2016-02-17 | reverse complement strand
GGCGCCCGGGCCAGGTCCATGTGGCTCATGACGTTCCACTCTGCGTGCGTGCGTATCTTGCGCCGAGAGGCTCGCCGGTTCGGTTACCCATCAAGCTTTTCCATCTACGACCAGGCGGATTCGCAACGGCTTATGGCCATGGTGTGCCGTGAGCTCGAACTGGATGCCAAGTTCCATCCGCCGAAGGCGATGGCCAACCAGGTCTCGGACCTGAAGAACGAGCTGATCGACTACGAGACTGTGCTGGCCGAGGCGAGGGGCTACCGGGAGAAGGCCCTCGGAGAGGCTTATGCCGAATACCAGCGGCGGCTGGTTGCAGCCGGCGCGATGGACTTCGACGACCTGATCATGGTCACCGTCAACCTCCTGCAGGCCTTTCCCGAAGTAGCAGCCGAGTACCGGAGCAGGTTCCGGCACGTGCTGGTAGACGAATATCAGGACACCAACCATGCGCAGTACGTCCTCGTGCGCGAGCTGGCTGGTTCCGGCGGCGAGGCGCCGGCCGAGCTTGTCGTCGTTGGTGATGCCGACCAGTCGATCTACGCATTCCGCGGGGCCACGATCAGGAACATCGAGGAGTTCGAGCGCGACTTCGCCGGAGCTCGGGTCATCCTGCTCGAGCAGAATTACCGCTCTACCCAGAACATCCTGGCTGCGGCAAATGCGGTCATCTCCCGCAATCCGGGCCGTATTCCGAAGAACCTGTGGTCGGAGGCTGGCGACGGCGCGCAGATCACCGGCTACGTGGCAGACGGGGAGCATGACGAGGCCGCCTTCGTAGCCGAGGAGGTCGACCGCCTGGCCGACTCTGGGCAAGCCAAGCCAGGCGAGGTTGCCGTCTTTTACCGGACGAACGCGCAGTCGCGAGTCTTCGAGGAAGTCTTCATTCGGTCCGGGCTGCCTTACAAGGTTGTCGGCGGAGTCCGTTTCTATGAGCGCCGCGAGGTTCGTGACCTGCTCGCCTACCTGCGGCTGATTGCAAACCCCGAGGACGAGGTCTCGCTGCGCCGCATCCTGAACACTCCGCGGCGCGGTATTGGCGACCGGGCTGAGGAATATGTGGCAGGGCTAGCTAGCCGTGACAAGGTCACCTTCGCCCAGGCATTGACACGCCCCGACGAGGTTCCGGGGCTGGCTGCGCGGTCGGCGCGCGCGATCCAGGGATTCAATGACCTCATCGATGGGCTGCGAGCGATGTCGCAAGCGGGCGGCCCGGTGGGCGATCTGGTCGAGGCCGTGCTCGACCAGACCGGCTACATCGCGGAGCTGCAGGCGTCGTCGGACCTGCAAGACGCCAGCCGCATAGAGAACCTGACCGAGCTCGTGTCGGTGGCCCGTGAGTTCGATGCTAGGCAGCCGGGCGGGTCGCTGGCTGATTTCCTCGAGCAGGTTTCGCTGGTCGCTGATGCGGACGAGATTCCCGAGGGCGAAGAGCACGGCGGCATGGTCACGCTGATGACGCTGCACACGGCCAAGGGCCTTGAGTTTCCCGTGGTCTTCCTTACCGGGCTGGAGGAGAACGTCTTCCCGCACGAGCGGTCCATGGGGAACGACCAGGAGCTGGCCGAGGAGCGGCGGCTCGCATATGTCGGCATCACCCGTGCGATGCAGCGCCTGTACGTGACCCGAGCGGCCACCAGGACCTGGTTCGGCCGCCCCGGTTACCACAAGCAATCCAGGTTCCTGTCTGACATCCCGGCCGGCCTGATCGACTGGCGGAGAGATGAGTCCGCCGCGGTGGCCCCTGCGTCCGAGCGGCTAGCACGCCGTCCTGGTGTTCATGTGCTCGGCAACAGGCAAGTCCCGGCGTTGCAGCCGGGTGACCGGGTCAACCACGACTCCTATGGCTTGGGAACCGTTCTCTCGGTCGAAGGCCGCGGCGACGACCCGGAAGCGAAGATCGATTTTGGCGGCGACTACGGAGTCAAGCACCTCGTGTTGCGGTACGCGCCGATCGAGAAGCTCTAGGCCGAGACGAGGCAGCTCGCTTGCGGTAGGCCCGTGCCTTGGCGCGCGAGCCGCAGATCTGCATGCTGCACCAGCACCCGTTTTGAGTCGGAGACCTGTCGTAGAAAGCCCACTGGCAGTCACTAGCACTGCAGACTTTGAGCCGCGACCAGGTACCGAGGGTTGCCGCTTCGGCGGCGATCAGCATGAGCCGGGCGAGACCAGCCACCGCGCCGAACCCAGCGGGTGCCGCTGCGACATGGCCATCCGGGCTGACTTCCAGCTGGGCCGGCAGGGCTGCGGCGATTACCCGGAGCCGCCGAACTGGATCGGGGCGAACGGGCTCCGGAAGACCACGATCGGGAGGGAACGTGGTGGCTTGCGCCCCAGCGGCATCATGTGCGACGTGCGAGCCCAGGATCCCGCGCAGTGCCTCCCGCAACTCCAGGGCCAGGAATAGCTGTTGCGATCCGGCGGGCCCGGACGTGCTCGCGTCGGCCCGCCCGAGCCCATCGGCTGCGTCCGCGCTGAGACCGGCGCGTGCCAGCCAGCGATCCAGCGCAGCCGGGCTGTCGAGTTCGTCGGTCGATTGCTCGATGTCTAGTGTGTTAACGAATGCTTGCAACGTGGCCAGGTCGCCCGGTGCCTGACCGATGCGCGTTTCGCCCGCACCTGCACGGCCAGACATAGCATGACCTCCCTCCGCAAGCCCGGCAGCATGCTGGCGCCGCCGGATTGCCATCACCATCATTTTACGTCAGCTGGTTATGTTCTGCTGGCGGGCACGAGTAAAGTAGTTACTAGCAAAAGCTAAATGGTGGTGACGGCAAGAAAATCGCCGGGACGAACCGGAGGTAGTCATGACGGACTGGGCCGTGATCGGGGTACCAACCAGCGCTGGCGCTCATCATGCAGGTCAGGAACTCGCTCCGACAGCTCTGCGAGCTGCCGGACTGCTTGATCGACTGCGCGCGGCAGGCCTTACCGTCGTCGATACGGGCGATCTTCCCGGCAGCCGGTTCGCAGTTGACCACAAGCACCCCCTTGCCAGAAATGCCGATGCGGTAGTAGCTGTAGCGCAGCAAGTAGCTACTTCTGTGGACGAACAACTCGCGGCCGGACGCCGACCGCTGGTGATCGGCGGCGACTGCACGATCACTATTGGGGCGGTCGCTGGGTTCCGTCGCCGCGGCCACGACGTCGGGCTGGCGTACGTGGACGGCGATGCAGACCTGGGCATGTTGCATCCAGATCGCTCGGGCATCCTCGACGACACCGGCATCTCGCACCTGCTCGGCCACGGCTACGAGGGCCTGGTGGGACTGAACGGCGATGGCCCGCTCCTCGCGCCATCGAGGCTGGCGATCGTCGGGTGCGACCCGCGGGAGGTAACCGCCGAGGATCGTCGCTTCCTTGCCGACGCGGGTGTCAGCTATCGCGAGGCAGCCGATCTGGCCGCCGATCCGGATGCGGTCGCGGTTGAGGCACTTGCCGCGCTCAAGGAATCGGCATCCGGTGTGGCTGACGACGCCCGCCCCGTGCTTGTCCATTTCGACGTGGACGTCGTCGACTCTGGTGACCTGCCGCTCGGCAACTTCCCGCACTACGGGTCGGGAGTACAGCTGAAGGACGCGGTTGCTACCTTGCGGGTCTTGCTGGCCGACCCGGACTGCTCAGGGCTAGTCCTGACCGAAGTGAACCCCACCTACGATCCGGCAGGCAGCCAGTTGGACAGGTATGTGGATGGGCTGGTGCAAGCGCTCTCTGGCTAGTCGGATCAGACCGGACGCATGCCGTGCTTGCGCATGAGATCAAGCTCGCTGTCCCGGTCAGGCGCGCGGTCCGCCGACCACAGCTCGGCGAGCTCGCGGAAGTAGCCGTCCAGAGCGGGCGAGTGCAAAACCAACACGCGAGCAGCGGTGCTGGCACTGGCACCGAATGTGTGCGCCACACCGCCGGGCACTAGGACGAAGCTGCCAGCACCGGCGGTGACATGCTCACCGTCGAGCTCGAATTCTGCCTCGCCGTCGAGGACCCAGAAAGCCTCGACCCGATCCGGATGCACGTGCGGTGGCGGGCGCCTGCCGCCAGCGGGAATGTGCCGTTCGTGCAGGGAGAACGCGCCCTCGGTCGTGGCACCGGTCGCCTTGAACGCAAGTGCGCTGCCGCGAACCACGAGATGCTCGCCCGACCCAGGCGCGATCACTAGATAGTCAGCCACGCATAACTCCTAGCACAGACTGCCTGACCTGCTCGGCCAGTAGGGCCATGTCCAGTTTGCCGTGGGGACCTGCGGATAGAGGCGGGCCGGTTAGGCTGAATCGGCTGCCCGCATCGTGGCAGGCGGCTAACTCTGGGCGGAGGATGTATGAGCAGTATCCGGGTGATTATCGCCAAGCCCGGTCTGGACGGCCACGATCGCGGCGCCAAAGTTGTCGCCCGAGCATTGCGCGATGCCGGGGTCGAGGTTATCTATACCGGGCTGCATCAAACTCCGGAGCAGATCGTTTCCGCCGCGTTGCAGGAAGATGCCGACGCCATTGGTTTGTCGATCTTGTCCGGCGCGCATATGACGCAGTTCAGCCGGGTGCTCGAACTGCTGAAGGAACGTGATGCCAGCGACATCACAGTGTTCGGCGGCGGCATCATTCCCGACGCCGATATCGCCGAACTCGAGCGCATGGGCGTCGCCAAGATCTTTACTCCCGGCGCAACGACCACCGAGATAGTCGACTGGGTCCGGTCGGCGCTCGGCAGCCAGGAACGAGTCAGCTGACCCAGGTGCCTTGCGCGGACCGGCCGGCACTAGGCTGCCTGCCGCAGAGCGGGGTCGCGCTCGATCACCTGCTTCTCAGTATCCGACATCCAGTGTTTCCGATATCCAGCGTGAAGGACGGACCGGAGTGGACCTCTTCGAGTACCAGGCGAAGGAATTGTTCGCCGAGTACGGCGTACCGATACCGCGCGGCAAAGTAGTACGCACAGCGCAGGAGGCTCGCCAGATCGCCGAAGGCTTCGCCGCTGAGGGCAAGCCGGTGGTCGTGATCAAAGCTCAGGTGAAGACCGGTGGCCGCGGCAAGGCAGGAGGAGTGAAGCTCGCCGACAACGCTGCTGAAGCCGAGGAGAAGGCCGGCAAGATCCTCGGCATGGATATCAAGGGTCACACGGTTCACTCGGTTCTAGTCGCGGAGGACACTGACATCGCGCAGGAGTACTACCTGTCCTTCCTGCTGGACCGCGCCGAGCGGACCTTCTTGTCGATGTGCACGGTCGAGGGCGGTGTCGAGATCGAGGAAGTCGCTCGCACCAATCCGCAGGCACTGGCCAAGATTCCGGTGGACCCCCTCACGGGAGTCGACGCGGCCAAGGCTATGGAGATAGTGCGCGCTGGCCGCTTGCCGGAAGAGGCACAGGCAGGTGCGGCCAAGCTGGCCGAGCGCCTCTGGGCGGTCTTTACCGACGAGGACGCGACCCTTGTTGAGGTCAATCCGCTGGTATACACCGGCGATGGCCGGGTCGTAGCCCTGGACGCGAAGGTGACCTTGGACGACAACGCGTCGTTCCGGCAGGACTGGGCTGAGTTCGCAGACCCGACTGCCGTGGATCCGATCGAGGCGCGCGCCAAGGCTAAGCACTTGAACTACGTCAAGCTTGATGGCTCGGTCGGAATCATCGGCAACGGCGCTGGGCTGGTGATGTCAACCCTCGATGTGGTGGCGTACGCGGGAGAGGAATTTGGCGGCGTCCGTCCGGCCAACTTCCTTGACATCGGCGGCGGGGCGTCGGCGGAAGTAATGGCCAATGGCCTGGACATCGTGTTGTCTGACCCGAGCGTGCGCAGCGTCCTGGTCAATGTATTTGGCGGCATCACGTCTTGCGACGCCGTGGCCAACGGCATCGTCTCGGCTATGCAGTTGCTATCCGACCGGGGTGACCAGGTCCGGTATCCGATCGTCGTCAGGCTCGACGGCAACAAGGCGGCAGAGGGTCGGCAGATCCTGGCCGACGCCGCGATCCCGGTCGTGGAACAGGTCGCCACTATGGACGATGCGGCGCGGCGCGCCGCCGAGCTGGCCGCTGCGGCCGCGAAGGGAGCATGAGATGGCGATCTTCCTGACGGCCGACAGCCGGATCATCGTCCAGGGCATAACCGGCTCGGAGGGCCGCAAGCACGGCGCGCGGATGATCGCAGCCGGTACCAAGGTTGTGGGCGGCACTAACCCGCGCAAGGCTGGCCAGACGGTGGAACTGGCAGGTCAGGACGTCCCAGTATTTGGAACGGTCGGCGAAGCGATGGCAGCTACGGGCGCTGACGTCTCAGTTGTGTTTGTGCCGCCTGCCGGCACCAAGGATGCGGTGATGGAGGCCATCGACGCGCAGATTCCCCTGGTGATCGTCATCACCGAGGGCGTGCCTGTGCACGATACGGCCGCATTCTGGGCCTACGCCTGCGCGACCGGGAACCGCACCAGAATCGTCGGGCCGAACTGCCCCGGTGTTGCCTCGCCTGGAAAGTCCAACGCCGGCATCATCCCCGCGGACATCACCTCGCAAGGCCGCATCGGCTTGGTCTCCAAGTCAGGCACTCTGACCTACCAGATGATGTACGAACTGCGCGACATTGGTTTCTCCACCGGCGTGGGCATCGGCGGGGATCCGATCATCGGCACAACGCACATCGATTGCCTCAGGGCGTTCCAGAATGACCCCGAGACAGATGCCATCGTGATGATCGGCGAAATCGGCGGAGACGCTGAAGAGCGAGCTGCGGCGTTCATCGAGAAGAGCATGACCAAGCCGGTCGTGGCATACGTCGCGGGCTTCACCGCACCCGAGGGCAAGACCATGGGCCACGCCGGCGCGATTATCTCCGGCTCGGCCGGGACCGCCCAGGCGAAGAAAGAAGCCCTGGAGAAGGTCGGTGTTCGCGTTGGCCGCACGCCGAGCGAGACGGCCCGGCTCGTCCGCGAGGTCATGCAGGCCGGGTAGCACGCGCACTCGGCGCGACTGTGCAGACCAGCGCGACTGTGCAGACCAGCGCGACTGTGCAGACCAGCGTGACTGTGCAGACCAGCGTGACTGTGCAGACCAGCGCGACTGTGCAGACCGGCGCGCCTCCGCAACGCAGCCGCGCATGGTTGCCAGGCTTGACTCTTGTGACTGCTTCCGCCGTTGGCGCTCGTAGCCGTGCAGTTGCAGGCACGGGCGGCACCGGTCAGCCCGGGTTGGCGGAAGCCCGACCCCTGATCATGGCGGGCGCTATCGCAGCGTGCGTAGTCACAGGTGCAGGGCTGGCTGTCATCACGTTGCTCGTGCTAGCCGGCTGGATCGCCGCGCCACACAATCAGATCGGCTTGGCGGCGGTCTTGCGAGCCGCAGCTGTGCTCTGGCTTGTAGCGCATCACGTCGCCGTCAACTTCCGCGGGGCTGGACGCATCGGCATGCTGCCCCTCGGGCTCGTCGTCCTGCCTGGGCTACTGCTCTGGCGGGCAGGCCGCTGGGTTGTCCGAGCTGGTCGGGTTCGGCGGCTTCGGCACCTCGGGTATGCCGCGCTCGCACTGGCTGTGCCGTACGCGCTTCTTTCTGGTGTCCTGGCGCTAGTCAGCAGGTCCGCCGTCGCGTCATCCTCACTTCCCGAGGCGCTGATCTCGGGTCTAGTGCTGGCTTTCGTGGCAGGCGGCCTGGGCGGCGCGCGAGCTATCGCACCGTGGCCGCAACTCATTAGCTTGCTGCCCGAGCGCGCGCGGTCCGTTGTTGTCGGCGTTGCCGGAGCTCTCGCCGCACTGATCTCGGGAGGGGCTCTGCTGGCCGGTGCTGCGATGCTGGTGCATCTGCATCAGGCCCAGGCAATGCAGGCGAGCCTGGCGCCCGGCATCGTCGGTACCCTGCTCCTGCTCTTGCTCCAGATCGGCTACTTGCCTAACGCAGTTGCCTGGGCGATCGCGTTCGCACTTGGACCCGGGTTCGCCGTCGGAACCTCGACAGTAGTTGCTCCGACCGGATCGGCGCTGCTGCAACTGCCCGCGCTCCCGATGCTTGCGGCGCTACCTCCGGGCCTGCATGGTGTGCCGCCCGGCTGGCTTCAGCCGACAGTGCTAGCGCTGCCCTACCTTGCGGGCTTGGTAGCAGGCCTCCTGATCATCAGGGCAGCACCACCGCTTCGACTCGACGAGGCGCCGCTGCTGGGACTGGCGTGCGGGGTGGCATGCGGGGGACTGCTGGGCGTGCTCGCCGCGGCATCTGGGGGCCCGCTGGGAAATGGACGGTTGTCTGCTGTCGGCCCGTCTGGCTGGCAGGTCGCGGTGGTTGCCATGCTGGAGATCGGCGTCGCGGCGGCCGTAACTGCAGGTGTGGCCAACTACGTCGTTCTGCGGCGGGCTGGCTTGCTGTCCAGACCCGAGCAGCGGTTTGGACGAGCGAAATCTCCTGTTGGGTCGTACGAGTCTGGGCACCTGATTTATTGCGACCCGCGTGGTGGCGAGGCCGATAGGGCCAAGCCACCATCGAGTCCAGGTCCTGCATCATTGCCGTAGCTCTTGCTGCTTGTACGCTGTCTTGGTCTGAGAGGCAGACTTGCTCTGAGATGGCAGAGATCCGAGCGAACTTGGCGACGAAGGAGCCAACAGTCAGTCACTCGCGATTGCTCGTGCTGGTTTCTGGTGCTGGCAGCATCCTCCAGGCGCTCATGGATGCATGCGCACGGCCGGGGTTTGGTGCGGCGGTTGTGGCTGTAGGGGCCGACCGAGACGGCACGGGCGGCGTGGCTAAGGCGCAGGCTGCTGGCATTCCTACCTTCGTCAGGCGCGTGAGGGACTTTCCAGATCGACCCTCCTGGGATCAGGCTCTTACCAAGGACTGCGCGAGCTACGAACCGGACCTTGTGATTGCAGCCGGATTCCTGAAGCTTGTCGGCACCGACTTTCTCGCTCAGTTCGGTGGCCGCATGGTCAACACGCACCCGGCGCTTCTTCCGTCGTTTCCTGGCCTGCATAGCGTGCGGGACGCTCTCGCGCACGGCGTCAAGGTCACCGGTTGCAGCGTCATCCTCGTCGACTCAGGCGTCGACAGCGGGCCGATCCTTGCGCAGCAGGCGGTGCCCGTGCTCGGCGACGACGATGAAGAAACTCTGCACGAGCGGATCAAAGTGGCCGAGCGCACGCTAGTGGTCGACACCGTTGGCCATATGGCCAGAGACGGATGGTCGGTGCAGGGCCGGAACGTGCGTCTGGGTAAGGATGGTTAGACCGAGCGCTATCCAACAAGAACAGGCGGCGATCACGTGACCAAGGTGGCGATTAAGCGTGCTCTGATCAGCGTCTACGACAAGGCCGGTCTGACAGAGCTAGCCACTGCGCTGCACGCGGCCGGGGTGCAAATCGTGTCGACGGGCAGCACTGCAGCCGCGATCACAGCGGCCGGGGTGCCCGTCCTGCCAGTCGAGAAACTGACCGGCTTTCCAGAATGCCTTGATGGCCGCGTTAAGACTCTCCATCCAGCCGTGCACGCTGGCCTGCTCGCCGACCTGGCCAAGCCGGCCCACCGGCAGCAACTTGACGACCTTGGCTTGGAGCCTTTCGACTTGCTGGTGTCTAACTTGTACCCGTTCGAACAGACTGTAGCCAGTGGTGCCGACGCTGCCGAGTGCGTAGAGCAGATAGACATCGGCGGACCGGCAATGGTGCGCGCGGCGGCCAAGAACCACGCGACTGTAGCAGTGGTGACCAGTCCGGCTAGCTATCCCGAACTGCTGGCGGCGCTTGCCGACGGCGGCTTCACTCTTGAGCAGCGCCGCCGCCTGGCCGCCCGGGCTTACGGTCACACCGCTGCCTATGACGCGGCCGTGTCTTCGTGGTTCGCCGGCCGTTACGCGCCGGACGAAGTCGAAGCACAGACCGGCTGGCCAGATCTGGTGAGCTCGGTCTGGACACGCAAGGACGTGCTGAGGTACGGAGAGAACCCGCATCAATCCGCCGCGCTCTATATTCAGGCCGGTGCCGACGGCGGACCAGGAATCGCCACCGCCGACGTCCTGCACGGCAAGGCCATGTCATACAACAACTACGTGGACGCCGATGCGGCCCGGCGGGCGGTTTTCGGTTTCAGCGATCCCTGCGTCGCGATCATGAAACACGCTAATCCGTGTGGCATCGCCATCGGTGCGGATCTGGCCGAGGCACATAAGAAGGCACACGCCTGCGATCCAACCTCTGCTTACGGGGGAGTGATCGCTGCGAACGGCACGGTCAGCAAGCAGATGGCCGAGCAGGTCGCCGACATATTTACCGAAGTGATTGTCGCGCCGGCCTTCGAGGCGGAAGCGCTCGACATCCTTACGACACGGAAGAACCTGCGAGTGTTGCGGTGTGCGGCGCCGGAGCCACCGGGCGAGTGGGGGCAGCCGCCCGATTGGCGGCAGATCAGCGGCGGCCTGCTCATGCAGACGACCGACACTGCGATCGAGCCGTGGGACGTGGCATCGGACTGGAAGCTGGTCGCGGGCGCGCCGGTCAGCGACGAGGTGCTCGCCGACCTGCAGTTCGCATGGCGCGCATGCCGCTACGTCAAGTCCAACGCCATCTTGCTGGCATCCGGAGGAGCCAGCGTTGGTATCGGCATGGGCCAGGTAAACCGAGTCGACTCCTGCCGGCTGGCAGTCACGAGGGCCGGGGATCGGGTGACCGGGTCCGTTGCGGCCAGCGACGCTTACTTTCCTTTCGCCGACGGATTGCAGATTCTCACCGACGCCGGAGTCCTGGCCGTTGCCGAGCCCGGCGGCTCGATCCGCGATGCGGACGTGATCGCCGCTGCACAGCAGGCAGGCATCGCTCTGTTCTTCACTGGCGCCCGGCACTTCTATCACTGACCGTCCGAAGCCTGCCCGCGGGCGGGCGAGCGGGATCGGGCAGAATGAGCGCCGATGACTGCGACGATTCTGGATGGCCGGGCAACGGCTCGTGCTATCCGCGAGGACCTCACCCGGCGGGTTGCCAAGCTAGGACAAGCGGGCGTGACGCCGGGCATAGGCACTGTCCTTGTTGGCGACGATCCGGGTAGTCATTCCTACGTCGCGGGTAAGCACCGCGACAGCGCTCAGGTAGGCATCCGTAGTATCCGCGTTGACCTGCCCGCCACCGCGAGCCAGCAACAAGTCGAGGACGCTGTAACTGGACTCAATGCGGACCCAGCTTGCACTGGCTATCTCGTTCAGCTTCCGCTGCCGGCCGGCCTTGACGCGCAGCGAGTGCTTGAGCTAGTCGATCCAGCTAAGGACGCTGACGGACTACAGCCGGTCAATCTGGGCAGGCTCGTGCTGGGCGAGCCGGGGCCGATTCCATGTACACCCAAGGCCATCGTTGAACTGCTGAGGCATTACGAGATCCCGATCGCCGGCGCGGACGTCACGATCATTGGGCGCGGCATTACGGTCGGGCGGGCGCTTGGGCTGGTGCTGACCCGGCGTAGCGAGAATGCGACCGTCACCCAATGTCATACCGGCACCAGGGATCTTGCGGCGCACACGCGCGCCGCTGACATCGTGGTCGTCGCGGCGGGCAGGCCTGGCCTGCTTACCGCGGACATGGTCAAGCCGGGCGCGGTGGTGGTCGATGTTGGTATCACCAGGACCGAGGCCGGGCTCGTCGGTGACGTCGATCCCGGCGTCGCTGATGTGGCAGGCTACCTGGCTCCGATCCCCGGCGGCGTCGGGCCGATGACTAGGGCCATGCTGCTGGCAAACGTGGTGGAGATCGCAGAAGCCCGCGTCGCACGTGCCCTAACATGACGGTCGCCGGGGCCGGATCGGTTAACTACTGGCCAGTAACATAAGCTCGGTAGCGAGGTTTCACTTAAGGAAGGTCGGCAGCTGGTCATGAACATCGTTGTCTTGGTCAAGCAGGTACCTGACACCTGGTCGGAGCGCACGCTGCGGCCGTCCGACAGCACGCTGGACCGGGATGCGGCGGATGCGGTCATCAATGAGCTCGACGACTACGCGATCGAAGAGGGCCTGCGGCTGCAGGAGGCTCATGGCGGCGAGGTCACGATTGTGTCGATGGGCCCGGAGAAGGCAGCCGACGCGATCCGCAAGGCGTTGTCGATGGGTGCCGACAAGGCAGTGCACGTGACCGACGAGGCATTGCGTGGCTCGGATGGCCTTGTGACCTCGGCTGTGCTGGCCAACGTGCTCGGGAGGACCGGATTCGACCTGGTGATTCTGGGCTCGGAGTCGACCGATGCCCGGATGGGCACGCTGGCGGCGATGCTCGCTGAACGACTCGGCGTGGCGCAGATGTCGTTTGCCAGCAAGGTCGAGACCGACGGCTCCGCTATCACGATTCATCGCCAGGCTGACTATGGCTACGACACTGTCGAGGCCAGTCTGCCTGCCGTGGTCAGTGTCGTGGAGAAGATAAACGAACCCCGTTACCCATCATTTAAAGGGATCATGGCTGCCAAGAAGAAGCCGGTAGAAACCTTGAGCCTTTCCGACCTTGGGATCGACGCCAATCAGGCCGGCCTTGCTGCAAGCGCGACCGAAGTCGTCAGCTTCGCCAAGCGCCCGCCGCGGGCGGCAGGCACCATTGTTCCCGACGACGGGGACGGCGGGGTCAAGGCTGCTGAGTTCCTCGCGGCCCGCAAGTTCATCTGACCGGCAGTTCACGAGCAACGACGCGCTTAACCGGAAGGCTTCCCCACATGGCTGAGATCCTGATCCTTGCCGAGCATGATGGCGAGACCGTCAAGAAGGTGACCACTGAGCTGATCACCCTGGCCCGTGGCCACGGGGAGCCAGCTGTGGTGTGGACCGGTCCAGGCGCGGACGGTGCCCGCGGCAGGCTGGCCGAGTTCGGTGCCGCGAAGGTTTATGTGGCCGACAGCCCCGACTATGCGGACTTTGTAGTCGCGCCGAAGGCAGAACTGCTGGCCCACCTGGTGGCGGAGAAGGCGCCCGCAGCAGTGCTGGTGGCGGCCACCTCCGAGGGTCGCGAGGTGGCAGGACGCCTGGCGGTGAAGACCGGCTCCGGAGTCCTTACCGACGTGACCGGACTGGCTGACGGGCTGGTAGGCGAGCAGTCGATCTTCGGCGGTGCGATCACGGTTCAGTCGAAAGTCACGACCGGGACCACGATCATCGCCGTCCGGCCCAATGCCGTGACGCCGGAACCTGCGTCGGGCGCCGCCGAGATCGAGCCCGTGTCCTTCGCGGCTAGTGACGCGGCCAAAGCGGCCAAGGTAACCGGCCGCGTCGTAGCCGAGCGCGGTGAACGGCCCGAGCTGACCGAAGCCTCGATCGTCGTCTCAGGTGGCCGTGGCCTTGGCTCAGGCGAGCATTTCGCGCTCATCGAGCAGCTGGCTGACTCGCTTGGCGCTGCAGTGGGCGCTTCCCGCGCTGCCACCGACGCGGGGTGGTACCCGCACCAGTTCCAGGTCGGCCAGACTGGCAAGACCGTCTCGCCGCAGCTGTATCTGGCAGTTGGCATCTCTGGGGCGATTCAGCACCGCGCAGGCATGCAGACCTCTAAGACCATCATGGTGATCAACAAGGATCCTGAGGCACCGATCTTCGAGCTCGCCGACTTCGGAGTTGTGGGCGACCTGTTTAAGGTGGTGCCGCAGCTCGTCGAGGAGATAGGTAAACGCTCAGAGGGCTAGTCCGTGGCCCATCCAGAGCGGCCGCCGACGGCACGGCATGGCCGATCGCGGTTAGGCTGGATGCATCATGTCAAACCTCGACGCAGCCGGCCCTGGGCCGGAGTCGCTGCCGCCTGCCAGACCGGCATCGGCCAGTCCGGTCTACCTAGATCACGCTGCTACGACGCCGATGCTCCCGGCTGCCCTGGCAGCTATGACGGAGGAGCTGGCTCAGCTCGGGAATCCCTCGTCATTGCACAATGCCGGACGGCGGGCGCGACGGGTAGTCGAGGAGTCGAGGGAACTGGTCGCTGAGGCCTACGGAGCCCGGCCCAGTGAAGTGATTTTCACCAGTGGCGGGACCGAGGCCGACAACCTGGCCGTCAAGGGAATGTATTGGGCCCGGCGGGCCGAGCATGCGGCCAGGCGACGAGTCCTGGCCACCGCGACCGAGCACCATGCAGTGCTCGACAGCGTCGGCTGGCTGGCCGAGCATGAGGACGCTGAGGCTGACTGGCTGGCGGTGACGTCGGCCGGTGTGGTCACCCCAGCCACTCTCGCCGAGGCCATCGAGCGGGATCCGGCCGGCGTGGCCTTGATCAGCATTATGTGGGCCAATAACGAGGTCGGCTCCATTCAACCGATCGCGGAACTGGCCGAGCTCGCCGCAGAGCGGCAGATCCCGTTCCACAGCGATGCGGTCCAGGCAGCGGGACAGCTGCGGGTCAGCCTGGCTGACAGCGGCGCGACCGCGCTCACGATCACCGCGCACAAGATCGGCGGACCCGTCGGAGTGGGGGCGTTGCTGCTGGCCAGGGGCGAGCAGCCGGTGCCGGTCTTGCATGGTGGTGGGCAAGAGCGAGACGTGCGCTCCGGCACGCTGGACGTGCCTGCGATCCGGGCTTTCGCGGTCGCGGTTCAGGAGGCGACGCAGCGCCGGGCAGACGAGGCGAAGCGGGTGGCAGCCCTGCGCGACGACCTGGTCGCTCAGGTCCTTGCTGCCGTGCCAGATGCCGTGCTCAACGGAACCCCGCCAGGGCCCGGAAGGCTCCCTGGGAATGCGCACTTCTCCTTCCCTGGCTGCGAGGGTGACGCGCTGCTCATGCTGCTAGACGCCAAGGGCATTGCGTGCTCGACAGGATCGGCATGTACGGCGGGAGTGGCCCAGCCAAGCCACGTGCTGCTAGCCATGGGTGCCGACGAGGCGCGAGCTCGCGGCTCGCTTCGGTTCTCCCTGGGGCACTCGTCGCAGCAGTCGGATGTCGACCAGCTCGGCTCGGCCATCAGCGAAGTCGTGGAGCGGGCCCGCCGGGCTACTCGGTAATCGCTAGTCGCAGGCCGATCTATCCTGGGCGGGATGACTACCTTGCGTGTGCTGGCCGCCATGTCGGGCGGCGTGGACTCGGCTGTGGCCGCTGCCAGGGCGGCTGAAGCAGGACACGACGTAACTGGCGTGCATTTGGCGTTGTCGCGCAATCCGAGCTCGTATCGAACAGGAGCGCGCGGTTGTTGCACGCTCGAGGACGCGCGCGACGCCCGGCGAGCCGCCGATGTCATCGGCATCCCGTTCTACGTCTGGGATATGGCTGAGCGGTTCCACGCTGACGTGGTCGAGGACTTCGTTGCTGAGTACGCCCGCGGCAACACGCCGAACCCGTGCTTGCGCTGCAACGAGAAGATCAAGTTCGCTGCTGTCCTGGACCGGGCAGTCGCCCTTGGCTTTGATGCAGTTTGCACAGGTCACCACGCCCGCCTGGAGCCCATCCCCGGCGTGAACGGACGCAACCGGCTCGTTCGAAGCGTTGATATCGGCAAGGATCAGTCGTACGTGCTGGCAGTTCTTAGCAGTGATCAGCTTGGACGCGCCATGTTCCCGCTGGGCGGCATCACCAAGGATCAGGTCAGGAAGGAAGCGGCTGATCGCGGTCTTGCCGTGGCCGACAAGCCGGACAGCCACGACGTGTGCTTCATCGCGGACGGCGACACGCGTTCTTTCCTGCACGGCCAGCTTGGCAGTGCACCGGGTCAGATCGTTGACACCGACGGCGCAGTTGTTGGCAGCCATGACGGCAGCTACGGATTCACAATCGGGCAGCGCAAGGGCCTGGGTATCAGCAGGCCGGCACCCGACGGCAAGCCCAGGTTTGTGCTGAACATTGAGCCGGTTTCGCGCACCGTCACCGTCGGCCCGGCCGAAGCGCTCGATGTGGTGGAGATAGAAGCGAGCCAGCCGATATGGTCCGGCTGCCTCCCGCCGGACAAGCCAGTCGATTGTCACGTGCAGCTGCGAGCGCACGGCGAGGTGCACCCCGCCGTGTGCGAGCATGTCGGCGACAAGGTACGGATCAATCTGCATGAGCCTGCGCGCGGGGTAGCTACTGGTCAGGCTGCAGTTTTCTACGACGGCGACGCGGTGCTTGGCAGCGCCAGGATAACGAGCACGCGCTAGCCGGTTTCCCGATCCACTGTCAAGAGTCGAAGAACCGGTCGGGCGCGGTGAATAGCGGCGGCCACGAGACCGGGATATGACTTGTTGCCTTCTGGAATCTGGCCGCCGAAGGATACCCGTCGTCGGCATGAAACCCGGTCAGCTCAAAGCCCTCTCCGAGGTAATAAGCATGCAGCGCGAGGTTGGTTGTCCACGCGCTAACTCGCAACCAGCGTGCGCCGTGCACAAGATGCCCTGTCCGGCCGGCCCAATCGAGGAGCGAGGCGCCGAGGCGATGGCCGGCATAACTGCGGGCCACAACAAGGCGGTGTACGTAGACAGCCGGCTCCGCACGCGGCCCCTGCGCCCAGTACGGATCGTGGTCTGGATCGGCTGTCAGCGTCGCAACCGGAGTGCTTGCGTCCCAGCAGATCCACGTCTTGCCTTCGCGCAGGGACGCACGTATCCGGCTATCGCGTCCCGCGCGACTGGGCCAGGGTTTGGCCCACTGATCAGTGTTTTTGTAATCGTGTAGCCACCTGGCAGCCTCGTCGATGAGGCCAATGATCTTCGGTGTATCGCGGACATGGGCGCGATGCAGAGAGAGCGGCCAATCCGGCATACCCTAATTATTCAATATCGTTAGGGTTTTGCCAGAATCGGCCGCTCTTCGACTTGCTATTTGAGATGGGCTGCGGCCGGAGGCCGTAGCCCAGAACAACTCGGTGCAGTCAGGACTGTGGGTCGTAGTGCTCGTAGCGATACTGCGCCGACGGGCCTGCATGACGCTTTGCCATCTGCACCTCCTTCCGAGATCTGCAACCCTAACGGGCGGGCTACATGGGGTTAGCTGCGGGGCCAATGTTGTCGAAATCGACTAGACGGACAGGAAATCAGTGTGGCTCATCGGGAATATCCGGATCTGGGCCATTCATTACGAATTCGTTTCGGTCGCCCGGACAGACAGTAACGGTGAGCCGGAAGGGATTGCCGTCCTGGTCATAAGAAGTGCGAAGGTTCTCGAACACCCCGACTCTGCCATCCTCCGGCAGGCGGAAGAAGGTCGTCTCAATGCGGTCAGGGGTGCGCACGGTAATGAGGTATCGATAGCCCGCCTCCTTCACGCCGAGCGCATCGCGGAGGTACTGCGTGGAACCTTCCCGGATGTCTTCGGCGACGATCAGACGGTCAGCGCCGCGGACCGTGACCAGGTCCATGGAGAAGAACGAGGTCTGCAGCGAGTAGGGCTGGCCGTCGATGAACCTTTGCTGGTGCCTGCTCAAGACCAGACTGCGCGCTGGCAGCTCCAACTCGGTGGCGACCTCACCTACCGCAAGGTGCGTCTCTACCCGCGGGGTAGTGCTGTCAGGGACACGGTGCTGTGCCTTCACCGACTGGGAATAAAGGTCGCCATCGCGCTCGCCAAACTTGGCCGGGTCGGCAGATAGGTCGGTGACGAACGGCACGATCTTCGCCCGTACGAACGTGCCTTGCCCTGGCCGCGCTTCAACAAGGCCGAGTTCGGTGAGTAGCTTGATCGCCTCGCGGACGGTGCTTCGGGACGCTCTCCACTGGCCTGATAGCTCGATCTCGGTGGAAAGTTGCGTGCCAGCCTTCAGGACACCGGCGTCGATCTCCTCGCGCAGGCTATCGGCGATCTGCCTGTACTTCGGGTTAGTCATCGCGATCCTGAGTCGGCCGCTCGCCTGGGCTTTGCCCGTGCCGCACCCGAGTTGGCACGGCGCCACCGAACACGGCGAAGTGGTTACGGTCAGCCGCGTAGACGCTGACGGTCAGGCGGAACGGCTTGTCGTTGCCGTCGAAGGCAGTTCGAAACGTCTCAAGGACTGATACGAGACCGCTATCTGGCAGCCTGAAGAACGCTGACTCCTCGGCAGAAGGAGGCCGGACAGTGATCCTGTCGCGGTACCGGGTCTGGCGCAAGCCGAGGACGTCGCCTAGGTATTTAACGGTGCCGGGCATGATGTCCGACGCCACCATCAGCATTTGTGCGCCATCGTGGACTAGCGACATCGGGTAATAGGAGGTCTGCAACGAGGAGGGCGCTTGGTCTATATAGCGCTCCTGATGCCGGCTGACAATGTTAGCTCCAGCGTCTAGCCGGAGCTCCTCGGCGATGACGCCTGCAGCTTGCTTGATCTCGACTCGCGGATTCGGCGTGAAAGGATCCCTGCCCTGGGCGAGGACTTCGGCTTTGAACGCCTCGCCCTCGCCGCCGCCCAACCCGGTCTTTGGATCTGCCGAAAGCGTCGTTACGTATGGCTCGGTCTTGACGATTACGAACGTGCCCTGACCTGGCCAGGTCTGCACCAGCCCGCGCGTGGTCAGGAACCGGACAGCGTCCCTGACTGTGTTGCGGGAGGCCCTGAACTGCGCCCTCAGCTCCTGCTCGGTGGGCAACTTGGCACCCGGCAGTAGAACGCCAGAAGCAATCTGCTGCTCCAGGTCGTCGGCTATGCGCCGGTATAGCGGATCGGGCACGTCACCCCCAGATCCCAGCCACTTTTAGTGAATGGCACTTCTGGACTCAGCATGATCATCCTAGCAATCCCAAATGTAGGGGCCGAAGGCATTGCTTGGAGGTGCCGCGCGTGCAACCATGAAAGAGAGTCCAAATGTAGGGATGACTAGGACTATAGGTTCTACTGGGATGAGCCTAGCAGCCTGGTCCTCGAGAAATGGTCACGGGTTGGCGGCATTTCGGACCGACGGCGGCCGCAGCCAACCTACGAAAACCGCATAACCGACAGAAAGGCCAATGGGAAGAACCAGGGATCGCTGACTGGACTGATTAGGGGGATCCGGCCATGCCTGCCATCGAAGCTCTAATGCTGATCGCCGTAGCCGCCTTCCTCGGCCTCGTCGCCCTCATTGTGATCGTGGTCGTCGGAATCCACCACGAGGAGGACGAAGAGAGCCTTCTGCGCGGCAAGGCCCCAGGCATGGCAGCGACGCTAACTCGCCGAGTGGTCGGCCTATACGTCAGGAAGATCGAATCGCCCGCGCTTCATAGCAGGCGCCCAGAGGACCAAATTCCTTGGTATGAGCACAGCATCTAATGCAGTGCTCCCTTCTTAGACCGGGGCGCCGCACCGTGACAGGGGCACGGTTGCGGCGCCCCACCGCTAGCCGATCGTCGCGGGCTACTTCGACGTGACGTGGCCATCGCGAGTTGGTCATTCCGCCGCGCGTCGGCGGGCGCTAATAGGCTCTGATCGTGAGCGACCAGAGTCAACCTTTCCCATGGCCAGCGGGCAGCGCTACCGGGGTTGGCTCGATGCCTGGCGATGATCCAGTGGAGGTGTGCCGGATCGTCTTCGGTGAGCTGCCGGATCTGCCTTACCTTCCAGAGTTGCCTGGCCGCGGGCCGGGCGCCGAGATGACGGGCCGGACGGCCTGCCTGCTGGTTGACATGCCTGTGCAGATAACACCGCGCGGTTGGAAGCTTGCCGACCGGCCAGGGCGGGACATGACGAGGGCAGCTGGTTACCTGTCGCATGATCTGGATGCCTTGGAAGAGGTGGCAGAAAGCTACTCAGGTCCGGTCAAGGTTCAGGTCTGCGGCCCATGGACGCTGGCTGCGGCACTCGAGCTGAGTCGGTCGCTGAACCCCGCGCTGGCGGACCTGGGCGCTGTGGCGGATCTAACCGAGTCTCTGGCAGAGGGCGTGGCCGCACACGTGGCGGACGTTCGAAAGCGACTCCCCGGTGCCACTCTCGTCGTGCAAATAGACGAGCCATCGCTGCCCGCCGTGCTGGCCGGGCGGGTCCCGACTGCGAGCGGGCTGGGCACAGTTGCCGCGATCGATCAGCTCGTGGCGAGCCAGCGACTGGCGACAGTGCTGTCGGCCACCGACGCATTTACTGTCGTGCACTGCTGTGCCAGAGCCACCCCGTTCCTCCAGATAAAAGCAGCGGGCGCAGCTGCCGTTAGCTTCGATGTGGCGTTCGTCGGCAGCAAGGAAACCGACGAGATCGCAGAACTGGCTGAAGGCGGGCTTGCGTTGTTTGCCGGCGCAATGCCGACGAGTTCGGCGTACCGGCTAGTAAGCGGGCCGCCGTTTGCGCCGCGGCAGACGGCGGAAATCGTGGTCCAGCTGTGGCGCCGTACCGCTCTGGCAGCGGCCGAGTTTGCCAGGCACGTCGTAATCACGCCAGCGTGCGGGCTGGCGGGAGTTTCACCAGCGGCCGCGCGCGCTGTGCTCGAGCACTGCAGGGAAGCTGGGCGGATCGGTTTGGAGATGATCGCGGGTGAATGAGAAGGGCGCACCATGACGCAGCAAGACCCCAGGCAACGACACGCAGAACTGGCCGCCGAGCTGCTCGAGCATCAGTACCGCTACCACGTCCTCGACTCTCCGCTGATCTCCGACATCGACTACGACACGATGATGCGCGAGCTGCAGGCGATCGAGGAGCAAATACCCGAGTTGCGGACGCCGGATTCGCCAAGTCAGCGGGTTGGCGGCGTCATCTCAACCGACTTCACTCCCGTGCATCATCTGCAGCGGCTGGAGAGCCTGGACAATGTCTTCTCGCCCGAGGACCTGGACGCGTGGATCGCGCGCGCAGAACGTCTTGGTGGCGGCGGCCCGTACTTGTGCGAGCTGAAGATCGACGGGCTAGCCGTCGCTCTCGTTTACCGCAAAGGCCGACTGCAGCGTGCGGCCACCCGAGGCGACGGCGTGACAGGCGAGGACGTTACGCCAAACGTCAAGACGATTGCGGCAGTGCCGACGAGGCTGTCTGGTTCGGGCTGGCCGGACACGCTGGAAGTCCGCGGCGAGGTCTTCCTGCCCATCGCTGCATTCGAAGAGCTGAACGTTCGGCTGACCGAGGCGGGCAAGCCGCCGTTTGCTAACCCTCGCAACTCCGCGGCCGGTTCCCTGCGGCAAAAGGATCCGCGGATCACCGCGTCCCGTGCGCTCAACATGATCCTGCACGGGATCGGGCTGGTTGAGGGTCTGGCCGATCCGCCTGAAGCCCAGTCCGGCTGGTACGAACGGCTGCACGACTGGGGTCTGCCGGTCAGCGACCTGTATCAGGTCGTGCCGGGTGTCGACGGTGTCACGAAGTACATCACGCATTACGCCGAGCACCGCCACGATCCGCCGTACGAGATCGATGGTGTGGTCGTCAAAGCTGACACGCTCGCGGTGCAACGCCAGCTTGGTTCGACCAGCCGGGCGCCGCGCTGGGCCATCGCGTACAAGTACCCGCCGGAGGAGGTCAACACCCGGCTGCTTGACATCCGCGTGAATGTCGGCCGGACCGGGCGCGTCACGCCGTTCGCCGTAATGGAGCCAGTAAAAGTCAGCGGATCGACGGTCGAGAACGCCACATTGCACAACGCTGACGAAATCGCTCGCAAGGGCGTACTGATCGGCGACATGGTCGTCTTGCGTAAGGCCGGCGACGTGATACCTGAGGTCGTCGGGCCGGTTGCTGACTTGCGGACCGGAGCTGAGCGGGCATTTGAGTTCCCGACACACTGTCCGGCCTGCGGCACAGCCCTCGCGCGCGAGGATGGAGGGGTGGACTGGCGCTGCCCGAATGCCAGGTCCTGCCCCGCGCAGCTGCGGGAACGGCTGTTCCACCTGGCCGGTCGCGGCGCGCTTGACATCGAAGTCCTGGGCTACGAGGCAGCTGTCGCGCTCCTAGATTCAGGACTGGTTACCGATGAGGGTGACTTGTTCGCCCTGACCGCGGATTCTCTGGCTACCATCCCGTTCTTCATCAGCAAGCAGGGCAGCCTCACTGTCAACGCCAAGCGATTGCTTGCCAATTTGGATGACGCCAGGCACCGGCCGCTGTGGCGGATGCTGGTGGCGCTCTCGATCCGGCACATCGGCCCGACCGCGGCCAGAGCGCTAGCGGCGGCATTCGGATCTGTCGAGGCGATCGCGGACGCATCGGAGTCCGAGCTTGTCAGCGTTGACGATGTCGGGCCGACCATCGCGCGGTCGATCCGGGAGTGGTTCACCGTCGACTGGCACGTCGCGATCGTGGACAAGTGGCGGAAGGCGGGAGTGCAACTCGCCACAGAGGGTTTCGTGGCCCCAGCGCGCGATGAATCTGGCGCGGTATCTGGGGCCGGCGGGCCCCTTGCCGGGATCACCGTGGTGCTGACCGGGACCTTGGACGGCTACACCCGCGAGGAGGCGGGCGAGGCGGTTGAAGCTCTGGGCGGCAAGGTCTCCGGCTCGGTGTCGAAGAAGACTAGCTTCGTTGTCGCGGGGCAGAACGCCGGCTCGAAGTTGGACAAGGCTGAGTCACTTGGCGTGGCGGTGCTGGACGAAGAGGGGTTGCGTGTGTTGCTCTCAGAAGGACCGGAAGCTGCCCGACACCAGCCTTCGTGAACGTTACGATCACGAGTTGTAACGGATCGTATGCGTTTGGCTTCGGGAAGTAGGGTTTTGCCGTAGGATTCACGGAACGCGCTGAGAGAAACACGGTCAGCGACCGCGGCCGACGAGGAGCCATGAAGGACCCCACCGATACCAGGGACATCGGCCCGCGCATTGGTTCGCCGCTCTGGATCCACGTGACCGTGGTCTCGCTTATCGGCGTCGCTGTGTTCGTACTGGCGGTGAAGGCATTCGCTGGCGAGCACGTCGGTGATCTTGTCGGTCAGCCGATCTTCTGGGTGCTCGCCGGGATGGTTTTGGCCGGCGAGATCTGGCCGATCATTACTCCGGGCCGGTCGAGCATGGAAGCGCCTGTGGCCTCGGTCACATTCAGCTTCGCTGCGCTGATCGCGTGGGGGCTGCCTGCTGCCATACTGCTGCGCGCCGGTGCGACGTTGATCACATTCCTGGGAATGCGAAAAGCGGTGCACCGGGCGGTCTTCAATGCCGCCGCGTCGTCGCTAGGGATTGCTGCAGCAGGGGCCGTGCTGTGGCTTCGGGGAGTCCACACCCATCCTGGCTCGACTGTCCGCGTGGATGGCGACGACCTCATGGGGTTCGCGCTGGCGGCTCTGGCCTGTTTCCTGGTCACCCACGTGATCATCTATACCGCCGTAGCGCTGCATGCTCGAGAGCCAGTCGGGCGCAGGCTAGTAAAGAACCTGCCCTATCAGGCTTTCGTATATGGCGTCTTGCTGGCCACTGGGCCACTGGTTGCCGCGGTGGTCACTGATACAGACTCTGCGTCGATCTTGCTGCTGTTCGCCTTCCCACTGAGCGCGATCTATATCAACGCCTCGATGTCGCTGCAACGCGAGCATCAGGCGCATCACGATGAACTGACCGGGCTGGCCAACCGGAAGATGATGATGCGAAGGCTGGACGCCACGCTCGCGCAAGCCGCGGCATCCGGCACCAAGGTGGGCTACCTCCTGCTCGATCTTGACCGCGGCCTGAAGGAAGTCAACGACACCCTCGGTCACGCGGTCGGCGACCGGCTGCTCCGCCTGGTCGCGCATCGCCTCACGCATTCGATCCGGCCGGGCGACCTGGTCGCCCGGCTCGGTGGCGACGAGTTCGCTGTCTTGCTGCCTGCGGTCAAGGACGCTGCGGTAGCTCGCGAAGTCGCGGCCAGGTTGCGGGCCGCGGTGGCCGAGCCGATTCGTCTTGAGGGAATGTCGTTTGTCATCGAAGTGAGCATCGGCATCGCGATGTTCCCCGACGACGCGACCGGTGACGAAATGCTCATGCAACGCGCCGACGTAGCAATGTACCTGGCGAAGCAACGGCGCAGCGGGGTCGAGCGGTACGTGCCAGAGGTCGATCGCAACTCGCCTGCGCGGCTGGCGCTGTTTGGCGAGTTGCGACGCGGCCTAGACCGTGGCGAGCTGGAATTGCATTACCAGCCGAAGGTATACCTGGCCGACGGACAGACTGCGGGCATTGAGGCGCTAGTCCGCTGGCGTCATCCGGTGCGAGGCATGCTGTCGCCGCCAGACTTCATTCCGGTAGTCCAGCAGTCGTACTTGATGCGTGAGGTCACGGCGTACGTGATCGAGAGCGCAGTGGCCCAGGCCGCCGTGTGGCGCCAGTCTGGGCTGAGCGTGCAGATGTCGCTCAACGTCTCAGGTCGGGACCTGCTCGACAACGGCCTCGCGGAAGTAGTAGAGCAGTGCCTGAACCAGCATCGGGTGCCGCCAGAGGCACTTTTGCTGGAGATCGATGAGCGCGTCCTGACCAGCGAGCCCGCCCATGCGGTCGCAACAGCGGAAGCGTTGTCGCAGATCGGCGTCGGCGTAAGCCTGGACGACTTCGGCACCGGATATTCCTCGCTGGTACGGCTTAAGCGACTGCCGGTCCGCGAGGTCAAAATCGACTCCTCGTTCGTCAGCCGGATCCTGGAGTCGCCGGACGACGAGGTCGTGGTGAAGTCGATCGTCGATCTGGCCGCGGCGCTCGGGATCCGGTCGGTTGCGGAGGGCGTCGAGTCCGCAGAGGTCGCGGATGCGTTGCTGGAAATGGGCTGCGTCGCCGCGCAAGGATGGCATTTCGCCAGGCCGATGAATGCACTGTCAGCGACCGCATGGCTTACCGAGCATGCTGAGCCGCATGCGTTGCCGGCTGGTGCCGGAGCTCACCAGCGGGCCGCGGCCTATGCGCGCGAGCACTTTGGCGCAGTTGGCCTGCCGCCGTCAGGCTGGCGCTAGCTAACACTGCCGCCGTCAGGCTGGCGCTAGCTAACACTGCCGCCGTCAGGCTGGCGCTAGCCCGCCACCCGGGCCGGTGGCCCGCTAATGCCGTCGAGCCGTCTAAGACCCGCCCAATAAGATGGCCACCATGTCCATTACCCGGGACGAGGTAGCGCACCTGGCTAGGCTCTCCAGGCTGGCTCTGACCGATGCCGAACTCGACCACTTCGCCGGTCAGCTCGACCAGATCATCGCGGCAGTAGCGCGGGTCCAGGAGGTTGCGGCTGAGGGCATCCCGCCGATGACGCACGCAGTCCCCGTCGTCAACGTGTTCCGCGATGACGTGCAGGTGCAGTGCCTGACGCATGAGCAAGCACTCAGCGGTGCTCCCGCGGCCGAGCAGGAACGGTTCAAAGTGCCCAGGATCCTGGCGGAGGACTAGCCATGTCGCATCCCACCGACCTGGTCAGGCTGACCGCCGCGCAGACCGCCGCCGCAGTCGCGGCTGGCGAGGTATCGGCAGTTGAGGTGACCCAGGCGCATCTGGACCGGATCGCCGCAGTGGATACCGACGTGCACGCGTTCCTGCACGTGGCACACGATTCGGCGCTGGCGGCAGCGGCCGCTGTCGATCGCAAGCGAACAGCTGGCGAGCCGCTTGGCCCGCTGGCCGGAGTGCCGCTCGCACTGAAGGACGTGCTCACGACCGCGGACATGCCGACCACCTGCGGTTCGAAAATCCTGGAAAACTGGCGGCCGCCGTACGACGCAACTGTCACCCGTCGGCTCAGGCAGGCAGGTGTCGTGATCCTCGGCAAGACCAACATGGACGAGTTCGCGATGGGTTCATCCACGGAGAACTCCGCTTTCGGCCCCAGCCACAATCCGTGGGATCTGGGCCGGATTCCAGGTGGCTCGTCGGGTGGCTCGTCAGCTGCGGTCGCTTCGTACCAGGCGCCGATCGGGATCGGCACAGACACCGGCGGCTCGATCCGCCAGCCGGCTGCGGTATGCGGCATCGTGGGGACTAAACCGACGTATGGCGGCTCATCCCGCTACGGGCTTGTGGCTTTCGCATCGTCGCTCGATACGCCGGGACCGCTGGCGCGGACGGTGCTGGACGCCGCATTGCTGCACGAGGCTATGTCCGGGCACGACCCATGCGACTCCACCTCAGTGGACGCGCCTGTTCCGCCCGTCGTGGCAGCGGCAAGGCAGGCTGATGTGAGCGGACTGCGGGTCGGGGTTGTGGCTGAGTTCGGTGGCGACGGATACCAGCCCGGCGTACTCGCGCGCTTTGCCGAGGCGGTCGAACTGCTTGAGTCGCTCGGCGCGAAGGTCTTCGAAGTTTCCTGCCCGCATTTCAAGTACGCGCTGCCGGTCTACTACCTGATCGCGCCGAGCGAGTGCTCGTCCAACCTGGCCAGGTTCGACGCGATGCGTTATGGCCTGCGCATTGGCGACGACGGACAGGCCAGTGCGGATGAAGTGATGTCGCTAACCAGAGAGCAGGGATTCGGGGCCGAGGTCAAGCGGCGCATCATGCTGGGCACTTACGCGCTCTCCAGCGGCTACTACGACGCTTACTACGGCAAAGCTCAGCAGGTGCGAACGCTGATCTGCCGTGATTTCGACGCTGCGTTTGAACAGGTTGACGTGCTCGTTTCACCAACTACTCCGACGACGGCATTCGCAATCGGGGAGCGGGTGGACGATCCAATGGCGATGTATCTGGCCGACCTGTGCACGATTCCGTCAGATCTTGCCGGGAACGCGGCTATTTCTGTGCCCTGCGGTCTGGCCAGCGAAGACTCTCTCCCCGTGGGGCTGCAGATCATGTCGCCCGTTCTCGCTGACGACCGGATCTACCGGGTCGGCGCGGCTGTCGAAGCGGCTCTGGAGCAGCGCTGGGGCGGGCCACTGCTAGACCAGGCTCAGGGGCTGGCGCAGGCGGAGGGAGGAACTCGATGAGCGGGCTGATCGATCTGGTCGCGTTCGGGGATGCGATGGCCAGGTACGAACCGGTGATCGGGCTCGAGACACACGTAGAACTCGGCACGAACACGAAGATGTTCTGCGGGTGCCCGACCACATTCGGACTAGAGCCGAACTCGGCTGTTTGCCCAGTCTGCCTCGGCCTGCCGGGGTCACTGCCGGTCGCGAACCGCGCTGCCATCGAATACACGATCCGCATCGGTCTGGCCCTTAACTGCACGATTGCTTCCTGGTGCAGGTTCGCGCGCAAGAACTACTTCTACCCCGACATGCCAAAGGACTTTCAGATCTCCCAGTACGACGAGCCGTTGTGCACTGACGGCTCACTCGAGGTCGCTGTCGAAGGGCAGAAGTTCCGGATCGGGATCGAGCGAGTGCACCTGGAAGAGGACACCGGCAAGTCCCTTCACGTTGGCGGGGCGACCGGCCGGATCCACGGCGCCGACTACTCGCTTGTCGACTACAACCGCGCTGGCATCCCGCTGGTCGAGGTCGTCACCAAGCCGATTCCCGGCACCGGCGCTCTTGCCCCAGTGGTGGCGCGCGCTTACGTTACCGAGTTGCGGGACCTGCTGCGGGCGCTCAAGGTGTCGGACGTCCGTATGGAGGAGGGGTCGCTTCGCTGCGACGTGAACACCTCACTCGCGCCCTACGGGGCAACGCAGTGGGGAACGCGGACCGAGACAAAGAACGTGAACTCGCTGCGCTCGGTCGAGCGTGCCGTCAGGTTCGAGATCGAGCGGCAGGCCGCGGTCCTGGATGCAGGCGGAAAGGTAGTTCAGGAGACCAGGCACTTCCACGAAGACAGCGGGACCACGACCGCCGGCCGCAGCAAGGAAGAAGCGCAGGACTATCGCTATTTTCCCGAGCCGGACTTGGTGCCCGTCGCACCGGAGGCTAGCTGGGTCGAGGAGATCCGGTCGAGCTTGCCTGAGCTGCCGGCTACCCGTCGGGCACGACTTCAGTCCGAGTGGGGTTTGTCTGACCTGGACATGGCCGCGCTGCTGAACATCGGCGCCCTCGATCTGGTCGCGGCGACAGTCGCCGCGGGCGCGTCCGCCGCGGACGCGCGCAAGTGGTGGCTTGGAGAGCTGGCCCGCCACGCAAACTCTGCGGGGGTCGAACTACCCGAGCTTGCGATCACGCCTGCGCAAGTTGCGCGAGTGGCGGCATTGGTGCAGGACCGAACGCTGAACGACAAGCTCGCCAGGCAGGTGATCGAAGCTGTCCTGGCTGGTGAGGGAGAGCCGGATCAGATCGTGTCCGCCCAGGGCCTCGCGGTGGTCACTGACGACGGCGCGCTGACGCAGACCGTCGAGTCAGTTATCGCTGCCAACCCTGAGGTCGCGGACAAGATACGGGCTGGCAAGACCCCAGCCGTGGGTGCGCTAGTCGGCGAGGTGATGAAAGCGACTCGAGGCAGGGCGGATGCCGCACGCGCCAGGGAGTTGATCCTGCAGCGACTGACCGAAGGAAGCTGATCCGGCACCCTGCTGGCTGACGCACGGCTCGTCAGCTGTCGCACGGCCAGGCTGCGCCGAATCACCTCAGTTCCATTTGCTCAGCGTTTTGCGGAACTCGCTCAGTCCTGCCGGGTGAGCCTCCGGTCGGTAATCACCGTTCGACGTCACGCCGTCGAAGTAGACGATTCCATGCAAGCCCGCGTGATGGGCGCCGCGGTAGAGGCTGCTGAGGCGCGCTGCCCAGGCTGGGCCCCAGGAAACTCCAGTCTCGGCGAGTATCGCGGGCTTGCCTCGCGCAACGCGGTGCAGCGCCGCGAGCGTGCGGCCGAACGCGGAGTGGAACGTGCCGATTGACCCGCGGAGGTAACCGTCGATGCCAACCCAGTCGACGTAGGCCGATCCCGGATACCACGGCCGCAGCGGACAAGGGTCGTCCTGCCAAATGTCATTGATCGTCCACACCCAGGAGACGTTCGGAGCGCTGATCGAATCGTGTATGTGCCGCCAGGCTGCACGGAACGTCGCTGGTCGTGCCTGCTGGCAACCCCACGAGTACCAGACGCCATTCATCTCGTGACCGAAAGAAAGCAACACTGGGTCGTCAAGCGCGCGCAGTTCAGCCCCGTAGCTGCGCAACTGCCGGTCGAACTTGCCGCTGCTGATAGCTGCCAGCGATGTACCGCTCGGGTCGAGTTGAACGAGCGGCACGGCTCCGGCCATGAGCGCCTGCGTGATTCCCACGGTCGGCAATGGTGCTCCGAACCGCGCGAACATCGCGATGATCGCTGGATGTTCCCCTGTTTTGGTTTCCCAGGAGCTCAGATCGGTCATGGAAGGCAGCGCGACACCGTTCAGCCAGCGCGAGGTGAGAGGCGGGGAGTTGAAATCGACGTGGGTCGGGAGCGGCGAAGGCGGCTGTGCGGCGATCTGGTAGCTGCTGACGGCCGAGCACGCTGGCACCAGCGACAGCGCGAGCAAGGCGATCGCGGCGCGCGGAGCTTTCCTCATACCTTTGCTTCCTCCCCTCTGCGGTCCTCCTGTCGTGCGGCAATCCGCCGCTCGTCGGCATGTGGGCCGACTTCCACCGTGTGCCGAGTCACCCACTTCTGGTGCAGGCAAGTCGCGATGCCGTACACACGAAGTGGCCGGAGAACGAAAGCTGACCAGAAGGCCACTACAGGGGTTATGGCGAAGCCAGCCAGCCGGGCCCCCCAGGATTGGTCGCTCCGTACGATCGCGAAGACGCGGACAGCCATGAGGTACGACCACACGACCGAGGCCGCTGTCATCGTGACCGCCAGCAGCCGCGACTGGGGCCAGTAGGCGGCGCAGACAGCAACGGTCGCGAGCGCGACGACATAAGTCCACAGGTTGATGACGGTGAACCACCAGCTATATGTCAGAACGCGCAGGTACCGGATTCGCCAGAAAGTACGAATGGTCGAACCACGCATCCATCGGGTCCATTGCCGGATGTGGTGGCTGAGCGTATCCGGATACATGGCGAACTGAAATGCGCTCGGCTGTTGCACAGCTCGGCCGCGTGCACGCGCGAACAGGGTTAGTGCTGCATCGTCACCGAGGTCCACCGGCCGGCCGAAGAATGTCTCGTGGACGTAGGCACGCAGGTTGTCTTTGATGACCGGCGCCCGGTATAGCGCGAACGTGCCCCGGTTCACCAGGACGTCACCCGCGACCGACTGTGCGCTGCACGAGAGCATCTGCCAGATCAGCGTCCGAGTGCTGTTCAGCCGGGTTAGCCAGTTCTGCCGGTAATTCCAGGCCAACTCGACGCCGGCAACTGACTGGACCCGCCGGTCCGCGAACGGCTTAAGCCCTTCGCGTAGCGCGTTGCGCTCCAGCGCCGTGTCGCTGTCGAGCGTTACGAAGATGTCGGCATCGTCGTGACCGAACGTCCTGGCCTGCGCACGCTTTTTCCCCTGGTTGCGCTGCCGCACCCAGGAAAACTGGACCGACTGTGGACGGTGCTCCTCCCAGTAATACCGGATCTCCTTGTAATTCGTGGTCGAGCCATCGTCGACGAGTTGGACGCGATTGGGCAGCCGCGTCTGTGTGAACAGCGCGTACAGAGTTCGGTCGAGTACCAGTGGGTCTTCGTTGTAGACCGGGATGTTGACCGTAACGCAGAGCTGGTTAAGCCGGGCCTCCTGCTTTGCCGAAACCCTGCGAGGCCGCTCGAACATCGCGATGACCCACTGGACGAGCGTCAGCGCGAACAGCACCGCCAGGGTGCCCATGAGCACGTGAGCTCGCTGATATGCCATGTACAGGTCGGCTCTTCGCCAGACGCCGATTCCGCTGCCGGCAAGCACGATCAGCCATGTGAGAGCGCCAGCACCGCGATAGCAGACTTTGGGGATGTCATAGAAGTGGGTCACAGATCCCCCACATCTTTGTGACGGCGCCAGAACCACCTGATGCCAAGCGTCACCGCAATGATTGCGACCGCGCTCACTGCGATCGCCCAGGTTTCGGCGCTAAGAACCGGCGACATTTGGCACCCCTCCCTGGTCGGTCAGCTGCCAGATCTCGAAGAAGTCTGCTGGGTGGTGGACCTGGCGGGCGCGGTAGATCATCCGGTACTTGCCAGACGATCGGATCGCGCGCCACACCGCGTTCTCGGCGGGGGTGCCTTCCGGGCCGTTAGCGGCATCGTCGGTCTCGATGAGGTTGTAGTAGCCGGCTTTGATAGCCGCAGCGCATGCGCTCGGCCCTTGGAGCTGCCGGCGGAGCGCCGGATCCCACCAACTGCATTGCACGAGGCTGAGCTCGCCCGGATAGACGTTGGCGTGCAGGTAGTAGTACAGGATGTTCGCCGACTCGGGATCGATGAGGTAGTGCGCCTGCTCACTGCGGAGCAGCGGCTTCATTGTCGCGACGAGATTGTTGGAAGGGGCCCACTGGTACAGGCCGCCGGAGACGTCGAAGGCGATAAGGGTCAGCGGGATGACAGCTGCTGCGCAAACCGCAACGCGCCAGCTGCGCTCGAGTTGCAACCTGTTTGCCTGGCTGATGACATAGCCAGCGGCAATTGCCGCGAACCATGCGCCGAACACCACGTGTTTATGCAGAGAGGTAAGTGTGTGGATGCGAGCCTGATTCACTGGCGCCAGCAGGCAGGCGATCGTGACACAGATGCACAAGAACCGGATCCGGTTGGATCCCCAACGGCTGGCGATCACAGCAAGCAGCGACAGGACGATCACCGGGCCGATGTAATTCAGGCCATCACCGAGCACGCTCAGGGGCGGAGCGGTACCGCTTGGGCGCGCGAGCGTGGTCGCGAGCACGCCGTGCTCATACGTCGGTCTGCCGAGCCGGAACAGTGCGATGACAAGCGCACAGCCCGCATAAGCTGCGAGCCGGGCTGGCCGCAGTATCCGCAGCCACGGACCTTCATGCCATGCCGCCGCGATGGCCAGGGCGATCACTGCGGGATCCCACAGGGCCGAGGCGTACTTCGTGATGTTGGCCAACGCCATGGCCAAGCCCGCGGGGATTAGGAACAGATCGGGACACCGCCCGGCCGCGCGGACCGCCAGCAACGCAGAGAGCGCGATCAGCATCAGCGCCATGGCGTCATAGGTGGCGAACGCTAGCGAGATCGTCGGCCCTAGCAGCGCGAAGACCGCGGCGGAATAGAAGGCAGCCCGCTTATCGAACAGCAGCGACCGGGCAGTCAGATAGACAAGCATCGTGCTCACGAGCATGAAGATCATCGACAGGGCCCGCGCTGCGGCAAGCCCTCCGATGGCGTCGGCTACCGCACCGATGGGCGGATAGACGACCGGAGCGCCAGAGAAGTAGGACGCGAAATCCGGTATCGGCATGCCATGCAGCCAATGCGCCCATTCAAGATGGCCAGCCCACAGATACAGAGCCTCGTCCCCGAAGGCAGTGTTGCTCCATATCAGCCGCAACGAAAGCGCCAGTTGCAGCATCAGCACCACGACCAAGGGCCACGGCTCTTTGGAGACAAACCCGAGCAGTCGCTGCGATCGCTTCGGCTCCTGACCGTTGAGATCCGGCCTCGTTGCTGGTAGTTCCAGCTCTCCGGATTGTTGCAGCGCGGATGATCGCGCCGTCACGAGCTTGAGCCCGATCCATCGATCGGGCTCAATTGGCTGTCCGCTAGTGGCTTCTGCCGGGGCGCGCGGCTACGTTGAGAACGGTCGGCGTCCATATGCTCCTCTGCTGTCCGAGACCACACCGTTGCTGTCTGAGACCCACACCCCTGCGTTGAGCCACGTCGGCTGCTCCCCACCTGACCGGCGTCCAAACACGCGGCCACTGCCCCGGACGACGCCAAAGTCGGCACCGTTGCCGCCGTTGATGGGTATTGCGGCTCGTCGCTCTGGACTGCCTCGGACTAGGCTGATGCAGATCGTTATGGACACCGACAAGCTGACCGATGAGGTTCTCCGGGCATACGAGCGAACGCCAGATCCGAGGCTGCGCGAGCTGCTAGCCGCACTGATCAAGCACCTGCACGCGTTCGCCGTGGAAACCAGCCTGACCACGCAAGAGTGGATCGATGGCATCAACTTCCTGACAGCTGTGGGACACAAATGCGACCCTCAGCGGCAGGAATTTATCTTGCTCTCCGACGTCCTCGGCATGTCCTCGCTTGTTGAGACGATCAACGCGGCTGAGGGCGGCACCGAGCCAACTGTGCTTGGCCCGTTCTACTTGCCAGGTGCGCCGCGCAAGCAGATGGGCGAGCAGATCGGCCGGGCCGAGGACGGCGAGCCAACGCTGATTCGCGGCCTGGTGACCGATACCCACGGGCATCCGCTGACCGGGGCCACGCTCGATGTCTGGCAGGGCAATGCGAATGGCCTGTATGACATCCAGGACGCGGCTCAGCCCGAGTTCAATCTCCGGGGTGTGTTTACGACTGGCCCAGATGGTGCGTATAGCTTCCGGACTATCCGCCCGGTGAGCTACCCCGTTCCCATCGATGGTCCTGTCGGTGACATCTTCCGAGCTTCTGGCCGCCACAACTGGCGTGCCGCACATGTGCATGCGATTGTCTCGGCGCCCGGGTACCGGCCGGTGACCACGCACATCTTTGACTCGCAGAACGAATACCTCAGCAGTGATGCGGTGTTCGGCGTTCGCGACTCACTGGTTCAGGAATTCAGGCCCCCGGGAGCCAGCGACCCAAACGACGTCAAGTATGTGGTCGACGTCGACTTTGTCCTGGCCCCCGAACCCGCCGGCCGGCGGGCCTGACGATCAAGGTCACCGATCAGGTACATTAAAGGCATGCAGTCCTTCGCACATCAGGTAATGATGCCCCGCTAGCCGGGGCCATCTGACGCTGCCAGGACTAAGTCCGCACGAGGCCCTACAGGGGCCTCGATTCATATGCGGGGTCGGAGCCCCTGGTTTCCATGGAGGTTCCGATGACCAGTGTTTATCTGAGTACCACGATTCCGTACGTGAACTCGCGAGCCCACATCGGGCACGCGCTTGAGCTCGTCCAGGCTGACGTGCTCGCGCGCCATCATCGCCGGATCGGTGACGAAGTCCGGCTGCAAAGCGGCACAGACGATAACTCACTGAAGAACGTTCTCGCCGCAGCCGCGGAGGGGATCAGCACGCGAGACCTGGTGAACCGCAATGCCAGCCAGTTCGCTGGCCTGCGCGAGCACTTGTCTCTCAGTTTTGACGACTTCATTCGCACCAGCAGCGACCCTCGACACCGGCCCGGAGTGGAGAAGCTCTGGCGCGCGTGTGCCGGCAGCGGCGACTTGTATCGCAAGGCCTACGAAGGGCTGTACTGCGTTGGCTGCGAGCAGTTCTACACCGAGGCCGAGCTTGATGACGGGAATTGTCCCGAGCACGGCGTCCCACCGCAGCTCATCGCCGAGGAGAACTGGTTCTTCCGGCTGTCCCGGTATGCCTCGCAACTGCATGACCTGATCAGCTCGGGGGAGCTGCGGATCGAACCTGCCAGCCGGCGAAACGAAGTGCTCGGATTCATAGCCGGCGGCCTCGAGGACTTCAGCGCGTCCCGATCGGTCGCGCGGGCACGAGGCTGGGGGATCGGCGTACCAGACGACCCGAGCCAGGTGATATACGTCTGGTGGGATGCGCTCGGGAACTACATCACTTCGCTGAACTATGGCGCCCGCGACACCGCCGACTACAAACGCTGGTGGACCGATGCCGACCGGCGCATACACGTCGTCGGCAAGGGCGTCTTGCGCTTCCACGCCGTGTACTGGCCCGCCATCCTGCTGTCGGCTGGGGAACCGCTGCCAACTGAGATCTTCGTGCACGACTACCTGACTATCGACGGCCGCAAGATCAGCAAGTCGGCTGCGGGCGGAGCGCAGGACGCGAACGATCCCGTGGCGCTGACCAGCACCTATGGAGCGGACGCGGTGCGATGGTGGCTGGTACGCGAAGTGCCGCGGGTGGGCGACACGGATTTCACTGTGGACAAGCTCGTCGCGCGCGCCAACGAGGACTTGGCCAACGGTCTTGGAAACCTGGTCAGCCGGGTTGTGACACTTGCCCATTCATATCGGAACGGGGTGGTGCGCCCATGCCGGCGCCCCGACGGTACGAGCCGGTGGCTATCGGCTGCAAATGATGGCCTGCATCGCGACGCGCCGGAATGGCCGGCAGACGCGGCCGAATTGCTCGCCTCGATCGAGCGTGTCCCGCAGGCCGTGCGTACTGCCCTCGCGCGGTTTGACTTCCGGGCTGGTGCAGCTGCGGTATGGGAAATCGTCGAGCAGGCGAACCGCTACGTCGACGCGACGCAGCCGTGGCACCTTGGCCGGGCTGAACGCGCAGGCGACAAGGACGCGGGCCCTCGCCTCGACGCCGTCCTTGGCGCCCTTGTCGCTGCATGCCAGGTACTGGCTGCGGAGATCTGGCCGTTCCTGCCAGACCTCGCCGCGAAAGTGGCGGCGGCGTGCGGCGACTTCGGCGGCAAGTTGCCGGAACCGCAGCCGGTGTTCCCGCGCATTCAGCAGGGCGGCAAGAAGTATCCTGCCGGGGACCGCCCGATCGTAAGCGAGGTCGCGTAAGTGCTGATCTGGGTGCCGACGGACCTGGTCGCTTCGGCCCTCGAGGGACTTGACGGTGCGGGTGTAGAGGTCGTCGTCCCGGACGGCGGCGAGTTGCCGCCCTCTGCCGCCGAGGTCGAGTTTTATGTGCCGCCATTCTTCGCGGCTCCCTCAGCGCTGGCAGTGATGGCACGAATGCCCAGGCTCAGAGTTGTCCAGACGCTCACCGCGGGGTTTGACAAGATCCGGCCGCACGTACCGCCCGATGCGGTGCTATGTAACGCCCGCGGCGTGCATGACGCGAGCACGGCCGAGTGGGTGCTGACGGTGATGTTGGCCGCGATCCGGCAGATTCCGTTCTTCGCCATCGAGCAAGCCGCTGGCCGTTGGAGCTACCGCTACACCGAGACCCTCGCCGGCAAGACAGTGCTGATCGTGGGGTACGGCTCGATCGGCAAGGCCGTCGAGCGCCGCCTCAGCGGTTTCGAGGTGCAGATTCGGCGCGTGGCCAGGACTGCTCGCGAAGGCGTGACTTCGGTTGCCGGGTTGCCGCGCCTGCTACCAGAAGCGGATGTCGTGATCTTGCTGGCGCCGGTGACAGCCGAGACGGTCGGCATGGTTGATAAGCCTTTCCTGGCGCGGATGAAGGACGGAGCGCTGCTTGTGAATGCGGCGCGCGGCGTTCTTGTGGTCACGGACGATCTTGTAGCCGAGCTCAGCTCGGGCCGGCTGTCCGCCGCGATGGATGTGACCGACCCAGAGCCGCTAAGCCCAGAGCATCCGCTATGGAACATGCCAAATGTTCTGATCACGCCGCATGTAGGTGCTTCTACTCCATATTCGGAGAAACAGGCAGCGCTCTTCGTGCGAGCCCAATCGGTGCGGTACTTGAACGGCGAGCCGCTAGCTAACGTGATCACCGGCGACTACTGAATCGCGACTCAGGATCTCGAATCCGCTGGTCAGAGAGCTGAACTGCTGATCAAGGCGAGTTAGCACGGTAGGTGAGCAAACGTCGAGCAAGTTGTCGCCTTGTGTAGGCCGTCCCTCAATCTAAGCGTGACCTCGACCCCGTAGAGTTTCTCAGTAATCGCAAGAATCGCGAGACCACGCAGGTCTGTTCGGGTGAATCGGAGCGAGTGCCCGAGATATCGCTCCGCCGGACCGATAGCACTCCCGCGCCACATGCGCTGCTATCGCTCAATGACGAGCCGCAGTCACAGCCTCCCCGTAGGGCATGCGGCCTCGGTGTCGGCTTGGCTCGCGCCGGACAGTCGCGGTTGCGACCGCGACGGGACGCCGCCGACAGGAGGTCTGGTGCAGGCACCCCCGGTGCAAACTGATGCATCAGGCTGCGCGCGATGAATCCGTCATCACCGGCCTGGATCGTGATCGGAGCTGCGCTCTCGGTCGCGGCTATTGCGCTGCTCGTGCTCGCAGCCCGGCGTGGGCAGCCCGGCAGCCGGTGGCTTGCGGTTGCCGCGACTGCCTGGGGCGCGGCGTTTGCCGCGCAGGGAGTTGGCGCAGGGCAGATCGCTCCAGCGCCGATCCAGCTGACACTCTCCGACTTGCTAGCCCTGCTCGGTTTGCCGGCCCTGGTGCTCGCGCTGATCCGGCAGGCACATGCGGCTGATCGAGACGGCAGTGCAGGCGATAGCTCGTCCTGGGATTCGGGCTGGGTGATTGACACGGGCCTGCTGGGATTGGCCGTATTCAGCGTTGCCTGGATCGCGGTACTGCGCTCGGCGCATGCCACGGCCGACGTCGGGTCAGGTTCTTTTGCTGTCGATCTGATCCACCCCGTGGCCGACCTGGCCATCCTTAGCGGGACACTGGCTCTCGCAGTTAAGGCTGGCCGGCGTGCACTGGCGCCGTACTTGGCGCTGTGTGCTGCCACCCTCGGTGACTTTCTTGCCGTCCAGGCCCGCGCTATGGGTGATCATCCGGGCTGGTGGCCGCAGCTAGCGTGGCTGGTCGCCATCGGCTTGCTCGGTGCCAGCGCGCTGCCGGTGCCGACGGTGCGGAGCCGGCCGTCCGTCCTCGGAAGTGCCGCCGAGCCGCCGCTGACCACGCTGATATCGCTGCTAGCTGCGGGCGTCGCAGTTGTCGTCACATTCGTGTTCGCCATCGCTACCTGGGGACACAGCGGCCCAGCGCCGCTGATCGTCGCAGTGGGCCTGATGCTGGCTCTTCTGCTGAAGATCATCGGCTTGCTACGGCAGGCGGCGGCGATGTCGGCCCAAGCCGACGAGGCTGGCACTCAGTTCCACCAGCTTGCCGACCGGACAAGCGACGTGGTGTTGCTGTGCGATGCAGTCGGCCGGGTTAGCTATGCGAGCAAGGCAATCACGCACTACGGGTATTCCGCCGAGTCGATGGCTGGGACCAAGCTGCTCGACCTAGTCCATCCAGATGACCTGCCGAATGTCATGGAGATCGCATCGGTGGTGGCTGCGAGCGGATCTGTGGCTGGCGGATCGGTGGCTGGCGCATCTGGCGGTGGAACTGTGGCCTGCCGGGTCCGGTCGTCGGATGGCACGTGGCGGCACGTGCAGGCGACCATCTCGCGATACTTCCAGGCGGGCAGGCCAGACCTGCTCATGGTTACGGCAAAGGACGTCAGCGATCAGGTAGCGCTACGCCGCCAGGTCACCCACCTGACTTTCCACGACGGGCTGACAGGCCTGCCGAACCGGTCCTACCTCGAAGAACGGACCAAGGACCTGCTGGCCAGGAACCGCGAGGCGCTGGACCAGCCGGAGCAGACTGGCGCCATCTTCGTCGACCTGGACGGCTTCACAGCGATCAACGACTCGGTCGGACATGGAGCCGGCGACCTCGTGCTGGCGCAGGCTGGCCGTCGGCTGCGCGGCGTTGTGCCTCCGCACGACACCGTGGCCAGGTGGGGCGGTGATGAGTTCGCGGTACTCATCGAACGCGCGACCAGCCCGCAGGAGATCGTCGACATCGCCGAGCGAATGCTTGGCCTGATTGAAGCCGAGCCGTTCCGGGTGGCTGGCCGGGACGTTGCGATCACGGCAAGCGTCGGTGTCGCTTTCGCTGATCCCGAGGTGGCCGAGCACCTGCTGCGCAATGCGGACCTGGCGATGTCCAGGGCCAAGGACATGGGCGGTGGCCGAGTCGAAGTGTTCGCCGCGCACATGCACGCCGACGTCATCCGCCGCATGGAGCTTGCTGCCGATCTGCGAGCCGCGATCGCTGAGGGCACGCTCGGCATCGAGTATCAGCCGGTCGTCGAGTTGGCAACCTCGCGCGTCGCCAGCGTCGAAGCGCTAGTGCGCTGGTCGAGGGACGGTGAGCAAGTCGATCCAGAAGAGTTCCTGACCATCGCCGAGGAATCTGGCTTGATCGTCCCGCTCGGCGAGTGGGTGCTGACCCGCGCTTGCGAGCAGGTGATCAGATGGCGCGAGTCGGGCTGGCTAATCGACCTGTCGGTCAACGTCTCCCATCGTCAACTAAGCGCGGCCCGGTTCGCCGAGTCGGTGCTGACCGCTGTGGACGACAGCGGCTTGCCACGCTCGGCGCTCACGCTCGAGGTGACCGAGCGCGTCCTGATCGAGGTGGGCGAGTCGATCCTGGACGGACTTGCCCGGCTCCGGCTCCTCGGAGTGCGGCTAGCGATCGACGACTTCGGGACTGGTTACGCATCACTCGCTTACCTGCGTCAGCTCCCAGTCGACACGATCAAGATCGATCCTTCGTTCGTCGCCGGCCTCGGCGTCGACGGCACGCTTGCGATGCTCACCCGGACGATCGTCCAAGTCGGGCACGACCTGGGCATCGAGATCGTCGCCGAAGGCATTGAGCGGCCAGAGCAGCTGGAACTGCTCCGTGCGATGGGCTGTGGCCTGGGCCAGGGCTACCTTGTCGCGCGCCCGATGGCGGCTGGCCGGATCGAGTCGCTGGCGGTGTTGGGTGGCCGCAAACCCGCGTTTGATGCAAGCGACGCGGGCGAGCCCGGCCAGGACAGCGAACCAGAGGTTGCCCCTGCGGTGGACATGCCCGGTCCGCAGGGCAGGCCGCGCCGGAGGAATGGCGCCGGGCATGGGCCAAAGGCCAGCGGTGGTGGCGGCGC
>Ga0126373_10000211_pt1 | contig 39230 bp, 35 predicted proteins | sample PanSoiMetPlot_11_FD_92545 | JGI IMG/M metagenome (GOLD analysis project Ga0126373, IMG submission 92545) | Tropical forest soil microbial communities from Panama - MetaG Plot_11 | ecosystem: Environmental > Terrestrial > Soil > Tropical forest > Bulk soil | place: Panama | collected 2016-02-17 | reverse complement strand
TTCGAACTGGGGCCTCAGGGCGAGGTGACCAGCGCCCTTCATTCAGGCGGGCCATAAATACCTCAATGCGCCGGATGTTAGCACAGCTTTCGACCGCATGAGCAGTGTTTTTGTCAAAATTCGGAGACAAACGAAACAAATCGCACTGGCACTTCTGACAGTTGAAAAGCCCCGTCCGGCGGGCGATCTCGCCTGCCTCCGCTAACTTGTTACAATCAAAGGTTTCCTATGGCTGACATCCATCCGTTTCGCGCCCTGCGCTACAACCCGGAGAAGGTGACCGCCAAGCAGGTGGTTACGCAACCTTACGACAAGATCAACGGGGCGATGCAGGAGAAGTATTACGCGGCCAGCCCCTTCAACCTCGTCCGCATTATTCTTGGGCGCTCGCAGCCGGACGACAATACCAAAGACAACGTATACACGCGGGCGGCGGCCTTCAGCCGGTTCTGGCGGGAACAGGGCATTCTGCAGCAGGATGCCGTGCCCTCTATCTATCCCTATTCGCAGACGTTCCTTTCTCCGTCAGGAAAGAAATTCGAGCGGCGGGGTTTCATCGCGCTCGGGCGGGTTGAGGACTATGCGAACAAAGTTGTATTCCGTCACGAGCAGACGTTGGCCAAGCCGAAGGCGGACCGGCTTGATCTGCTGCGCGCGACTCGCGTGCATTATGAGCAATTGTTCTTGCTCTATGAGGATTCCGGCGAAATTGATTCGCTGCTATCCACTTCGGATGCTCCCGCGATCCAGGTAAATGACGAATACGGCGTGGCGCACCGGGTTTGGCAGTTCTCGGGTCCGCAGACGATCGCTTGCGTTCAGGCGAGGATGCGCGACCAGAAGGTGGTCATCGCCGACGGACATCATCGCTACGAGACAGCGCTGAATTTCCGCAATGAATGCCGGGCAGCATCGAAAGAATCGAACGGCGACGCTCCCTATGAATTCGTCATGATGACCTTCGTCAACATGAACGATCCTGGACTGCTGATCCTTCCCACACATCGGGTCGTGCACTCCCTGTCATCGTTCTCAGTTGACGAATTCGAGAAAGCGAGCCGAGAGTTGTTCGAGGTGGAAGGGGTGGATCCGGCGATGGATGCAACCCGGGCCACGGGGTTGTTGGAGGAGCGAGGCCGCAACGGGACCGCACTTCTCGCTGTAACCGCGCATCGCGCGTTCCTGTTGCACTCGCCGAAGCCGGCTGCGACCAAATTTCTTTCCGGGCTTTCGTCGCGCCAACAATCTCTCGACGTAGTTCAGTTGCATAAGGTTTTGCTGGAAGGCGCGCTGAGGCTTTCAGAGGAATCAATCCGCAATCAGGAGAATTTGTCCTATGTGCGGGAACCGGCAGAAGCGCTTGCGGCGGTTCGAGGAGAAGCCGTCGGCAAGCAGGCCGCGAACATTGTCTTCCTGATGAATCCTTGCCCCGTACAGAAAATGCGCGAGGTGGCACTGGCCGGAGAAGTGATGCCGCAGAAGTCCACCGATTTTTACCCAAAGCTCCTCAGCGGACTCACCGCGTATGCGCTGGATTAGACGCGTTTGGCATTTGCGCTGGCCAACTGTCATGCTGCCGGAGAGCACTCCGACTTCGCGGTGTCGAGACTCCCACGACTCGCAAAAGCGGCGAGACCCTTCGACCTCGCTCAGGGCAGGCATGGGGCACCCCGGTTTCATGTTTCTTTGGACGGGCGCTGTTCGCGTCAGTGCGTTGATCCTGTTCTCGGCCTTCCTTCTTTCGGGAGCTTCTCCGGAAAAGCATCTCTCGGTTTACTCCATCGCCGCGAATTATTCTTTGCCGGTTGTGCAACGAGAGAGCCGCGATTACGTGGGCCTGCTCGAACTCTTGGAGCCGCTCGGCAAAGTCACCGCCAAAGTCGACGGGTCGCGCTGGCGGCTGCGCTATAACAACGTCCAGGCCGAGTTCCAGGTCAACAAAACCCGGGCTCGCGTTCAGGATCGCGAGGCCGATCTCGGCGGAAAGTTCCTGATCGAGAACAATCGCGGCCTGGTTCCACTGGGATCGCTCAGTTCGCTACTTCCGCGGATTCTCGGCGGGCCGGTGTCGCTTCACGAAGTGTCGGACCGTCTCTTCATCGGCAGCGTCGGCACCCATTTCACGGCATCGCTTTCGGGCGAGGAAACCCCAAAGCTCATTTTTCGCTTCAGCGCGCCCGTGAACCCGATGATTGCAACCGAGCCCGGCGCGCTACGAATGACTTTCTCGCGCGAGCCCGTCGTCGGACCAGCGTCACCTACGCTGACTTTCGGCAGCAAGGTAATTCCGTCCGCCACTTACAGCGAAAGCAACGGAACAGCCGTAATCACGGTCAATGCTGCGGTTCCGGTGATCGCGAGCTTCGGGAGCGAAGGACGCACGTTGATCATCTCGCCGGTTTCGGCACCCGCGCAGACTGCGACGGCCGCCACTTCAACGCCAACCACGGCGCCGGCACCAACACCGGCGCCGACTCCGCCTCCCATACCTGCAGCGGCGCCGCGCCGCTACTTCGCGGTCGTGGACGCGAGCCACGGCGGGGATGATCATGGGGAGGCACTCAGCGCGACGCTCGCCGAAAAGGATGTCACGGTGGTGCTGGCCCGGAGCCTGCGGCAGGAACTGGAAAGCCGTGGCATAACGACCCTGGTGCTGCGCGATTCGGATGCCAACCTGTCCATCGATCAGCGCGCCGTCTTCGCCAACGCGGATCACGCGGCGATCTATATCGCGGTGCATGCCAGTGCCAGCGGGCGCGGCGTGCGCGTTTACACGGCGTTGCTGCCCTATGGAGAGGATGATCGCGGCCCGTTTCGTTCGTGGAGTACGGCCCAGCATCCGGCTTTGCCCTTGAGTCAGACCACGGCATCGGCGGTGGCGAATGAGTTGCAAAAGCGTCAGCTTACCGTCAAGACTCTCTCGGCGGCCCTTAGGCCGTTGAACAACGTCACCGGACCAGCCCTCGCGATCGAGGTGGCGCCGCAAGGATCGGACGTTTCCCAGCTGACAGCACCGGATTATCAACAACTCGTTACCAGCGCAGTTGCGACGGCGGTCGCAGGGGTGCGCGATCAACTGGGAAGTGCTCCATGAGGCTGGAAGAAATTCCGCGGCACCTGATCATCGGCTTCGCCATCCTGCTGGCGGCAGCGCTCGGTCTGAGCGTTTACGCCTGGCACATGCGAAAAACCGCCATTGCGCCGCCCCCTGCAGCGGTCGATACGCGGCCGCTTGCTCCTCCTGTCGCCGGGCCAAGCGAGCGAGTCGTGCTTTTCATTGCTCACGATGAGGATGGCACGCTGCGCAGCGAGTCCGCCCAGATTCCCATGCCATCCGGTCGCCAGCAGCGCGCCGAAGAACTCCTGCGGGCGCTGCTATCGCGTTATCTCGATAAGGACTCACCGCACCGTTTGGGCGCAGGCGCCGATATCCGCAGCGTCTATCTGGTCGATCCCGGAGTGGCGGTGATTGACTTGAATTCAGCTTTCGCAGATACGCATCGCTCGGGTGTGTTGGTGGAGCAGTTGACGGTGGCCTCGTTGATTCAGACGGTTTCCGTGAACACTCCGAACCTTCTCAAGGTGAAGATTCTCGTGGACGGGAAGGAACGGGAGACGCTGGCGGGGCATGCCGACCTTTCCGCGTACTACGACGTGGCAGCAGTGAATCAACTCGCAAGCCAATTGCAGTCGGGTCAGTAATGAGGCGATCCCGGCCGAGAATTTGTCGTCTGCGGCCAGCTCGCGCTCTCGGATGCCGATTGCCGAGTCCCGTGGAGCTGCAGACGGACTTTCCGAGACGAGATGAAGGCTCAGGCGGCCGGATGCACCGATTTCTGCACCGCAAGCGAATGCAGCGAGTAGCCAGTTGAGGTCTTGACAGACTGGCCCCCGCGCAAGCCCGGAATATGGAGCCGCGGACGCATTCGTCCACGGGCGCAGATCGCGGACATGAAGTGGGCCGGAATGAAAGCAGTTTTTGGTTCTCACCCGGATGGTAGGGAAGCTCCCTTCGCTGCACTCAGGGATCGCGGGGCGGACGAATGCGTCCGCCGCTACACGAACAGGTTCAGGATTGTTCCAGAGCTTCGATTTCCCGCTTCGTGCGTTCCAGGATCTCGCGGATTTTGGCGATCTTGGCCGAATCCTCGCTAGCGCGCGTGGCTGCCTTTAGCGCAGTCTTCATCAGCTCTGCCGCAGGGCGCATCACTTCGGCGCCTTCGAAGCCCATCCACGGGGCCCAGTCTCCGGCCTGCTGGGCCCGCTGCCAGATTCGCTTCACCGTTTCGGACTCTTTCTGCAACTCCGCGCGGCCCTCGTCCGTGAGCGAATAGGCGCGCTTTCCTGCGGCAGCGTCAGAGATCACCAGGCCTTCATCTTCCAGTTGCTGTAATGCAGGATAGATCGCCCCGGCACTGGCCTTGTAGACCCTGCCTGACTTGGTTTCGAGTTCTTTCATCAATTCGTAGCCATGCTTGGGACCGCTCTCAAGCATCGAGAGGATCGCGAGCCGGACCTCTCCGGGGCCAAAAAAGCGTCCCCATCGGCCGCTGCGTCCCCAAGGGAAAGCTCCGCCTACGAAGGGGCTCCCGACTGCGCCACGCCACCAACTTCCACATCTTCCGTACATTTGCTTAACTCCTTTTAAGTGTCATTAGATATTTCTTGAAGTATATCTATAGATATATCTTGTGTCAAGCGAGGGGCCTCCCGCACCAGTTTCGGCTGCGCTCGGGGCTGCCCCTTGAAAGCGCAAGGATTTGAATTAAAGGCTGCCGAACCGCAGGCTCAGCGGGCATCCGTTACAATCGGCAGTCATGTTCTATCGCTCGGATAACCGTGCCCCGGAGCAGCTGCGTGCCGTAAAGATCACTCCTGAGTTCATTACGACCGCGGAAGGGTCGGCGCTGATCGAGGTCGGCAACACGCGCGTGATTTGTACGGCATCGATCGAAGAAGCGGTGCCGCAGTTTATGCGTAACTCAGGGAAGGGATGGATTTCGAGCGAATACGCCATGCTTCCGCGCTCAACCCTGACGCGAACGCCGCGGGAGGTTTCCAAGGGCAGGCAAAGCGGGCGTACACATGAGATCCAGCGGCTGATCGGGCGGTCTCTTCGGGCCGTCACTGATCTGGCGAAGTTAGGCGAGCGAACGATCTGGGTGGATTGCGATGTGATCCAGGCCGATGGTGGAACGCGCACCGCGTCGATCACGGGTGCCTTTGTGGCGCTCGGACTGGCGCTCGAAAAACTGGTCGAGGCGGGAACGCTCGCTTTGGTTCCGTTGCGAGACTTTGTGGCGGCGGTCAGCGTGGGAATGGTCGATGGCGAAATTCTTCTGGATCTGTGCTACGAAGAAGACTCGCGCGCCGACGTGGACATGAACTTCGTCATGACTGCTGGCGGGAAGATGGTGGAAGTGCAGGCCACGGCGGAGCATCGAGTGTTCGACGATCAGCAGTTGAGCAAGATGCTGTCGCTCGCCCGCAAGGGTGTGCAGGAACTGATTGAGAAGCAGCGAGCATTGCTGCATGCGTTGACATTGAAGTAGCAGCACCGTCACGACATCTAGCGAAGGCATGAGCAATTTCACACGCGGTCGCAGCCTTTGGGACCGGATCGGCGTTTAATCCTTCAAAACAACCTGAACTTGTGTGGGTCGCGGGTATCGCCTGTTCCTTCATTCCGGACCCGGATGTCATCGGATTTCGGTTCGGCATCCAGTAGGGTGATTTTTGGGGCCGCGCGATTTACGCACTCATTGGTGTTGGCAGCCCTGCTCGCGGCAGTGGCAGCACTTGCGATCCCGGGGGTGTATACGGAAGCGCGTCCGCTCCGGTTGTTGCTGTATCTCTATGTATCTCTTTGTGGCCACGGCGAGTCACGGATTCCTGGATGCGCTGACCGACGGGGATGGGGAGTCCTGCGCGGCACTTTTCGTAGCCACTGCGGAAACCTGCGCTTCGCCTCGGCGAGATCTCGATGTGCACACCACATTTGTGGCTTGGATGTGTTTCCCGAATCGGGAATTGACCGCGACCCTTTTGTTCTCTCGAACCGGACACCGTAACCTTTACCCGCCATCGCGGGCCAGATAGGGTGAAGGGACATTTGGGAATTGGCGCACCATTGACCGCCGCCCGGAGCCACGCTGGCCCACCAATATTCAAGGGATGGTCGGGGCGTGGATACCCAGGGAACGATTTCTGCAGGAGGCACACGCCCGCGAGGTCAGCCTGAGTGGCGCTCTGCGCACCGGGCTCGACGCCGATCTGCGCTCCGGGGATGTGACCGGCATTCTCTACGGGAAGAGGAAGGCGCGGTACCGCGTGGTGTGGGTCCGGTACGAGGGGAGAGAAGATGCAGGCGGCGGTACACCGCATGTCGGCCGAAGAGTGTCCTTGGCAGGAACTTTGAGCGAGCCAGCCTCGACCGAGCCATCCGGGCAAACGTTCGAGCATCCTCGCGATTAGCAACCCGCTCGGCTTCGCCTTCGCGGGGCGGACGAATGCGTCCGCCGCTACACAAACACTAGGCGATCCAGACTGTTTTGGCGTTTACGAATTCGCGGATTCCTACTTTTCCCAATTCTCGGCCGTGGCCTGACGCCTTCACGCCGCCGAACGGAATGCGCGGGTCGGAGGCGACCATCTTGTTGATGAAGACCATGCCGGCTTCAATCTCGTTGATGAAGCGTTCGCGTTCTTGTTCGTCGTTGGTCCAGATGCTGGAGCCGAGGCCGAAGCGGACGTCGTTGGCCAGGCGGATGGCTTCCTCAGCGTCTTTCACGCGGAAGACGGACGCCACGGGTCCAAAGAATTCTTCGCCATAGGCGGGAGATTCTTTCGGAATGTTGGTCAGGACCGTGGGCGCATAGAAGTTTCCCGGACGCTTCAGCGGGTGGCCACCAGTGAGGAGCTTGGCTCCTTCTTGAATGGACTTCTGCACGCCAGCATCGAGGTCTTTCACTCCGTCGGGCGTGGACAGCGGGCCGAGCTCAGTGTTTTCCTCGAAGGGGTCGCCGATGTTCAGGGATTCCATCTTCGCGACGAATTTTCGCTCGAACTCGGCGGCGATCGGCTCAGCGACGATGAAGCGCTTGGCGGCGATGCAGGACTGGCCGTTGTTCTGGATACGGGCCTGCACTGCTGTCGAGACTGCGGCATCGAGATCGGCGCTGGGCATGACGATGAAAGGATCACTGCCACCCAGTTCGAGCACGACCTTCTTGATGCGCTTGGCGGCGCCAATTCCGACCTGAATGCCGGCCTGTTCGCTTCCGGTCAGAGTGGCAGCCATCACCCGCGAGTCGTTAAGAAGCGCGTCTACCTGAGACGAGCCGATCAGCAGGGTCTGGAATGCGCCTTCGGGGAATCCCGCTTCCAGAAAGATGCTTTCCATTGCGAGCGCACACTGGGGGACGTTCGACGCATGCTTAAGAAGGCCGACATTGCCTGCCATCAGTGCTGGGGCGGCGAAGCGGAATACCTGCCAGAAGGGGAAATTCCAGGGCATGACGGCGAGGACCGGACCGAGCGGCAGATACCGGATGAAACTTTTCTTCGCGCCGGTCTCGACCAACTCGTCGGCCAAAAAGCGCTCGGCGTTTTCGGCGTAGTACCGACAGGCGCTGGTGCACTTGACGGCTTCGGCTACGGCCGACTTGTAGGTCTTGCCTATTTCGAGCGTCATCAGGTGGCCGAACTTGTCTTTGTCGCGCTCGACGATTTCGGCAGCCTTGAGCATGCGCTGGGCACGCACTGCGAACGGAGTCTTGCGCTCGCGGTTGAAAGTCTTCACCGCAAGCTGCAATTTCTTCTCGATTTCTGCTTCGGTGAGCGGCTGGAAGGTCTTAACAACTTCTCCCGTGGCGGGATTGATGGTTGCGATCGGCATCGTGCAGGGTCCCCTGGCTTGCGATTTGACTCACTCTTCGTGCGGTTGCGGAATAGCGTCCGGACGATCGAGTAAGAAGATAGTAATCTGCTGATAGGTCTTCTGGCCAACGTTGATGGCGCGATGGACGCGCGAGCTAGGCTGTTCCCAGTCGGTTTGGCCGGGATAAATCTCGACGCGGAGTCGCTCGTCGCAATCGCGAAACTCGATTTCCAGGACATCGCCTTCGAGAACGACGGCCACGCGATGATGTGGATCGCGGTGCCAAGCCATGGCTTCGCCGGGATTCAAGGTCAGACGGCGCACGGCGGTGGTCCCGTGGCGAAAGAGTTCTTCGTCGGTCATAGGATTTGGCCAATACCTTAAACCACAAGGGACACGAAGGTCCACGCACCGGGACCGGTGACGGATTGTCCTTCGTGATCCTTCGTGCCCCTTGTGGTCCGTGATTTTTCGCCTTGATCCGCCACTCGGTTGCCTTTATAAAACGCAACGGCCCATTTGCTCGCGCGAGTTGCCGCGTATTTACTTTACGTACATTCGGGAGGACGAATGAGTACGGCGAAGGTATTTCGGTCTGGCAACAGTCAGGCGGTGCGGCTGCCCAAGGAGTTTCGGCTGAAAACCGCAGAGGTCGAAATCTACCGCCGCGGCAACGAGATCATTCTCCGCGAGAAAAGTGACGACGACATGCGCCGAGCACTTGCCCTGATCAGAGAGCTGCCAGAGGACGTTCTACTCGCCGCTGCTGAAGAACCAGACCTCGACGCTCACGGTTTTACTCGATGCCTTGGTTTACAATTGATAGTTTTCAGCATTCATCCCGTTCCTATCAGGAGGATCTCATGAAGCTTACCCCGGGCAAATTAGCCGGCCTCAAGAAGGTGTCGAACGAACGCGGCGTCATCGCGGCCGCGGCGATGGACCAGCGCGGCTCGCTGCAGAAATCGCTGGCCAAGGAAAAAGGCGGCGAAGTGACCGACGCCATGATGGAAGAATTCAAATCACTGGTCACCGAGGTTCTCACCCCTCATGCCTCGGCGATTCTGCTTGACCCCGAGTGGGGACTGCCGGCCTCAAAACGCCGCGCCAAAAATGCCGGGCTGCTGCTGGCCTATGAGAAGACTGGATATGACAAGACCGGGCCGGGCCGCCTCCCGGATCTGCTCGATCTCTGGTCGGCACGACGTCTGAAGGAGGCTGGCGCGGATTGCGTGAAGATTCTGCTGTATTACACGCCGTACGATCCCAAGCACGTCAATGAGACGAAGCATGCCTGGGTCGAGCGCATCGGTGACGAGTGCCGGGCGAACGACATCCCTTTCTTCCTCGAGTTTGTAGGTTACGAAGAAGGCGCTGACGAGAAAGCCGCGGAGTACGCCAAGAAGAAACCACACATCGTAACTGAGAGCATGCGCGAATTCTCGAAAGATCGCTATGGCGTGGACGTGCTGAAGGTTGAAGTCCCGGTGAACATGAAGTTTGTCGAAGGAGTGAAGTGCTTCGGCGGCACCAAGGCGTACACGAAGAAGGAAGCGATCGATCACTTCCATACGGCCGCTGCGGCTGCGACCAAGCCGTTCATTTATCTGTCTGCGGGCGTGAGCAATGCCGAGTTCTCGGAGACGCTGGAACTCGCTGGGGAATCCGGCGTGAAGTTCAACGGCGTGCTCTGCGGACGCGCGACCTGGAAAGATGGCATTCCCGTCTACGCCAAGCAGGGAGCGGCCGCATTCCGCAAGTGGCTTGAGACCGAAGGCGTGAAGAACATCAACAACGTCAACGACAAGCTGAAGACGGCGACCAGTTGGCATCCGATCTACGGCGTCGAGTTGGTGCACGCATAAGTTGGTGTAGGGGCGGACGCATTCGTCCGCCCCGCCATCCCGACGGGATGGCGTTCGCCAGCAGGGGCGGACACGTCACTGCTGTCATTTCCGCACTTTCATTGCCCCGCCCGCGGACGAATGCGTCCGCGGCTACACGATCAGTGCTCGAGGGATTGCGCGGCGGCGTCGATCAATGCTGACTCCTCTTCCAGCGCTTTCGCCACCCGGGTAATCTCCGACTCCGCCTCGGCGTATTTCTTCTGCTCGATTCCTTCCCGAACCGACGGGATGGTTTTTACGCCATACCCACTGTATATACCAGGTGCGTACAGGAGATGCTTGTACCAGGGCCGGCGGGGCAACCCGGCATCATTGGTGAGCCGGCGTTCGCTGTCTATTAGCTTCGCATTAAGCGCGCGGAGAGCGTCTGCCTGCATGTCGCTAAGCCCGATCTGCTTCTGGGCCAGTGCTTTCTGATACCGCTCGGCGCTCTTGGCCAGCATCTCGACTGCGTTTTCCATGGGCGCAAAGTTTAGATGCGGCGGCACTTCTTCGCGGGTCGGTGCGACAGTGGGCCGGCGCGGATCAAAGGTCGCTCGAAACACTCCTTCGTCGAGTTCCTGGTTGCGCTCGCGGATCTCCTCTTGCTTGTCGGCGAGCAGCTTTTGCAAGTCCTTGGTGTATTTGCGAACCGTGTCGGCGAAATCGACGAAATCGTAGGGCAGGACTTCCGCATCGGCCAGACGCATCACCGATGTACCGATCGTCTGCGCCAGAGCCCGTCCGTAGACGAAATCGGTATCGGAGAAATGCGTGTACCAGTAGAAATCGTCGTAGATCGAGTGATAGATCCCCTGCTCGTCTTCGCCGCCGTAGCCGAGATTGAGGCTGGCAATGCCGATATGGTCGAGGAAGCCCGTGAAGTCCGTGCCGGAACCTAGCGCCTCGATGCGCAGATCGGGCCGTTGCCGCACTTCCTTGCGATCGTCACCTTTCGCATTTGCGATGGCCGAGAGATGGGCACGCTCCCACACGCTCATCTTCGTTTCCGGATCTTCGATATCGCGCGCTACGCCATTGATGAATTGTTCCAGGCTGTGGGATCCGCCCATTTGAAACAGTCCGCGGTCATTTCCATCGGTGTTGATGTAAACCGCGGCGTGCTGCCGCAGTTCGTCGGCGTGGGTTTCGACCCACTCGGTCGACCCCAGCAGCATCGGCTCTTCGCCGTCCCAGGCCGCGTAAATGATGGTTCGCCGCGGCTTCCACCCCTGCTTCAGCAGAGTGCCCAGGGCGCGAGCCTCCTCGAGAAGCGGGCTCGTGCCCGACACAGGATCTTCCGCGCCATTCACCCATGCGTCGTGATGATTCCCGCGAATGATCCACTCGTCAGGCGCCTCGCTGCCGGGAATCTTGACGATCACATCATTCACCGGCTTGATGTCCCAGCTGAACTCGAGCTTCAAGTGAACTTTCGCCGGGCCCGGACCGACGTGGTAGGGAATGGGAAGCGTGCCGCGCCACTCGTTCGGGGCCATCGGGCCCTTCAGCGCGGCGAGTAGCGGCTGCGCGTCGCCGTAGGAAATCGGCAGCACGGGAATTTTTGAGAGGCTCTGGGCTTGTTCCCGCGACAGCCGCTTGGCATCCGGAGTTGCTCCGACTCCCGGCGTCAGCGGATCGCCGGGGCTCGCGGAAGCGAAATCCATGACGCTGCCACGCTGCACGCCATCAGGATTCCGCATGGGCCCCTGCGGGAAGACAACGTCGCGAGTGTAGCCATCGTCCTGAGGTTCCGAGTAAATCAGGCATCCGATTGCACCATGCTCAGCCGCAACTTTGGGCTTCACCCCGCGCCAGGATTGATAGTATTTCGCGATCACAATCGCACCCTTGACCGAGACGGCGAGCCGTTCGAGCTTTTCGTAGTCCTCGGGCAATCCATAGTTCACAAAGACGAGCGGCGCAGTTACGTCGCCGTCGATCGAATAGGCGTTGTAGGTCGGAAGCTGCTCCGATTTCTGATTCGATGTCGGATCAATGGCCGCAGCCGGTTCTTCCAACTTCGCGGTGAACCTGGTGGGCTCAACCATCTCCAGCACGCGCAGCTTGGGAGTAGGGAAGAGCACGTTGAAGGTCTCGATGTGAGCGTCCAGGCCCCACTGCTTGAAGCGCGCCAGAATCCACTCGGCATTGTCCTTGTCGTACGGCGATCCGACATGATGTGGCCGCGCGCTCAGCCGGCGCATGTCCTCGCGCAGATTCCCAGGATCGGGAATGGCACGGAACTTCGTTTCCCAATCGCGCTCGGTCTGGCTGGAGCGCGGAGAATAGCCAACGAGAGCAGTTTGATCCGCGCCGAAAAAAGTGGATGGAAACAGCAGGGTAACAATCCCCGCAACGGCGGCAAAGCGTCGCATGCAATTCCTTTCATCGCTGGACTGGCGGCCAATTATAGCGGACTGACCCCCAGCCCCAATCGACGGTTGGGGTGAAGCGTTCGCGGCGAACGATGACGACGTCACGCCTTGCTGTGCTCGGCGGGGCGGAGGAATCGGTCCGCCCCGACACTCCCTGGTCCATAGCCCCTGCTTCCCCCGATTGACGATTCCTTAGTGTCATCCGTACCCTGTAATGTGATTTCAAAAACATCCGAAGTGTCCTGCCTGCGCGTCTCCGACGACATCACCAAACTCGTCGGCGAAACTCCCATGTTGCAACTGAAACGCCTGGTCCCGCCCGGGTCGGCCGACGTCTTTGCCAAGCTGGAGTATCTGAATCCCGGCGGCAGTGTGAAAGACCGCGCAGCGATCGGCATCATCCGCCGCGCTGAGCAGGAGGGACAGCTTCGGCCCGGAGGCACCATCGTCGAAGCTACTGCGGGAAACACCGGCATCGGCCTTGCGCTTATCGGCGTCAACCGGGGCTATCAGGTCAAGCTCTTTGTCCCGGAGAAATTTTCGGAAGAAAAAGTCATCATCATGCGCGCCCTCGGTGCCGAGGTCACCCGCACTCCCGAAGCCGAGGGCATGCAAGGCGCGATCCAGCAGGCCAAGGCGCTCGCCGCCACCGATCCCGCCGCATTCATGGCCGGACAATTTGAAAATTTAGCGAATCCGGAATTTCATTACCAAACCACGGCCCGTGAAATCTACGAACAAATGGATGGCCAGGTCGATGCGGTCGCACTCGGCTGCGGAACCTGCGGGACGTTCTCGGGCGTTGCCCGCTTTCTCAAAGAGAAATCACCACACGTCTATGCCGTCGCCGTCGAAACCCAGGGATCGACCTTGGGCGGCGGCGAGTCCGGCCCGCACAAAGTCGAAGGCATCGGCACCAGTTTCACTCCCAAGACTTTCGACGCGTCGGTTTGTGATGAAGTAATGTTGGTGACGGACGACGACGCGTTCGATACCGTCAAGGTGCTGGCCGCTCAAGAAGGCGTGCTCGCCGGATCGAGCGGAGGCGCGGCCGTATTCGCGGCGCTGAAACTGGCAAAAAAACTCGGAGCCGGGAAGCGCGTCGTGACCATCGTCCCGGACTCTGCCGAGCGCTACCTGTCCAAAAAGATCTTCGAAGGCGGAATCTGACCGGGTCGCGTAGGGACTTCTGCCTCGGCGGTCGGGCGACCAACCACGCCAACGGTCGTGACGAAGGCAGTTCTGTGTTCTACCAGCCGTGTTTGATGATCGATACGACGCGGTTTCGTTGCTTTGGTCCTGGCGTTGGCCGGAAACGCCTGGTGGGGTTACTGCCGTTGACGTGGAAAGGATTGGGGTCTGAAGGCATGGAGATCTTTCATTTGGTTGTGGCCTACCAATTCTCAATCGGGGGAGTCGTTTTGGCGGCCTGCATTTTCCCCCAGCGCAGAGTGCTAGCTGCGAGTCACCGTATCAGAGTCCATCAACAGATCGCGGTGCGCTGCCGATCTGATGATCCCAGCATAAACAGGCTCGATCGTCGCGCGCGTGGGAGAGTCGGTAACGGTTTCGTACACTCGGCTGTCTGGAGCCGAAACGGTTATCGAATCAGCCCCGGCCATCAGTTCGGTTGACGTTTTGCCGCCGAGGTCAAAGCAGTCGGCTTAGAGGTTCGTCATTGGTTTAGAAAACCCTCCAGTTGCAACCACTCCGCAAACCTGTCGATCCAGTGATCCGTAGGAAGGTTGTGAGGTCGCATTCCGAAGCCGTGGCCGCCCTTGGCATACATGTGTAATTCTGCCGATTTGTTAGCGGACGTCCATTTTCCGTAGAGCGCAATGCTTGCCGGCGCTAGCCCGAGATCATCGTCGGTCGTCGCGGCAATAAACATGGGCGGCGCATCCGCTGGCACGGAAACGTCTCTCATCAGTCCTCCGTAGATCACTGCTACAAATGCGGGCCGGCCTTCGGGCACGTATCGGACAGCAACTCCGGCTGCCACGAACCCACCCGCGGAGAATCCGATAATTCCGACGTGATTGGGAGAAATCCCCCATTCGGATGCGTGCTGCCGCACGTAAGCGACCGCCGCTAGCCCATCTGCGAGGGCCAGCGGTGTGACCTTCTTTATCATTTCGTCGTACTTCGGCCTGTCCGCGAAAAGCGCTCTGAACTCCTGGGTAGCGTCTTCGCCGGTGTGCGCCAGCCGATATTTCAGCACGAACGCGGTTACGCCTTTCGCGGCCAGATATTTGGCCACGTCGGTACCTTCGCTTGAAATGGAGAGCGCCATGAATCCCCCACCCGGGCAGATGACGATGGCCGTGCCATTTTTCAACTCCGGAGAGGGCTTGAATATCATGAGGGTAGGCTGCGTGACGTTCGCGACAACATCTGTGTTCCACGCTTTGGAGAAGTATTGCTTCTCCGGATAGTTCTCCTGCGTCGAGCCGGGCGGGGTGCCAGGATAAAGCGGAACGACATCTTGCGCGGCCGCGAAGGCTACGATCGACAGCACTGCAAACAAGAGTCGCATCGCGAACGTTTTCATGGCGCACAAGTCTACCAGAGGATCCGGACGCTCCCAGATCCTCAAGATGACCCTTCATCGGTTTGCTTTGCGGCTTGCCTCAGGCGATCGACGGTTCGGCCACAACGCTCCGATGGTAACCATGGGCACCTTTGCGCCTGCGCGCCGCTGTGCTGGAATGGGCACGTATGTTGCTCCTTCCGATCGCGCTCGCGGCCTTGCTGCTGGCCCAGGAGCCTCAGTCGTCTCCCCCTGTTCACAGCTTCGGCTGCGGCGGCCCCGATGAGCCCGTGCGCACGGATTTCTTCGATAAGCCCACGGCAGAATTCGTCACCGTCGCGCCGCCGGCCGACCACGAGCAGTGGATGCATCGTGCATTTCCGGGTTTCGATGCGCTGAAATATGGATTTTCTACTGTTGAGTTTTGGGTTCATCCGGTCCCGACCACAGATTATGCGGGGGACTGGGGAGACGATCCATCCAAAGTCACGTCCATGCAGTTCTATGTTCGGATGGTCGGCAGCAATGCCCAGAAGGAAGCCTGGTACCTGCTCAAGGATGACAGGCAATATCAGCGCGGAGAACTTCTTTTTATGCAGCCTCCGCGGCATGAGTCCGATCAATCGGATGCAAACGAGTCAGCCCAGCCACACAATCCGCTCGACGATTGGATGGTCCTTGAGCCTGCGACACCCGACGCGCACCTGCCGCTGTTTTCATTGGAGGATCAATATTACGATCATGGCGCCAACGCCGGCGGAAGCGTCGAGAACAAGCTTCTGATCGACTTTCGTTCCGGCAAGCCTGTCGTGCGCACGGCCATGCAGTGCATCCACTGGGAAGGTGGGGGTGCTTGTACGGCACCCGACACGACCGCGGTGCACTATGACCACGTCCACTGCACGTGGGATTCGAAGGAATCGGATTTTCTGTGCACGGACACCGGACCATGGGGTGGTACATATAATCCTCTGAACGCCAAACATCAGTATTTTCTGTTGGCGAACAAACCGCCGGATCAGTTGACTTGGGCCCCGGATGCCCTTCCGTCGCTCGAAGCCTTCGGGAAAAAGTTTCGCGGCCAATCATCGGCTCGCGCTCTGGTGCGGGGACTCGGTTACGTCGACCTGGTCTGGAAAACAGACTCTCTACTGCCGCATCAGCGAGTGCTTTTGCTCGCCAGTCCGGGGGCCGGAGACGAGCAGAATACTCGCCTTACCCTTGCAGTCGTGAGTCCAGATGGTTCCATCTCGTTGTCGGATGTGCCGAAATGGGGAATCGGGGCAGAGAAATCCGACCAAGACCCTGCCCCGCAGCAGTTCACCCCCAGTGACAACGTTCGGGCGGTTATGGCGAGCGAATTCGCCAACGTCAACGGCGCGCATCTGCTGAAAGTCGTCGACTCGATGAAATCACCAAACGTGATTCACGTCGTGTATCTGGTCGGGATCGAAGCCAAAGACGGCAAACTCGTCACCAACGCCGTTCGCTTAGCCAGCGAAGGAACGACGTACATGGGCTGCGGCTTCGAAGGCGCCGATGCAAGCGCAATCAGTTTTCATTGGATCGATGCCGAGCATGCGGCCGGCGTTCGTGTGCAACCGCAAGAAGAGTCTTCCATGCAGGCAGCCAATCGAGGCGATGACCAGCCGAAGGCTTGCTCGTGGGAGGGCAAGCTGCGCTGGGTCGAGGGCACGGGTTTTCGCGTTCGCAAAGTTCGCGACCTCTGCTCGCTGATGCCACAGGACGTCGTCATCGATGATCGCGGAAAAATTTCAGCCAAGCCACGGCCGGAACGCGAACAGTAAATTGGCTTTAGCTGGCCAGAAGTTTTCCACAACCCGCCAATGTTCACATGACCTTGACTCCAACCGGATCATTCTACGATCCTGCTAAAGCACGATGACTCAGACACGTTCCCTGTGTTCCTCTGTAGTGAGCAATTTCCCAAAAACGGGAACGTAAAATGAGGGTGAGCACGAATTCCTGATCACTCAAGAATTTTGCAGGTTGATCCTTAACGTGGCCGTCTGATTCCAGAGGATTTGCCGGCTCCTCCAGCGTGTAAGTCCCTGGAGTTCAAGATTTTGCCCGTATGATATTGCAGCGCAAGAACTTTTTTCGAATTTTTCCGCTAAGTCACTGATGGCAATAGATCACACGGGGGAGGGGTACCTACCTCGGAGCCAGGAAATTTCAAAACGAAACTCATGAAAGCCGCCAAGCCCCTTGGTTTTGCCACCCGCGCCATCCACTCCGGACAGGAACCCGACCCACTCACCGGAGCTGTGACGGTTCCGATTTATCCGACATCGACCTATGTCCAGCAAGGCATCGGCAAGCACAAAGGTTACGAATACTCCCGCGTCTCGAACCCTACGCGCACTCGCATCGAAGAGAACCTCGCTTCACTCGAAGGAGGCATTGCCTCGCGAGTGTTCGCCAGTGGCATGGCTGCGATCAATGCCATTGTCAGCATGCTCAAGTCAGGTGATCACGTCGTCTGCGGCAACGATCTCTATGGAGGAACGCCACGCCTGTTCAACCAGGTGATGTCGAACTTCGGGCTCGAGTTCTCCTACATCGACACCAGCGAAGCCGGAAACGTCGAGCGCGCCATCCGCAAGGACACTCGCATGGTCTACGTGGAAACGCCTACTAATCCGCTGATGCACCTGAGCGATCTGGCCGCAATCAGCGCGATCTGCCGCCGCAAGAAAGTCCTGCTGGTTGTAGACAACACGTTCATGTCGCCGTATTTCCAGCAACCGCTGGCGTTGGGTGCAGATCTGGTTGTTCACTCGACCACGAAGTTCCTCAACGGACACAGCGACGGTCTCGGCGGAGTGGTGATCTGCGCCCGTCAGGAGCAAGCCGACCAACTCGCTTTTCTGCAGAAGGCGGCGGGAGCGATTCTTTCGCCCTTCGAGTGCTGGCTGATCCTGCGCGGCGTGAAGACGCTTGCCGCGCGTATGGAAATTCACGACCGCAGTGGACGCGTGGTTGCGGATTTTCTCTCCCAGCACAAAAAGGTGCGGAAGGTTTTCTATCCTGGGCTGCAAGATCATCCGCAGCACGAGTTGGCCAGACGCCAGATGTCCGGCTTCGGCTCGATGATTACTTTCGAAACCGGATCGCTGAAAAATGCGAACAAGATGCTGAAGCGGGTGCGCGTCTGCTCCCTGGGAGAATCTCTAGGCGGAGTTGAGACGCTGATCTCGCATCCTGCCACGATGACGCACGCTGCGCTGGGCGAGAAGGGCCGTAAAGCGATCGGCATCACCGATGGCCTGGTGCGAATCTCGGTGGGGATCGAGGAGGTGGATGACATCCTCGAGGATGTGGATCAGGCGTTGAACTCTATCTGAGCCACGGATTGGCACCGATCCCCGCGGATACACCCCAGCAGATGCTTCCGGGTAGGGAGGCATCGGCTGCGCCGGAGTTCCGCCGACTTCGCTCAGCCTGACAGCGTTCGTGGCAAGTTTATTGGACGGAGTCACCAATCCACTGCAGGTACTCTGCGCTGCCATCCTCAATTGCGATCGCGATGCACTCGGGAACATCGTACGAATGCAGCTCGCGAATGACATCGCGCACCGCCGGAAACTTCTCGGCCGTTGTCTTGATCAGCAGCAACCATTCGCGGGCAGATTCCACCTTACCCTGCCAGCGATAAATCGATTCCATTTGAGGCACGATATTGACGCAGGCTGCGAGTTGATGTTCCACCAGATGATGCGCAATTGTGCGGGCCTCGTCTTCAGATCCGGCAGTCGACAGGACGACTCGCTTATCAGTCATATAAAATCAGCCGTCGGTGGATAGCCTCCAACTCTGGCCTTCTGAATTTTGATTCGCTAAAAGCCAGGAGCCAGCAGTTAGAGCCTAACGTTCGGAGCTAGAACATGCTAACGCAGATCAGGTTTGGCACCTCGGGATGGCGTGCAGTGGTCGCGGAAGAGTTCACGTTCGCCAACGTGCAGCGCGCTTTGGGAGGAATCGCGCGCTATGTGTCTTCGCAGAAGCGCAAGGGAGCGCGCGTCATAGTGGGACGAGATCCGCGGTTCCTCGGTGAAACCTTCGTGGGCATGGCCGCGGACATCCTGGCTTTCCAGGGCATCACGCCACTCGTCGTCGCCGATCCTGCGCCCACCCCTGCGCTGGCGCACGCCGTCATCAGCAACAAAGCCGATGGGGTGATCAACTTCACGGCATCGCACAATCCGCCGGAGTACAACGGCATCAAGTTCTCGACGCCCGATGGCTGCCCCGCCCTGCCGGAAGTGACGAGGAAAATTGAGTCCGAGATCATAAAAGGGGATACCTCGGTGACGTCGGAAATCATGATTCCGCAATTCGTGGCGAAAGGCTCGCTCGATCCGCAACCGGCGTACCTGAAGCGCCTCGCCGAAATTATTGACCTGGATGCGATCAAGAAAGCCGGTTTGCATGTTGCGTTCGATCCGATGTGGGGAGCAGCACGCGGCTATTCCGATGAGTTGTTGCGCAGCGCGGGAATCCCGGTTCCGACCGTGCACGATTATCGCGATGTGCTGTTTGGCGGACATGCGCCCGAGCCGGACGATCATTTGCTGGAAGATCTCCGCAACAAGATGCGCGAGACGGGAGCAGAGCTTGGGATCGCAACGGATGGAGACGCGGACCGCTTTGGGATCGTCGATGGAGATGGGACCTTCATGCAACCCAACTATGTTATTGCCATCCTGTTCGATTACCTCGTCGAAAGTCGCGGGTGGAGGAATGGTGTGGCGAAATCAGTAGCCACGACCAATCTCATCAATGCATTGGCCAAGTACCATGGGGTACAGCTCTACGAGACTCCGGTCGGATTCAAGTACATCGGGGAACTCCTCATGCAGGACAAGATTGTGATCGGGGGCGAAGAGAGCGCTGGGCTTTCGATTCGTCATCACGTTCCGGAAAAAGATGGAATTCTGGCTGGATTGCTTTGCTGCGAAGCCGTGGCACGAAGAGGAAAGTCTCTGCAGGAGCAATTGAAGGGCATCAGTGACAAAGTTGGTTCCTTTTATCCGAAGCGGGAGAATTTCCGATTGACGCCTGAGGTCAAGGCAAAGTTCACTGAAAAGTTGAAGAGCGATCCGCGCGAATTCTGCGGCCATCCGGTAAGCGAGGTCGTCCGCACCGACGGATTGAAACTCGTCTTGGGCGACGGGTCGTGGGTCTGCTACCGCTTGTCGGGAACCGAGCCCGTGGTGCGCGTCTACAGTGAAGCGCGTAACGAGCCGGGACTGGAGAAGCTGAGCACGGCAGCCAAGCACTGGATTTTCGAATAAGGACTTCATTTCCGTGATTCCGGTTCACAAGTTCGCGAAGCTTCCACGGCCCGAGGATGGGCTGCGCGCCGTGGTCGAACGTGCGCCCCAGGCGGAGGCCCTGGCTGCATCGTGGATTGGACGAGTTCGTCCGTTCCTGGTGGAGACCTACAGATTGCGCCGCCGGATTGCGACGATCGCCGTCGCCCTACTCGCGGTTTCGTTGTTTGTCCATGTCATGTTCGGTGCGAACGGGATGGTCGTCTACAAGCAGAAGCGGGCCGAGTATGAAACGCTGCGCAAGCAGATCGTCGATGTACAAAAGGAGAACGATCGCTACACGCAGAGAGTTCAGGACCTGAAGAGCGATCAGACCGCGATCGAGAAAGAAGCCCGAGAACAGCTGGGATACGCGAAGCCCGGGGAGTATGTCTACGTCCCACCCGCGCCGGTGAAGCCTCTTCCGCCCGCCACTCACTCTGCTCGGAAGTAGGCCTACTGGCCCGTCCGGCATGCACCTGTGGAGTACCGCGCACGCAGACAACTGCTGAGTTTTGCTGTGATATAGTTCCACAGCGTTCACTTCAAGATCATGAGTGGGAGTGCCTCCGGAGACGGACGCAATCTCTGTGCTGCATGATTCCTGCGGCGTGGGGCCGCAATCTGAACTCCAAAGGAGAAGGAAGGGTCATGAAAAAAGTGCTGCTGATTTGTCTCGCCGTTTGCTTTGTGCTTGCCCTGTCGGCGCTGGCCTTCGATGACATGGGGAAGAGTTCAACCGTGAATGGATGGGTATCGGACGATAAGTGCGGCGCCAAAGGCGCCAACGCTAACGCCGCAGCCTGCACCAAGAAGTGCCTGGATGGCGGAGCGAAGATGGTGATCGTGACTGATAAGGACCAGAAGGTTCTGATGGTCGACAATCCGGATGCGCTCAAAGGGCACGAAGGACATCACATCGCTGTGACGGGATCGGTGAAGGGAGATTCGATCCACGTCGACAGCATGAAGATGCTGTGAGTTGTTTTCTGCAAGTTCGAGGGCGGCTTACGAGCCGCCTTTCTTGTCTGTGTGGCGGCGGACGCATTCGTCCACTGCGCGGACCTGAGCGAAAGCGAAAGGGATGGGTGACGGGTGCTTGACACGCAAGCTGTTGTGACACACCCAAAAATCCGAACCGCTTCCCACGCCCCGCGCCAAGGACTTGCGCTGGGGGGCGCCCCGGACGAATGCGTTCGGGGCTACACTAACTACACCCAGCCGGCGTCGATTATGAAACTCTGATTTGTGATCGCCAGGCTTTCGTCGGAGGCGAGAAACAGGATTAGCTTGGCTACTTCCTCTGGCTGAATGTCCCTCTTGATTGCCTGCCGCGCCATGATTTCCTTTTTGTACTCTTCCGTGAACCAGAGCTTGCGTTGCTTTTCGGTGACGATTGCGCCGGGCATTACACAATTGACGCGTATTCCGTCCGCGCCGACCTCGTGCGCTAGAGCGCGCGTCATGCCGACGATGGCGGCTTTCGCAGTGACATAGACAGGAATTCCTGTGGAAGGGATCACCCAGCCGATTGAGCTCATGTTGATGATCGATCCGCGCTTGGCCCTGCGCATGCCGGGCAAGGCAGCCTGCGCCATAAAGAACTGCTGCTTGAGATTGATCTGCATGCACCAGTCCCAGAAGTCGGGAGTGACCTCTTCAAGTTGGTGGCGCTTGTCGTTGCCGGCGTTGTTCACCAGCACTTCGATGGTGGGAAAGGAGCAAAGGAGGTCCGGCATGACGGACTGCAATTCGGAAGTGTTGGTGAGATCGCAGTGGAAGTATTCAGGCGGAGTGCATTCGGGCTGATGACATTTCTGGATCAGAGAACGCGCGGCGTCATCCTGGATATCGAGAAAGAGCACATGCGATCCCTGCCGAACGAAGGCTTCCACGATCGCCTCGCCGATCCCGCTCGCACCTCCTGTGACGAGCACAACTTTCCCTTTGAGGCTGCTGTAAACAGCGGAGGGAGAAGTTCCCATCGGCGATTAGCGGACCACGCCTTCCAGCGGCGAACTCGCCGTAGCATAAAGCTTCTTCGACATGCGTCCGGAAAGATAGGCTTGCCGTCCGGCGATCACCGCATGCTTCATAGCTTCGGCCATGAGAACAGGATCTTGGGCATTGGCGATACCGGTATTCATTAGCACCGCGTCGGCACCGAGTTCCATGGCGATGGCCGCGTCCGAGGCAGTACCTACTCCCGCATCCACGATCAAGGGCACGCCGCTGATCATTTCGCGCAGGATTCGGATGTTGGCGACGTTCTGAATCCCCATGCCGCTGCCGATGGGCGCGCCCAGGGGCATGATTGTGGAGGCACCGGCGTCGATCAGGCGCTTGGCGAAGACGATGTCATCCGAGGTGTAGGGAAGAACCGTGAAGCCCTCTTTCGCAAGAACTCGGGTAGCTTCAAGCGTGGCCTGCACATCGGGATACAACGTGGCCTGGTCTCCGATTACTTCGAGTTTGACCCAATCGGAGAGCCCTACTTCGCGGCCTAGACGCGCGGCGCGGATGGCTTCATCGGCCGTGCAGCATCCGGCGGTGTTGGGAAGCAGGAAATACTCTTTGGGATCAATGTAGTCGAGCAGCGATTCCTTGCTGCGATCCAGATTCACGCGGCGCACCGCGACGGTAACCATCTCGGCGCCGCTGGCTTCCAGGGCGCGAGCGGTTTCCTGAAATGACTTGTATTTCCCGGTGCCAACGATGAGCCGGGAGCGGAAGGAACGTCCGGCAATAATCAATGAGTCCAACATGCACAATATTGTAAATAAGAACGCAGTACCGCGCTCACTTCCGGCCGCAGCGCAGTTCCGATTCTTCTTGGATGCCTTCTTCGCTCGCCTCCTCCCATTCGAGATCCTTCACTGCGCTGTTTGCCATGAAGCCACAGAAAAAGAGCGCGGCTGCCATTGCGAGCCCGAGGACCTCCGCTAGCACTCGTTCCACATTGCCGAATTCATGAATGGCGCGTCCGCCGAACAAGAAAAAGCAAGCTCCCACGAGAGATAAGAGCCGGGAAAGAGTTTTTAGGAGGTATTTGGGAGTCGTCTTTGCTTTTGAGGTCAATATTGTGAAGCCCCATGGTCTGACTGGCCACTGCGGATGATGGCACAAAATTACGATTATCCTACTGAGCGGAGTGGGAGAGTGAGCGAAGCGAGGCTCCCGCGGAGTCGAAGCATCCCTACCTTCTTTTCGATTCCCGCGATGGGAATAAGTTTTCTGGATGGTGATCGAGGGCACATCCACAGGCGCTTAGCGAACGGACAATCGCGAGTATGTCTCGCGCGATCGCCGCTATTATTGTTGCGTCTACATCATCGAAGCCTGTCGGGCATGCTGTACATCGGGTTCAGCGGCAATTTGCATGAACGCGGGTTCCGACACAAATTCCATCATTTTGAGGGATTCATTGACAAATACGACGTCAGGCGACTGCTGTACCGGGAGTCTTATGACGACGTCCATTCGGGCGGTGGCGCGGGAGACGCAGCTCAAAGGCTGGACTCGTGCGAAGAAGATCGCGCCGATTGATCGGCGGAATCTGCATGGGGTGGATTTGGCTGCCGAGCGGTACCCGCGGATGCGTGCCGATCGCAGGGATGCTTCGACTGCGCAGTGAGGCTCGCTTCGCTCACCTCCCTGCTGCGCCCTGCATCACAAAACAGTAGGGTACTCGCGTTCCCGGGCGGTGATGCTGGTGCGTTATCGTCCGATCCGGCAAGACTGGCTTCTGGGCTATTTGAAGAAGTCGCTCAGGTCGACAGTGGCCGCATCTCCGGCGGCTCCGAGAAGGGGCGTAACGCCGAAGATCTCCTGAAGCGTTTTTAGAGTCGAACTGTGGTCGTAGTAGATGCTGTTGCTGTAGGCCTTCTTGCCGGAGCCTTTGGCGAACGGCGAGAGCAGGAACATGCCGATTGGACCGTCGCTGTAGCCGCCGCTGTCTTCGGCTTCGTCCCAAATGATGAAAAGCGCGCCGCCAGCCTTGTATTCGGCCGACTCAGTGATGAGTGGAACGTTCCGTTTCAGCCACTGATCACTGCGCGACGTGTTATTGGAGGACTCGGTTTTGTCGCAGGGAGAAATATCCTCATGACCATCGTGGCACAGGTTCGGCGTGATGAAGTTGAACTGCGCCGAGGTCTGGTTGGCCAGATCGGTCGCCAGTTGGTAGTACGGACGAACGTGAGTGATGCATTCCTTGGACTTGGGATTTAATCCCTGGTTGACATCGTTGAAGTACACAAATGCGAGGTGCTCGACATCGAGGTAAGTGAAGTCCAGCGGGCAGGTGTCATAGACAGGGGCGCCGAAGTCGGGTTCTGCATAAGCGCGCCAGGACATCCCCGCTTCCTCCAAGAGCTTCACCAGGTGCATATGCGTCTTCAGTTGCGGCTGGCCAGGCTGCGTGTCGGCGAGGACCCCGAAATTCGTTCCGGCCTCGAGCCACAGGTAGTTCGGCTGGCTAGGATGGTTGCCGGGCGGATTGTAATACTGCTCAGCATGCGCCGAAGTTGCTAGCAACGGGCCATTGATATAGGGCGCGAGCGGGTTGCCTTTGATGTCGGGGGCGCCGAAGGCCGCACCGGCATTATTGCCTGTCCAATTGTGATTTTCCATCAGGATGACCCAGACAGTTTTCACTTTACTCATCTGTGCCTGAGTCAGGGTGGACAACGCGACCAAAAATAGCGCGCAAACCGAGTACCTGAGAGCTCTTTGTAGGCATGTCATCGCACACTCCATTTTCCACAAATGACTTGATTAGCCGTTTGTAGGGAAACGTTGTTGAGGAGAGATAAACTGAAAGTTAATAGTTTTCCACCGTTAGACCGGAGGCTTGGGTGGGCGATGTCACGGAGACGACCTCAGCAGGTGACCGACAAGGTGAAGGCATGCTAGCTTAGTCCGCTATGCGGACCCGACACCTGGTTCTTGCGCTGTTGGTTTTCGGCGGGGTATACGCCAGGGCTCAACGCGACGCGCCCGCCGAGCGCCGACAGCGCGCGGCGACGGCTTTTCACGACGGGATTGTCCTGCTGCACGCGAGTTCTGCAACGGAAGTCGCGGCGGATGGGTTTCACCAGGAGCCGTACTTTTTCTACTTCACGGGGCTTGAGAATACTGTCGGGGCCGTGCTGGCGATTGACGGGGCGAAGGGAGACTCTTGGCTGTTTCTGCCCGCAAATCCTCCATTCCGGAAGTACGGCTTAGTACCGGAAATTCAGCCCGGAGCAGCCAACTCTGGGTTTGACCACGTGGTGGACTGGTCGGAGCTTGATCGTTTCATGGGCGCGCACAGTTCCGCGCGGTTGTATTACGCCGAGGACGAGTCGCGATTTGCCGAACTGCCTCCGAGCCTTCTCAGCCCGAAATTCCCGCAGGCGCCTACCTGGTTGCAGATCATCTTACAGAAGTGGCCAGCACTTGAAGTCAATGAGTCGAGCAAAGAGCTGCAGGCATTAATGGAAGTGCAGAACAGGGAGGAGATCGGGTCATTGCGATCGGCGGCGAACGTGACGATTATCGCTTTGATGGCCGGGATTGAGGCAATTCATCCGGGCGCTTCTCAGCGGAGCGTGGAAGCCGTCGTGACAAAAACTTGCTGGGACCATGGCGCGCACGGCGGGGCGTTTTGGCCTTGGGCTATGTCGGGTGTGAACGGAGTGTTTCCGCGTCCATTTTTCTCGATGGTTCGCTACGACCATCTGGATCAGCCGATGCGAGCGGGAGATCTGGTTCGCCTGGATGTCGGGTGCGAATGGAATCACTACAGCGGGGATCTCGGGCGTACCGTTCCCGCTTCGGGCCATTACGACGATGCTCAGCGCGAACTTTGGAACATCTATGTAGGGGCTTACAAAGCCAGCGCAAAATTGTTACGAGCTGGCGTTCGCACAGAGGAGGTTTTTGAGGCTTGGAGAAAAGAATTGCTAAGTCACCGCGACAGCGCAAAAAGCGCGCTGGCGCAGCACGCGATTGATCTCTGGTCTGATCGCAAGAATGTTCCGTTCTGGCAAATTCACACGATGAATCTTGTGGCCGGGTTTCCTCGTCAACCGCTGCGCGAGGGAGTGACTGTCAATTACGAGCCGATTGCTTCGGTCGATGGGCAGGGATTTTTTCTGGAAGATATGTATCTGATTACGAAGGATGGGGCGGAACTGCTGACGCCCGGGGTGCCCTATTTCGCGGATGAAATTGAAGCGGCGATGACCCGGTAGCGCTTTACGGCACGCTCGCGACTTCTGCCTGGGCATAGAGGTCGTCGATTTGCTTCTTGTAGCGCTCTTCGATGACACGGCGGCGGAGTTTTAGCGTCGGGGTCAGGGCGCCATTGTCGGCGGTGAATTCATCGGGGACCAGGATCACGCGCTTCAACTTCTCGAAGCGAGCGAGATTCTGATTCTGTTCTTCCACCACGCCTTCATACAGGCTCTGCACTTTGGGATGGGCGATGAGGTCGGCGCGAGAGGAAAATTCGATTCCATCCGTTCGGGCCCATTCTTCCAGACGCGCGAAGTTTGGGGAAATCATCACGGCAGGGAACTTGCGGCGATCTCCCAGGATCGCGGCGATTCCAACATAGGGATTCAGCTTCAGCGCGTTCTCGATTGGCTGCGGGGCGATGAACTTGCCGCCGGATGTTTTGATGAGGTCTTTCTTGCGGTCGGTGACCGAGAGATATCCATCGGCGTCGATGTTGCCGATATCGCCAGTCTTAAACCATCCGTCTTTGAGGGCTGCTTTGGTTTCTTCCGGACGGTTCCAATATCCCTTGAAGATCGATGGTCCGTGAACCAGGATCTCGCCGTCTTTGGCAATGCGGACCTCGAGGTTGGGCATGATCTTTCCCACGGTCCCGATGCGATGATTGGCCGGAGTATTCACGGCGATCACGGGCGAGGTCTCCGTCAGGCCATAGCCTTCGTGAATACGAATGCCAACCGTCGCGTACCACTCGGCGAGTTCTCGTCCAAGCGGCGCGCCGCCGGAGATAAAAGTCGCCACGTTCCCACCCATACCCGCGCGGATTTTGGAAAATACCAGCTTGTACGCCAGCCTCCAACGACTGGAGAGGGGGATCTTGCCGGCGAGGATTTCTGGTTTGAATTCGCGGCCCACAGCTAAGGCCCATTCATAGATGCTGTGCTTCGCAAAGCCTTGAGCCTGGCGTTCGGCCTGCGCGTAAATCTTTTCGTACACGCGTGGGACCGCGATGAAAAGCGATGGCTTGATATCCAGCAGAGCCTGGGGCAGCTGGTCAATGAAGGGGCAATACGCGAGCGTGACCCCGTGATAGAGCAACGAGAAATCGACGTGGCGAGCGGTGATGTGACACAGGGGTAGGAAGGAGACGCTGGTCAGCCCCGGCCGCATACTGAAACCGAGTAGCGAACACATAATGTTTGAGGCGATGTTGCCGTGCGACAGCATTGCGCCTTTGGGTGTCCCGGTTGTGCCGGACGTGTAGACGATAGTCGCCAGGTGGTCGGGCGTCACCGATCGCGCTTGCTGCTCAATCGCCGGATCGAGGTCGCCTGATCCGGATTGGGTGAGCTGGCGCATGGTGACGCACTTGTCCGCGAATGGAGCCAAATCGCCGGTGAACTCTAGTTCGTCCATGACGACGATCTTTTCGATTGGCGTTTGCGGCAGGATCGAGACGACTTTGTGCAACTGCTGGTCGGAAGATAGAAAGATGATGCGGCAGCCGGCGTCGTTGAGCGCGAAGGCGGTTTGTTCCGCCGTAAGCGTGGTGTAAAGCGGAACCGTAACGGCCCCCAGCAGCAGACTGGAGAGGTCGGCGACGGGCCACTCCGGGCGATTCTCGCTCAGGATGGCGATGCGGTCGCCGCATCGAATTCCCCAGGAAGTGAGGGCTCGGGTAGTGCGGGCGACTTTCTCGGCGAACTCGCGCGAGGAAATCGGCAGCCATTTGCCGGCCTCGCGATGGAGCATGATTCTTTCGAGATTTCGTTCGACGGCTGCAAAAAAGATGTCATTCAGCGTGCTGATGCTCATCGCGAGTTTGGGGTCCCGGAGGAAACGCTGGTCTGTGGCAACTGTACTGTGTTTTAGATGTGTTGGGCAATGCGAAAGGCGGTGTGGGTGGTTACTGAAGATGGATCATGTAGCCCCGGACGCATTCGTCCGGGGGCGCGGGGCTGGCGTGCGATGCCGATTGCTGGGTATGTCGCAACAGGCTTGGCAAGTGATACCGTCGGCACTCGTCGCTTCGCGTCGGGGGCGGACGAATGCGTCCGCCCCTACACAAAACGGGCGGTTGCGGGTTAAGCTAGGCGGGACTCCCGTGGAGGGAGTTCCTAATGAAGAAAATGCTTTCTGGCCTGCTAGCTGGCCTGCTAGCAGGCACGTTCGCAATGACGTCCCCTGCATTCGCCCAAACCAAGAAGGAGAGTTCTAGCATGCCGAAAGTCGGCGATACCGCTCCGGACTTCACGCTGAAGTATTTCGACGGCGGCAATCTGAAGGATGTGAAGCTCAGCGACTATCGCGGCAAAAAGAACGTCGTCCTGGCCTTTTATGTTTTTGCCTTTACTGGTGGTTGAACGCAGCAGATGAAAAACTTCCAGCAGAACCTGCAAAAGCTGGAAGCTACCGACACCCAGGTCCTGGGTGTGAGCATGGATAGTCCCTTCTCCAACAAAGCATTTGCTGACCAGATCGGAGTGACCTTTCCCCTGCTGAGCGACTGGGGCGGCAAAGTTACCCGCGAATACGGAATCTACAAAGACGAATATCAGGCGCCGCGGCGGGTGAATTTCCTCATCGGCAAAGATGGGAAGATTGCCGAGGAGCAGGTCGACAAGGACGCCATCGATCCGACTAAGATCGTGGATGCTTGTCAGCGGCCGAAGATGAAGGAGTAGTTCTCGTTTTGTCGTCCTGGGCGACAGATTTTGCCGCGAAGGATCCATGCATTTCGCTGGCTACGGACACCATGCATAGGTCCTTCGTTTTGCTCAGGATGGCAAAGATTTTTTCAGCATCGAATCCCTTTCGAGCGCGACATTTTCGTCCGTTCCAACCTCCACGCAACAAGGCACTTGCAGAGCAAGGAAACTAAAGTAGCTCCATTGGGTTTATACGGGCGTGGGTAAGATCAACATGTACGGATTGCCGTTCCGTCGAGGCGGAGAGATGAAAACGCAAAAGTGGTGGGCTTGGGTGGTTTTGCTGGGAACCATTACTTTCCTTCTACAACTTTCTACTGCTGCAATGGCTCAGGATGCTGACGACCAGGATCAAAGCCAGGACCCTCCAGGCCGCGTGGCTCGGCTGAATTACTCGCAGGGTTCCATATCGTTTCGGCCTGCCGGCGAAAACGACTGGGTCACCGGGGTGCCGAATCGTCCCATGGTGAGCGGCGACGATTTGTGGGCGGACGAGAATTCGCGTGCCGAAGTGCACATCGGTTCGACGGCGATCCGGTTGGGATCGCAGACCGGTATTACTTTTCTCACCCTGGATGACAACACGACGCAGATTCGACTCGCGCAGGGATCGCTGATCGTGCGAGTGCGTCATGTGGATGACGACGATAACTTTGAAATTGACACCCCGAACATTGCGTTCACCTTGTTACAGCCCGGCGAGTATCGCCTGGACGTGAGCCAGGACGGAAACCGAACTGAGGTCACGACCTGGCATGGACGAGGCCATGTGACTGGGGGAGGCTTGTCGTACAACGTGGTCGCTGGGCAGTCCGCGAGCTTCACGGGCAATCAGGACCATCTGGATTACGATCTCAGTCAAGTCCCCGATCGCGATGACTTGGACAACTGGGCGTTCGAGCGAGACGACCGGGAAGATCGTGCTGATTCCGCGAATTATGTTTCGCGCGAAATGACCGGCTACGAAGATCTGGATGAATACGGCGACTGGAGCTATGTCGCGGGCTACGGTACGTGCTGGCGTCCGCGCGCTGTCGTGGTGGGATGGGCTCCGTATCACTTTGGACATTGGGTTTATGTTGGGCCGTGGGGCTGGACGTGGGTGGAAGATGAGCCTTGGGGATTCGCCCCGTTCCACTATGGACGCTGGGCATACGTCAACAGCGGATGGTTCTGGGTGCCTGGACCGGTGGTCGTGCGTCCGGTGTGGGCTCCGGCGCTGGTAGCCTTTGTCGGCGGCGGGCCTGGATTCCACTTCTCGGCCGGCGTTGGTGTGGGATGGTTCCCGCTGGCTCCGGGAGAAGTTTATGTACCGGGGTATCACGTGAGCCGCACGTATGTGAACAACATCAACATCACCAATACGACGGTGAATGTCACGCGAGTGACGAACGTGTACAACACGGTCATCGTCAACAAGAGCACGACGATCAACAACGTCACGTATGTGAACCAGCGGGTCACGGGCGGAGTGACCGTGGTATCGCACGATGCGTTCGTGAATGCCCGGCCGGTAGCGCAGAACATCATGCGGGTAGACGCACGAGAGGTTGTCTCTGCGCCTATCACGCGTGCAGTGGCTGTCGAGCCAGTACGGACTAGCGTGATTGGTGCAGGCCGACCCGTTTCGGCGAGGCCGCCTGCGGCGGTGATCAGCCGTCCAGTGGTGGCGGTGAGGACGCCGACACCGCCGGTGCGTTCGATTGAGCAACGGCAGACACAGGCGGGCGGACATCTGAATGAGCAGGCGCTGGTGCGGCCGGTTGGACCGGCTCGCCCTGCTCCCTCGGTGAAGCAGAATGCGCAGCCGAATGAAGGTGGATTCCGGTCATTTGGGCGGCCAAATAACTCGAACCATGCAGAGGACAACAACAACCGGGCGAAGCCGATGCTGCGGCCGCAGCCGCGAGTCTACGAGCAGCAGGGAACTCCGATGGAGGAAGGCCGGAATGCTCCCTCGCAGGAGAATCGCAATGCGCAGCCGCAGCCGAACCGACCGGCACAGCCGGACAATCGGCAGTTCCGCCCGCCTGAGCCGGCCGAATCGCATCCCTTAGTGCGTCCGGCGCCTCCGCTGCGGCAACCCACGCCGGAACAGGAGCATCAGCAGGAGCAGAAGTTCAACCAGTGGCATGAACAGCGACCGCCGGCTCCGCCGCAGCAGAGGTCACAGCCGCAGCACTCAGAGCCGAGGCAGGAAAAGCCCAAGAAGTGATGTTGACGGTCGGGGCTTAAGGTGTGATAGGTTCGCATGAGGCGCATGCGAGCCGAAAGATGAACCTGAAGACGCCGGGGGATTATCTCCCGGCGTTGTATTGTTTAAGGACGGTTAAGGAATTAGAGTGAGGCTTCGCCGTGGTGTCATTCCGAATCCAAACGAGGGGAGCAATGCCCCAACAGCTCATTGTGGGTAGGGATGCGTCGACTGCGAACGAGTTCGCTTCGCCATCTCGTTCTCCGCTCAGCGTGACACGGCTCGATGTCGGGGTGTCAGCCCATTCATAAATCAGTGCGACTGGATCCGCCGGAGCGATGACCGAACCAAAACGCCCAACAATCAACTGGATGGACATTCTGATGCTGGCCTTTCTGGCTGGACTTGCGATGGTCCCGCCGGTGAAGGAGCTGCATAAGCAGGCCATCCTGCTGGGATTCGGCGCGGTTCAATTGGGCGAAGGCATCCTGATCGAGCAACTGCCGCGACGAGGTGCCGCATACCTGGTTCTGTTCAAGATCGCTCTCGCCACCTTGTTGATCGATCACACCGGCGAGATCAGCATTAACAGCAGCTACTGGCCGATTTACATTCTGCCCGCGGTCACGGCCGCGGAATATTTCGGACCCATGGCTACATTGGCCTGGACTGCGCTCGCTTCGGCAGCGTACTGCTCGTACCTGTATCCGGCTTTGCAGGAATTTGAAATCGGAGTCGAGGGATACAGTCAGCTGGCGATCCGAGTGCTTTTCATTTTTCTTGCGGCCATGCTGGTGAACCGATTCAGCGTGGAAATTCGCCAGCAGACCAAACGCTATCAGGAATTGGCTGAGAGACTCGCTGAAACCAACCTGCGGCTCGAGCAAGTGCAGGCGGAAGCGCGACGCTCCGAGCGGCTTGCGGCCTTGGGACAGCTTTCGGCAGGATTGGCGCATGAAATCCGCAACCCTCTGGGAGTGATTAAGGGATCCGCGGAGATGCTCACACAGAAGCTTGGGGAATCGAATCCGCTGGCCACCGAACTCGCGGGATACATTTCCACCGAAACCAACCGGCTTAGCGCGCTGGTAACGCGATTTCTCGATTTTGCCCGGCCACTGCATGCGGATTTGACAGCAGGCGATATGACAGCGGTGCTGGACCGCGCGCTGAATGATGTCGCGCAGTTCTGGAAGGGCCCGGCTGTGCGGGTCGAAAAAGACTATCAAGCAAATTTGCCGCCGGTGGACATGGATGAGGGCCTTTGCGAACAGGCCTTCATCAACATCATCCAAAATGCGTACGATGCCATGAGCGCCAATGACGGAGGGGTGCTGCGGGTCGCGGGGAAAGCGGCGAGACGAAACGTTCGAGAACGGCACAACGTGGATGGAGTAGAAGTGAGGATTGCCGACACCGGGCCTGGAATCCCGCCCGACCTGCGGGAGCAAATTTTCAATCCGTTTGTAACAACTAAAAAGAGCGGCGTGGGCCTGGGATTGTCGATTGTCTCGAAGATTGTGGACGGGCATCATGGTTGGGTACGGATCGAGGACGCAGGGAATCCTGGCGACGGGCAGAGAGGTGCGGGCGCGTGCTTCGTACTATTTTTCCCCGCCGCGAGTGAGACGAAGCAGGCTGGCACACCATCCCATCTGGTGATTTCGTGAAAAGGAACGGAACGAGGATTCTTCATACATGCCCGCCATTCTGATAGTCGAAGATGAAGCCAAGATGCGTCGGTTGCTCGAGTTGAATCTTGGAGAAGACGGGTTCGCAACCTTTTCCGCGGAGGACGCCGAGACGGGCCTCAAGCTGTTGCGGCAGAACCCTATCGATCTCGTGCTCACGGACCTAAAGCTCCCCGGCATGAACGGGCTCGAGTTCCTGCAGGCAGTCAAACGGCAGAATGCGGCGCTTCCGGTGGTTGTGATGACCGCATTTGGGAGCGTGGAAACGGCTGTGGACGCGATGAAGGCCGGCGCCAGTGACTACGTTCTAAAGCCATTTTCCCTGACGGAAATGCGGATGGTGATCCACAAGGAACTGGACGTCCGCAATCTGCGCGAAGAGAACCGGTCGTTGCGAGAGGCACTGGGCAGACGGTATTCCCATCCCAATATCGTTGTGCGCAGTCCCAAGATGCAGGAGGTGCTCGCCACGGTGGAGCGCGTGGGCCCGACGAACGCCACCGTGCTGCTTGGGGGCGAAAGCGGAGTTGGCAAGGACCTGATCGCTCGTGCGATACACGAGAAATCCCGGCGCGTCAACGGGCCATTCCTCAAGATTAATAGCACGGCGATCCCCGAGAATCTGTTGGAGAGTGAATTGTTCGGCTTCGAGAGAGGAGCGTTCACCGGCGCGGTTGCAAGCAAACCCGGCAAGTTTGAGTTGGCCGACAAGGGCACGCTGTTTCTGGATGAGATTGGGGATGTGCCTCCGGCCACCCAGGTGAAGTTGTTGCGTGTTCTGCAGGAGCGCGAGTTCGAGCGACTCGGAGGAACGAAGGTTATAAAAGTCGACGTCCGGCTGATTGCGGCTACGAATCGCGACTTGCGCGAGGCACTGGAGCAAGGAACGTTCCGCGAGGACCTTTATTACCGGTTGAATGTCGTGCCGATCGATATCGCTCCACTGCGGGAGCGGAGAGAAGACATTCCCGATCTGGTCAATCTGTTCATTTCGCGATTTGCGGGTGAGTCCGGCAAGGTGATCGAGGGCATTGCTCCCCAGGCGATGCAGATGCTGGTGAACTATCACTGGCCGGGAAATGTGCGCGAGTTGCAGAACATTGTGGAGCGGGCTTGCGCGTTATCCAAAGGGCCGCAATTGGAGGCTTCCGACATTCACATCGATGTGCGTCCGTCGAAGGCGGGGAATGGAGTTGCGGGATTTCTTCCTGAAGGCATGACGCTCGAGCAGTGGGAAGACGAGATGGTGCAAGAAGCTCTGCGGCGGGCGAATGGAAACAAAAGCCAGGCTGCGCGACTGCTGGGACTGTCGCGGAATGCGCTGCGGTATCGGCTGTCGAAGATCGGGATTGCGGATGAGAGCGACAAAGAACCGTAAGGACGTGATGGAGTCACTTACGGCTGGCGGCAGACAATCCATTTCACCGATCGAACGGGCAGCTTTGCGAGTTCCCAGTTGGCCGGCATTTCGGAATGCACTCTGAACGGTCTACCCCTGCAAGGTTCGACTAAGCGTCATCAAGCCGGCGTTCGTGCGGATAGGCGGCTCCCAGTCGCGGCGAAGGTGTACAATTCCGCGCACCGTTGGACTCGTAAAAGCCTGATACCTGCAACCCGCCTTTGGGGACGCGTCGAAATGGCCAAATCCAACTCACTGACTTCGGCTGGTCACTACAACGCGAATTATGGAAATTTCCAATCGGAGCTCTACGCAGAAATCCGTCGGGAAGCGTTTGGCGAGGACATTGGTCAGAATAGCTGGCTGACCACAGAAGAGCTGGACAGGTTCTTAGAGTGGCTTGACCTTTCTTCTGGGAGAGTCTTGCTCGATGTCGGATGTGGGGCGGGAGGGCCGGCTCTGCGAGCTGCCGCCATTACCGGATGTTCCGTGATTGGCATCGATGTGCATGAAGATGCAATCGCGACGGCCAAGTTGATTGCTGCAGAGCGGCGATTAGCCGACCGGGTGGCGTTTGAGGCTGCAGATGCCACTGGCGCCCTACCTTTTCCCGATGCAAACTTCGACGCCATCACCTGTATTGACGCAATCAACCATCTTTCAGAAAGGCCCCGAGTCATTGCGGAGTGGTCACGACTTCTGAAGCCCGGAGGTCGACTCCTGTTCACCGATCCGGTCACGATCACCGGGCCACTGACGAATGAAGAAGTGGAGATAAGGAGCTCAGCGGGGTTCTATCTCTACGTTCCAACCGGTTTCGACGAGCACGCTATTGCGAACGGCGGATTGCGCTTATTGGTGCGTGAAGATGTGACTGCGAACTTGGCCAGGGTGGCTGAAGCGAGACGCGCCGCCCGAGAAGCCAGGAGTATTGATTTGCGCCAGATCGAAGGCGTCACGGCATACGAACGTCAGCAGGCGTTTCTCAACGTTGCCGCCCGTATTGCCAAGGAAGGTCGTCTGTCTCGTTTCGTGTACGTTTCGGAAAAGCCTTAACCCAAGGGTTCGACGAAGGTTAGCGAACCGAATCAATTCTTATGAACAGTCAGATGACCATGGCCACAACGAACAGCGGCCCAGCTGACATAGGACAACGAGTCCGACGGAGAGTCGCCTACCGGCTGCTTCCGTTTGTTTTTCTCCTCTACGTTGTTAATTACATCGACCGCGTCAACGTTTCGTTTGCCAACCTCAGAATGAGTGCGGATCTGGGATTCAGCGATCGCGTGTATGGTTTAGGTGTAGGGATGTTCTACGTAACCTACGTCCTGTTCGAGATACCTGGAGCCATCATTGTCGAGCGGTGGAGCGCCAGAAAATGGATTGCCCGAATCATGATCTCGTGGGGAATCGTGACCATTTTGACCGGCTTTGTACGCACCACGAGTCAGTTTTATGCTGCCCGGTTCTTCCTGGGAGTTGCTGAGTCCAGCTTCTTTCCAGGCATGATCGTCTACTTGACCCACTGGTTCTGTTCCCGTGACCGCGGTCGAGCCATCGCGTGCCTGTACGCAGCCAATCCAGCGGCAGCTCTAATCGGCTCACCCTTGGCCGGCTGGCTCCTCGGAGTTCATTGGCGATCGATGGGCGGCTGGCGCTGGCTCTTCATCCTGGAGGGAATTCCCGCCGTTCTCGTGGGCATCATTACCTTGCTGTATATGACGGACAGGCCTGCAGAAGCGGCCTGGCTTGATCCTGACGAACGGAAGTGGCTCCTCAACGAACTACAGACGGAGTTGCAGGCGAAGAAGAAGCTTCGGAATTACACAATCGCAGAAGCGTTCTGTGATCGGCAGATTCTTATACTGATTTCCGCTTACTTCCTGGCGCTGACCGGAGCTCTTGGAACTATTTACTGGATACCCACCTTCGTGAAGCGAATTTCCGGATTTTCGAACCAAACGGTGACGTCTCTGCTGCTGATTCCGGCTTTCATCGGCTTCGCCGGGATGCTCGCCAACGGCTGGCACTCTGACAAAACTTCCGAGAGGCACTGGCATAGTGCGATTCCGCTTCTGGTTGCGGCTTTGATGTTCTTCCTTTTGGTGTTGGCCCGACACGAAGTGCCATTTGCCATTGCGTTCCTGTTGCTGGGGAGTGGGATCATGTATGCCTATTATCCGACATTCTGGACGATACCGACGATCATGCTGGGTGAAGCGGCCGCAGCCGCTACGTTCGGTCTGATCAATTCACTCGGGCAACTCGGCGGGCTGGTCGGAAACTACACGATTGGCCTTCTCAACGATTGGACGCACTCTCTTGCCGCCGGCTTTGGATTCATAGCATGCGCGTATGTGGTAGCAGGCAGCCTCATTCTCAGCCTAAGAAAACTCCGTTCCCGTAATGCGGTCCAAGAGTGAGTTGCGAAACTCCTGACGGGTGTCCTGTCCGCAGCCATTTTAGATGGGCGATTCGATCTTGGCGGCAAGGAACGCCGCTTCGCATGACAACGCGGATGGTTGTTTACCTACTCCGACTTCAGCAACATGCAGGTGACGTCGTCGTGTTGGGGAGTGTTGCCGACGAAGACATCAAGGTCGAACATCAGGCGCTTGAGGAGTTCGCTGGGGGGCAGGAGTTTGCTGGCCTCGACTGCGCTGAGCAGGCGGAACTCTCCGTACTCTTCATCGCGGGCATTCACGGCTTCGACGAGGCCGTCGGTGAAGATTACGAGCCAGTCTCCAGGTGCGAGAATTATGGTTGCCGCTTCGTACTTCGCCTCAGGCATGATGCCAAACGGGAGTCCGCCCACATCCAGGCGTTCGATCTGTCCGCTGGAGCGGCGGAGGATTGGATTGTTGTGGCCGGCGTTGATGTAGTGAACCGTGCGGTGTGCGGCGTCGTATTCGGCGAGAAATGCGGTCGTGAAACGCAATCCGCCTTGGCTGTTGGAGCAGGCGTATCGGTTCATGTTGGCGGCCAGCTCAGGCAATGCGACCTGCGCGGTCGAGAGGGTCTTGAGGCTGGCCTGGAACGTCGCCATCAGCATTGCCGCGGGAATACTCTTTCCAGCGACATCGGCTACGGCCAACACGATTCGATTGTCTTCGTTCGTTTTACCCGGGCGAGGAAAAACGTCGAAATAGTCACCTGCGACGGTATTCGCGGGGCGTGTGGCATAGGCGATGGCCAGCCCCGGAATCTGTGGAGGCGCTCCCGGCAGCAACCACGTCTGAATCTCGCGGGCAATCTGCAGATCGCGCTTCATCACCACGCGATCGCCGATCTCGAGAATCAGCAGGACCAGGAGGAGCAACGCACCCCAGAAATGGAGGTCCAGTTCTTCCATATAGACCTTGCCGTTGTCCCCGGTGTATTGGAAGCCAACGTGTGGGATAAGAAGCAGGATCAGTGCGGCCAGCAGCAGAACTCTGCGCGCGGGTGACAGCTTCTCAAAAACCGCCCAGAAGAATTCCTTGACAACGTGAAGATGGTGGCCCCGGCGTGTGAGGCCCTCGGGCGTCTTGGCGGCTACATCTTTGGAATACAGCCGATAACTGGCGCGGGCCTCGGATTCGAACTGCGACCAGAGTTGGCTGACTTCGAGTCCTTCACTCACGCGGCGCCAGAAATTCCTGAGGTGCACACGGAGTGGGACGGACTGTACCGCGTGCTGCCCGGTGGGTGGAGAGGCGGTGGCCATAGCGCTAACTCGAAATTATAGAGGATGTGCTTTGCTGTCGGTCGCGTGGGATGAGATGGGTTTTACTGTCCAGTACCCGCCGCGAGTATCATTCCGACCCTGTCGAAAAACCCACTTCTGGCAACCCCGGCCAGAAGTGGGGCACCCCTTTTCATGTAGTTCGGTGAGGTCCGCGTACTCAGGTCAGGCATGACCATGCTCTGGATCTCAAGGAAGTTCTTCAAAACAAATTCAGTTGCTGATCGAAATCCAACACAGGCCACCTCGTCGCCAAGGCGCTGCGATCCTGGCGGTCGGCGCGGGTGAGTTTGTATGTCTGGCGAAGACGTGCGATCAGTTGCGATAGGCGCTTGGCGTACGCGGGGGCCAGAAAAGAGCGATCCCGATAGCGTTGCCGATAGCTTTCAGCGAGATGCGGGAAGTTCTGCTCCAGGAAGGGAAGGAACACCGCGGCGGAGCACGGTTTGAGGAAGAGTGGGTTCGCGAAGACATAGTCGGCGCCGGATTCGGCTGCAGCGCGGATCAACGCTTCGAGATCGGCCGCCGAGTCTGTGATTCCGGGTACCACGGGCGAGCAACTGATGCCGACGCGTATTCCGGCCTGGGCCAGTGTGCGAACAGCGTCGAGGCGCAGATCGGGGCGCGGGGCGCGCGGTTCCAGAATGCGCGCCAGGTTCGCGTCGAGAGTAGTGATCGTCACATGGACCGACAGGCGATTTGATTGTACAACCTGTATGAGCAAATCGAGATCGCGCAGGATCAGGTTCGACTTGGTAACGATGCCGAGTTCGAAGCCGCGATGCTTGGAGAATTCCTCGAGGATCCCGCGAGTGATTTCATAGCGGCGCTCGGCGGGTTGATACGGGTCGGTTGCGGTTCCGAGCGCGATCGATTCGTGCGGCTTCACCTTGCGGAGTTCGTGCCGGAGCAGACCGGCAGCGTCTTGTTTGACATAGATCTTCTGCTCGAATTCCATGCCATCGCGCATTTCCATGAACTCGTGCGTGTAGCGGGCGTAGCAATAGCGACACCCGAACTCGCATCCGCGGTAAGGGTTGATGGTCCAGGTAAATGGCATCTGACGCTTGCTGACGCAACGATTCAGCAGAGACTTCGCTTCCAGGGTGAAGTACTCGACTTCGTGTCCTTCGCGGATGGATTCGCCTTCGGAGGCCAGGCGGGCAATGCCGATCAAGCGGGGCTTATCAGAGTCGGGAAGCAAGGGAATGGAAGACATGGCATATTCGCCTTTTATTCGCCATGGTAAATCTAGGTTGTCTTCCCGTCAACCGGAAAATGGG
>Ga0126373_10000210_pt1 | contig 39439 bp, 34 predicted proteins | sample PanSoiMetPlot_11_FD_92545 | JGI IMG/M metagenome (GOLD analysis project Ga0126373, IMG submission 92545) | Tropical forest soil microbial communities from Panama - MetaG Plot_11 | ecosystem: Environmental > Terrestrial > Soil > Tropical forest > Bulk soil | place: Panama | collected 2016-02-17 | reverse complement strand
TGCGACCGGATCTGGCTGCGTGGTGGCAGGAGAATCTCACCAAGTTCCGAGCTCAGGGCATCCTGGAAGATCGGTCGCGGCGGGCAGGGCCACGCGGCTGACAGTGGGGGAAGTAAGCCCGCCGTAGGAGTCCTGCCGACTCTTGATCGACCAGCGCTCGGCGGCATGAGCGGAAAACAGAACATCGATACTGAGTTGTTGCGCCCGCGGCCGGACCCGGGCATCGCGCCGCCATGAGACCTGGGGGCCGTCCTTCGGGGCGGCCCCCATTGCATTGGCGCGCCAGTTCGGCGCAGCATTGGCGAGCGCCCGATCCTTAACTCGCGCCCTGGACCCATCGGACGCTGAGAAACTGCTCGATGAGCACACTCTGGAGGTGTACCTGTGAAAGAGACGACTTACTCAGCTCCCGGCCGCACCGGCGGCTTCAGCGTGCAGCAGATGGACCGCTGGTGCCAGGCCCGCCTCGGCATGGACCACATGGAGCTGACGCGCTGGCTGCACCCCCACCTCCAGCCGCCGGGAACGCCCGAGTACGACCTGCTCCGGCGGCAGGTCGGCAAGATGATCCTGATGCTCATGGACAGCGAGGCCAGGCTGACGCCCTAGTGACCCTCCGCGAATGGTGGCGGAGGATCGAGCGCTTAAGGAGCTACAACGAGCGCCCGCGTGAAAGCACGTCCGAAGTTGCATATGAGCCAAGCGACCTTGGGCGCCACCCCGAGCAGTCCTCTCGCTAGCGCGCGCAGCGGCATGAGCGGAAGATAGAAGCTGCTCGGTCAGCGGTCGGTTGGCAGTGTCTGCGAGAGTTCAGCTATGGCTAGCCACAAGGCATCCCGGATGAGTGACTCGGCAGGTGGCCAGCTCCCCGGTCGCCTACTGGCTGTGGTCGAGGCTGAGCAGCTGTCCGGTTGCCCTGTGGCTGGACGCGACGACGCGACCCGGCGGGAAATCGTCGCGATCGCGGTGCGTCGGTGGCGCTCGTTTGTTCGCCGATCAGCTCACCCGCGCCAGGCAACGCATGCCGAAAGAGTGGAGGACCTTGCCAAAGGGCTGCGCGATCGGTTCGAGGTCGACCCCCGTCTCAGCGGACCACTTATGGAGGACTACCGGCACCTGGCAGTTCGGCTTGCAGCGGTTCTCGCTGATCCGCCCGCCAACTAGGCCACGCCGACGTGCCGACAGCGGCATGAGAGGTCGTAATCAGGCATCCTGTCCGGGTGACCACATCGAGCAGACGACTTCCCTCGGTCGATCGGCTCGCCTACCTGGTGAGTGCCGACCTACAGGCCGGCGACCTCGCGCTGTGGGAGATCGTGTGGACCCTCAACTCGCTCGCGCCGGAGGCTCCGCTGGAGGAGAAGATTCGCCTTGCGCGACGCGCTGTTTCGCAGCTGGTGGGCCACTACGAGCTCTGGCGTGGTGAATGGCCAGCCGGTCCCGTGGCTCCCTTGACCGAACGCGAGAAGCAGACGCTCGCACATGACGACGCTCCGTGGCACGACCCTGAGCACGCGACATTGCTCGTCTGGATTCGCGAGGAGGGGTCAGCCGGACCTGAGTAGTCCTGGAAGCCCTCTTATCGGCACGTCCGAAAGATCACCGGCATAACACGGATGAGCGGACGTCCTCACATCGGCAGAGTCGGGCGTTGGGACAGTGTCGGCACCGCCCTGGGCGATCGCCGTTTGAAGTACTGGCGTTCGGCAGCGCGCACGATGGAATTCGGTGCGCGAAGCGATCTCAGTCGAGTTCCGCTTCAACGTCTGAACATCAGATGTTGCCAGCTGAGGCGCATCTGAAGGCCACGACGCTGACCGCGCTCGATCCGCTCTTGTCCGCCCTCGCTCGCCCAGTCTTCGCTGCGCCGCACGCTAACTGAGTGACACCGGAAGATGCGCCGGCCCGCGAAGGTTAATCCTGCCGTTCCATGTCACGTCGCCGGCCAGCGCAAGGTTTGGGAAACGGCTAGTGAGGCGCTGGAAGGCGATGGTGGCCTCGAGCCTGGCCAGGGACGCGCCAAGGCAGTGATGCGGTCCCGCGCCGAAAGATACGTGCTGCCGAGCGCTCTCCCGCGCCAGTTTGAGCTCGCTTGCGTCGGCGCCCCAGAAACGTTCATCCCTGTTAGCGGAGCCGAGACTCGCCATGACGAACGCGCCGGCTGGGATTACGACGTCCCTGATCTTGACCGGTTCCAGGGTGATTCTCCTGCTTGCCTGGACCGGACTGTCATAGCGGAGCAGCTCCTCGACAGCGTTGACGGCCAGGGTCGGGTCATCGCGAAGGAGGGCGAGCTGACTCGGGTAATTCAGTAGCGCTAGCGTGCCGCCAGCAATGAGGTTGACGGTGGTTTCGTGCCCCGCGATGTACAGCAGCAGAGTCTGGGCAATCAGCTCATCGTCGTTGAGCACGTCGCCGTCATCCTCGGCTTGGATCAGCGCCGTGAGCAGGTCGTCAGCCGGGTTGGCACGTTTCCACGAAATCATGTCGGCGGCGATCTCGGCCATCTCGGCGTCGGCCGCGATGATCGCTGCGCCTACGTCAGCATCGTTGACCGGCTCTAGCGCCCGGACAATCGTTCCGCTCAGTTGCCTGATCCGGCCCTGGTCTGCGGAGGGAGTCCCGAGCATCTCGGCGATCACAGCGAACGGGAGCGGGAAAGCCAGAGCCTCGACCAGCTCGACCTGTTGCTGTTGTTCCGCGGCGTCCAGCATCGAGTCGACTAGCGCACCGATGCGCGGCTGCAGCTCCTGGATTGTCCGAGGGGTGAACGCCTTCGACACAAGTCGGCGAAGCCGCGTGTGGTCCGGCGGGTCACGGTCGAGCATTGAGAGCCCGCCGCTGGGCGTCTGCCCGCCACCGGGCGTCTGCTCGCCGCGTATCTGGTCGCGAAGTTGCGTGAACGGACCTTCTGCTACGTTCCGGTCTTCGACCGACAGCCCGGCGCGAAGCAACCAGGACACGTCGTCGTAGCAGGTAAGAAGCCAGAAGCCCAGCGGATGTTCATAGACCGGCGCCGCATCACGCAAGGTCGCATACTGAGGGTAAGGATTATCAGTAAAACCCGGCGCGAAAGGGTCGAACAGCGGCGCGGATGAAGTAGCAGTCACGTCCAGCTCCCCTTGTCGATGTGACTACACACTCCTGCTTGTTACGTGCCAGATACAAGCGCCCTGACCCGATCTCTGGCCGGCCGAGCCAGGGCGCTGGCCGGATGTTGTGATTGTGCCGGAAGAAGTTGTCAGGGTCCTAGGTCCGCTTTGCCGCCCGCAGCCGCGCAAAGGTCTGAGCGCTGTAAGCGTCTTCGACGGTTTCGGCGGCGTCGTCGCTCGCGTAGTTCAGGTCGCCGCCAGCGGACTGCTTGCGCCCAGTTGACCTGCGCCTCATCTAGAGCCGGATCGCTATACGTGCACCCTTCGGTCCTGGCCGGCCAGATGGATATGGCCGGCCAGGACCGCTGATGACGGTCGACAGATCCGCGAACGTTGATGCCCGCTAGAACTGGTCAGCCGAGGTGACGCACTCCGCCATGGTGAGCTCCGGCGGACCGGGCTCCGCGCCCACGGTGCCAATGAATGCCTGCAGGTCGGGATTGGCGAAGAACTGCTGGAAATGATCGGCTGATTCCCATTCGTCTACGATCACGATGAAGCCGTCGCCGATTCCGAAACGGTGGTGAATTCCGCCCGCAGCTTTGGCCTGCTCGGCGATCTTGGCGAACTCATCGGCCCGGTCAGTCAGAGCCTTACGGAACGTCGTCGTGTCTCCGCGGAACTTGCCCAGGACGAGCACGCTCACAAGACATCCCCTCCTCGAATTCTGCGCTACTGAACGCAGATCTGGCCCGGCGCGCCAATTGCGCCGGCCCTCCCTGCAGGGACGCTAGCGCAACGCAGGGCCACCTACAACGCCCGATCCGGCATTAATCTCGCATCGGGTAACAACGGTGCGCAGAGCGGCGTACGCGTGCAGTGCGAAGCGGTCACAATATCCGGAAGGGTGGCACAAGGCGCCTATGGCCATAGCGCCACATTGCGGAAGGGCCTAGCCGGTGGCCACGAACGCGGCCAATGCGACGATGCCAGCAAACCAACCGACCGCTAGGGCGAGGGGAAGCAGCGCGTCCGACCAGACGGACGTTGCGCCTCCCTGAATCAGCCGCGTCGCTCGCCGAGAGAGCCTGGGTGTATTCGTGTGGGCGCTACCGTTCGCTGAAAGCGTTCTTCGCAATGCGCCCCATGCCTGCCCGCTCCTTAATCCAATTCGGACGCCATTGCTGTCCGTGACGATCAGCATGACGACGCCAGGTCCAAACCGGCCGGGCATTGTGAAGAGGCTTATGCTGACGAGTTCGTTCAACTCGACCGTTCGCCACCCGGTGGGCGTCAGCGCAGTCAGTAGAACTCGACCAGAGTTCACTTTGGTTGTCGGCGCCTGTCGTGACAACTCAATGCATTGCAGCGGTGCCACAATCGGTAGCAGGCCGCCCAAGATGACAAGCCACCAGAGTTCCCTGAACCCAGGGCCAGCGACCCGAACTAGCGCGATCGGCGCGAGCGTCAAAGCGCTGCTAGCGGTGACCAGGATCGCCGTTGCCTCGCGGGCTCGGTGACGTGCCATGCGCGAAGGGACTATGCCCGCAGACTGTGCTTCACGCATGCTCTGGGACGCAGGCTTCGGTCGACGTCGCTGCGATTGCTGCCTTGATGCGTCCACAGACGCAGCATGTCAGTAGAACTGCCTCTGTCGAAAAATCATTGGCGGTGGCTTCTGCGCCACAACGACGGCAGCAGCGGCAGCCGCGCGGTCGCGCAGGATCGAGGGGCAAGGACTACGTCATGCGCGACGGCGGCGTAGGCGGCGGACCGTAGGTGCCGGACCGTAGGTGCCGGACCGCAGGATTGTCATTGACTCACTGCTGGTTCGGGGCCAGCCGGGCGCGAGCCGAGTCGCTGTGGCCGCGGACCGGCACGGCCGCGCCTGCGGCTACCGCGTTCACGCTTAATTCGCCGTGCAGAAACGCAGTGCCCTTGCTGTCATGCTGATTTTGGGGGAATAGTGGGAGACGACTACCGCGGGCACCTGGCGGGCGTTGCCGTCGCGAGGGACTCCAGATGTGTAACCAGAACGAGTGGATCGTGCGCGAGGCCTTTCTGGCTTACGACCGAGGCGACATTGCGCGGACGATGGAGTTCGTGCACCCCGGTCTGGATTGGACGCGACTCGATTCGGGTCCGGAGGATTCGCAGCCGCAGGTTCGTGATGGCCGAGAAGAGTTGGAGAAGGCCTTGCGTCACCTGGCGGACCGGGGCCTGCGGCCGCAGCTCGAATCGGTCGTCGCCGCCGGTGATCGCGTGATAGTGGTGGTGCAGACGCCGGGGCTCGACGAGTTCCGGAATCTGCAGGCAAGCGACCGGACCTATGACGTTGTCACGGTCCGGGATGGACTGATCGTCGAGTTGCGCGCATGCCGCGACCACGGCGAGGCCCGATCGCTGGCCGGAATCGCCTAGGCGACCAGCGCGAATCAGTGGAGTTCCAGTTCAACGTCGGAACATGAGGCTGCAGCGCGCTGGAGATTTGCGGCGATCATCAACTTTGATTGAACTGCTGCTGCCTGGACCGTGAAACCAGTTGAGCTTGGGCCGTTACGGTCCCTCCCGCAGCTGGCACCAGAGCGAAGCCTCTGGGATGTCATCCGCGTCCAACGCCATCGGCTCCGCGACGTATCCGGCCTCGGCGATATCGGAGAAATGCGGCAAACAGCCACCTCGATCGCAGGCGGTCGGGCGGCGTATGGCGTAGCGGCTCTGGGGTAAAACGGCCTGCGAGACAGCACCCTCCGCGCGCCGGAATCCCGGGTTCGATTAAACCGAAGGAGATCGGTCTATGAACAGCGCAATGCGGGGCATTCAGGTTAGCCAGGTCAATGCTCCGCTTCGGGTCGTCGACATGCCGCGACCCAGCCCAGGTCCGGGACAGGTTCGTATCGCCGTCGAGGCATGCGGAGTCTGCCGCACGGACGGCGACATGGTGCAAGGCATTTTCGGCGATCAGCCGTTCCCGCTCGTTCCCGGTCACGAGATCGCCGGCCGCATCGACATGCTCGGCGAGGGCGTTGAAGGCTGGCAACTAGGCGAGCGGGTGGCTGTCGGCTGGTTCGGCGGCAACGATGGCACGTGCCAGGCATGCCGAGAGGGCGACGCGATCAACTGCGAGCATTTGCAGGTCCCAGGGCTGGCCTACCCGGGCGGGTACGCCGAATCGGTCGTCGTCCCTACCAGCGCGCTGGCTAGCATCCCAGACGAGCTGAGTTTCGTCGAGGCCGCACCCATGGGTTGCGCAGGCGTGACCGTCTTCACAGGACTGCGCCGCACCGCCGCCGAACCCGGAGATCTAGTCGGCGTACTGGGCATCGGCGGGCTCGGACATCTGGCAATCCAGTTCGCCGACAAGATGGGCTTCGACACAGTCGCCATCGCCCAGGGCAGCGACAAGGAGGAATCCGCCCGGCAACTGGGCGCGCGGCACTATATCGACGACTCTAGGCAGGACACGGCCGAGGCGCTGCAAGCGCTCGGCGGAGCCAAGGCTGTCATGGCGACCGTCGGCGCCCCCGAGGCGATGTCGGCAGCCATCGATGGCTTGCGGGCGCGTGGCGAACTCGTCACCATTGGCGTCTCGCCGAAGAAGATCGAAGTCAGCCCGATACAACTGATCATGGGGCAGAAGACGCTCCACGGCCATGCCTCCGGCACCTCCGAGGAGGTTGAGGAGACGATGCGGTTCGCGGCGCAGTCCGGGGTCCGGTGCATCAGCGAAGTGACGTCCTTGCAGGAGGGGCCGCGGGCCTACGACAGCATGATGGCCGGAACCGTCCGGTACCGCGCCGTCCTCACCCCGACAGGCGCGGCCTGACGCTGTTGACTGGCCTGGGGTCAGGGTGTGGTAGAGCGCGCGCGGAGGGTAGCGGCACCGTCGCCGGCGAGTTCGTTGCAAAAGCTCACCCGTCCGGTCATGGCCATGATCAAGGCAAGGGTGCTGCCAGACACCAAGGGTCCGGAACCGGTCACGAAGGGGCCGTCGTTGGCTTGCAGTCGTAGGCCGGCGATCCGTCTTCTGGCGGGGAGGACGAGGTCAGAGCCCTGGTAGTAGTTGACTACCCGGGTGAGTGTGGTGATCGGGTAGTCGCGGTAGATGCCCAGCGGCCGGCGGATGTCCTCGGCGTGCACGATCGTTTCACCGAGCATGGCCGCGGTCGGCACCGGTGCTTTCGTGGTACTGGTGACGATCCGACGGAACCGTGCGAGCGTCTCGGATGGACTGCCGCCAAGTTGCTCGGCCAGTCGCATGGCGTTGTGCTTGTCGAAGTCGAACCGGCAGCGGATCACCCCGGCCAGCCACCGCGCGGGGTTGAGACTTGCGCCGGCGGTGAGGTGCGCGAGCACCTCGCGCACGGTGAACCCGCTGCATAGCGACAATGTCGCCCACTGTTGGTCGGTCAGGTCCGCGAGGTCAGCGGCCAGGGCGGCTCGCTCAGCGTGCACCTGCGACCACATGCAACTCGCGTGAGCCAGGTTGATTGTCGATTCTGGTGTAGTCATGCTGGCGAATCTCCCGTGTCCGGGCCGCTCGAACGGTCGGTGGTGGTTGTTCACCAGTGGGACTGAGGTTGCTGAGGCAGAATCGTCGCTCGTGGGCGAGGTTTTTTCGGGGCACTTCGCGGAGGCTGCAGCGGGCAGGGCCGAGCAGGCCGAGTTGGCCCGGGCCCGCGGCGGCGACGACGCGGCGTTCACTCGGTTGGTGGCGCCGCTGCGCCGAGAGTTGCACGCGCACTGCTACCGCATGCTCGGCTCGGTCCACGACGCCGACGACGCCTTGCAGGAGGCGCTACTGCGCGCGTGGCGGGGGTTGGCGCGCTTCGAGGGCCGCAGCGCATTGCGAACATGGCTGTATACGGTGGCCACCCGCGCCTGCCTCGACGTGCTCGCCACCCGCGGCAAGCGAGCCCTGCCCGCCGATCTCGGCCCGTCCAGCGAGCGTGCCGTGCTCGACGAAATGCCGCGCACAGACGTCGCTTGGCTGGGCCCCTACCCCGACTCCGGCCTCGCGGACGGGCGGGCAGGGCCGGAGGTCCGCTACGAACAGCGGGAGGCTGTCGAGTTGGCCTTCGTCGCAGCTCTGCATCACCTGCCGGGCAACCAGCGAGCGGCGCTGCTGTTGTTCGACGTCCTGGGCTACTCCGCTGCCGAGATCGCCACCATCATGGGCACCTCGACGACCTCCGTGAACTCCGCGCTTGCGAGAGCCCGCAGGATCATCGCGGACAAAGTCCCCGCCCGCACCCAGCAGCAGACGCTGCGCGCGATCGACGACGCGCGTGTGCGCGAGTTGGCCACCGGATTCGCCACCGCGCTCGAACGCGGCGATGCCGACGCCTTGATCGCTCTGCTCACCGAGGACGTCACCTGGTCGATGCCGCCGCTGGCGCACTGGTACCACGGCATCGCGGCAGTCACCGACTTCGCCGTGCGGGTCCCCATCACCCGCTGCCCAAGCTGGCGGCACCAGCTCACTAGCGCTAACGGCCAGCCCGCCGTGGCGTTCTACCTTGGCCCGGACGCCGCCAGCCCGCACGGCGCCTTCTCAATCGCTGTCCTGACCTTGCGCGACAGCCGCATCGTTGAGATCACCTCATTCTTGGGCGCTGACCATTTCCGGTCCTTCAGTCTGCCTGCTTCGCTGCCCTGAGCCCGCACGGTGGATCTGCACTGGCCGGAGGCGCCGACTACGTTTCTTCATGCGGGTACCTGGCAACGTTGCCGCGGGATGACCCTCACTCACGACTGGCCCGCCAGAAGTCGTTGAAGCAGTCCGGAAGGCCGTGTCGGATCGGGGCAGACGTGTTCGTAGCAGGGCTGAGCGGGTGCCTGCGAGGGGCACCCATGCCAACAGGAGAAGATCTGAGATGCAGTATCTGGTTTCCGTTATCGACGACGGTGCCGGCTCCGCCACCCCGACTGAGGACGCTGCCATCGACGTGTTCAACGACAGGCTCGTGGCCGAGGGCCACTGGGTCTTTGCGGGCGGCCTCGCGTCGCCCAGCTCGGCCACCGTCATAGACAACAGGGGTGGAGAGGCGATCTTCACCGATGGGCCATTCCTGGAGTCGAAGGAGTACCTTGCGGGCTTCTGGATTATGGAGGCCCCCGACCTCGACGTGGCACTTGAGCTCGCCGCCGAGGGGTCGAAAGCCTGTAATCGGAAGGTCGAGGTGCGGCCGTTCCAGTGAGCCGGATCGACGTCCGGGAGGCGATCACTCGCGCCCACTACGACGAGTGGGCCCGGGTGGTCGCCGCCCTGACGAGGCGTTTCGGGGACCTCGACATCGCCGAGGAAGCGGCGGCCGAGGCGTTCGCCACTGCCGTCGAGCGTTGGCTCGCCGACGGCGTACCCCCCAACCCCGGCGCCTGGCTGACAACCACGGCCAACCGCAAAGCCATCGACCGGATCCGGCGTGAGAGCAAGCGTGACGACAAGCAGAAGCAGGCCCTGATGCTGGACGACGACGACCCGCCCGAGCGCCCCGGCGCCATCGACGACGACCGGCTCCGGCTGATCTTCACCTGCTGTCACCCGGCGCTAGCGATGGAAACCCGCGTGGCACTGACGCTGCGCATGATCGGCGGTCTGACAGTTCCCGAGATCGCCCGTGCCTTCCTCGTGCAGGAAACCGCCATGGGGCGGCGAATCACTCGCGCGAAGGCCAAGATCAAGGCGGCTCGCATCCCTTACCGGGTGCCTTCCGCGCACGATCTCCCGGCACGCGTCTCCGGCGTACTCGCCGTGCTCTTCCTAGTTTTCAACGAGGGCTACCTAGCGACCGGCCCCGACACCGAGCCCGTACGTCACGACCTGACTGCCGAGGCGATCCGGCTGACTCGCCTGATCCGCGCCCTCATGCCGGAGGACGGTGAGGTGACCGGGCTGCTGGCGCTGATGCTCCTCACCGAGGCCCGCCGCACCGCCCGTGTTTCGGCGAGCGGCGAACTGGTCACCCTCGACGAGCAGGACCGCGGGGCCTGGGACACGGCGCTGGTCGCTGAGGGTCATCAGCTTGTGCGCCAGCGCCTGGCCACCGGGGTGGCTCCGGGTCGCTACCAGATCCTGGCAGCGATTAACGCCGTCCACACATCCGCCCACGACATGCGCGACACGGACTGGTCGCAAGTCCTCGCCCTCTACGACCAGCTCGTCCAGCTCGACCCCTCCCCGATCGTTGCCCTCAACCGCGCCATCGCGGTCGCCGAGCTTGACGGCCCGGAGGTGGCGCTGGCGGCCGTCGACCGCCTTGGGGACAAGCTCGCCGGCTATCACGCCTACCATGCGACCCGAGCCGACCTGCTGCGTCGGCTGGGTCGCAATCAGGAGTCGGGGGCGGCGTACGACCAAGCCATCGAGCTGGCCGGGAATACAGCGGAGATCGCGTACCTGACACGCCGCCGCGACCAGCTTGGGTCGGCGCAAACCCCGCGGCGGCCGAACGGCGGAAGTCCGGAGAGTTTCGACTGAAAGAGTGTCGGATCCCGAGCGAGTCCTTCGTTTATTAGGTGACGGGCGGCCGGATGGGTCGCCGGGACAAGGAGCATGGGATGCCGCGGTACCTGATCTCGTTCGATGACGGCGCGATGAACCACATCCCCGAGGAGGATTTCCCGACGTAGCCAAGGCCGCGCTCAACCTGGTCCGGGAGGCCGAGGAGGCCGGCGTGTGGGTTTACAGCGCCGGCCTGGAAAGCCAGAGGGCGAGCATTGTGGCCACCGACGGGACGGTCACCGACGGCGCGTACCCGGAGACCAAGGAGGTCATCGGGGGGTTCGCGGTCGTCGACGTGCGCTCACGTGAGGAGGCGCTGAAGTGGGCGGCCAAGATCGCGGTCGCGTGCCGTTGTGCGCAAGAGGTACGGGAGTTGCTGCCCGACCCGATCGTCTGAGCGGAGAGTTCCCGGAGATCAGTAGTCGGCGAATGCGATTGACCGCCTCCCGGCGCACAGGCCGCAGCACCGCACGATCTTGGGGGATCAGCGGCGAGCTGGCGGTGGACGCCGGGCGGCGGCGCAGCGCGGCAGCGACCCCTGGATGCCGCAGCTGCAACAACCTGAGTCTGCTGATTCCCTCCTGGCATCCGCTTGGCACCCACCTGGCATGCACGCAGTGCATTCACGAAATCTCGCTCCCCTTGTCACCGAATACATCCAGTCGACGGCCCATCAGCTCACCGGAGATGACAACTGGGGAACGTACGTGTTCAAGCTGTCTCAGCAATCTCAGCGCAGCGCTGAGACGGCACACGTGGCTCCGGTAGCGGCCAGCTCGGCTATGTTCGGAAGACATGGCCGCTGCCCGCCATTGCCAGCATTGCCTCGGCAATTGCCCGGGTGACTGCTTGCTTCCGGGCGACTCAGGGCTGTGCATACACAACCCCACACCACGTGTGCCTCTCCCCACCAGGCTGCGCCTTCTCGCCAACCGGAGGTTCTGGCACCGGGTGATCTGGGGGAGATGGTAGGCCGATCGGGCTAGATGTCGGATTAGCGAGGTTTTCTGGCAGAGAGCCGGCTACCGACCGGGAAACTTGACGAGAGCCACTCCGACGATGCAGCGTCGATGTGGGTATACCTCAATCGCACCGTGGCCGTAACGAGCGGCGCTCGGACGCGAACACGCAGCCAGTTGGCGCGGACCCAAAGGAGGTAGGCACATGCAAGCAGTCGTCGGGGACCGGCTTCACGTACATGGCAGCATCGTGGGTCAGCCGGAGCGAATGGGCGAGATTATCGAGGTCCGCGGGGCTGGTGGCGAACCCCCTTACCTTGTGAGGTTCGAAGACGGGCACAGCAGCCTGATGTTCCCGGGCCCGGACTGTGTCGTGGAGCACCCGAGCAAGAAGGACAAGAAGGCGTCGAAACACTGACGTCCGACGTCGACGCGCTGTCTAGCTGTCGTCGCCGCGAAGTGCACTTGTGAGGCTGGCCGCCACATCGTCCATGACGCTGTCGGGCACGTGTCGCTCGGAGTCGCCGCCGAGCAGTCCGAAGATGCGCGGCCCATGTAGGTCGGCTTCCAAGTCCGCAGCTCGCGGCATGACGTGGAAGTGCACGTGCGCGAAACCCTCTGCCTCGGCGAACAGCGCAACGTAAGTCTTGGCGCAGCCAAGTACGCTTCGCATCGCGGCCGTAACGCGGCGCAGAAGAGGCCCCAGCTCGGTCGCCTCCTCGGCTGTCAGCTCATCCAGGGCTGTCACATGGCGCCGTGGCACTATGACTAGCCAGCCGGGTAGCGCGGTCCCGAAGGCATGGGCCACGCGCCATCCCCGGCCCACGTGTATTCGCTCGCGAGGCGGCAGATCCTGATTGCTGTTCTGGCGGCACGTCAGGCATTCGGGCTCTGCGGTCACAACCTGCATTATGCGCTGGACATGACCCGACTCCGCGGCATGATTCGAGCATGGAACCGGCGGACACGGCGGCGAGGGCGCGGCAGCGCGATCTGGTCCGGCGTGGTTACGACGCAATCTCGGTGATGTACCGGGGCGATGACGGTGAGTCAGCGCCGGCGTCGGCCGAGGGCGTTGCCCGATACGCCGGCTGGGTCGACGAACTGGCGGGTTTGGTCCCGCCTGGCGCTCGTGTACTGGACCTAGGCTGCGGCGCCGGGATTCCGGCGACCCGCGAGCTCGCGGCGAACGGACTGAAGGTCCTGGGTGTCGATTTCTCGGCCGTCCAGGTGCGGCGGGCACGCCGCCTAGTCCCGGCCGCCGGCATCGTGCAGGCCGACATGACTGAACTGTCGCTGCAGCCCGGCAGTCTCGATGCTGTCGTGTCGTTCTACGCCCTGATCCACGTCCCGCTTGCCGATCAGCAGGTGCTGTTCCCGCGCATCCGCCGCTGGCTACGCCCGGGCGGATATGCGCTGGTCATTGTCGGCGCTGACCGGTGGACCGGCACCGAGCAGTACCTCGGCGCCACCATGTTCTGGGATCACGCCGACACTGACACGTACCTGCGCTGGCTTCAAGCTGCGGGACTGGCGCCCGTCTGGCACCGCTACATCCCAGAAGGCGACACCGGCCACAGCTTGATCCTGGCACGGGCGGCTTAACCTAATCGCCTTGCCCCGCCCGGCTCGAGTAGTCACCCGAGGTCGAAATGCATCCGTATAGCCGGGCCGAACGTGGTCTGAACGTAGCCGTCAGCGACGAAACCGACCTTGGCATAGAAGGCGCGAGCGTGCGGGTTCGCTGTCACCTCGATCCTGTGGGCACCCCGGCTGCCAGCTCTGTCGGCGACTTCCTGAACAAGCGCCCGGCCGATTCCCAGCCTCATCCGATCAGGATCGACAAACAGGTCATCGAGCTCGACGGCGCCTGCGGTCGGAAGCCAGGTGGCGAACCCGACGATGACCCCATCGCTGACCGCCGCCAGGACGCGCCCTTCCGTCACCGCGACGTCGGACAGCTCCAGGATGTCGGGATGGGCGAGCAGCTTCGCCCGATCGCCCTCGTTCGAGAGCGACGACCGGCGAAAGACGTCGCGCAGTACGGGCAGGTCGGCCGGTCCGGCGTCGCGGATGAGGAGGGTCGTCACGAGGTCAGCATTGCGGGCGTCGACCGACCCGCCAGCGAATCGTTACTCTTCTGTGACTAGCTCCAGCGACTGCACGTGGTCCTCCTGCACTCGAAGTATGGCGTCGTCGCCACGGAACAGGACGACCCAGCCGTCCTCGTGCTCAATAGAGTCAATGTCCTCAAGCGTCTCTTCGGCGACCGTATCTTCGTCGCCGTAGATCATCTTGTACGTAGCCACCGGCGCCGCCCCCTGAAAGATTCGTGCCTGCGAGATCAGCCTCTGTCGTGCATCACTGCCCGCATGAGTCGGCTTCCTAAACGGGAACGGGAACGATCGCCCGCCACGCGACCCTGCGGTCGGAAAATGCCCAAAGAAACACCTATCCGTACCGTCTTATCCGCAGGCCACCACCCAGCAATGTCAGTTTGATCCGCGGTAGAGCTCGTCGACTCGCTTGTACCGAGTTATGGCGCGGTTTACCGGCACCTTGTGAGCATCGAGGACCTTCAGGATGTCCTGGTGCCACTCGGTCAGGAATCCCATCCCACCCTCCTCGCCCCGCAGCCGGAACCAGACGGCAATCCGGCTGAACGGTGACGCGACAAGTTCCGCGATAGCTAGCTCGTCATAGCGAGCCTCCCAGGTCGGCACGACCCATCTCGTCGGCGCAAGGCCGCGGATCCGCACGCCCCAGTCGAAGATCTCGAGCTTGACCATGATCCCGCTGGTCGTCAGGTTCTTGCACAGGACGCCGCCGAAGAAATGCTGCTCCTCGCTGCCCTCCGGTGCGTCGATGATCCGGCGACATGATCTGGCCCGCTTCACCCAGGTAAACAGGCCAGCCGCGAGCAGCACGATGAGCACCACGAGCAGGATGACGACGAGCACCGAACCTCCAGCGCATATGCGGTAGCAGCCAGCATCCTTGCAGCTAGGACCCCGCAGCGCGATTCGTGGGCCGAAGGGCCCGCCCGTTGCTGAGGGCGGCGCACCGCTCGACGGTGGAGAAAGTTCTTTTGGATCGGAACGAGGTCGGGTGGCGACAGCCAGTTCCGGAACGGAGATGACAGCGGGTCACGGAGAACGTTCAGGGCGTTACGACAAATGGCGCGAGGAAGCGGAGGTGTTCGCGTGGATCGCCTCCGTTAACGGGAGCGTCCTGGCCTAGAACAGGGCGGCGATGCCGCCGTTGTGGGGACTGGCGGACACGAACTGTCGGCAAATGGTCCGGATTGCATGACTCCACGCAGGTAGGTGGCGCATTCCAGTGTTCACCTCCGCTTTCCTAGCGTGTCGTCCAAGACGGTCTTGTGCATGGTTCAGTACTGCCATAGTCAGGCCGCGAGTTCCCCATGTCCTGGCTATGCGCGGGCGTGCGGTCCCCGGGGCCGACTGACACAAAGGGCGACAGTTTCGTGCGAATGGCTGAGCCGTCCGTAACACAAGGTCGTGTTGCGCCGGTCCCCCGCAAGGTGACCGCGCGGCTGAACCCGTCCGACCGAGCCTTCCGCGCCATCGCGCGAGGCGGTGGCGTACTGGTGCTCGTGCTGCTCGGTCTCGTGGGCACGTTCCTCTTCTATCGAGCAACGCAAGCGTTGCATAAGGCTGGTTTCTCATTCCTGACGACCCAGACCTGGAACCCGGACGGCGGCGGCTTCGGCATAGCGGCAGTCATCGTCGGAACCGTCCTTATTGCGCTCGTGGCTGTGGTGATTGCGATACCGCTTTCCCTTGGCAGCGCCCTGTACATCTCGGAGTACGCGCCGTTGCCCATCCGGCGATTCCTGGTCGGGGTCGTCGACCTGATGGCCGCCGTACCGAGCGTCGTCTACGGCATCTGGGGCTTCGAGCTCGTGCAGTGGAAGATCGTGGCGCTATCCCGCTGGATCAATGACTGGTTCGGCTGGATCCCGTTGTTCAAGGTCGACGGCGTTGACCGGAATGCCACGCAGCCGACCGCCACTTCGTATACCTCATCTACCTTCATCGCCGGAGTCGTCGTATCGCTCATGATCACGCCCATTGCCTGCTCGATCATGCGCGAGGCGTTCAGCCAGGCCCCTCCGGGCGAACGCGAAGGAGCGTACGCGCTCGGCGCGACCCGGTGGGGCATGATCCGCGCGGTTGTGCTGCCATTCGGCACCGGGGCAATGATCGGTGGCACGATGCTTGGCCTGGGCCGCGCGCTCGGCGAGACCATCGCGGTTGCGTTGATCATCTCGCCGGTGTATGCGATCCAGCCCCACATCTTGCAGCATGGCACGAGCTCGATCTCGAGCATGATTGCCCTGAAGTATTCCGAGGCGACCCCGTTTGCAGTCAGCGCCCTGATGGCTGCAGGGCTCGCGTTGTTCGCGCTCACTCTTCTCGTCAACGTGATCGCCGCCGTGATCGTGTCCCGGTCCCGGTCTGGCGCGGTGAGCGAGGCCTGAGCCGATGTCGATCGTGAATCAGCAATCCGGCTCGGCGCCGCCGGCTGACCGCGGCGCCGGCGTGCAGACGGGCCAGGCGCCTCCGCCGCGGACGACGGTCCCGTGGCGTTCGGCATCGGCACCACGGCCACCGCAGGCTCGGCGGCAGCTCGCCGGCGTACGCCGCGAAGATGTGCTTGCCGTCGGAGGGGCGCTGGCATCCGCGCTCGCCGCGACCGGCCTGCTGTGGACTCAGCTGGCGCCGTTCACCGGGATAACCGGCTACATCGTGGTGAGCTGGTGCCTGTTCGTGGTCATCTACGTGACGCTAGTTGCGTTCGACAACAACCGGCCGACGGTCCGCGACCGAGTGTCGGCCGTGATCATGCACTCGCTCGCGGCCGTGGTAGTCCTGACGCTGCTGTTCATCATTCTGTACACGGTCTTCCGAGCCGCCAAGGCGCTCGTGCACCTCAACTTCTACACGCAGGACCTGCACACGACCAGCGCCTTCGATCCGCTGACCAAGGGCGGCGTGCTGCACGCGATGATCGGCACGATCATCGAGGTCGGTATCGCCATGGCGATCGCCGTCCCCCTGGGCCTGCTGGCCGCAGTCTTCCTGAACGAGGTCCCAGGCCGGCTGAACCGGCTGGTCCGCACGGTGGTCGACGCGATGACGGCGCTGCCCGACGTCCTCGCCGGTCTCTTCATTTACGCCACGCTGATCCTGATCTTTGGTCTCGGGTTGTCCGGGCTCGCCGCCGGGTGCGCGCTCGCGGTGACGGTGGTGTCCATCATCTGCCGAGCGGCCTACGTCGTGCTACGACTGGTGCCGGGCGGCCTCACCGAGGCCTCCTACGCGCTCGGTTCCGGGCACTGGCGCACGGTGTGGAACGTAACGCTGCCGACGGCGCGATCCGGCCTCGCAACCGCGGTGATCCTCGGCGCCGCACGAGCCATCGGGGAGACCGCACCGGTGCTGCTCACGTCTGGCTACACGAACTTCATCAACGGCAATCCGGTGAACGGGCCGATGACTTCGCTGCCCCTCGAGGCCTACGAGCTCGTGTACACCGGCGAGAAGTACTTCGTCACGCGCGGTTTCGGCGCTGCCGCCGTCCTGCTGGCGCTTGTCCTGCTGCTTTTCGCGACCGCGCGACTGATCGGCGGCCGGGGCGCCGGGCAGCTGACGCGGGGACAGGCGCGCCGAAGGATCGCTGCGTCGCATCGCGACCTGGCTCGATACACCATGAGCGCCTCTTCGGCGCAAGTACCAGACACGCGGAGTTGACACATGAAGGCGGGGAGCAGGATGCGGGTTCGCAGGCTGACGGCGTCAGCTGTGGTGGCAGTCGCCGCCCTGGCCAGTTCCATGTTGCCTGCGGATCAGCCTGCGCTGGCGGCGACCTATGTGCCGATCAGCGGCGCGGGCTCGACTTGGTCGTACAACGCGATCAACGACTGGATCACCAACGTCTCCCAGTTCGGCATGAAGGTCAACTATCAGCCCGTCGGCTCCACCTCGGGCCGACAGGAATTCAAAGACGGCACGGTGGACTGGGGCGCCTCCGAGATCCCCTACGGCGTTCATGACGGCAACAACTTCGATCCGGCGCCTTCGCGTGGCTACGCCTATATGCCGGACACGGCGGGCGGCACCACGTTTATGTACAACCTGAAGATCGGCACCACGCGGGTCACGAATCTGCGGCTGTCCGGCAAGGCGATCGCCGGCATCTTCACCGGCGTGATCACGAAGTGGAACGACCCGATCATTGCCGCCGACAATCCTGGCCTGACGCTGCCGGACCTCCAGGTCGTGCCCGTCGTCCGTTCCGACGGATCCGGCGCGACAGCGGAGTTCACGCAGTGGATGCTCGCGACCGAGCCGTCGTACTGGAATGCATACTGCGCGAAAGTCGGCCGTAACCCGTGCACGCAGACCTCGGCGTACCCGGTGCTGCCCGGCTCGGCCATGGTGGGCCAGGCCGGCGATCTCGGCGTGTCGGGCTACGTCAGCCAGCAGCAGGCCGACGGGGCGATCGGCTACGTCGAGTTCTCCTACGCGCTGGAAACCGGCTTCCCGGTCGCCAAGGTACTCAACGCGGCCGGGTACTACACCGAGCCAACCGCAGGTCACGTCGCTGTGTCGCTTCTCAAGGCCCACATCAATATGGACCAGTCCAGCCCGCTGTACCTGACGCAGGACCTGTCACAGGTCTACACGGACGCCGACCCGCGGACGTATGAGCTTTCCAGCTATTCCTACATGATCCTGCCGACCAGCCTGACGAACCCCATGACCACGGCTAAGGGTTTCACCCTCGGCGCTTTCGGGGCGTACATGCTCTGTGAAGGTCAGGTGCCGCTCGATGCCCTCGGCTATTCGTCGCTGCCCATCAACCTGGTCGAGGCGGGCTTCCAGCAGTTGCAGAAGATCCCGGGCAACCAGGTGCCCAACACGTCAACAGCGCAGATACAGAACTGCCACAACCCAACGTTCTCGACCAATGGCACCAACACGCTGGCCGTGAATGACCCGCAACCGCCGTTGTGCGATAAGCAAGGGCCGACGCAGTGCAGCACTGCCACCGGCGGCGCCAAGACGCCGACGCCGGTCAACCCGAGCGCCAGCGCACCCGCATCCGGTACTGGGACGTCGGCGAGCCCAGGTGCCTCCTCGAGCACCAGCGGAACCGCAACCTCCAATTCCGGGACTGGATCGCTGAACAATGCCATCGCCCAGGGCTGCAGCCCTGATTCCGGCAACTGTGGTTCGACCAACGCGTCGGGCCAGTCGGGCCAGGCGCAGACGATCAACGGCATCCCCGTGAACGCCCCGGCCAGCATCGGTAACTCGCTCCAGTACTTCCTGATGGGGCTCGCCGCCGCACTGCTGATCGGCCTGATAGTCGCGCCGCCGCTCATCGCTCAGGCAAGCAGACGGCGGCGCCCGCCCGGAAGTCCGGGGGCGTTCCTGTGACGATGCGATCGAGGACCGACATGCTCTTGTCGCGCATCAGGTGGTCTGGCGCGCTGGCCGCGGTCGCTGCCCTGACCGCCCTGCTAGCTCTCGGGCCGCCCGGCTACGCCAGGGCAGCGACGGGAACCGGAACTGGCAACGACCAGATCACCGGTGCCGGGACGACCAGTTCCGCAGTAACGGTGCCCTGGACCCAGGGCGTGCTGGACAACACCAACAAGCCCATCGCCGCTGCAAACGCCGACCGCAGCAGCGCGACTCCGACCAGCCCGTTGTCGTTCATGTACCCGGACTTCAAAGACCTCCAGGTGACCGTCAGCCAGACGCAGGACGTAACGCACCAGGGCATCTCTGTGACATGGACTGGTGGCCAGCCCACCGTCGAGGGCGCGGGCGACGTGCAGGCCAGCTTCTTGCAGCTCATGGAGTGCTACGGCGACGCCAGCTCGGGACCTTCCCCGCAGGACTGCGAGTATGGCGCCGGCGGTCTGGTCAACGCCAGCGCCCCAAACCAGACGATCGGCACCCGTGAGGGCGAGCTCTGCACGCCCGGTGCCGTCCCGAGCGTTACCAGCCCGCCAAGCGCGGCAGACGGTACCAGTCCGATTATTGGCTGTGACACCGAAGAGCCGGGCAGCGCTAGCCCGCCCGACCACGTGCCCGGAAATACCACGGAGTACAGCGTCCCGTTCGTGCCGGTCAACGACCCGACTAACCCCGCCTACGGTGATCTGCAAACTACTCAGTACTTTGACCAATTCACCAGCAACGAGATCCCAGTGGCTGTCACCGGCGCCGACGGAACCGGCAAGGCGCAGTTCGAGACTCTGACCGGAACCGAGGCGCCCTCCCTCGGCTGCGGCTATCAGGAGAGCAATGGCCAGATCAGGAACTGCTGGCTCGTGATCGTGCCCCGCGGCCTGTTCGAGCCCAACGGCTACCAGATCAGTCAGACGACGTCCGGACAAGCCGCGTTCCTTTACTCTTCGCCACTAAGCGCCTCGAACTGGGCGATGCGCATCCAGATCCACCTGGCCTATTCCCCGGTGGGAACGTTCTGCCCGATCGGGAGCCAGGAAGTCCAGACGATCGGCACCCAGCTCGTTGCCCGAGCAGTGCAGTCATGGCAGCTCGCGCTCAACAAGGCTGCGAAGTGCAATACGGTCTACGGGTACTCGGCGGTTCCGGAAGCAACGAGCACGCAGCAGCTCTCCTTGCCGGGTTCGCCAGCTGGGCTAGCGTTCACCACGATCCCGATCGGCAGTGAAGGGACGCGACCCGGCGGCAGCGGCGTTGCCGCGAACCTGCCGCCGATCCTGTACGCGCCTGTCGCTGTCTCGGCAGTTGGTTTCGGTTTCAATATCAACGAGTCGACCGGCTTCATTAGTACGCCCGTCAACCTCACGCCGGAGCTGCTTGCGAAGAGCATCACGCAGGTCTACCGGTATGACCTTCCGGACTTCTATCCAAGCAGCATCGGCTTCCCAGGGCCGTCGTGGTCGTTGAAGAATCCGGCCAACCTGTCCGCCGATCCGCAGTTCGTCAAGCTCAACCCCGAGGTGCCGTCGTTCGGCAACGCCGGCATCTCGCTGGCACCGCTGACCACCGAGGACCACTCGGGTCTTAACCAGCAAATCTGGCAGTGGATTCAGGCCGACTCGGCCGCAAGCGCCTGGCTCAACAACGGCACGACCGACGCAACGAACTCCGTGACGGCCGATCCAGATTACACAGCGCTTCAGCTCGGCACACCACCGGCAATCGACTCCCTCCCGCGCGCTTATACCGGAATCCTTGATCTCGGCAAGTCCGGTAGTGGCAAGGAGGAGACCAGGTCGTCACTGGACTTGATTCCGTATATCAACAACTACGACCAGGCTGCGTCCAAGGTGCTCACCGCGAACAACCCCACGACGGGCCAGTGGAGCGACCTGGTCATCGCCCCGGACGGCACGCCGGGCTGGTGGTCAAAGAACGGCGCTCAGCCAATCGGCCAGACCTTCATCTGGGGGATCTCCGACACCGCCGATCTCGCCGCTTACGGCCTGATCGACGCGCGGGTCTGCGATGACACCGGCGCTACCTGCGTCGGCCCCAGCACTGCCAGCCTCACGACGGCGCTCAACTCTGCCAAGCCCGACAGCGCCGGCCTGCTCCAGGTCAACCCCGCAAGTCCGGGCGCCGGTGGCTATCCACTCACTCAGGTGACGTACGCCGCGGTCGACACCACGCGGCCGGCCGCTGACCTGACCGCCTACGCCAACCTGATCGCGTATGCGGCCGGCGCTGGACAGACGCCTGGTGTCGCCCTCGGCGATCTGCCGCCCGGTTACCTGCCGCTGACGGCCAGCCTGAAGGCGCAAGCCCTGACCGTGGTCGCCAAGCTGCGCGCCGACGCCAAGGCGGCGTCCCCTTCTTCGTCGCCATCCACGTCGGGCAGCACCACTGCACCATCGGGCACCTCGACGCCTACAAGCAGCGCATCGGCCAGCGGATCCGGCCAGCTCACCCCCACAGTCAGCAGCGCGACGCCGACCGTCGGTCTCAGCATCAAGCCGCCATCGGCTGAGCTGGCGGCCACGAGGACTGGACGACAGCCGGTCGGTGCCATCCGGTGGGCGCTGCTGGTTGTGGTCTTGGCGGGCGCTGCCTGCGCGGCCGGCGGCACGGCGCTGCGGTCCGCCAGCGTGGCCCGCTGGCTGAAGCGGCCGAGAGCGTGACCGCCACACAGTGGAGTTCTCGGTGCGGGCAAGCACACGCGGGCACCCCACTCAACAGCTTGGCCGGCAGCGGGATGTCGGTCAGGGCAGTACCCAGCCCGTCCAGTTCACAAAGCGGGCAAACGGCCGGACGTGCCACCTACGGCGCGTCCCAACCAGAGGAAGGGACCCGATGAGTTCCAAACCCCCCATCACCCGGACTGGCCAGTCCGGGTGGTTCGGCCACCGCACGGCCAGGCTGAAGAGCCTGGCGGTGGTCGGAACCATCTCGCTGGGCTTCGCCGGAGCCGCGTTCGCAGCCGCGACCCCGGCATCCGCTGACCCGGCATTCTCTTACGTCATGGTCGGCTCGGACACGATCCAGGACGTCATGAACGGTTTCGCGTTCGCGACCGGCGGCGAGACAGGTGGCGGCTACATTGCCTCCTACGACGCCGTCGACCCGGTCCTAGGCCCCCCGCCGACCGGGACCTTCCAGACCATCACCCCGTCCAAGAACGTCGGCCAAACCAGCCAGACGTCCTGCAGCTTCAGCAGGCCGAACGGCTCGGGCCAAGGCCTTGGCGCCATCGACTACTCCTTCAACCCGGGCTCGTCCCTGCTGACCTCCGGTGCCACCGGTCCACAGCCGGGCTGCGTCGACATCGCCCGGTCGTCTAGCGGGCCGGGCTCTGGCATCACGGCCCCGAATCTGGGGGCCCAGGACACGGCAGGCGGGCTCATCTACATCCCGTTCGCTCTGGACGCTGTGACCGGCGCGACCGGCCCGACCACGGCAGGCACGACCGCGCAGCCCATCGAGTGCACGGCCAGCGACACCAACTGCACCAACATCAACTCCACCACCGGGGTTGGCACGGACCCCACCTACATGGTGCCGGCGAGCACGCTGCCCCTCAGCATCGTCTCCACGTTCACCCAGGCCAACCTCACGTCTCTATACACGTGCGTAGGCAACGCGACGCCGCCCAACGATTTCGTCGCGGTCGGCGGCGACAACTTCTATCCGAACTTTGACGCGCCCACCGGCGTGGCTACTGACATCAACATCCACCTGTACCTTCCGCAGTCGGGCTCCGGCACCGCGAAGTTCTGGGCAGGCAAGGTCGGCCTCACTCCCGGGGCAACCCCGCCTGCATGCGTGCATCAAACGATCGTGGGTGGCCCGGCCAACGGTCTGATTGTCGAGGAGCACGACGGAACCGACGTCGCTAGCGACCCGGCCGGTTACACGCCGTTCTCGATCGCTCAGTTCATCGCCCAGACCAACGGAATCCACCCTCGCTTGCACTCCGTCCAACTGCAGCCCGTCAACGGCGTCGCGCCCATCGTTAATTCGAAGCTGAACACGGCCTCCCCGTTCATTCGCGAGGTCTACCTCGACATGCAGTACGGAGCTGTGGTCAACGGCGCTGGCATTCCCGGACAAACCTTCGACCCGATCCTGTCCGGGCTCTTCGCGAGCACGACTTCCGCGCTCTGCGGGAACGGCTTCCTTATCAACCACTACGGGTTCGCAACGCTGCCGGCCAGTGGCGGGCCGACGCCTGACCAATGCGGCGCGACCTCGAACAGCCTTCGGATCCAGGAGTTCGCTAACGGAAGCGCCGGAGGCCACTGAGCCGGCTGGGTGCCTGCCCGGACCCGGAATGTTCGGGCAGGCACCCGGTCATCGTCCCACACCCGGGACGACCACCCGCAGGTGCGCGCTAGGCAAGCCTGCTAACAGAAAGGGAGAAACCCCCTGCAATGAACATGAAACTCAAATGGGGAACGGCCGGGCGGGTTCGCCGTGCGGCCGTGGTCCTCGGGGTGGTAGGCCTGACGGCCGGGGCGGCGGTTGCGACCGCTGGCTCGGCGCTGGCCGCCAACGGGTCTCAGCCGGGCAACCTGACGCTGAACCCGGCGAGCGGCCCGGGCACCACGCAGCCGACGTGGTCGACGTCGACGGCGTGCCCGTCGGGTAACAACGCCTCGGCGGCGGTGGAGGAGTTCAACACCGACGGGACTCCCGCCACGCGCGTGTCCGGCGTGGTGAACAGCCCGACGGCGCCGATCACCAACGCGACGTTGCTGGGCAACATGACCAGCCTGCTGTCGTCGACCAACCTGACGGCGGCGGGTGGCACGGTTGAGTGGGCGGTTGCCTGCTTCCCCGCGGGCGCGGGCACCGGGACCCCGGTGTACGTGCAGTCCACGTTCGTCACCGTTACCGCGGCCGGGGCGTACTCGACGGCCTCGAGCCCACCTGGCCAGACGGCCACGACCACCTCGGTGTCCGCGACGCCGAACCCATCGCCGACGGGTGGCCCGCTCACCCTGAACGCGACGGTGACGTCGGTGGGCTCCACCGCGATCCCGACCGGTACGGTGCAGTTCGCCGTCGGCGGGACCAACGTCGGCACCCCGGTCACGGTGTCGGCGACCGGGACGGCGTCGACCTCCACGACGGCGCCGGCGACCTCCGGCCTGGTGTCGGTGACGGCGACGTTCACGCCGACCGGCAACTTCCTCGGGTCGAACGGCACCTTCTCGGAGCAGGTCGGCTCGCTGGCTGCTACCAACAGCCCGGTCGCGGTGTCGGTGACGGTGCCGTCGACCGGTACCCTCACCGTCTCGGTGGCCACCGGCGGGGTCACGCTGACCCCGGCGTCGCCGCAGGTGACACCCGATGAGACCGCGTCGGGCACGCTGCCGACCGTCACCATCACCGACACCCGCAACACGACCCCGGGCTGGTCAGTCTCGGGTCAGGAATCCACCTTCACCGGCCCCGGCACGAACACCATCCCGGGCACCTCGCTCGGGTGGACTCCGGCGTTCATGGGGTCGGCGGCGGGCGGTGCGTTGATCGGCGGCGCAGTGGCGCCGACCGGCGCAGACGCGGGCAGCACGGGCCCAGGTCTGGGCACCGCAGCAGTCCTGGCCCACGCGGCCGTAGGTACCGGAATCGGAACGAACACCGTGAATGCCGCGCTGCTGCTCGACATCCCGGCGACGGCCCCGCCCGGTGCTTACACCGGCAGCCTTTCGATTACCTATGTGACGACCGGCCCGTAACGAACGGCACGCAGCGCCGTTGGTTTCAGGCCACGGGCCGACTGAGCTAGCCGGCCCAGCCGCGGTCCGGGAGGAGCGCGGGCAGCGAAGTTTGCTGCCTGTCGCTCCTCCCTAAGCCGTGGGTGGCACGGTCGGCCGCAACTCCTACCATCGGATTGGGCTCCGTAGGGCCCTCGGAATGAAACGGTCTCCACCCATGAAGGTCCATACCCCCCGCCGCATCTTTGACCGGCTGTTCCCCACGGGCCTCCTGCTCGCCGCGATCGTCACGGGGGCAGTTGCCGCGGGGCCCGCGGCTCTTGCGTCCCCGTCATCCACGGAGGCCGGATCGGCGCAGACCACCAGCGGCGGCGGTACGGTCTCCTGGTCCGTGATGCCGGCGAGTGCCACGGCTCCGGACCAGCGCGCGAAGTTCACGTACACGAACATCCAGCCCGGGTCGACCATCTCCGATCACGTCGCGGTTCTCAACCGGAGTCAGCAGGACGTGGCGTTCTCGGTCTACGCGACCGACGCCACCGGCACCACGCCGACCAATGACCTGATCCTCATGCCTGGCTCCGAGACCCCGCGCGACATCGGTTCCTGGGTGACCTTGCCCGGCGGGATCAAGCGACTATCGGTCATTATCGCCGGGGGCAAAGGGATCATCGAATCGTTCAAGATCGCTGTGCCCCGGCAGGCTACTCCGGGCGACCACACCGGCGGAATGATCGCCTCGGTCAGTTACACGCGGAAGACCAAGAACGGGACCGCGCTCACGGTTGAGCAGCGGATCGCGGTGCCGATCGAGTTGCGGGTGACAGGCCCGCTGCATGCCGGGCTGGCGGTCGAGTCGATCTCTACCGGATTCCATGGCTCGCTTAGCCCGTTGGCTAGCGGCTCGGCCACCGTTTCCTACACAGTCCACAACACGGGCAACGTGCGCCTGACCGGCAGCCAGCTCGTCTCGGTGACTGGGTTGCTCGGCATCTCCGCCAAAATCCCAGAGAAAAGCCTGCCGACGATATTGCCCGGTGACTCCGTCCGGTTCACGGCGCAGCCACATGGCCTGTACCCGTTCGGCCCGATGACCGCGCACGTGCGCCTGACCGAAGCGATTCCGGCGGGCGCGCCGCCGATGGCCTTGCCAGCCGGTTACGTGACCGGGACCGCATCACTGTTTGCGATGCCGTGGTCGTTGCTCGGGCTGATCATCCTGGTGATCGTCGTCGCCGTTGCCCTCTTGCGCGGTCGCAGGTTCCGGCGGCGCCGACTCAGCACCAAGCTTGCCGCCGCAGCCGACTCGGCCCGGCTTGAGACAGAGCGGCGCCTGCTCGGCGACAAGACCACTCCGGCCGGGCCGCAGACGCAGGCATGACGGTCCTCCAATCCCCGCCGCCTGGCGCGCCGAGCGCGCCGGGCGGTGCTGGGCCTAGTGGCGCACCACCATCACCGTCGCAGCGGCAGCCGCCAGCCGGGCCTAACGCAGTAGCCCGGCTCGTCGCATCCACCGCGATCTTGATCCTTGGTGCTTCCCTGCTCGGGTTCGGGGTGTGGATGGCGTTCGGATCGCGGCTGTACTACGACCGTGTCCAACAGAACGACTACGAGAACTACCGGGCCCTACTTGCGCAGGCGCTAGCGCCAACCGGACCTACTCAGCCGCTCAACGCCAAGCAGCTGCTGACACCGGGCACGCCCGTCGCGGTGTTGTCCATCCCGGAGATCGGCCTCAACACCGTCGTGCTCGAAGGCACCAGCGGCCAGGTGCTGGAAGGCGGCCCGGGCCATCTGCGTGACACGCAGCTCCCCGGTCAGATCGGATACAGCGAAATCTTCGGCCGACGGACGGCATACGGCGGACCCTTCGCGAGGTTGTCCAGCCTGAACCCTGGTCAGATCTTCACGGTCACTACTGGTCAGGGCGTGAGTCGCTATCGGGTCATTGACGTGCGCCGGGTCGGCGACGTCGTGCCGCAGCTGAACCCGACAACGGGCCGGCTGGTCCTGGCCACGGCCGATGGTCCGCCGTTCGCGCCAACAGGCGTGCTGCGCGTCGATGCGGACACCATCACACCCGCCAAGCCCGCTCCGACGATGGTGGTCAGCTCGTCCGACATCGGGTCTGGCGAGCTGCTGTTCGGCACCGAATCGGTTGCGTGGGTGCCGCTGGTGCTGTGGGGGCAGGGGCTCGTGCTGGCTGCGGCCGGGACCGCCTGGCTGGGCTCACGGTGGGGCCGCTGGCAAACCTGGACTGTTGCGGTCCCCGTCCTCGGCTACTTTGGTCTGGGCGTAGCCGACCAGCTGGTCCGGCTCCTTCCAAACCTGATGTGATCTGTCAGCAGATGACCTCGACATCACAACTGTCGTCGCCCTCGCCGCGACCGGACAAGGACATAGACGCTGTGACCGACCAGCCAGAGTACGACGCAACCGCCATCCGGTCGGGTGACCCGGATACGTCAGATCTGCCGTGGCGTTCCTGGATGCGCGGGAACGGATCGTCCGACGCGTCGATGCCCGGCTCGGCCGCCTCGGTGCTGACCGGGAACGTGACGCCCCAGTTGCCTCTCGCCGAACTCGACGCGCGCGAGATCACGGCATGGTTCGGCGACCACATGGTGCTCGAACGGGTCTCGCTCACGATGCAGGCCGGCCACGTGACCGCGCTGATCGGCCCGTCGGGATGTGGCAAGTCGACGTTCCTGCGGATTCTCAACCGCATGCACCAGCTGGTGCCGGGAGCGGCGCTGGCCGGGGAGGTGCTGCTCGACGGCGTCGACATCTACGACCCGTCTCAGCGCCTGACCGAAGCGCGGCGCCAGATCGGCATGGTGTTCCAGAAGCCCAACCCGTTCCCGGCGATGAGCATTTACGACAACGTCGTGGCCGGCCTCAGACTCACGGGCGTCAAAGCCTCCCGCTCTCAGAAGGATGACCTCGTGCAGGAGTGCCTGATCAAGGCCGGGCTCTGGCGCGAGGTCTCCGACCGTTTGCGGCAGCCCGGCGGCGCGCTGTCAGGCGGCCAGCAGCAGCGGCTGTGCATCGCCCGGTCACTGGCGGTCCGGCCCAGGGTGCTGCTGATGGACGAGCCCTGCTCGGCCCTGGACCCGACGTCCACCCGCGTGATCGAGGAGACCATGGCCGACTTGGTGCGTGAGGTCACGATCGTGATCGTCACTCACAACATGCAGCAGGCCCAGCGAGTCTCCGATCAGTGCGCGTTCTTCCTCGCCGAACAGGGCAGCCCCGGCTACATCGTCGAACACGGCCCCACCGACGCCATGTTCAACGACCCGCAGGACCCGCGCACCGCCGACTACGTACACGGCCGATTTGGCTAACTGGCGAAGGCCAGCCTGGTCGGTACGACGGACGTCAGCCCAGGTCGACGCTCGGGTAGAGCGGGAAGCCGGCGAGCAGGTTGTCCGCCTGTTGCTGAATCCGCTCGCTGAGGCCGGGTTCTATCTGGTACGAGGCCTTGGACGGCGCGCCCGTAGCGGTAGTGCCGGGGCGCACTGCGCTCAGGACGGCGTGGATCAAAGCGGCGATCTGATCCATCTCATCAACGCCGAGGCCGCGCGTGGTCAGGGCGGGCGTGCCGAGCCGGATCCCGGAGGTATACCAGGCCCCGTTTGGATCTTGCGGGATCGCGTTCCGGTTGGTCACGATGCCGCACTCCAGTAGTGCGCTCTCGGCCTGGCGGCCAGTGAGCCCGTAGCTCGACACGTCCATCAGGATCAGGTGGTTGTCCGTGCCACCGCTCACCAGGTGTGCGCCGCGGTTCACCAGCCCGGCGGCCAGCGCGCTGGCGTTGTCTACGACCTGTTGCGCGTATTCGCGGAACGCTGGTTGCCGCGCCTCGGCGAGCGCGACCGCTTTGGCCGCCATGACATGCGCCAGCGGACCACCGAGCACCATCGGGCAGCCCCGGTCCACGGCGTCGGCGTACTCCTGCTGGCACAAAACCATGCCGCCGCGCGGGCCGCGCAGCGTCTTGTGCGTCGTCGTCGTGACGATATGGGCGTACGGAACGGGGTCGAATTCGCTAGTCAGCACCTTGCCAGCGACAAGGCCGGCGAAGTGCGCCATGTCGACCAGCAGAGTTGCGCCGACCTCGTCGGCGATCTCGCGCATGGTGGCGAAGTTGATCCGGCGCGGATAGGCGGAATAGCCGGCGACGAGCACTAGCGGCTTGAAGTCCTGAGCGATCTTGCGCAGCGCCGCGTAGTCCAGCATTCCGGTGACCGGGTCGGTACCGTACGTGCGCTGGTTGAACATCTTGCCGGAGATGTTTGGCCGGAACCCGTGCGTCAGGTGGCCGCCAGCCTCCAGCGACATGCCGAGCATGCGCTGGTTGCCGAGCTGCTGGCGAAGTTCTTCCCAGTCTTGGTCGGTCAGGTCATTGACGTGCCGGACCGCAGCGCGCTCAAGTGCGGGTGTCTCAACGCGGTGGGCGAGGATCGCCCAGTAAGCAACCAGGTTGGCGTCGATGCCAGAGTGCGGCTGCACGTACGCGTGCTGGGCGCCGAACAACTCGCGCGCGTGCATGGCGGCGAGTTCCTCGACCCTGTCCACCTGCGCGCAACCCGCATAGAACCGGTGGCCGATGGTGCCCTCGGCGTACTTGTCGCTGAGCCAGTTACCCATGGCCAGCAACACAGCCATGGACGCGTAGTTCTCGCTGGCGATCAGCTTCAGCGAGCCTCGCTGGGCAGTTAGCTCCGCGCTGATCGCGGCGGCGACGTCGGGCTCGACGGCCCCGATGACGCTCAGCGCGCTGCGAACCGCGGTCGACTCTGGGCTCGACATACAACCTCCAGCACGCCAGTCACACGTCCGCCCGCAGCCTACCGTGAACCACTAGCAGACGCCGCTGCCGATATGTCATTGACGGCGCGCGGAAGCGCTAAGGCCGCCGTGCGCGCAGGAAGAGCGAGACGCCTGGCAGCGACTTCACTGGCAGGTACCGCTCCGCCCTGATGATTGTCGTCAAGGCCGTGTTCACCAGTGGCTGCACCTCGCCCAGGTCGCTGCCTGTCGACTTCTTCCGGCGCAAGGCCACGACCGGCCGCAGCAGCACATTCCAGCTCCAGACCGCGTCGACTGTGAGACCCGCCTTCTGGACGACGTTGATCAGGTCCGGCCGGGTGTAGCGGCGGACGTGACCGACTTCAACATCGTGGGCGGACCACAGCGCCATATCGCAGGGCACGGCGATGAGAGTTGTCCCACCTGGCTTCAGCACCCGGAAGATTTCAGCAGTCGCGAGGTAGTCCTCCTCGATGTGTTCCAGGATGTCGAACGCGGTTACGAGCCCGCACGTCCCGGACTTCAGCGGGAGATCCCTGGCATCAGCCCGGATCGCACTGATCCCGCGCGCCTTCGCGATGTCGGCGACCGAGTCGGAGTACTCGAGAGCCACCGCACGCCAGCCGTGGGCCTGGATCACTCGGGTGTTGCCGCCGCCGGCCGCTCCGATATCCAGGGCCTGGCCTGCGGCTGGCAGCTTGCGGAGCTCGCGCGCGAGGATGGCTCGGCGCTCCTTGTACCACCAGTGGCGGTCCTCGATCGAGGTGAGGAGCTGGAGCTCAGCGGGTTTCATGGCCTCTTTCTTACCGCACCGGGCAGGGTGGATGTGGCACTGGGAGGATTCCGGCGGTGGCGACGAAACTGGTCCGGGCATCCGTCCGGAAGAATGCCGCCATGGACTCGACCCTGCCTGCATTCCGGACCGAGCCCGCCGTCGGCCGTGTCTACGCTACGCGCCGGATCGTCCGCAGCACGGATGTCACCCCATCGGGCCGGCTCAGGCTCGATGCCCTGGCCCGGTATCTCCAGACGGTTGCCGAGGACGACGTGGCCGACTCGGGCCTGGCCGAGCCCGTGGTCTGGCTTGTGCGCAAGTGCCAGTTGCGGATCGCCACACTGCCTGCCATGGGCGAGCGCGTCACCCTCAGGACGTATTGCTCCGGGACCGGGCCACGCTGGGCAGAGCCCACGACGACGCTAGCAAGCGTCGATGGCGAACCGTCCGTGCAGGCCACGGCCGTCTGGGCTGCCGTCAGCCCCGTCGACGGTCGGCCCGTGTCGCTCTCCGGCGGCTTCGCCGCGATCTACGGGCCGTCGGCAGCAGGGCGAGTGGCGTCTGTCCGTCTCTCGCATCCGCGACCCGACGGCGCCGCCACGACAGGGAACGGAGTCAGTGGCGCTACGCCGCCGCGAGATTGGCCGTTGCGAGCCGCGGACTTTGATACGGCCAGGCACGTAAACAATGCGGTGCACTGGGAGGTTGTCGAGGACGAACTGGCCGCGGCCAACTGGCTCCCGCCTACCGCGGAACTCGAGTACCAGCGAGCCATCATGCCGGGCTGCGTGCCCCGGCTGATTACGTCTCGCGACGAGACCGAGACCAGGCTATGGCTCCTGGACGGCGAGCAGGTTCTCGCCTCCGCGCTGCTGATCAGATAGAGCGGCGGCCCTCAGCGCCATGGGCGCGCCGCCCGATCGGCCCAGTATTGCCCGGCTGGCTCGGTCAGTCCGAGGTCAATTGCGAGGTTCGGCGACGCGTCGACCTGCAAGGCTGCCACGTTGGCGTGAAGCTGCGTTACCGACACGGCTCCGGACAGCACCACAGTTGCCCAGGGCTGTGCTAGCGCGGCCGCGATGGCGATGGCATCGGTAGTCACGGCTGCCTCGGCCGCCGCCCGGCCCAGCGGTGATTCGGCGCTCGCGGCGTCGCCGCCTGGTGCGAGCCTGCCGTTCGCGACGGTTTCCTTAACGAGCACGGCCCAGCCGGCCTCGGCGGCCTCCGCCGCCGCATCGGCCGCCGACGTCTCCAGCAGGTTCCACGTCACTTCCGTGGCGGCAAACAGCGAATTACCGCCGGCAGTGACCGTCAGCGCTCGGCGGAGCGCGTCGGACTGCTGTGGGCCGCTGGTCGAGAGCCCGATCAGCACGCCTTGATCACGAAGCTCAGCCAGAGCGGATAGCAGCGCCCGATCGCCGAACAACGGCGAATCCGCCGTGAGCGAGTGGACCTGGTACAGGGTCAGCTGGCCGCCGAGCAGAGCGCGCGTCTGCCCGAGCTGGGTCGTAAACATTGCCAGCGAATGCTCCTTGACCTCGTTCACCGCGGCGTCCAGGCGCCAGCCCGCGGTGTAGCGGTAGCCCCACTTCGACCCGATGATCGCGTCCGAAGGTTCCCGCGCAGCCAGCCAGCCTGCGAGGAACTCCTCAGCCCGCCCGTAGGACCGGGCGGCGTCGAAGTAGCGCACCCCTGCCTGATACGCGGCGTCGAGAACGGCAAAGCTGCGGGTCCGCAAGCCTTCGACGCTGCGGTCGGGGAGGTCGTGATCGCGGCCACTGGTTATGTAGGCGGGCCGGCCGAGAGCCGCAAGCCCGAGCCCAAGCCGCGACACGCGCGGTCCGGCTGCACCCAGCCGGATGACGGGCATCGGCGGCCGCGCGCCGTCAGCAGTCATGAGGCCGCTCACTGAGGCACGGGCACGCGTCCGCTGGGGACCAGCGGCATCGAGCGCAGCCGGACGCCGCAGGCGCGGAAGATCGCGTTCGCGATCGCCGGCGCGACCGCCATGATCGGGGCTTCGCCGCCGCCGGCAGACGGCTGATCAGGCTGGTCGAGCAGCACGACGCGCACGTCGGCGGGAACGTCGGCAAGCCTCGGCACGCGATAGTCGCTCATTGAGGCGTTGAGTATCCGGCCACCGACGAAGTCGATCTTCTCGAACAGAGCCGGGCCGAGGCCCATCACGACCGCGCCCTCGACCTGATTGGTTAGGCCATCAGGGTGCACGACGGCGCCGCAGTCGACCACGGTGACCAGGCTGCGAATCGTCAGCGTCCCGTCGGGGGCGACGTGCACACGCGCGGCCGTGGCCACCCGGCCGCCCTTCTCGAACCCGAGCGCGATTCCGGTGCCAGCCCAACCCGGTTCAGGCTCAGCGATCGCGCCGCGATTGTCTGGCCAGCCAATGGCGGTGGCCGCAGCGTTGAGCACGGTCGCGAGCCGCTCGTCGTCAAGGTGCCGGCGCCGGAACTCGACCGGGTCGACACCGAGCGCGTCGGCTAGCTCGTCCATGTGCGATTCACGCGCGAAGTTGTTGGCCGTGGCGGCCAGCGCGCGGTAGGAGCCCTTAGCCAGCGGTGAGGCCGCGGGCTGGTAGCTCTGGACCGAGTTCGGCACCCGGTAAGGGGTCGCCAGGCCGGCCGAGCCGGAGTTGATGTTGGTAAATGACCAGGCCAGCATCTCACCCTCGGCATCGACGCTGCTCGCCACGTCGATGACAGCAGCCGGACGCAGGTACCCGGTCCGGAACTCGTCCTCCCGGCTCCACTGCACCATCACCGGTTGTCCGGCCACGCGGGCGAGGCGCGCGGCCTCCAGAGCGACGACCGAGCCGTGCTTTCCGCCGAAGCCGCCGCCGTAGTCAGGCACCATCACGTGCACCCTGGCGGTGCTGAGATCGAACTCATCGGCCAGCTCCTGGCGGGCCCGGAACGGGGTGGACGTCGCGGCCCACACGGTGAGCTGGCCGCCTTCCCAGCGGGCCACCGCCACGCGCGGCTCCAGCGGGACGTGCGCGACATACGCTGCGTCATACGTCGCGGCGAGCTGAACGGCACCTGCATGGAGGGCAGTGCCCGGGTCCCCGCTCGTCGTCGCGACGCCGGCGCTTCGACCCTCGCCGGCGACAGGATGCGCGCGGAGGTAGTGTGCCAGGTCGGCCGGACCCGGCTCCGGCTCGAGGTGAGTCCAGTCGGCATCGATCGCCGCGAGCGCCGCGCTGGCCGTTCGCTCATCTGGTGCGACGACACCGATCATTGAACCGTCGCTCACAACAGTCACACCAGCCATCGCGCTCGCGCCAGCGGTGTGGGCGTGACGCAGTGTTGCTCCCATCGCTGGCGGGTGCAGCACGCGTCCGTGCAGCATGCCGGCAAACCGCAGGTCGGACGGGAACACCTTGCTGCCAGTGGCGACGGCGGCAGCGCCGATTGCCCGGGCAGGTTTGCCCGCGCTTCGCCGCCACTGCGTGGCTGGCGTCACGGGCGCGTCGGAGTGCACGTGTTCCACGCGGCGGAGCCCGGCGACGAGGTCGCCATAGCTGGCACTCGGCGCGCCATCCGGCCCGGCGATCATCCCGTCGCTGGCCGTCAAATCGCCCGGCGGCAGCCCGAACCGTTCGGCCGCTGCGCCGGTCAGCATCCGGAATGCGGCTGCGGCGGCGGCGCGTAGCGGCGGGGCAGCGTGCGGGATGCCCCGGCTGCCGAACGTCCCAAGGTCAAACGGCGATACGTCGGTGTCCGCCATCATTAGCCGCACCTGCGCAAGTGGAACCGCCAGCTCCTCTGCCACCAGCAACCCGAGCGCCGTTCGAGCGCCCTGTCCGGCCTCGACCTTGCCGCTGTACGCAGTGATCGAGCCGTCAGCTCCGACGTGGACCCAGGCATCGTCCGGCCCGTTGAATCCAGGCTCGCCGTCGAAGTCATCGGCGACGACGGTCAGGAGTCCCTCCGGCATCGCATCGGCAAACGACTCCGGCCTGGCGCGCGCTAGGTCCCACGGCTCCGGCGGCGCAAGGCTCGTGGCCGTCGACGGGACAGGCGGCACCGCCTCCAGCGATTCCGGCTCGTCCATCAGCTCGGCTGCCCGGTGTATGGCCCGCCGGATCCTTGGATATGCGCAGCAACGGCACACATGCCCGGCCAGCTCGGCGTCGATCCTGGCGTCGTCTGGATGTGCGGCTCTTGCCAGCAGAGCGGCCGTGCCGGTCAGCCACCCCGGCGTGCAGTAGCCGCATTGCATGGCGCCGGTCTCCAGCCACGCCTGCTGTACCGGATGCAGCACGCCGTCTTCGGCGAGCCCTTCGACGGTCGTGATCCGCTGACCGGCCACGCTGGCGGCCTCTACCTGGCACGCCTGCACCGGCCGGCTCCCGACCAGGACGGTGCACGCTCCGCACGCGCCCTCGCCGCATCCCAGTTTCGGACCGGTCAGCCCGAGGTCAGCGCGCAGCCAGTCGAGCAGAGTCTGCCCTGGATGTGGGGTCTGTTCGTATTCGGCGCCGTTGACGATCATCGGGACTGTCACGCCACCGACCTTACTTCCGCTGCACCGGCCGAGACGATGTGGTTCGCGCTAGGTTGTGCCTGATCAGTCGCCTCCGGGCTGGCCTGCGTCCAGCCGGACCGGCACGACGGAGGAATCAATGACAGCCATCCAGGAGCCCATCGACGCTGCCCAGCCCGTCAGCATGCACTACAAGAAGCCCGCAAGCGACGGCGCGGCGCTGCGCGATATCAGCCATGAAGTACGCAGCCTCCACGAGAAGGCGGAGGAGATCAGGCAGGCGCCGGAACAGTTCCGCCCGAAGTTGGTGCTGTCCGATCACGTCCGCGGCAGCAGCGTGCTCGACAAGATCGCTGACTTCGTCAACAAGTTCTGCGGCTCCATGTATGTGTTCCTGGCGATCACGATCGGCATCGTTGCCTGGCTCATCCTGGGGCAGGTGCTACGGTTCGACCCGGTGCCATGGCCGTTGCTGCTGACCATTCTTAACCTGCCCCAGTTGTCGATCATGATCTCGCTTCAGGTCAGCGCGAACCGGGCGCAGGCGGCGAGCGACAAGCGTGCGATCGCCGACCACGAGACACTGATTGCCCTGCACACGATGGGGACGCAACAGCTTCAGATACTGCGCCAGCAAGACACGGTGCTAGCGGTACTTCGCCAGCTGGCGAGCAAGGACATGCCGGGGCGACAGCAAGAAATACAGGCGACGGTCAATGAGATCCTCGCCGCGGTCGGTGGCAAAGCAACTTCCTGAGTAGGCACGCTGCATGCGGTCTGAACTTCTCGTCCTATCCGCCAGCGACGTGCACGCTGCGCTCAGCTACGCCGAGTGCGCGGAGGCCATGCGTGCCGCGCTTGTCGCGCTAGCAAACGGTCAGGGGCAGATGCCGCTGCGCACCGTGACCAGGCCGGTCGGCGCGGCCGGGCTGGTGGCGGTCATGCCGTCGTATCTGTCAACTGCGGCGGGTGAGCCAGCCGACGCTACCTACGGGCTGAAGGCGATCTGCATCACGCCGTCGAACCCGGCCATCGGCATCGACACGCACCAGGGAGTCGTCTTGCTGTCCAAGGGAGACACCGGGGAGCCGGTCGCCCTGCTGAATGCGTCCGCCGTGACCGAGATACGCACCGCTGCCGTGTCTGTAGTCGCCACCGAGTTGCTCGCCAGGCCCGACGCCACCGAGCTGGCCGTCATCGGGACCGGGGTGCAAGCGCGGGCGCACGTTCTCGCACTCGACAGCGCGCGCCAGCTGACTGCCATCCGGATCGCGGGCCGCGACCCGGCCCGTGCGGCCGAGTTCGCCGGAAGTTTGGCTGGCCAGACTCGTGCGGCCGGGCGAGCCTGCGACACCGCGCGCGAGGCGGTCGCTGGGGCCGGGATCGTGGTGACGGCGACAAGCTCCGCGGCGCCTGTGCTTCAGCGGGACTGGCTCGAACAAGGCGCGCACATCAACGCTGTCGGTGCGTGCCTGCCCACGGTGCGCGAGCTTGACACCGCGACGATGGCGGAAGCGGCGTTGTTCGCTGACCGTCGCGAGTCTGTGCTGACCGAGTCCGGCGACTACGTGCTGGCGGCGGCCGAGGGCGCCGTTGGTCCGGATCAGATCCGGGCCGAGCTCGGAGAGATCCTCGCGGGATCCGCGGTCGGCCGGACGACACCAGAGGAGATCACCGTATTTGAGTCGCTGGGTCTTGCCATCGAGGATCTGGCCGCCGCTGCTCGCGCCTGTACGGTTGCGACCGCGACCCGGGGGAGTGCCGGACAGATCGGGACCTGGCTGAGATTCTGACGGAACCGCCCGGGTGCCCGGTGCGTCGCAGGGACAACAACCGTCCCCGCGGAGCAGGAGCCCTCGTCATGGCCATCAGCATCAACTCCGGCTATCGCGCCGCCGCCATCGGTGTCGTGTCCGCTGCGCTCCTCGTGGGCGCCTTCAGCATCGGCGCCGGACAGAGCGACGGCTCGGCTGCCCAGGCGGCCACCCAGAGCGCCCCGAGCACCGGCCCGGCTCGCATCACAGTCACGGGCACCGGCACAGTGACCGGAACACCGAACCAGCTCATGCTGTCCATGGGCGTCCAGGTCAACGGTGCCTCGGTAAGCTCGGCGCTGGCCCAGGCCAACCAGGCCGTGAGCAGTGTGACGTCGGCGCTTCGACAGCGCGGCGTGGCCGCCGCCGACATCCAGACATCTGGTCTGTCCATCTACCCCAACTACCAGGGCAACTCGCAGGTGCCGGTCGGCTACGGCGTCAGTGAGTCGCTGACCGCCACGCTCAACAACCTGAGCGCCGCTGGCAGCCAGATCGAGGCCGCCGTGCACGCGGGCGGGAACGCGACGACCGTCGACAACGTCTCCCTCAACCTCACCGACGACGGATCTCTGCTGGCCAGCGCTCGTGCGAACGCCATCAAGGACGCGCGGGCCAAGGCCGCCCAATTCGCGACCGCCCTCGGCGTGCCCCTTGGCCAGGTCATCAGCGTCTCGTCAACGGACCAGGTCACGCCCCCGGTCGAGTTCGGCGCGGCCGCCAGTGCCGCTAAGGGCGCTTCAGTCCCGATCTCACCTGGCAGCCAGCAGGTCAGCGTCTCGGTCACGGTCGTCTACGCGGCCTGATACAGCCGGTCAGTACGACGTGGTTGGGGTTCTGCCGTGGATAGAGGCGCACCAGAACCGCGACCACGTCGTTGGTTCGCGGGATCGGCGGGTCATGCCGTTGGGCTGCTATGCTCGCCGCATGCGAATCCACCGTCTAGCCGCAGGCTGGTGGCGCCGCCTTTAGGCGGTGCCCGGTTCGCGCGTACAGCAGACCACCACACAGGCGACCGCCCGGCACGGCGGCCGCCTTTTCTATTGGGTCGCCGGACCGCCGGGCATGAGACTCCGCGAGGGCGATATGGAACAGACCAGCTACGACACGGCGGGCGGCGTGCGCGTGCTGCGGACAGCCGAGCCATTCGACCCGGCCGAGCTCGACGAGATCACCAGGCGGGTCGAGCGCCGGCTGGGCGGAGTTCTCAGCTCCGGCATGGAGTATCCGGGCCGCTACAGCCGGTGGCACATGGCTTATGTCGACCCCCCGGTCGAGATCGTTGCGCGCGGTCGGCTGATCAGCGTGACCGCCCTCAACGAGCGCGGCATGGTGCTGCTTCCGACGATCGCTGCGGCCTTGCGGCGAGCTGCCGGGCTCGCTGATGAGCCAGTCGACCTCGGTCCGCGCGGCGTTGAGGTGCTGATCCCCGAGAGTGACGAGGTCTTCACCGAGGAGCAGCGCAGCCGCCGGCCCAGCGTGTTCTCGGCCCTGCGCGAGGTCATCAAGGCTTTCGCCGGTCCGGATCAGCATCTAGGCCTATACGGGGCGTTCGGGTACGACCTCGCGTTCCAGTTCGAGCCCGTCCGCCAGCGGCACCGCCGCGACGATGCCGACCGGGACCTCGTGCTGCACCTGCCTGACCTGATCTACGTCGTGGACCGCAAGCGAGAGAGCGCCAACCGGTTCAGCTACGACTTCGAGACCGAGGCTGGCAGCACCGTCGGCCTCGCGCGCGAGAGTAGCGGAGGACTGAGTGGCCCCGTTCCCGTCGCGAGCAAGTTGCCGGCCGGCCCGCAGCCTGGCAGCTACGCCCGGGTGGTGGAACTCGCGAGGGCGAAGTTCGCGCGCGGTGACCTGTTCGAGGTGGTGCCCAGCCACCGGTTCTACGCGCCATGTCCATCGCCCGCGGCCTTCTTCGAGCGGCTGCGGGAGCGGAACCCCGCACCCTATGAGTTTTTCTTCAACCTCGGGAACGACGAGTACCTGGTCGGCGCGTCACCGGAGATGTACGTCCGCGTCACCGGCGACCGGGTTGAGACGTGTCCGATAGCCGGCACGATCGCGCGCGGAGACGGCGCGATGGCCGACGCCGAGGCAATCAGAACACTGCTCACCTCGCCGAAAGAAGAGTCGGAACTCACGATGTGCACCGACGTGGACCGCAACGACAAGTCGCGGATCTGCGTGCCGGGCAGCGTCAAGGTCATCGGGCGGCGGCAGATCGAGATCTACAGCCGGCTCATTCACACGGTCGACCACGTAGAGGGCAAGCTGCGCCCCGGCTTCGACGCGCTCGATGCCTTCCTCACGCACATGTGGGCGGTCACCGTCACGGGCGCCCCGAAAAACTGGGCCATGCAGTTCATCGAGGACCACGAAGACGCGCCGCGCGGCTGGTACGGGGGAGCGGTCGGCGTGATCGGCTTTGACGGCGGCATGAACACCGGCCTGACCTTGCGGACAGCACACATCCGCGGTGGCATTGCCGCGATCCGGGTCGGCGCCACGCTGCTGTACGACTCCGATCCGGCCGACGAGGAGCGCGAGACCGTGCTCAAGGCCAGGGCGCTGCTCGAGACGCTCGCCGAGGCTGGCACCGAGGCGGCATCGCCGGTTGGCGTGACCGCCGCCGCCGTGGCACCCGCGCAGCCAGGTGCCGATATGCGCGTGCTGCTCGTTGATCATCAGGATTCGTTCGTGCACACCCTGGCCGGCTATTTCCGCGAGGAGGGCGCCGACGTCA
>Ga0126373_10000208_pt1 | contig 39674 bp, 33 predicted proteins | sample PanSoiMetPlot_11_FD_92545 | JGI IMG/M metagenome (GOLD analysis project Ga0126373, IMG submission 92545) | Tropical forest soil microbial communities from Panama - MetaG Plot_11 | ecosystem: Environmental > Terrestrial > Soil > Tropical forest > Bulk soil | place: Panama | collected 2016-02-17 | reverse complement strand
TCTCCGCGATGCGTAGGACTCAATTGCCGCCTCTACAAGACCCGAAATCCACCAGACGTTCTGCTGAAATCTCTGAATTGAACTAACCATTCATACGTCGCGGAATAGGCCTCAACGGAGTCAAACTCATCTGCCTGCGTGTTCTGTGTAATGACTAGCCGTTTCTTGGGCTCATCAGTGACAGTCAAATCAGCTCGAACCCGTTCACCGGCTTTCATGGTCTCGAGTCTTTGATCGAGATAGTCGGCAATTCTCTCGGCTATCTCCGCATCTTCCTTCGCCATTCCCCACAGCCCCATTCGCTCGTAAAGATCATCGCTTATCAGCTTGGCATCGCGTAGCAGCGCCAGTATTGGACGCCAATTCCAAGCGTTGATTACAATCTCCTCCCCATGCACTGGTCTTAAGATGAATGCCATAATGGATCAAGCCTTGCTTCTCGCCCACACCCAATTCAAAACAGCGACCGTAAGCGTGATCAGCATCACCAGAAGCTCACCCCGTCCCATTTGGCTGAGCAGGAAGGCGCAAATCGCGAGCGCCAGCTGGGCAATTCCCATTCCTCCGGGTAGCGTGAAAGACGCAGGCTCGTGCTCGCGACGCCGCAGGACGATCAGCGCAACGGCAACGCTGCCATATACGACCAACCTTCCCGCCGACGAAGGGAAGGCGTTCCAGCGAAAGCTGCGGAAGGTGGCGAACGCCCACACGAGCGTGGCAAACAGGATGATCGATATCCAGGGGGTGCGAAAGCGCTGATGCACCGAACCGAAGAACCCGGGGAAATCGCCATTCTCCGCTAGGGCAAACGTCACGCGCGGCACACTGAGTACTTGCCGCTCATGTGGCCGAAGCACGATTTCTTGCTTCACCTTGAGCTTCTGCTTTCAGAAGGGAACGGTTCCTCTGTCTTCATCCTCGCAAAAAGAATAGTGCCCTTCGATAAGGGCGAAGGGCACCTTAATTCGTCAACGAAAAACAAAGTCACAGAGTACCGAGCGGAGGCCGCAGCCTCCTGTTGATCAGTGTCCATTCCCGACGCCTGTTCCGGAAAGCGCTGTCACCGGAGCTGCCCCCTGCTGATTTCCGGTGATGCTCAACACCGCGTTGACGGTCCCGCGAGCTGTGGGAGTGAAAACGACAGTGATATTGCAGGCCGTTCCAGGAGCAATGGATGAGCCGCAGTTATTTGTTTCGCTGTAGGGCCCTGCGGTGAAGATGCTGAATGTGAGTGGTCCATCTCCGGTGTTCACAAGCGTCACATTTTGCGATGCGCTGGAAGTGTTTACGCGCTGGTTACCGAAATTCAGCGAGCTCGGAGAGAGTTGAGCGATGGCGACGGTGCCTGTACCGCTCAGGGCAACAGTGTCAGTTTGGGAACTCTGGCTGCTGCTGATCACCAGGGTTCCGGTTCGGGCATAGCGCGCCGTTGGGGTAAATACTACGTCGATGGCGCAACTTGCACCGGGCGCCAGCGGACTCGAGCAAGCGGACGTTTGGAAGAAGTCTCCGGTCGTGTATATGGCAGTGATCTGCAGAGGAGCAGTGCCAGTGTTGCTCACAACGACTGCCTGAGAAGCGCTGCTGCTTCCCACTATCTGGTTGCCGAACGTCAGGCTCTGAGGCGATTCTGACATGGCGGGATATACACCCACTCCGGCTAAGGCTACAGTGAGCGGAGCGCCCACCGCGCTCGCATTCACCGTAACCGAACCAGTGCGCTTGCCCGTTGCCGTTGGCGTAAAGGTGACGTACACATTGCAGGTAGAATTTGGCGCGACTGCAGAACCGCAGTTGTTGCTTTGCGCAAAGTCCCCTGAAGTGGCGATTGCAGTGATTTGCATGGGGACGTTGCCGCTGTTCGAGACGGCAATTGCTTGCGCTGCGCTCGATGTATTTAAAAGCTGACTTCCAAAGCTGAGACCGGTACTCGGCGAGACAGATACTACAGCCGCCTGTCCCGTTCCGGAAACAGCAATCGCGGAAATGCCGCCAATGGAGTTTGTGACTAAGCTAATCTGTCCACTGCGGTCTCCGATAGCCGATGGCGTAAAGGTGATGCTAAGCGAACAGGTTGATTTTGGAGCCAATGCGCTTCCGCAGTTATTTGTCTGCGCATAGTCAGCTGACGCGCTAATCGAGTTGATCTGAAGCGCAATGTTTCCTGTGTTGGTCAGGGTGACCGTCTGTGGGGCGCTGGTAGTGCTCAGTTGTTGTCCACCAAAATTCAGGCTGGTAACCGATGCGCTTAGGATCGCAGCCTGGGAGTTGCCGCTTAGTGTCGCAATTAACGATGAACCGAAGTTGCCGCTTACGATCAAGTTCGCGGTGCTCACACCGAGTGCGGTCGGCTGAAAGGTGACCGTAATCGTACATGTGCCGTTCGCAGGCAACGCAGCCGGGCACTGATTTCCGACGATGTAATCGCTGCTGCTGGTTGTGACAGATGTGATCTGGATGTCTCGCCCTGCGGTAAGCAGGAAGGAGGTCATCGGCCCCTGTCCCGTAATGGTCTGACTGCCAAAGTCGAAGCTGGTCGGGGAAAGCGTGGCGGTGGGAGGAAAGGACTCGTACACACCGAGATCGACGGTTGCAACCCCATCGCCGTTTCCATCAGTCACACGCAGATTCCCATCCAGATCCAAATTAGGTAAGTTAGGTGCGGTATTGCTGCCCGCATCAACAGCGGGTGAAGATATCGCAACATGGAAGTCGTTCTGTCCAGGATTCACAAACAGCGGGTCGCTCGAGACATTTCCATTCGAGCCAGTGCTGCTGGCGCAAACGCCTGCGAAACCCGCAGCGCCTGAGCTGAAGGCGTCGTTGTACTGAAGTACAGGCGGCGTACTCTGACCGGCATTAGAACAATAGAATGCCTCGATTCCGCCGCTGCCGATCATCAAATTGTTGAAGAACCGCGTGTCTTGAAAGAAGTAAGAGACATATACAGCGGAACCTTGTGAAGCATTGTTGCCGGCGATTGTATTGTTTACAAATACCGGACCTTGTTGTCCGAAGGGGACTACTACGTAAACTCCGCCGCCCTGTGATCCTGGCGACGTTGCCCTGTTCCCCGTAATGAGATTTTGAACCACAAGTGCGTTAGAGGCATTTACCAGCGAAAGACCACCGCCATCGTTGTAGACCGTGTTTGCTTGAATGATGTTGCCGGAAATAGTTGGCGTACCAGCGGCGTTCAGACCAACTCCTCCGCCGTCTCCACCGTTAGGCAGTCCATTACCTGTAATTACGTTGTTCAACAACTGTACCGACCCCGCACCTCCGATCGAAACGCCTCCGCCGCTTCCCCCGCTGCATCCGGCCGGAAGGTTGTTGCTGATCGTGTTGTTCCTTATGATGGCAGCACTGAAACGAGCTTCGATACCGTTTCCACTGCCACACGCCTGATTTTGCGTGATGGTGTTGTTCTCAATAATCGGCGATGCCGAGTTGATTTCGATACCTCCGCCGCCGAAGCTCGCCTTGCCGTTGGTGATCGTGAAGCCACTAAGAACCGAATTCTGACCTTCATTTGTACCAAACGTGACCACAGTTCCAGCCTGATGGCCATCGATCGTCGTCACAGTGCGGCCGCCTGAACTTGTAACCGTAACGGCTTTGCCGACGAAATTGATGTTCTCGGAATATGTTCCGGGCGCTACCAACACTGTGTCGCCGTTCTGAGCGGCATTAATCGCCGCCTGAATCGTCGGCTGATCTGCCGGCACATTGATGGTGTTCTGGGCAATCGCCGCCGTGCTGATGAGAAGGAAGAATAAGAAAATCTGAGAGACCGCTCGTGAACGTACCGATGTCATTCGTCGGCTCCTAAAAGCGCAAGCTTCTGCGAGTGTTTTGAAATGGGAAATACCCGGCTAGCCTAACCGACGATCGTCGAAAAACGAGTCTCTACTTTGGAACCCGGTGGGTACTTTGGTGCCGATCTGAGTATGGACTTCGGGCTTCGGGAATGAAAGGATTCCCAATGTGGTATTAATGTGATTGCAATAATGCGGCAGGTTTTTCCTTGGTGTTGTCAAAATGAGAATCCTGCACCGCCAACAGTGCAGATCTCGCCGTTGTGCTCATTTCGAGCCTGTTGCGGTTATTGCATCCGCTCTCACAAAACAAATCCATCATGCGTTGCTTCTCGCCCACACCCAATTCAGAGCAGCGACTGTGAGCGTGATCAGCATCACGACAAGCTCGCCCCGTCCCATTTGGCTGAGGAGGAAAGCGCAGATCGCGAGCGCCAGCAGGGCAATTCCCACTCCTCCGGGTGGCGTGAAAGGCGCAGGCTCGTGCTCGCGACGCCGCAGGACGATCAGCGCAACGGCAACGCTGCCATATACGACCAACCTTCCCGCCGACGAAACGAAGGCGTTCCAGCGAAAGCTGCCGAAGGTGGCGAACGCCCACACGAGCGTGGCAAACAGGATGATCGATATCCAGGGCGTGCGAAAGCGCTGATGCACCGAACCGAAGAACCCGGGGAAATCGCCATTCTCCGCTAAGGCAAACGTGACGCGCGGCACACTGAGTACGTTGCCGCTCATGTGGCCGAAGCACGACACCAGTGCGCCCAGGCTCACAATGGTTACGCCCGCACCTCCAAGAAAGCGCTGCGCCGCATCGGCCAGCGGATGATCTGTGACCGGAATACCAACCCAGTACGTCGTCACCGCCTGAATGGTAACGAAGAGAGCCGTGGTCGCGACCAGCGCCACGCCGAGCGCAAACGGCACATCACGATGTGGATTCTTCGACTCCCCCAACGGCATCACGGCAGTGTCGTATCCACCATAGGCGTAGCCCATAAGCAGGATAGCCCGCAGCCACTGCGGATCTGCCACCGGTGCGACCGACACACCTCCGGAGCTTCCGTGCACCAACGCCAAAACCCCGCCCACACTCGCCAGCAGGAATAATGGCACAAGCTTTGAGACGGTAAACACGTTACTCAACACCGCGCCACTGCGAACTCCCACCACGTTGATGATTGCGAGCCCGCCAAGCACTCCCGCCAATACTATGGCCCGATCTGCCGGCTGCGTCACCTTGGGAAAAAAGGAACCGAGATAACCGACGAACACGGTCGCTACCGCGGCAGCGGAAAGAACTCTTATTAATAATGAGAACCAGCCAACCTGAATGGCGACCAGTCTTCCCAAAGCAGCACGAGCGAAGATGTACGACCCACCAGTCACACGAAACCGCGAACCCACTTCCGCATAGCACGCCATGACCGGCGCATTCGCTGCGCCGCCGATCAGCCACGCCAACCATGCGTCCTTCCCAACCAGCGATGCAGCGACTGTCGGCACACCAAAGATGCCGCCTCCGATGCATGTATTGATCACCAGCGCAACCAGGCTCCAACGGCCAATAGCGCGCACAAGTCCATGGGATTCATCATGGCTAGGCTGTGTGGAAAAGCCTGTGCTCATTCGGGGGTCTCCGCGCAGGGCAACTTGAGACGTCAATGGGCGGTAATTCTATGCGACTCTTGTTCTTTAGACTCATTGCTTAAAAAGGCGCACTGGTCGAATGTTGCGAAGCATGGATTGAGCCTCTCTTTGCTGCGCCTTGTTCGTGTTATCCCACTTCGAAAACGGTAATGCAATCTTCATCCCCTCTTCATAGTCGTTAAACAAATCCTCCTTACTCTCGGGAGCTTACGCACCGCTTCGAGCACGTCAGCGCGGAGTCGCTTCTCCGCTTTTCACCCACCGATCAGGAGGCTTCGTCATGCAATCCCACCGCACATTCTTGTCAGGAATGCTCGTTTTCGCTCTGACGTTCTTGTTTTCGACGTCTACTGTCGCGCAGAACAGTCCGGGTTGGATCTCGGGCACTGTGCTTGATACCGGAGGCGCAGTGCTTCCCGGAGCGCAAATCGAATTGCAGCCCAAAGGTATTTCGGTCTCCTCAAACAATACAGGCGGCTTTGTTATCCAGAACCTACTTCCTGGGGCATACACGCTGAAGATTTCCTACGAAGGATTCGAACCATTCACAAGCACCGTGAATGTTAGTGCCGGATCGGTCTCTCGCGTTGACGCTGTCTTGAAGGTTGCGAGTCAGAGTGAAGAGATCACAGTAAGTGCTGAGCGCCCGCATGGCGAGGCAGAGGCAATTAATCGCGAGCGTACTTCCGAGAACATTCTTCAAGTTCTGCCAGCCGAGGTAATCACGAGCCTTCCCAATACGAACATAGCGGACGCCCTGGGACGTCTTCCAAGCGTGACGCTGGAGCGTGATGAGGGCGAAGGCAAGTACGTCCAGATTCGCGGAACCGAACCGCGATTGAGCAACGTGACCGTGAACGGCATTGTCGTAGCGTCTCCTGAACCAGGCGCACGTCAAATCAAACTCGACGTTATGCCCGCTGATCTTGTCGAGTCGGTAGAAATCAACAAGACGCTCTCGGCCAATCAAGATGGCGACGCTATTGGCGGCTCGGTTAATCTGGTCACCAAGACCGCGGGCGAGAAGCCGACAGTGATCCTCGAGGGAATTGGCGGATACAACTCGATCATCGGCGGACGCGGATCTCGCACCTTCGACGGTACTTTGGGCCAGCGCTTTGGTACGGCCAAGAAGCTTGGCGTGCTCTTCGGCGGTACTTACGACTGGAATGGCCGGGGCATCGACGACATTGAACCCGCAGTCTGCGATTCCGTGTCGTGCGGCGCTCCCGGTCCCGCAGTTGCGACCTACAACACGATGGATCTTCGTGAGTATCGCTATTACCGCGAGCGCTGGGGATTCACTGGCGGCCTGGACTACAAACTCTCAGAAGGATCGAACCTCTACCTCCACGCCCTATATTCCCATTTCAAGAACTTCGGCGATCGCTGGGTCTATACGCCAACGATCAACACGTTTCTCTCGCCTTTCCAGGGCGATACTGATGGCAACATGAGCTTCAATGCTCAGATTCGGCGCCCGGTGGAAGTCATCGGAAGTCTTTCGACAGGTGGCCATCATGTATTTTCGAAGTCCTGGTTCTCATGGGATCTGGCTGCGGCGCGCTCGGCCCAAGAAGATCAGGGCTACTCGACCGCTGATTTCGGCGCAAATGACGGGGGTGCGCCCATCAACAACGTGCAATTCGGAGTGAACCTCAGCAATCCCAACCGGCCGCAGTTCCCGGTTCAGAACGGCGTGAACATTTACGACCCCACTCAGTACCAGCTTCAGGATCGTGATAACAACAAATCCTATAGCCCACAGATCAATCTCGAGGGCGCAGCCTCCTACGGACGAAACTACTCGTTAGGAGGTCACGCCGCTGTATTCGAGTTTGGCGGCAAACTTCGCAACGCACATAAATTCGAGGACGCAAGTTATCAGTTCTTCGACTTCACCGGCGCAACTCCGCCAACCATCGCGACCTTCCAAACCAGCTTTACTAATAACGATTATTACGACAAGAGCTACGCGCTTGGTCCGCTCGTCGACTACAACAAGGTGAATGCCTTTTTCGTGGCAAATCCGGCAGCCTTTACCCTGAATGTGAACCGGAGCAAGCAGAGAACTGATCCGAACAACTTCGACATCATCGAGCGCGTCTCGGCCGGCTACCTCATGAACACGGTTGATCTCGGTCGCTTCCACCTGCAAACCGGAATTCGCTTCGAGGGTACGCAGGAGGATCTGCTCGGCTATCACGTAACCTTCGACTCCAAGGGGAATTATGTTTCTACAACTCCGTTGATCAGGAATTCATCGTATGTCGATCCGTTGCCAAGCGCGCAAGTCCGTTATGCAATCACCAGCGAATCGGGAATTCGCTTCGCATACGGACGCGGCATCGCTCGTCCCAACTTCAGCAGCTTGCCGCCGTTCTTCACGGAAAACGACCGCCGAAATTCGATCAGCGTCGGCAATCCCGATTTAAAACCTACTCATGCTCACAACTTCGACATTCTGTACGAGCACTATTTGAAGCCACTCGGAATCCTGCAGGCCGGCTTTTTCTATAAGTCCATCTCTGACCCGATCTATTCTGTGACTACACCGATCACGTCAGGCTCCTTCGCGGGCTTCAATCAAACGCAGTCCGTGAACGGATCCAGTGCCTGGCTGACCGGCTTCGAGATCGCGTATCAGCAACATCTCGGATTCCTGCCGGGCGCGTGGAGCGGTTTGGGAATCGCAACAAACTATAGCTACACAGCCTCGCAGGCACACGATGTTCCGGGAAGAACCGATAACCCGGCGTTGCTCCGCCAGGCGCCGCATACGTTTAACGTTAGTCCCACTTACGATCGGGGCCGTCTCTCGATGCGTGTAGGTATCTCCTACAACGACGCCAATATCTTCAGCTATAACTTCACGGACGGCGCTGCACTCGGTAAGCATGGTCCGAACGGCGATCAGTACCTGTATGCCCACACGCAGATCGACGCGCAGGGAAGCTTTCGTCTTGTCAGAGGACTTTCAGCAATCGTCTCTGGTTTGAACCTCACGAACGAAGTGTTCGGTTTTTACCAGGGCAGTACGATTTATCCGATTCAGCGCGAGTACTATCACCCTACAATCAGCGCCGGTCTGCGCTGGACTCCCACGTTTGAAAAGTAAACAACGGAATCTAGCTCCGCTGCCAGATAACAGTCGCAGCGGAGCTTTTGTTTTGTCGAGGAAAACGATTTATGTCAGGGCATCGACTTTCAGTCGTGCCGCAAGGTGTTTCTTTTCCTGCGGCTTCAGCCTGCTGCGTATTTCATTATGGGATCGACAGGAGTTTTTCGCGGTCTCTCCAATCGACGCGGCCACGAATCTCTAAAGAAAGCTATCAATGAAGACTTCTAGTTCAACATTGGATGCTCGAGCGGTTTTCGCTGCACCGGTGGCATTGTGCGTTGCTTGCGTAATTCGTCTAACTGGAGCGGCTACGAGCGCCAGTCCAGGTCCCACATTTTCACAAGCCGACCAGAATCCTGGTCCGGGCTGGACCGTCATTGCGTATGGTGACACACGCTTTACGGATCCCACCAACGCCGTCGCAGTGAACCCGAAGGTGCGGCGCTGGTTAGTGCAAAAGATCGCGGAAGAAAATCCCGATGCGATTCTCCTGTCTGGAGACCTCCCATACACTGGTTCCGACGCGAACGACTATAGGGTCTTTCGTGAGACGACGGCTTGGCGCGATCGACATATCCATTGCTATCCAGCGATTGGTAATCATGAGCTGGAAGGCGGTGAGCAGTCAGGACTCAAGAATTGGTGGAACACTTTTCCCGATTTGAATGGACGGCGCTGGTACTCAGTTGCGTATCGGAACGCGTACTTCATCTTGCTCGACACGGATGCGCCGCTAACCAGCGGTAGTGAGCAAAGAAACTGGTTCGATCAGGAAATTGCGCACTTGCCGCCGAAGATGCAATTTGTCTTCGTCGTGCAACATCATCCGCCAATTGCAGATCTGCCAATGGATCCGGGACACACACCGCAGGCTAATGAGGTCGGGTTCGCGCACCATCTGGAGGAGCAGGCCGCGACCTTGCCGGTAAACTTCATCGTAGTCGCTGGACACATTCACAACTACGAGCGCTTCGCCGAGAACGGTGTCGAGTATCTGATCTCCGGCGGAGGGGGAGCGAAGCCGCATCAAGTCCCGCGCGGACCAGAAGATTTTTACAAAGACCCCCTTTTCCCCAATTACCACTACATCAAGTTCACCTTCGACGGAAAAGAAATCAAAGCGTCGATGGTCAGGCTGGCCAATCCAGAAGGCGACACCCCGGTCTGGGAAACGAAGGACGCCTTTACTGTCGCGAGTGCTCACTCTCGCGATGTTCGCGAGCGTGGAATCAGATGAACGTTGATCGGTCCTGGTTTTGGTTCTTTGTCGGACTTCTCCAATTCGGTCATGCTGTTTAGAAAACTTGATTCAGTTGTGCATCGTGCCTCGCCAAAGACAGAGTTATAACCGACAAGCCACCCTGCTCTGGCCAATGGCGCGCGCAAGTCCATGGGATTCGTTATGGCTCGCTGTCTGGAAACGCCTGTGCTCATTCCGGAGGCCTCCGTGCACGACAACTTGAGACGCCAAGCTGACGGGATTGTGTCACAAAACCATGGGCTGCTCGGTCTTAGAGTACGACCGGCAGTTCGGAAATACAAAGGTCTAAAATATAAAGGCCAAAAAAGGAGACAATCATGAAAATCGTAGTTATCGGCGGCAGTGGACTTATCGGATCAAAGCTCGTCCCCAAGCTTCGTGAGCAAGGGCACGAAGCGATAGCCGCATCACCGAATTCTGGTGTCAACACAGTCACTGGCGAGGGACTGGCAGAAGCGCTGAGGGATGCATCGGTAGTCGTCGACGTATCGAACTCTCCCTCGTGGGAAGACGCCGCTGTGATGACGTTCTTCGAGACATCAACTCGCAACCTCCTCACCTATGAAGCGGCCGCAGGCGTCGGACATCACGTTGCGTTGTCGGTGGTAGGAACGGAACGGCTATCTGAGAGCGGTTATTTCCGCGCCAAGATCGCTCAGGAGAAGCTGATTAAAGAATCGTCGATCCCCTATTCCATCATTCAAGCAACGCAGTTCTTCGAGTTCGTAAAAGGCCTTGCTGACATTTCCATGGTTGGCGACAAGGTGCATTTGCCTCCTGTGCTCTTCCAGCCGATGGCTGCCGACGATGTCGCGACCGCCGTAGGAAAGATCGCGGTAGGCCCGCCGGTAAATGGCACCGTCGAAATAAGCGGGCCGGAAAAATTTCGTATGGATGAACTAGTGCGGCGGCGATTGGCCCAGCTCGGAGATCCGCGCGAGGTCATCGCTGATCCGAATGCGCTCTACTCTGGGGCGAAGATCAACGACGGAACACTGGTTCCCGGCAATAACGCGCGACTCGGCGAAACTCGCTTCGAAACTTGGGCCGCAAATCGGGTTCCTCATGCGAAATCGCAACCCGCGGCATGATGCGATAGTCGCCCAATAGCGCACGGTTCGGATTCAACGCAGATTGCGTCCAAATGCATGGTCGCAGTATATAGCTGCCTGTAATGACATGTGCCGATCTGGGGTACTCCTGCGAGGATGCGCGTGCTACCAACGCTCAATTCCCAATTCGGTTCTGGACGGGCGCCGCCAGTCGCCAAGATCGCACACCATAAGATGAACGGCAATTTCTGAGTGTTCGAATCACGGCGGCTATGATACAGCGAGCGTGGCCGGGGCCCGCCGTAGTCTATTGCTTCCCTTAATGAAGCCACAAAGAGGGTGGACGAGTGGGTCAGCTGAAAAAATCCCGAAGGCGGAAGGGCGAGGCACCTGGTCACTCGCCCCTTCTGTCTTTTCACGGTTTACGCTTCCGGGGAGAGTCCTGGCGTTAGTATCTCTCGTGGCTTAAACAAGGGCCTCCCGAAATGGGAGGCCCTTTGATTTGTTCGGATTTTACTCTGAGCTGGGGACCAAGATCAGCTCTCAGCGGGGCTGTGTCACTGTGCCTTGACCTTCTGCACCATGACGTCCTCTTGGCTGTGAGTCTGCCCTGAAATGGGACTAAGCGCATTAATGGGCTCCGTCATTAAGTTCCTCATGTCACCCCATCCCGCGTAGACTGAACCATTGGCGGTGAAGACGCTTTGGTATTCGCCCAGAGCGTAACACTGCGCGATTTGGCGGTCGTAGTTCGTCGTGGCGAACGGCTGCGCCATACTCGGATTCGGGATATTCGTCGGCGGCAGATTGAACGATTCACTCGTAACACGCACGGTCCGCTCAGTTGGGAAGCTGTTGCCTTGATCGTGCGAGTTTGCCATGTCTAGGTCCACTGTGCCGTTGCTATGTTGCGTGTAGTAAGTGATGTGTACGTCATTTGGATCCTCATCGATTGCCAACGCCGGTAATACGTGCTGCACGTCGTCGCTGGTCACCGGGTTCACAATCTGTTCTGGGGTCCAGGTATTGCCACCGTCGTCCGAGCGAATGAACTTGATGTTGGAGCGCCCGTTTGGATCACCGAAGGAGAGGCTCGTCGAGTTCGACCACGCCAAGTAGAGTGTTCCATTGCGGGCTGCAAGTGCCGGTTGTACTGTCAAACGCGAAGCGTTAACGAAACGACGTAATCCAGTCAAGCTGTGATCGACGTTTGTTCCGGCATGAATCGTCAGCCTGAGATTAACGCTGAACCTACCATTCGACTGGCGCGTTGCGCCGCATTCCGTGAATTCACCGGGCTGTGTTATTGGCATCACAGTCGGGTTAGGTGCCCCGGGAATATTGAACATGGCAAAGTGGAACGTCTCGCCGGCATCGTTAGAAACCAGCATCTGGATAAAGTCCTGATCCGAGTTGCTGAAGCGCAGGAAGGGGACGTACAGCGTGCCTGTGATCCCATCGACGACCGGATTGCTGAATTGCAAGCAATTCTGCGGATTCGCGGCCTTGGGGTCGGCGGTCGGCACGAAGATCGTTTTCGCGGTCCAGGTAGCGCCACCATCGGTTGACCGTCCGAAACGAAGCTCGCAAGCGGTCTGCTGGAAGCTGGTCCAAGTTACATAGATGTTGTCCCGGTTCTTGTGCACTGGGTCGGGGCCGACGGCAAGCCATTCCTTGTCGCTAGCGTCATCGATCTGCACGATCGCGCCAGCGCTCCACGTCTGCCCGCCGTTACTGGACTTATTTACCTGGATCGTTCCGTGTGCCTCTGGCGGTTTGCCATTCGGCAGAACTACGGTAGAGGCAAGGTTCGCAAAGTAAAAGTTGCCCGAGCGGTCGACGCCCACCGACGGATCACCGAAGGTGTCGCCGGCAAAAACATTGCCGGAAGCATCCGTCGTTATCGAAGGCGGAAAAAAGCCACTAGCCCAGGTTTGGCCACCATCCTGCGAAACGGAAAAGCCAGAGAGCTGGACCTGGTCCACAAGCAACCCCGGACCGCTGGGATTCGGGATCAGATGCAAGCCCGCAGAGTTGTTGTAGGTCGCGACGATGGTGCGGCCTGACGCCGCCACCGACACCTCGCTCTGAGTTGCGTGTACGAACGGACGAAAGCCGGTGAAGATCTGAGTGTAATCAATTCCAATGGTTTGGCCGGTTAGATTGTTTATTTGGGTATTTCCGCCACGGAGTTGGATCTGTGGCAGAACCGGAATTCCCGTTATGGGTCCTGCAAGCTCCGGCAGGATGACGTTGCCAGATTGAAATTCGTCGGCCAGGACCCGGCTGCCAGAGCGAACATCAACTTCCTCTCCGAGCTTGTTCACAAATCCGGGCGTTGTATCATCATCCTGGGCAAATGCCGGAAACACCGGCATCACAAGCAGAGTCAGGCAAAACAGCAGTGTGGCGCGTCGAGTCAAAGTAAGCCTCCTTCATAATGAAATGCCGTCGGGCGCGAAATCTCCTTTCGCACCGGGGAAGATACACGAAAATACGAGTGCCGCGATTCCGATGAATCGAGCGGACGCAGTACGATTTCCAATCCAGAACGTCGGCCTTCGAGCTAATGCAACCCCACGCTGTCATTATCCGCAGACACGGGGTTGTGACGCTCCAGAACAGGATTGCGTACTTTTGGGCCAGCTAAGCTAACCTGCTTCAACTCGGATTGCAAGTGTTAACTGTAAAAATTCTGGTCCTCTGCTTCGCCCGTGCCCACTGCAGCTTTTTGCCGATCATGTGCAGAGATTTGCCACTAGCCTGACCCGGTCTGAGAGATCGACATGACTTCGTACGGGCGGGTGGGGCTGGTGGCGCACCTGACTCCTTGAAGTTCCAATCTGACACAAGAAAATTAAAGTTGGGCCGCCCGCCCGGAAGGGCGAGGCACATGGCAGATCGATTTCGCTATGGGAAGCCGATGCGGGTTATCAAGTTTTGAAATCGTGGATCCGACCGCAGAGCCTCGAACCGGGGATCTACTTTCAAGTCGAGGAGCCATACCGAGTGCTCGGCGAATGCACTTTCCAAGTGCCGCAATGCGGTTTTCTTGTCCTCTAACGCCACATAGACCGTGGCGAGCCAATAAGGAGACACATACTGCGTTCTCGAGTTTTCCTGCAATTCCCGAAGGATTCTGCGTGCTTCGGCTTTTTTCCCCTGAAGTGCATAGAGTTCTCCCAACGCTGCCCTTGCATTTGTGTGAGGAAACTCCGCTAACACTTTTCGCAACTCGGTGTCTGCTTCCTCGAACCTCTTCTGCTTTTCATAAACGAATGCGCGGTAGCCGTGCGCGGGCCAAAAATGTGAGTTTATCCCCAGGACCTTGTTGTATTCCTGGATAGCATCGTCGTAGCGTCCCTGATAGTAATAAACATTTCCAAGCTGAACACCGTGCATTAGCCAAAGCGGGTCCAATTGCGTTGCTTTCCTCAGTTGCGCAAGCGACTCATCGAACCTTCCCGTTCGCGCCAGGAAAATCCCGTAGCCCTGGTGGACGCCGGCATTGCCCGGATCGAGCGAGAGTGCCTGCCGAAACTGCTTCTCCGCATCAGGGAAGTTCCATTCGGTCATGCGAACAGTTGCCAGACTTTCATGTGCATCCGAGAGGGAGTCGTCTAGTTCGAGCGCCTTGAGGGCAGCGGCCTCAGCCTTAGGCAAGATCTCCCGCGTGGAGACCAGGCTGTAACCGCTCAACATCAGGTAGCTTCCCGAAAGAGCGGATTGTGCCAGTGCGAAACCGGGATCCCTGTCGATAGCTTGATCCAGGTACTCTGTCGCCTTTTGCAGGCTCTCGCCCGTCCGTTTGTCCCAGTAGTACATCCCCTTCAGATAAAGGCGATAGGCGTCGGGGTCCACCTGCCGTTTTGGGACAGTGCCGATTCGGGAGACATTTCCTCGAATTGCCATGGCGATAGCGCGTGCCACATCGTCTTGCAATGCCAGAATGTCACGAAGATCACGCTCGTAGCTTTCCTCCCAGAGGGGCTTGTCAGTACGAGCTTCAATCAATCGTGCGCTGATGCGCACGCGGTCACCCCATTCGAGAACGCTTCCTTCGACGACTGCGTCCACGCCGAGTTCCTGAGCGATACTGGGAAGGGATTTTTTTGCTGCCTTGTACTGCATTACTGAGGTTCGGGAGATCACATCGAACTGTCGAGCTTTGGCAAGATCAGTAATCAACGCGTCGGTCATCCCGTCGGCAAAGTATTCGTTTTCGGGATTGCGGGATAGATTGTCCAGTGGTAGCACTGCGAGTGATCGGATGTGCGACTGCGGCTTTCGACGGACAAGAGCTGCACGTAAGTCATGAAAGTTAAGAATCAGTAAAGCCACAATCAAAACGGCTACCAAGGAACCAATAGCCCAGGCAGCGCGGCGGCGACGCGAAATTGTTGGTTCCGTAGAAGTGTTGATGGCGACCGCAGACTCTGATCCGGCAGCCTCAAGCGCGGCGGCAATTTCTCCGCTGCGCTGATAGCGATGTCCCCGCTCCCTCTCCAGGCAGCGCTCGATAATGTGTCTTAATGCTGCGGGAAGCGCAGTAGATACCGGTTCGGGAGTTGCGCGTAGGATGGCCGAAGCTAGTTCATAGGACGTCCGTCCTTGGAAGGGCCGCCTTCCTGTCATCATTTCGTACAGGACGACTCCAAAGGACCAGATATCGCTTCGTGCGTCGGCCTCCGCACCTTGCAGAATCTCCGGCGCGATGTACGGCAGTGTCCCGACAACTGAAGCGCCGGGCGCGGCGGAGTCCACTGAGAGAGTCTCGGCGTCGACTTCGCTCGTTCGATTTACCTTGGCCAATCCGAAATCGAGGATCTTCAGTTGCCCGGTCGACGTGATCACTATGTTGGAAGGTTTGATGTCCCGATGAACAACTCCGCGGTCATGGGCGTGCCCAAGCCCTTGTGCGATTTGTGTCCCATAGCGAAGGACAAGCTTGACCGGGAGGCCCTTGGGCGGAATGCATTCGCTAAGCGAACGGCCTTCCACCAACTCCATCACGATGAAATTCCGATCCGCCGTCTCGCCGACTTCGTAAATCGCGCAGATATTCGGATGATTCAGGGCGGATGCGGAACGCGCCTCATGCAGCAATCGGTGGCGGGCTTCTGTGCCGATTTGTAAAGACGAAGAGAGGATCTTGATAGCTACATCGCGTCTTAGAAGCTTATCGCGCGCGCGATAAACCTCACCCATTCCTCCAGAACCAAGGTTCTCCAGAATCTGATAGTTGCCGAGCGTCAGGCCAATCATGGGGCGGATACCGTGTTGGCGGCACCTTATGATGCATTTCTCGTTCCGTCAAGAACGATGGACTCAACTTTACGTTTCCCCCAACCCTTCAGTTGCTTGGCCAGTATGGTCGAGACGTTCTGTACTGCATTGTTTCATTTGCCGATCACGAATAGCATTCCCTTGTTTTCTGTGTACACCTTTCCATCCGGACCTATAGCGAGTGGAGTGTAAGCTGCGCCAAGCGCGAGATCTAGGAACAAGTTTTGCTTGAGTGTTCCACCTTGATTAATGGCATAGATATTGCCATCTTCACTGTTGGCATACACCACTCCGTTCTGGTCCACCACCGGTGCGTTAATGCACCATTCAAATCCAATGTTGATCCACTGGTTTCCGGAACTGTTGGGAACACACGTGATGCTTCCATCGGAATTGCGAGTGCATGCTTGGTTGTTCGTGCTTTGGAATTTCCACTCGATGTTCAGATTCGGATCAAGCTGTGTAATGAAGAACGGTCCATTGTTGCGAGGAGGGCACAATGCCTCCACATTGCAGTACGAACCGAACTGTGGCCCCCCACCGTATTCGATGTCCTTGATCACGATCGAGTACGTTCCGTTGTGTTGGTAGATGGCTGGTGTCGAGTCCCAACCAAAGCTGTAGGCGCCCGTGAAGTGTCCCACAGAATCAAACTTCAGGAGATGTCCACGAGCAAAGTCGTAGCGAGTATAGGAGCCGTACAGGATGCTTCCATCGGGCGTTACTGTGATCGACGATGAGGAATCGTCCAGAACCCGACCTGCGGGTTGAGTGTTTTGGGCAGGATCCACGCCGGGAGTCGTCCCCAAACGGCACCCTCCAGGCGTGCCGTTAGCTGGCAGCAGGGCGCCCGGAAATGTTCCAGCATCGTTGTTGCAACCGTCGTTCAGCCGGTTGCGAAACGATGTCCACCACTTCGGCGTCAGATCAGGATTGATTGCGGCTATTCCCCCATAGCGATTGACGCCATCGAGCAAGTGGGTGCGCGTAACCGTGTAGATGGTGCCGTCGGCTCCAATCGCCGGTGCAGCATTCAATGCTGGTCGCATTGTTCCACAAGGGCTGGCTGGAGGCACCGCGGTTGGGCTTGGCGGCCATGGAAGTTGAGTCTCGGCAAAAGCCGTCAGGCACTGATCGTTGGCTCCGGGCGCGGGCAAGCTTCCGGGAGCGGTCACAGAAACCAGCACCGAATAACTGGACTTCTTTGAGCTGTCGTCAGGCGCAACTTTGACCAGCCATGAATCGACGATGTCGTGCTGATAAAAGCTTTCGCCGGCTCCGGTGTTGTACTGTTGAATCGCGTTGTAGTAGATGTTCCCGTTGCCGTCGACCGTGGGAACACCCGCCACAATAATGCTCGGATCGAGCGTAGAAAAGGGATTGATTCGTTTTACGACAGCGCCCGTAGATTCATTTAGCTTAAAGATAGTTCCAAACGCGCCGGGAACATATATGTATCCGTTGGCCAAGACGCCATGGAACACTGGTTCCCCCAGAAGTCGGCTTGCGAACCAGGCGCTTCCCAATCGCTCGTGAAGCTCCATATTTGGAGGAACTGCCCGTTCACCCATTGAAAGCCATTTTCTCCCCATGTTTCCGTTGAATATCTGTTCTTGTTGTAAGTACCGCTCTTGAACTCCATGAAGATTTTGGGGCCGTCGATCAGCGGGACTTGATAGTGAGCCAGCAGACTGTTGGCGTTGGCTGCCATTTCAGCTGGAACCAATGGATCGTAGACGACGCTTGTAAGGATGTTGTTCAGCGGCTGTCCCGAAACAACCACTTGACCTGTATGTTGGGGATTCAGTGCCCACTGAGGCCAGAACTGCGCTTGCGCCACGGTGAGCGAGACCACAGAGAACACAACAACGCACAGCGTTCTCTGATATTTCGCACCCAGTCCTTTTGCCATATATTTCACCTCTTAAGCATTTAGGGAATTGGAGCACTGCCTGTGTGCAGTCAGGAAGTGTAAGACCTTCGAGATTGCGGGTCAACTTACAAGGCGATGATGTCTTTCTCGTCGGCCCGGTGCCCGGTACTTGTCCTGATGTTCCCTTAATGAACCATGAAGTGGATGCCCTATCCCTCCGCGACTTCGCGATGAGTAGGGTACCCGGGCAGTTGCCTCCAAAAGCGATGTATTGAATACTCGTTCCAAATGAGTCTCTGTAACGGCGTATTTTCGTGGAGAAGACATCTACGTTGTCGCTTCGGCTAAGAATACTTTTGGCATTTACAAAGATACGAACCAGTTTTCAGCTTACGCAGCCTGTAACGGGGGGAAGTAAAAAATCCTGGAGGCGCTTCAGGCGTATCGGGAAAATGTCCTAGGACGGTACTACATCCGCGGCGAGAAAAATCCACCTGATCCGACATTGAAGGCTTTAGGATTTCGATCATTGCCTGCATTTGAACGAGGTGCGTCCTCTTTCAGCATCGAGAGCGACACAGCGCGCGTTGAGATCGTCCCAAGTGTTCCTGCGCCTAAATGTGGTTTTCTGCACCAGCCAGATCGAAAAGTTCGCTGCGCTCCTGTCGCCGGAGAGATTGGACGAGCACTGCTGCGTCTCTTCTCGACCACACTTTCCTCCGTTTGACGTCAGACGGTGCTACCTTCTTCCCGTATTGGTTTTGCTCATCCGACTCCCACACAGAGAACAGATCCGCCAGTCGATGGAAATTGGGAAGAGCCGAAACGGGTAAGGCCGCGCCATCCGTCCAGGGAATTGGACGCTTGGCGGTCATCGCCTAGCCTGGACCGGGGCCCTAACGCGTGATTGCCAGAACCCAGTTGGCAAAGCTGTGCCATGCGGCCGTCTGGCCTAGCAGTACACACGGCCATTGCACGGTCGATCAGGAACACACTCGCGTATTTTTGATGTTTCCCTCACAACGTAGCGTGCCTCTCGATAAAAACTAGGACTCGCTGATCTCCGACCTCTCCAATCGGACAGTTTCATTTCGCCGAAATGGGTAAGGTGAAATCTTGCGGTAACCGTTACTAAAGATTGCCTTCTATCCCCATCGTGACTGTGCATGGTGCCCAGACCGGGACTACACTCCCGTCATTTACCCACTTTCGTACGCGGACGGTTGAAGAAACCACTCAATGCTGATCCCAATCGGTCACGAAAGAATGTCGGCGCGGCGACTGCCGATTATTACGCTTGCGCTCATCATTATTAATGTCGGCGCCTTTCTTTTCACGCACGACACCATCGAGAAGCAGGGCTCGGAGCTTGGCGAGGTCAAGATGCACATTCTCATGCTCGCCGCAAAGCACCCCGACCTCACTATGCCCGAGGATGCGCAGCAATTCGTCAACACCTTCCACGAACACAACGAAAAGGTCTGGGCATATCTGCAGGATGGCAATCGTAAAGTCATCGACGCCTGGGACGCGCATATGCGCGTGGTAGATGAGCCTTCCGCCGAGCAGGATGAGATGGACACGCTGACCTCGCAGTACTCCCAAATGGCGAAAATCGCTCTCACCGAGCGATACGCGTTCATACCCGCCGAACGTAAGCCGATCACGTACGTGACGGCCAATTTTCTGCACGTCGGATGGCTTCACCTTATCGGAAATATGTGGTTCCTCTGGCTCGCAGGATTCATCCTCGAAGACGCCTGGGGACGGACGATTTACACGATTATTTATTTTGTCGCGGGTGCCGCGGCGCTGCAGTTTCATTTCTGGATGAATCCCGGCAGCATCACGGCTACGCTGGGCGCATCAGGCGCCGTGGCAGCTCTGATGGGAGCATTCCTGGTTCGCTTTCCTACGCTCAAAATTGAGATGGCCTGGCTGCTCAGCTTCCGTCTAATTCGCTTCAAAGCAGCCGCCTACTGGCTCCTCCCGATGTGGCTCGCGTCAGAAGTTTTCTCCGGTGCGTTATTCGGACAGTACAGCGGAGTCGCCCACTGGGCGCATGTCGGAGGCTTCGCCTTTGGCGCTGCTGTCTCTCTGCTGCTGAAGGCCACCGGCATCGAACACAAACTCGACCAGGCAGTTGAATCGAAAGTCAGCTTGTCCGCCGACAAGGAGCTGCTGGAGATCGGTGACACGCTGCAGTCGAATATCGGCGAAGCGTTGCCCAAGCTCCGGGAGTACGTAAAGGCGCATCCCGACTCCATCGACGCCTACCTCCTCCTGCAGCAGGCGTATTCGAGACAAGGCGATACCCCCGCCTATCAGGAAACCGTGCTCAAGCTCTGCGGGCTGCATCTCAAGGCCCGCGACACCGATGCTGCCCTCCAGGATTATGAGGACTTCGCAAAGTCTGGCGGCAAAGAAATTCCCGCCACGCTGTGGCTCGATCTTGCCCGCGCCATCGAAACCAAGGAAGAGTTTGAACTCGCAGTTCAGGAATACGGCAAGCTGGCGGCTGCTCATCCGACGGCACGGCAGTCTCTACTCGCGCAAATCAACGCAGCCCGAGTCTGCCTGGCAAAGCTAGGACGCGCACAAGAGGCACTGAATCTCTATGAGGCAGCAGCGAAATCCCCTGTGCCCCACCTGGACTTCGACCAGACGATAGAAAAAGGTAAGCGCGAAGCCATGCAAGCTCTTTCGCCTTCACCGGAAGCGGCAGCTACGCATGCGTGAGGGGTAGCTGTCAGTTCTCAGGCCGTGCTTCCGTAAACGGGAATAGCTGCACCGTGGATGACCTTGGAATCATCGCCGCACAGGAACAAGATGACTCGAGCAATCTCTTCGGGCTTTGGCCATTTTGAATAATCGGCTTGCGGCATCGCTTTCCGATTTGCCGGCGTATCGATGATGCTGGGAAGAATCGAGTTCACTCGCACTCCACTGCCCTTCAGTTCGGCGGCCAAGGAATCCATCAGAGCAACGGCCGCAGCCTTCGATGCAGCGTATGCCGATGCTTCGGCGGCGTGATCCATTGCAGCTTTCGATGCAACATTTACGATCGCCCCACTGCCCGCCTTCAGCATCAGCTTGACTGCTGCTCTCGCCAGCACATAACCGGAACGAAGATTCAGGTTCAACATCTGATCGAATAATCGCCTATCCAGGTCCCAGAGTTTGATACCCCCGACGTAACCGCCTACCGTATTCACCAACGCGTCCAGCCGTCCATGTTCCGAGACGATTTGATCCATGAATTCCTGAACAGCAGCTTCGTCCGTGACGTCAATCTTCTGTCCGCTGAGCCTGGAGGATCTCTCACCAACGGCGCGCTTCAAACCAACAAATTCCTGTTCGTTCCTAAAAGTAACGATCACGTCCGCGCCGTCGTTCAGGAAGGCCGTGCTTACTGCCTGACCTAGACCTCCCGTGCCACCAGCAACTAAGACGACGTTTCCTTCAGATGACATACTCTCCTGGGTGGACGCCTCTCTGTCGCGGCAAGTGTTCTCCTATTTCGCGCTGCAAAGCGTCTCGACAACTTAGTCCACCTGCTACGAGTTATCAAGTCGGCTCATCTAAACTTCGCGAGGCCGGGTAGCCAGCTTTGTGGGTTTTGGTCGCAATGTCCAAACTGAGGGCCCCGGGTAGCGCACCCTTTCATTCTCACTCGGTCTAGATTTTTGTTTGCGACTCTTAAGTGTGGGTGCCGGACTCTTCGCGGAGAAAGTGTCATAGAGCCACTGCCAAGTGAGTCTCCGCGTCATTTTGGGATGGATCCCGCCCCAATTGCCAGTGAACCTATTGAGCCAATCCGTCGTGGGCAGGTTTCAGAAAAACTAAGAAATCAGTCGAAGAACGCAACTTTAGACCCAAGCGTCGCCTCGCTTCTCTCTCTAATGAATTGAGTTTGGAGGCGAGGTCATGGCAACGAATTCTGAGTCGGTCATCATCGGAGGTGGGCAGGCTGGTCTTGCGGTCAGCTACTATCTAACGCAATTCAATCGACGGCATATCATTTTCGAACAGGAAACGGCAGCGGCAAGTGCCTGGCGCAATCGCCGTTGGGATTCGTTCACTCTGAACACTCCCAACTGGCAATCGGCCTTGCCTGGAACTGATGTTCCAGGAAGCGATCCGGACGGCTTCCTCGGTCGCGAAGAGATTGTGGCGTATCTGGAGGACTATATAAAACGATTCGAGCTTCCTGTGCGCTACGGTGTGCGGGTGGAATCGGTCGAACGGAACCCGGCAGGTTCAGGGTACGTCGTGAAGACGACCATCGGGAAAGTCGAAGCGGAAAACGTAGTCGTCGCTACTGGCTTACATCAGGTTCCTAAGTTTCCTTTATTCAGTCGCTACTTCCCGCCCTGGATCCTGCAGATTCACTCCGACTACTATCGCAATCCGCAGTCGCTGCCCGCAGGATCGGTGCTGGTCGTAGGAAGTGCTCAGACCGGCGCGCAGATTGCGGCAGAACTTAATCAGGCTGGGCGAAAAGTTTACCTTTCGACCTGCAGTGCGGGACGCATGCCACGCTGCTATCGCGGCAAAGATTCGAACAGGTGGCAACTCGAAATGGGCGCTTACGAGCGCACCGTCGATCGACTGCCCTCGCCGAAGGCAAAGTTTGGGGGCACACCCCGCCACTGGGATAAAGAGGGTCGACTCAGAGTCAGCCTGCATCAACTTGCAAGCGATGGTGTCGTCCTGCTTGGCCGGACACTAGGCGTGCGCGGCGACTACCTCCTCCTTGCTTCAGATCTGAAAGAGAATATTCGGAAGGAAGACAAGTTCGAGGCGGACTTCCTAAAACGCGTCGATGAGTTCATCGCGGCAAACAAGATCGATGCGCCGATAGAAAGACTGCTTGAGCTCCGCGATGCATACGATCTCGCCGACCCTGCTGAACTCAATCTGCGAGAGTCTAAGATTACTACCGTGATCTGGGCAACAGGATACAAGTTCGATTTCTCGCTGGTTCGCTTTCCGGTTTTGGATAGTGACGGCTACCCCATTCAGACACATGGTGTGACCGCTATTCCGGGTCTCTACTTTGTCGGACTGCCCTGGCTTCATAAAGCCAAATCGGGATTGCTCTTTGGGCTCGAGGAGGATGCAGCAAACATCGCCGCCACCATCATGGAGCGTCGCGTCGCCCCGGCTCGTCGAGTTACTGACTCGTCAGGCTCGAAAGATCGATCTTCGTTCAAAGCCAAGGTGCCGCTCATCACTCGAGGCACTACTAGGATTGGCAAGGAGAGTGCAAGTCGTCTATCAGAAGAAGGGGCGGATGTCGTCCTTGCTCATCTTGAGTCGCCGCTGCGGAAAAGCAGTCGTCCGTGAGCAGATGCGGCAGGCAGCGCAAGACTGACGCTTTATACGTTCAAGACAACTTCTCAGATGAGCCAGAGGACAAAATGGTGGCTCCGAACACGTACAGATCAACGCCTTCGACACAGACTCCTCCGAAGGCTCCGACTTTGGCCACAGCGATTGGCCGTGTAAATAACTGCGTTATGAACAACTTTGGCGGCGGTCGTCGGACGTTGAAGCTAGCCTGTGTAATCAATTTCCAGAAGCTAACGACGATTCCGTTTCTCACCGTATCCATTGCCTGGTACCACAGCACTAGTACTGCGGCATGGATTTATCTTGCCCTGCAAAGCACGTATGACTGGTTTGGATAATGAAGGACTTAGCATTTCCCGACCCCGGTTTTCAAAAGCCCATTAGTAGTATTAGTGCTGGCATCACCAGCCTGCTCACTGCTGGGCTGGTACTGGCTGTTCGGTTGGCTGCTGATCTCGGGTATTGCGAGACCAACATACCACCTGCCGGATTACGCATGGTTCAGCCTGTGCATCAGCCTCTGCATTCTGGGCTGCACGATCATGATTGCGGCCGATGCACAGAAGTACTTCACACTGCGCATAAAACGCGGCCTCATTACTGATGGCATGTACCGTTTTATCCGTCACCCTAATTACTTGGGTGAGATGCTGGTTTACAGCAGCTTCGCACTCATGATGTGGCACTGGCTGCCGCTCGTGGTGCTCACGTGGATCTGGGGCGGACTGTTCGCAGTCAACATCACGCTCAAAGAGGCCAGCATGTCACGCTACCCGGGTGGGCGCAGTATAAGAAGAGTTCGTGGTGGCTGCTGCCGCCCATCTTTTAGCAGGACAGCCGGGTGACGGCTTAACTCGTAAGACGATCATTCGAAAAGGCAGCCATCGGTGAATACGCGCAGCTTACAGCTCTGAGCATTCTGCAGAGTAGGAGCTCTGCGCAGGTACTGACCTGTACCTAATTCTGCTTTTTCGGTTTCTTCACGGATGAACGGTGGTGCCGCGAATATCCGGCACCTTCTCTTCTCGACGTCAAGCCAATTCGGGAAAGCACTTTGCACATTGGCGATCTGACCCTGGATCAGCGGCGATCGCATGCATGCGAATTTCGGCGCGCTACTCCTTCGGCCCAGGACAACGCTGTCAAATCTTAGTCTCAACCCATCCAACCCAGTACCCATGATCTCGTCGCAAAGAATTTCCGGAGATTCGGCCCAAAGCAGGAAGTACAGACACAAGTCCCCGATTCGGTACGTTGTCTACTGCTTAAGTACGGCCCGTGAATTTGGCTAGACTTGGCACGGATCAAGAAACCCAGACCGTTCCAGGGAATCCAGCGAGCCGAGAAAACGCAAAGGAGAATAGAGATGACGGATTTGCCGATTGGAATTGCGGCTTCAGAAGGGCTGGTGTTGATTGCGCTGTCGGACTTAAATGGCGGCAAGATCGACGATCTGATTGCCAACTTTGCCGAACAATTCAAGTTCAAAGACCTTGGGATCGGACTGGAGTTCAAGGAGAAGGAGCAACTGACTAAGTTCTTCCAGAAGGCGCGCGAACTTTACCCAGACTCCGTGCTGCACACCGACAGAGTTTTCGCGAGTGGGGACCACGTGATCACGGAATGGACATTTCAAACTACCTTAATACAGCCTTTCTACAGTGGACTCTCTGTAAAGGTTCCAGTCTCACTGCAGGGGGCTTCGATCGTTCGGATCGATAACGGCAAGATTACGGAGTGGTCAGACTACTATGACGGGCTGACCTCCCGGCGCACAGCCTTGGCTTCGTTTTTCACGGAATGGGTCGAACTCTAAACGATTGCCCGTGATTGAGTTCATCGTGACCAATTCAGAAACAATAAGACTCCCCCTGGCGCTCAGCCAGGGGGAGTTCTTTATCCGCCAATTTACTGACAATCGTTGTGGAGAATGCTGGGAGGCGGTGGCCCCTCAATGCAGGGGATCGCGCTTAGATATTCGTATATTGCTCGAATATCATGCTCGCTCATGTTGTGAAATCCCGGCCAGGGCATGATCTGCAGAAGATTCCCGTCGAATGGCGGCGGAAGACAGTCAGTGGTCACAGTCGAGGAACACGGCGGATGTAGGTGATCCAAATCCACGCCCGTCCTCAATATTTGTAGAAACTCCGGAAATGATCGACCCCCTTCGGGAAGCCCAGTCTTGTCTGGAGTCAAGTTGCGAGAGACGATGTGCGGAGAACCGGGCGTCGGCAGTAAGGGGCCGAAATCCTGGCCGCCGCCCAGGTAGGTCGCTTGATTGACCTTGGTGGGTTGCCCGAAGAAGGGATTTCCGCCCGGTTCAAATTGGGTCGGCGGTCCGGCGTCGTGACAGTCATTACAGGACGCAACTGCATTGACTAGGTAGCTGCCCAATCCTACCAGCTCCCGATTCTTTCCCTTCAGATTCAGCGGGACCGGCGCAATCTCGAAACCTCGCTCAATTCTCGATTCTTGACTCTCCTGATCGTGCTGCGCCTGCACGCGCGGAGCTTTGATTAGTGTTCCGACCATAATGATCGCGGCGAACGCCGTAACGCTTATCACAGATGGGAAATGTCGACTCAACCTCATTTTGTGTTCCTCCTTCAAAGTTCAACTGTTGATTCAATGTTGCAGCCAGTCCGTTTTGGGAATTTCACAGCGCAATCATTAAATTGCAGACTGGAGGTTGAGTTGTGTCGGAATTTGCGCTTCCGGGTCGAATCTTTAGAATTGTTAGGTGGGACGTCTCCAGCGATCTTGAAGTCGCCAAGAATGAATGGAACCGTCGAGCTTCTGGAACTTAATGCTCTATGCAACCGAGTCTATTTCGATAGACGCATTGTGTGGAGCAGGTCCGCGTATCTCGCTTCGTGGCACAGACTTTTCAATAACGGATCGGTCTTTATGTCGGGGAGTCCGGTGTCTCGCTGTCTGTAGGCGCGCTCCAGCCATGCAAAAGATTCGTGGGACTCTCCGCGAAATGCATGCACCTGAGCGATCTGATAGGCTCCGCCAGTTTCATACTTCGCGACAAGTTCGGCCAGGGCCGCATTCGAATCCTGTGTACGGCCCAACGCGTGATAAATCAATGCTTGGCCTGTGAGTTTCGCCCACTCGCCCGGTTCCTTCTCAATTTCCGCGAGCGCCTGCTGCGGTTTTCTCTCCGCGATTAGAATTTTAGCCAGGGTGAAATGGGCAAAGGTAGCTTGCGGGTTCAGCTCCAGAGCCTTTTGCAACTTGCTCTGAGCCTCATCGTATCGGCCTGCGAGGTACAGCAGATGTCCCAGTCCCAAATAAGAATTGCTGCGAAGGGGCTCAAGCACGACCACCTGTTCAGCCAGCCTGACTGCCTGATCGAGATCGCCAGATACCCATGCTAGACGCGAACGGATCCGAAAGACTTCGACATTACCCGGCTCTAAGGCCGCTGCTTTTGTAAGGAAAGTGTTGGCGGCGTCCCAATCCCAATCGTGAGAGATTTGCGTTCTCGCTAGCGCCAGGTAGGCCGAGGCTGAGGCAGGATCGAGCGCAATCGCGTGATCCGCGTCGTCGCGGGCCCTTCGGAAGCCCTCTGAAATATCGCTGAAGCCGTATTGCGCCATCATGTTCTGCACGGACGCTCGCAAAGCCCAAGCTGGTGCGTATTTCTCGTCGAGTTTGATAGCGGTGTCGGCATAAGCGAGGGCCTTGCCGAGGTCTTCTGTGCTCTGACCGCGTCCAGAAAAGTAGTTGGCCTCAAGGTAGGCTTGATATGCCTCCGCATTCGCACTGCGTAGGTTCGAAGCAACCGCCTGCCCGTTGCCTCCAAGCAATTTCAGTTGCAACGCCTCGGTCGTGGCCCGGGCAATCTCATCCTGGACAGCAAAGATGTCATTAATCTTGCGGTCGTATGTCTGCGACCAAAGCTGAAAACCATCGTCCGCTTTGGTTAGTTCGGCTCGGATGCGCACCCGGTTGCCCTCGCGGCGCACACTTCCTTCGAGAACATTGGCCACGCCGAGCTTCCGCCCCACTTCGCGTATGTCCTCATTCCTTCCTTTGAACTGAAACGCTGAGGAGCGCCCAACAACCCTCAAGCCTGACACCTTGGCAAGATCATGAATAAGCTGTTCGGAGAGTCCATCTGAAAAATACTCTTGATCTTTTCCCGGGCTAATGTCCGCGAAGGGCAGTACCGCGATGGAATTGTTGTCCAGCGCGGGAGGATTCGCCCGACCTCGCGTCAGGCGAAAGGACGCGCCTATTGCTGCTGCAACGACTACGATAAGGAGTAGGATGGCTGTCAGCCTCCAGAATCGGCCTTTGACAAGGAGGGTTTCGATTCTTGGGCGGTCCGCTTCATACCCGGCCTTCTCTTCTATCGCAGGTTCTCCGATTGGCGATGCCGTCAGGACGTCTTGCGCCTTGACTATGCTCTCATGTGTGATGGGAGCAATAAATCGGTACCCTCGCTTAGGCAATGTTTCGATGAACTCGGGAGTATTCGGCCGATCACCCAACGTCTTGCGGATTTCCAGAATGTACTTCCTGAGGACCTCTGGATTCACGAAGGTCTCTGGCCATACAGCCTCGAGAATTTCGTCCTGCGTGACTACTTGTCCTGCGCGCTCGACGAGGTAAGCCAGTACGTCGAAATTTTTGGGAGGGATGGGCACACGATCCCCATCGCGCCAAAGGAGGTGATTCGCTGTGTCTAAACGAAAAGTCTTGAACGACTTCATCCAAGCTCCCTCTTTTTAGCCCTCACATCTGACGCCCGTAATGGCATTAGCAAACCCTCCTGTTCTCAATCGGTTCCAGCTCGGATTCCAATCACAAAATTGCCTCAACAAAAACTCAACGGAAATCCAACAGAGACTTCACACCTGAAATTGTTTCGTTCCCTATGCTGGGTACACTATGCGAGAAGATTTTCATTTTCGGTGGGTGCCACAGGCGACCTCAGACGAGCACACGAGAAAGTCCAAATCTCCATTTCATATTGCTGCGTCGCGGCAGACGAAGTTACGGGACCGCCTGAAGTGTTCCAACCCTAAGCGGCTAGATATTTACCAAGGTTAATCGATTAACCGCCCATACGCCAAAAAGACGGAGGGCGGAGGCCACCAACGCTTTGGATGTTCGTCCCAGCCTAATAGAGGCAGCTTTTTCGTCCCGGGAGACTTGGCAATTAACAGGAGATTCATAAACGACTTGGAGATACAGAGAAGTTCGAACGCTGGAGTGAGACAAGAATGAAAGTTGAAGTCAACGTACTTGATTTTGCCGCCGAGCCACACATACAGGTGCCCGACGAGCACATCATCGCTATGATGCTGCGGCCTGGTTCAGTTGAAATTGGTTTGCAGCGTTCCGAAATGAGAACGGTTGAGTACGACGTCGGCGAAATGGCGCTGTGCTCACATCATCTGGGGCAATGGTTTGGAGCCGCCAACGTTGAATTTCTCGCCATCTATATTTCAGATGCTGCAATGATGGCCGCCTGCAATGGAACGGGCGGAGAGATCGAGCTACGCGGCGCCACCAAGCTTGTGGACGCGCGAGTAAGTGCGCTGGTCGCAGCCGTGAATGCTGAGAGGATCGCCGGTTTCCCCAATGGACAGCTGTTTCTGGATTCCGTGGAGAGCGCGCTTGCGGTGGCGCTGGTCAATGGCTACGCGGTACGGCGCCCGCCGCAGACGTATCGCGGAGGGCTCACTCCTTCGCGCCTGCGAAGAGTCACAGAACTGGTGCACGCCAAAATCGAGCACGACTTGACTCTTGAGGACCTGGCGCAATCAGTGCAGCTGAGCACCGCCCACTTTTCGCAGATGTTTCGCAAGACAACCGGACAAACCCCTCACCAGTTTGTTCTGCGCCACAGAGTTGAGCATGCGAAGGACATGTTGCGCAGCGCGCAAGCGCGTGTTCTAGACGTTGCCGTGGCCTGCGGGTTCAAGACGCAACAGCACTTCGCGCGAGTCTTCCGTCAAATATGCGGGGCCAGTCCAACGGAATATCGACAGCAGCTATTGCGCTAAGAGTCTTTCGTGATTTGAGACTTTGCGCAAGATTCTGTCCAGCGGGCACAAATTGAGTACAACTCAACTCGGATCATTCGATCTCCTGAGACTGAATATTCAAGGATGTATGCGATGCAAGCAAAACCGTAACCGTCATCACAAGATCTGTACTCGCGTGTAGACACTTCATCGTCTGCCCCTTCTTGCTACGTTACGAGCCAGGAAAGGTAAGAACCAAGTGGATATTTCCAAAACACAGACCATTTTTTGGGAAGCTATCATCAATGACGTCGAGAAAGGCCAAGGTAAGAACAAACCTGAATCCTTAGCGCAAAGAGATGTACAGAATTATCTGCAGCCTTTCAAGACGTGGGGGGAAGAAGTTGGATTTCTTCATCGCGATTTGGAGATTGCGAAGAAGGTGCAGAAGGCATCATTTCCCCAACAGCCGCCTGCGATTCCGGGTTTGAAGTGTACGAGCTTTTACAAGCCCGCTCACAGCATTGGCGGTGACTACTACGACTTTCTTCCCTTCGAAGACGGGGCGTGGGGTATTGCGGTTGGGGATGTATCCGGAAAAGGGATCGGAGCCGCGCTGGTGGTGGCTACGCTTCAGGCATCGCTGCGGACCCAGGCTCTGCTGCCCCGCTCCCAGATTGAAACGCTCATGAGGAATATCAACCGATTGCTCGGCGAATCCTCGCCGGCAGAATTCTTTGCGTCGCTTTTCTACGCCGAATATCAGCCTGCTACCCGTCTCCTTACCTATGTGAACGCCGGGCATAATTCGCCAATGGTAGTGCGTCGAAGTCACGACCGGTGCAACCTTTTCATGCTGCACTCGGGCGGTGCCCCGGTAGGTGCGTTTGAAAGCTCTCGCTACAGATCCGCGACATTTCAACTTGAGCCTGGCGATCTTTTGGTCGCCTATACGGACGGAATCACAGATTCAGAGAATCCCGAGGGCGAGCCGTTTGGACAATACCAATTGGAAGAAATCCTATGCAACTGCAGCCTCCAACCTCCGCAAGAAATTCTTCGAACCATTTTGGATGAACTGTCCGCGTACTCTGCGTGCGACGCACAATCAGATGACATGACTCTTGTGGTTATGCAGGTAGAAAGCCAGTAGACAGCTGCTCATGGCTAGCACACCAAATTGAGACAGAGCAAGCCAGGACTCCGGAAACAGGAGTCTACATCCATCATTTGCTTAAATGGCGAAATCCTTCATACCTCATCGTCGGTGATGATAGGGCTTTATGTGCCGGGACGCCCACCAGAGTGTCATCTCGGGTTTGGACGCGCCCGAAGGACGGGTTCGGGTGGCTCCCGGGTCTGTCGACGCACCACAGATATAAGTGGCGCCGAGGGCGGAGGGATGGGCTCTAAGCTGGACTTTATATAATCGTCCGCCTTCGTTTCGTAGCAAGGCAGAGGAATATGTCTGACATCCAGATCCTCTCTGGGTACGTTGCGAGAGTAGATCATCGGCTCATGTCGATCGGGCAGGCTCCGCGCGGTTAACTGCGCGACCGTCTCGTCGCAATCCGGATTTCGCCACGCTGAGACCTCGTGAACAACTGAGTAATCAAAGCCCGATTCGGAGAGCGCTGGTTGATACGGAAGGTAGGTAAAGACGAGCTTTATGAGACTGAACTCCTCGACGCCAATCTCCTTTTCGGCGACGAGCATCTCAAGGTTTTCGCCCCAAGAACTGCGCGGCAGAGCTAAAGCGACCGCGACCAGACGCACTCTCATGCGCGCTTTTTTAGGAGGATCGGGCCAATGGAGTCCCGCGGCCTGTTTGCCTGAACCCCCAATACAAGGCTCTTCGATGCCCTCGTCCAATGCGCGAAGAACGACCGCCGCCGCATCAAGATTCAGTTCCTCCGGCTTCCTCTTCAGCCGACTGAGCGACATTCGAACCACCTGCTCAACAGATACATCAGGCGGAGCACAGAATTGCGTTACCTTGTTGTTCGATCGACCATTGCCCGGAGCCGCCTTCCTCAATTCCGCTGCTTGCATGACTCCGGTGACAAATCCTAAACAGTTTCCGATCTTCATGAAGTCGGGCTCGCCAGACACATTCTCGCTGTTGAAAAACTTTAGGGCGATGGAGCAGTCCCCCAGTAAATCGTTCCCTGTTTTTGCTGCAGCACATGCTGGCAACAGCAGCATCACTGCGAGAAAGCCTGTTTTCATGGGGGTGCATTTTACACCTCACCGGATTTTAGGAACACACTAACCCCTACGCCAATCGAAGGGACTTGCTGGATTTGAGATAGTGGAGAAACAGTAATGCGAGGTAAGTTCTTTCGATAGTTGGCGTCCCCGACGGGATTTGAACCCGTGTTACCGCCGTGAAAGTCCGATGCCCTAGTAGAATTTATTGAAAAACTGCGACACGGGTGGCTACCTAAAGCAGTTTTGGCGCGAGTAGAAACGATTCGTGGATCATAATTGGACCATAGCTGGACCATGAGTTTTCTCTCGCCAAATGATCTTCCTGCACTTCCCAGTAGATCCGATTTGCTGTTTTCCTATTATCCAGCAGTGACAAACCTTCTCAAGATGTCCGCAAGTAAAGCAAGATGCACCCAAGCGCGCCTCCCAATAGAGCTATCAAACTGAAGCAGATCATCAGAACTGTATCGGCAGTTCGTTCATTATTTGGGTATTCCGGATCGAGGTAGCGAATTGCAGATGCTATTTCCGCATCTGTAACTCGTCCGGCCAGCATTTTTGATTCGCGGTTGTCCTTCATGAGAAGTTGCTGTGAATGCGCCTCAGACTTTGTTTCATTACCGCTGCTCTCAATGGCTCGATGCATCAGAGACCTCTGAGATCTGCGCCAATCTCATATCTGGTTGTCTATTGACCCGGAATAGGTTTTCCGTAATGAGTCCTCCTGTCGCATTGCAACGAAAAATGCAACGTTTATTGTTTGCATGGTGAAGTTTGGCGCAACCAGGAGCTGAGCCACTGCGAGCTCGCAGAAACACCTCGGCGGCGCACAGCATGCCCAATGTCGGTGCGGTGAAATAAATCCAAATTGCGTGCCAGCAGCCGGCGCGGAATGCTGAACCGAAGGTTCGTGCGGGGTTCATGCTCATTCCGGATAGCGGTGTTTCGAACGCGATGTATATCGCGAACAGGGCACCGACAAAATACGGTGTATATCGCGCCAGTTTCTCGGCATTTGTCGCAAACAGAATCGTAAGCATCAACAGGAAGGAAATTGTCAGTTCGCCGATGAATGCACCCGGTTTGCCATAGACTCCGGGCACGGTGACTGCATACCGTACAGCACTGTTTTGCAGCGATCCTCGCAGGGCGTATGTTGCAAGCGCAACACCGGCTATGGCGCCGCAGAATTGTGCTGTAGCGTAGAAAAACCCATCCGACAACTCCAGTTTGCCGAGTCTAAAAAAGGTGAAGGTTATTGCAGGATTGAGGTGACCTCCAGACTGCTTCCCCCATGGCGTCGTAATAATTCCAATGACAGTGCTTCCCATGGCTAATCCATACAACGCCCGTCGTGCCAGGCTGCTAGTAATAAGGTGTCGGACGGGCGAAGCAGGATGTTGTAATAAGGTTGCGAATGCGCATGCAGAGAACATGTACAGGCTCAATTCTCCCGCTTCCATCAGGTACTCCGGCCAGTGGAGGGACAATGTGCGCAATGCGCTCATCACACTAGAACGCGAAGACGTGTCTGTTTGAAGACCTGGACTTCGGATTGATTCGCATTCAGGCGTTCGGTTCATGATTCGAGCTCTTGTCGTGGAGTCGACCTTCGAGGACGTCCTCTATCATGCGGATGTCCGAAGATCGCGCTAATAAGATTTACTAACTCGGCTGTGTCCACTTGCTTGAGCCTCTCGGCAATGAACTTCAATTGTCCTTCTCTGCTCATCGCCAGGTAGACGCGGGCTCGCGAGTAAGGTGTAGCCATCGCCTCATCTGAATACACGCACCTAGCCTCCTAAGATCCCAAACACACAAATACCATTCCAGAGATTGCGTGCCATTTCTCAGTGCCATTGATCTCGCTCCGTCGTGCCGAATCGACGCTGCGACTCCAAAAGATCCGACATGAGGCCTTTGACTCCGCGCTTTTCTTCCGGTGTAAGCGACTCATAGGCATTGCGAAGCTCCCCCAGCAGTTGACTAGCCTCTTTCGCCGTTCGGAGCCTGCCGGGAACTCGGATGCTGTCGTCAACAATCAGACGGGATTTGATATGTCTGCTGGCCACGCATTCACCCTTGGAGTCGAGCTGAATTTTCATAGTCACACTTTCTGACAGATAATCTCCTCGTATCGATGAGCAAGTAGGTTGTCTATCGCAAATGGTCCAGGGCCGCTCAGCACGAGAGTCACCAAGCATGCGAGATAAAGCAGATCGAGTTCAAAACCAGGCTGACCAAACTGAACTCCTGCCGCAGTGACGGCTTGAAGCTTTATCGTGCTGAATCCGTATTGAAGGTGTACGGTGAGCGCCGCAACCACAAGAATCGCCGCCAACGGTGCGCTAACGAGCATGACGAAAGCACCGATGAGCACTGCGAACCCCCCGATTAGCTCAGTGCCGATCGTCAACCATCCCATGAATCCCGGACCAGGAACGCCAAGTGCGCCCAGAATGTGAATGAAATCTGCTGGACCTCTCGCGAGCTTGGCATATCCATGCGCCATGAAGCCGTAGCCCACGACCAATCGAAGCGGCAGCAATGCGAATTCCGCCAGCTTTACTCTTACCGACTGCAGGCTGAGGGCTTTCCAATTCAGGAGCATCTTCGTTTCTCCTGATTAGGCGCTTCCCGCCACTTTGGTGACTTCAACGCCAGTGCGAACACCAGCAGTGATCAACGTGGCTTGCGGATGTTTGTCAGACAAAGAACCTCTAACCAAGTCCTGCTTCAGCAAATGGAACGATGCAGCGAACAAGACGAGATCTTTCATGAGGAATGCGACTCTCTCGGTCATGGCGGGAAATCCACCTGCAGAAGCAGCCCATCCGTCCGGAATAAAAGGGATGATCGTAACGGTAGCAACGAACGAAAAGCATGAAGCGAGAGCTCCAAGAACCCCCAGCGTTTTGTTCCAGAAGCCCAGAAACAAGAGCGCGCCAAACAACCATTCCGCCACGCCTAGAAAATAAGTTGCCCCGCGAATGCCGAAAGCCGGGTACATCCAGAAGATGAGCGGGCCATGGCTGATGTATGGAATCAATCCTTGCGCTTCATACTGAAACCACTTCTGATAACCGAAAAATAAGAAAATGATCACCATCGATGCGCGGATCAGGTGGTAGTCAACATCGCCTCTAAAGACTGGGCACTTCATCAAGAGATTCGTAAGACGATTCATGGTTCACTCCTAAAAATCCTCTGACGCTAACTGCTATTTCTTAAAGGTCAGAAACTCCTGCACCTCCGATATCAGCTACCTACCATCAAACGCATCGATCGCTGTTGTTCTTGGGCCCATTCCGGGATTGAAGATACGGATGAGAACAGTGATATGAGGCCCTCGACTAATGTGGGATGGGTCAGGATTGCATCGCGCAGCCCCGTATAGGGCAGTCCTGAAATCATGGCGACCTGAACGGCGGACATGATTTCCCCCGCTCCGACGCCGAACGCGGTGAACCCGAGAATTCGATCGCTGTCAGCTTCGACCAGCGCCTTCAGAAAACCGCGTGTTTCCGACAGCGTCCGCGCACGCAGATTTGCTTCCATCGGAACTTTGAACCGTCGGTAAGCGGTCCGTCGCGCATTGGCTTCTTTCTCATTTAGTCCAACGCGTGCCAATTCCGGATCTGTGAACAAGCAATAAGGAACTTGCCTGCCCGTCGTTGCATGGTCAATTCCATTGAGGTTGTCATGCACTACACGGAAATCGTCCACACTGATGTGTGTGAACTGTGGACTGCCTGCAACCTCGCCAATCGCCCAAACGCCGGTCGCGGTCGTCTGCAGTCGTTCGTTAACCTTGATGTATCCAGAGTCAGTCAGTTCCACACTGGTCAACTCCAGGCCTAGTCCCTTGGTATTCGGAGTGCGGCCCACAGCCACCAGCACGTGACTTCCTTCGAGGGTTTTCTCAGTTCCGTTGTGCTCGATGACGATCCTCGCCGAACTTCCCGATCTTCCCGAAACGGATTTGATCCGCGCGCTCAAGAGAATGTCGATGCCTTCGTTTTCAAGCAGGCTGCGCAGGGCATCACTAACATCTTCGTCTTCTTGCGGCATCAACCGTTCGCTGCTACCGATCACTGTCACTCTGCTGCCGAATCGGCGCATCGCTTGAGACAGTTCTACTCCGACGTAGCCGCTGCCAATGACAAGTAGGTGTTCAGGAACTTCGTCGAGTTCGAGCGCCTCGATGTGGGTGAGCGGTTGCGCTTCTGCAAGACCAGGAATTGGTCCCACGGTTGCGCGCGTACCGGTATTGACGATCACGTTGGTGCCGCGAAGTCGACGGGTTGTTCCGTTAGCAAGAGCGACCTCTAGCGTCCTCGGCGCGACGAATCTTCCGTTTCCCAATATGAACTCCGCTCCCGTCTTCCTATAATTTTCCAGATACATTTCGTTCAAGGCGGACACCATCCGGCGCTTGCGGTCACGCACGCCAGACATATCAACCTTGAAACCGTCGTGTGTGATACCGAACTCCTTGCTTCGCCGAAAATAAGAGGCAACTTTGGCACTGTGAATGATGTTTTTGCTCGGCAGACATGCAATATTGGGGCAGGATCCGCCAATATATTTGCGGTCGATTACTGCGACTCGCTTTCCTTCTCCCGCAAATGTCCAGGCTGCGACAGTTGAGCCTGTGCCGCCTCCGAGAAACACGACGTCGAATTCTTCCGGCTCCAGACTCGTAGTTGCGTGAAGAGATGAAGTCTTTCTTGTGCTGTTCATGCAGATTCTTTCCTGAGCGAGGTGTAATGCTGATTTTCGAATAATTGCCCTACTGAACAATTAATGTGCCTTGCATGTTCGGGTGGAGTGTGCAGACGTACTTGTAGCTCCCTTTTTTCTGCGCTACATAGTGCCAAGACGTTCCCGTATTGATATTGCCCGAGTCGAATACAGGTTTTTTGCCTTCAACATCCTCCGTCGCGGTGTGAGGCACGTTATCGTGGTTCATCCATTGCACGGTGTCGCCCTGGTGAACGGTAACGGTAAACGGGTCGAACTTGAAGTCGCGGATTACAACCGTAACTATTCCTGGTATGGTGCTTACTGACCTTGGTGCGGTGCCTTCTGAATTCCGTGCCTGACCGCCGCTTGCACGAGACCTGGGTCCATTGCCGGCTTCGATAGCGGACTGCACTCGCTCCGCGTGCTGCAGATGACCTTCAAACAATGGCACTGCTCCTTGCAGCGCTGATTTCAGCTCATTGTTCTGGGCGTTCGGGATTAGAACGTTCTTGGTGGCGTTGATGACCGCCTGGTGATAAGCCACTTCGTTATCGATATATGCTCTATCGAACTGCTTTCCCTTCATGGCCTGCAGCTTCTGCATCATCTGCTGCGCGTCAGCCTTAAGTGAGTTGCTCGTCTCACTGTCTTCTGGAGAAACGTTGAGTTTTGCCGCGAGCTCGTTTACAGATTTCTGAACGGACGAATGATCGGCAATCATCTGCTGGGCGAAGTCTCTGACCTGTTTGTCCTTTGTCTTAGAAGTCGCGAGCTTGCCATAATCGATGTCAATATTGTCGGCGGCAACGACGATCCCTACGATCTGTGGATCGCTCGGAGCACCTCCCTGCGCCTCAGCTTTTGCTGGATGCCTGACCGCAAGTACGACGCTGGCCATTACTACCAGGGAAATCACTCCCCTTTGCCTGCTTATCTTTGACATACTTACTTCTCCTTCATGTTTAGGTTGCTACTCGACGTCAGCATGCACACCTGAATGCAACTCACGCGCCAAAATGGGAAGATCCAAGCCAGGAGAATCGTCTAGCTGAAGTTATTCTGCTGCTTGAAGATGCTCGGAAGTGATGAAAGCAGATGCGACGTCATAGGTGACGAATCTGTGACGGATATCCGACTGCGACGGATTTCTGATTTCGGCGGAATCAATTTTCGGGGAAGTTAATCCCATTTCCGGGAATGCTTAGCGAAATTTTTCGCTGAATATCAAACGAACGATGAATGCCAAGCTTCTGCATCCTGTACACCAAGGATGTGCGCTTCATGCCCAAACGGGCGGCAGCACCATTTCGCCCACCAACCACCCAGTTGCTTGCTTCAAGGGCACGCAGAATATGATCTCGTTCGACCTCGGCAAGACCACTCATTAGAACGTTAGGTTCCCGATGAGATTTGAGGGTCTCCAATTCGTCGATCGGGGCGCGAAGAACAGAGTGTGGAGAAAGGATTACTGCTCGTTCTACGAAGTTCTGCAATTCGCGAACGTTTCCAGGCCAGCGGTATCGCACGAGGGCATCCATCGTTTGACAGGGAATCTGGTCAATGATCTTGTTCATTCGACGTGAGTAGAGTGCAGTAAAGTGGTGTACAAGCTGCGGAATGTCTTCTGTTCGTTGCCGCAAAGCCGGAATTTGGATAGGAAATACTCTCAATCGATAATAGAGATCTTCGCGAAATAATCCCTGTTTGACCATAGTAGCCAAGTCACGATGAGTCGCGGCGATCAGTCGGACATCAACCCTTTGTGTGCGGGTACTGCCTAGCCGCTCGAATTCCTGCTCTTGCAAGACGCGCAGCAATTTTGCTTGACACTCCAGAGGGATGTCGCCGACTTCATCAAGAAAGAGGGTGCCCTTATTGGCAAGTTCAAAGCGTCCCGCCTTTTGCGCGATTGCTCCGGTGAATGCGCCTTTTTCGTGGCCGAACAATTCACTTTCCAGAAGCCCAAGAGGAATCGCCGCGCAATTCAATCTGACAAAGGGTCTGTCCCGGCGGCGACTCTGACTGTGGATTGCGCGCGCGATAAGTTCTTTACCGGTTCCCGTTTCTCCCAGGATGAGCACGCTTGAATCGGTAGGCGCTACCACCGACACCAGATTCAATGCGCTAATCAGCGAGGGGCTGTCCCCAACGATCGTCCCAGCTTCTGGACGGCCTATTCTTTCCACACCGAGTCTTTCTTTCGCCTGTTTGTCTCTAGTATCCATCGCCTCGTCATAGTTCAACTCGTTCTCAACAGCGGTCGCAGCCTCTCTGTCGTTGTCAAGAGGCCAACTCAGAAGATTGTGTGAGTGTGCTCGCACTGTTTCGATCATGACCTTGTCTCCCTGTTCCCAATCGTTGTATCGGTTGCTGCTTGAATCTTTCGGCGTGCAAGCTCAGTGTGTGCGACATCTCGCATGCGCACAACCACAAATCGGCGCTTGCAGGGCTCCAATATTGCTGTGGACGGACACCGGCAATTGTGGGGAACAGGCGCGGCAATTGTGGGGAACAGACGCTACCCCGTTAGGGGTAGAAAAACATTTAGTGCTCCGGAATCTCGAAACGCTTCCGGCCGAACAGGCGCGCATCGATGGACCATGCACCTGGTCCGATCATTGCCAATGAGGCACCTGATGTTGCTAACATGATGGAAATCTCACGACCAGCACCGCCATTAAAAATAGCAATCCATACCTCGAAGACCGCGATCAATGTTCCAGAGACCGGCGTCCATAACCCAAGAAGCAGAAGCATTCCTGCACCTGCCCCGATCACATGGAGAAGGATTAGGACAAACTGGGAGGCTTCGCTCGTGTGACGGAATGCAGAACAAAACAGAACCGTCGTAGTTCCCACACGCTGTAGAAGAAGACCTCTGCCCGGCCAACCGTTTGGAAATGTAGAGAAAAGACGTTGCAAGAACACCCCACTTTTTCCGTCTTGACCTCAAGGTGTTCGAGCTTAAATTGTTCACAACGAGCTCAGAAACGCCCGAAAGAAGGTCTTTGCCTCCTCCTTTCGGGGGATCTAAAGTTCGATAATTCCTCGCTTCAACCCGATCGTGACAGCATGAGCGCGGTCCTTAGCGTCGAGCTTCGAGAGTATGTTTGCGACGTAACTCTTTACGCTGGATTCGCCAATCGAAAGTTGATCGGCAATCTCTTTATTCGCATTTCCACTGGCAATTAATCGCAACACGTCAGTTTCGCGAGGTGTCAGGTCGTCTCTGGGCTGATCCACCAGCTCCACCGCGATCTCCTGAGGTATTCGCCGTTGTCCCGCGTGGACTGCTCGGATGGTATCCAGGAGTT
>Ga0126373_10000207_pt1 | contig 39831 bp, 33 predicted proteins | sample PanSoiMetPlot_11_FD_92545 | JGI IMG/M metagenome (GOLD analysis project Ga0126373, IMG submission 92545) | Tropical forest soil microbial communities from Panama - MetaG Plot_11 | ecosystem: Environmental > Terrestrial > Soil > Tropical forest > Bulk soil | place: Panama | collected 2016-02-17 | reverse complement strand
CCACCACCTCCGCCGCCGTGATATCCGCCGCCGCTAGGGGCGTGGCCGCCTCCACCATAGCCAGGCGATGATGGTCTTGCGCCTCCACCTCCACCATAGCTCGGCCGTGAGTAACCAGGTTCGCCGCGTGATCCGCCATAGCTGGGACCGCTGTAGCCTCTGGGAGATCCGCCACCGTATGACGGCCTGTTTACGATCGGCTGACGCATGTCGAGTTGCGGCCGTGACGATCCGCGGCTAGGGCTTTCCGAATAACCGCGCTGCGTGCTGGCACTTGGTGCGCTGCGGTTCCAGTAGCCGCTGCCACTACTGCTTGTCCCGCCACGCGAGGTCTGGCTTCGCGAGGGAGGATTAAACGGCCGGAAACTACCCCGGTTCTCGGCAGGGGCTGCCTGGCTTGTGCCACGCTGCGGCTCCGGACGCGAAGCATTGCTGCTCCCGCTGTAGGAGCGGTTGTTCTCGTGGGATGAATTGAACGGACGGTAGCCACCCTGATTCTCAGCGGGCGCGGATTGAGCGGTACCGCGCTGCGGCTCCGGTCGCGACATGCTGCCGTTGCTACCGGAGGAACGATTGCTTCCGCTCGGAGGCGTAAAGGGCCGGAATCCGCCCCGGTTCTCGGCGGGAGCGGCCTGGCTTGTGCCACGCTGCGGCTCACGCGAAGCGTTGCCGTTATTGCCGTATGGCCTGTACGAACCGCTTTGCGAACTCTGGTTCGGCATGCCGCGACTTCCGACATTGCTGCTCTCACGATTCGCAATCCCCGCACTTGGACGCTGCATTGTTCCCACTGCGTTCGGGCTGTGAGCGCTGAATGTTCCACCGGCCGGAATCGCACCCACATGGCTGCGCTGCATGCTCTGACGTAAGCTGGCAGTCTGCTGCTGGAACGACACGGGCCGGGAATTGTTGTGCGATCCGATAAAGCGTTGCGCACCGCTATCGCGAATCGTCGACGGCGATGGCGCACGCCCACTGGCAGACAGGCTGGCCCGGGTGGGGACAACCGGCAAGTTGCCAGCCATCATCCGCGCTCCGCGCAACTGCTCAGGCCGCGCCGCAACGGCACTCATCCGCCCTGCTCCGAAGCGCCCAGCACCGACGGTCGACATGGCCCGGCCAACGTTCACGTCGTGCATATTCGCCAGGTTCGAGAATCGCATTCCGTTGTGCAGCGGATGAATGCCGCCGTAATTGGTGACGTGAATATTCGTGACGTTTACGACACCAAAGCGTCCACGGTATCCACCCCACCACGGATGGTACCAGTCACACGGTCCGAGCGGCATCCAGCCGAATCCACCCCAGCCGCCGACGCCTACACCGAAGCCCCAACCACCGCCCCAGCCCCAGAACGACACGTAAGCCGGAGCCCAGAACGGACGATAATAGGAATAGACCGGCCCAGGCCACCAACCCCAGGCGCCACCGTACCAGAGCCAGCGGCCATAGTGATAAGGCGCCCAGCCCCACGGCTCATAACCAACCCAAGTCCAACCGTAATAAGGCTGCCAGACCCAGTTGCCTTGACGATAAGGAACCCAGTCCGAGGGCTCATTGGGATACCACACATCGCCATAGTCATCGACGTGACGCCACTGTCCGTAAGCGTCGAGGTCCTGCGTTCCGGTGTAGTAGCGATTCGTATGCCGCCAGGAATTGGCATCGCGGATAATGTGGTCGCGGTCGTTGTTCCAGCGGTCCCAATCATCGCGATCGGGAGCGGATTGAATCTTGTACTGAGCCTCGTCCGATGTGCCGCGAATGGTCGCCATGTCGCCCTCGCGAATTTCGGTGGCGCCCTGGGGCGTGGAAATCTGCGCACTGCCTTTGCGCACAATCACGATCGTGTCGCCGTCGGCATGCACTTCGACGCGGAACACACCATCTTGATGCGCGGGATGGATGGAAACGTTCGGAGTGTCGATTTCCGGTTCTGCTTCGCTGTCTTTGGAAACGGTGTACGTGACAAGCCCCTCGCCCACCTGAATCTGGATGTCCTTGCGCGTCAGGTTGGCAATGTTCGTTCGCGTATTGGGAGCGAGACGCATCGTGTTCGCAAAATCCAGCTGAAGTTCAGAGCGCGCGTCGTCGCCGGTCGAAACCTTATCGCCGGTCATTAAGGGCTGGTTCAACGCCGCGGCCGACCAGTCGCCCGAGTCACCACGCTGTGTCGAGACGTCGCCATGGATCAGGCTGATGCGCGCAACACCTTCATCTGTGCTTGCCGGAGCCTCACCCGATGGTCCACCCGGCTGTGCCTCTTGAGGCTGCGCGTCCTGGTCGTTGTAAGGCTGATCCGGATTTTGTTGTTCTTGCGGCTGTGCCTGACCGATCTCCATGGGAGCATCGGGTTGTTCTGTGGGCCCAGGGCCATCTTGGGTTGTTTGCGCGATCGCGCCGATCGACAACAGGCCTGAAAAAGCTAAAAGCAAAATTGCGAATTTGGCAGCAAGTCTGTTTTTCATACTGACCTCCCGCCCCACCACGTTTCGCAAATACATAAGTGCGAAATCCCCTATCCGTAGGTTGGCAACTGCCATGCCAAAGGCTGGATTTTCAGGACCCACAACTTCTTTGTTTTCAGTGGCAAAGCAGAGCAGAGAGGTGAAGGAAACTGGTAATTCTGACAGAGTTGGCCGACCTCGGCCAACGGTGGTGGTTTTCGGCCATTTAAGCCCGCTGCATCCATTCCGCATACATGCGGTGAAACCCATGCACACCTTTCTCCTGTCTGACGCTATACCGGCCGCGCGAATAACAACGCGATCGGAGATTTCGCTGTACTGCCTCGCAGATCGCGACATCCTCGATTTGAATCTGATCGCTGAATTCCACCGAGGCTTTTGCGGCGGGTGACGCGAGATCCTTCTCTGGTAGATACCATTCAAAAGTCGCCAGCGTACGCTCGGGTTCGAGAGGCAGCACAATGTTCAGGGAAACGTTGTCGGGATAACAGTTCAGCATCCAGTTGGGAAAGATCCAGAAGTAATCGGTGGTGAGATCTTCTTGTGCTTCCTGATAGCGGCGGGGCATAGCGTCTCCAGGCTGAACTCCGCGTATCGGGCTGAACTGTCGCACGTACCCAGCGTGTGGCTCGACAACGTAGGCGTTGTAGTCGAGTTCGCGATTCAGTCCCGGGTGAACACTGGGCAGGTGATATCCCTCGAGATAGTTATCAATATAAGTTTTCCAGTTGCACTTCATGTCGTAGGTGCGCCGCTCAAACAGCTTCATGCTCGCGAAGGGAAATTTCGCGGCTTGCGCCGGCAAATCGCCCAGAGCCGGACGCAACGGCGGCGCCTGTGGATCGAGATTGACGAACACGAGGTTGAACCACTCTTCTGTGCGCACCGGAGCCAACGCGAAGTCCTCCGGCCGGAATCCGTTCACGCCCTCGATCTCGGTCGCGCTGATCAGCGTGCCATCAAGAGCATAGGTCCATCCGTGATATCTGCAGCGGAAAAGCTTGCGTGAGCCGCAACCCTCTGCCGGCGGACCGGCGCGATGCCGGCATACGTTGTAAAAGCCTCTCAGCTTCCCATCGTCGCCGCGTGCACAGAGCAGCGGCTCACCCCAGAGTTCGGTAGTGAAGTAATCTCCAGGTTTTGCGACCTGACTTGCATGTCCCACGACCTGCCAGGTGCGGGATAAAACCTTCTCTCGTTCAACACGGAATATTTTGTCGTCGGTGTAGAGGCGAGCGGGAAGCGTCCACGCATTCTCAATCTCACTTTCCACGCGAAAAAGATCGGCTGTGATTTCCATGGATAGGTGTGGCGACCGCGCCGCAACATTCTACGGCAGCGGGACACAACCCGGGCTTGGAGGCACTCCCGAACGAAAACTCGTGAAATTCCTGAATGACACGAAATGTCAACAACTTGGACGGAATTTGCCAGCGCTTGAAGACTCCCGCACAACCCGTTGCTACCAAAGTTTACCTGGGTCCTGAAAACAAAGCCCTTCGCCCGAGGGTACCCAGAACGAAGGTAACTACCTGCTTTGGCGAGGGAGGTGCAAACATTCGATACGGCTGCGATGTTCGCAGAGATATTAAAAACGAACTTACGAGGGGAAATTTCGAGATGCGGAAACAGAGGGGTTTTTCACTTATCGAGCTGCTGATCGTGGTGGCGATCATCCTGATCATCGCAGCAATCGCGATTCCGAACTTGCTTCGCGCCCGTATGGCGGCCAACGAGTCGTCTGCTGTCTCGTCGATTCGTACCATCAACACGGCGGAAGTTACCTACAACTCGACCTATCCGACCACCGGCTTTGCCGCGAACCTGAAGTCCCTTGGTGGACCCATCGGCGCGGCCTGCGTTCCTGCAATAGCGAACGCTTGTTTGATTGACGCAGTTCTGGCGAACAACGGCAACCCGGCTGGCAGCGGAAAGAGCGGCTACCTGTTCACGACTGGTGCTGGCACGGTTGCTGGTGGCGTTAACGTTGGTTACACGGTAGTCGCGGTTCCGATCACGATCAACCAGACCGGTATCCGCGCCTTCTGCGCTGAGGAAGATGCAGTGGTTCGCGTCGACCCAGCTGGCGTGTGCGCCAACACCGAAGCGGGCATCCTGACCTTCAACCCGCTCAACCAGTAAGCAACAGTTTGGCGAAGTACCTGGGGGAGGGTACAAGCCGGGAGCAGCGAACGCGAGTTCGCTGCTCTTTTGCTTTTTGCGCACCTTTTTGGCTTCCTCCCGCGCACTGCCGTGATGCAAGACTTCCTGACCCTAGTCACCTCGGCCCCGTGTCCTACGTAACTTGAAGGCGAGCCGGCCAAAGAACAAGATTGGGTTACGTGCTCGGGTAAGCGTGGGGCCTCTAGTCCGACTACGTAGGAGGAAAGTACCTTGCGTAAACAAGCGGGTTTCTCGCTCATCGAACTGTTGATCGTGGTGGCGATCATCTTGATCATCGCCGCGATCGCCATTCCGAACTTGCTTCGCGCCCGTATGGCCGCCAACGAGTCTTCGGCAGTCTCTTCCATCCGAACCATCAACACTGCGGAGGTCACCTACAACTCGACTTATCCGACCACCGGCTTTGCCGCCACCCTGGTGTCGTTGGGTGGCCCGATCGGCGCAGCTTGCGTTCCAGCAGTGGCCAACGCTTGCTTGATTGATGCTGTTCTGGCGAATAACGGCAATCCGGCGGGTAGCGGCAAGAGTGGCTATCTGTTCACGACTGGTGCTGGCTCAGTGGCGGGCGGCGTCAACGTTGGCTACACCGTCGTAGGGGTGCCGATCACAATTAACCAGACCGGTATCCGCGCTTTCTGCGCTGAGGAAGACGCCGTGGTTCGGGTGGATCCGGCCGGCGTTTGCTCCAACACCGAAGCAGGCATTCTGACCTTCAACCCGCTTAACCAGTAAGTAAACATTTAGCAAGTGCCTGAAACGCGGTAAACCGGAGAGCAGCGAACGCGAGTTCGCTGCTCCTTTGTTTGTGGGCACGCCAAAATACCTTCTTCCAATCTGAAATAGTTGTCTTTTTTCGTGGTGAATGACAGAAATTGTCGAACCTCCCAATTCACGCCACTGCTGAGAACCGCATGCCTTAGACTTCAGTCTTTGCACTCAGCAGAAATAAACAACTTACCGCGCGCTCAAGCCTGCTTTTTTGGCATCGCAAATGCCATTGAAATCCTTGAAAGAGATTTTGGGACAATGCAAATGCGAAAACAACGTGGCTTTTCCTTGATTGAGCTTCTGATCGTGGTCGCAATCATTTTGATCATCGCGGCGATCGCCATTCCGAATCTTCTGCGCGCCCGGATGGCGGCGAATGAATCTTCTGCGGTTTCGTCGCTGCGCACCATTAATACCGGCGAGATTACGTATCAGAGCACCTATCCGACCGTGGGCTACGCGCCTGGGCTCGTCAACTTAGGCGGAGCCCTCGGCGTAGCGTGTGTTCCCAGCTCAGCAACGGCCTGCCTGATCGACGCCGTGCTGGCAAACAATGGGAATCCGGGTGGCAGCGGCAAGAGCGGCTATAACTTCACAACGGGTGTTGGCACCGTAGGAGCTGGTCTGAACGTTGGCTACACCGTTTTGGCCAAGCCTCTCATTCTCAATGAAACCGGCGTACGCGCCTTCTGTACAGAGCAGGATTCCGTGATTCGGGTCGATCCTGCAGGTGCGTGCTCGAACACTGAAGCCGGGATCTTGACCTTTAATCCGCTCAACCAGTAACCGAAACTTTCGGTTTTGGCGAAGTACTCCGGGGAAGGGTACAGAGCCAGAGAGCAGCGAGCGAAAGTTCGCTGCTCTTTCGTCTTAAGGGGCTGATTTTGCTTCTGCCCTCCTATTGGGAACTCACGTTTGCAAGCTAGAGGATGTCGCGCGTTCTTTTCTCGGGAGAGCGGCACGTGCAATTTTCGTAGTGTTCCGCGCGGAAACGGGTTAAAATGCTCGCAGCGCCTTGCTGGGCGCGGAAAGTAACCTGCTCCGTCCCCCCACGGTAGGACAACATCCGGCTGACAACGCGGCTAGGAAATCCAATGCGGGCAAAACATATCCCAGGGAAACCAAAATGCGAAAACAAAAGGGCTTTTCACTGATCGAGTTGCTGATCGTGGTAGCGATCATTCTCATCATCGCGGCCATCGCGATTCCGAACCTTCTGCGCGCGCGCATGGCCGCCAACGAGTCATCCGCGGTTGCATCAGTCCGCACCATCACCACGGGGGAAATCACCTATCAAAGCACGTATCCGACGGTCGGATATGCCCCGGCTTTGGTCAACCTGGGCGGCCCCCTCAGCGCCGCCTGCGTTCCCAGCCAGAATACGGCATGCGTGATTGATTCGGTCCTCGCCAACAATGGCAATCCTGCAGGTAGCGGCAAGAGCGGTTACCGGTTCATCTCAGGTACGGGGACAGTCGCGGGCGGCGTAAACATCGGGTACACCATTCAGGCCGCGCCGATCACCGTGAACCAAACCGGCATACGAGCCTTCTGCGCCGAGGAAGATGCTGTGATTCGGGTCGACCCGGCTGGCGTCTGCTCCAACACCGAAGCCGGAATTGCTACTTTCAATCCGCTGAATCAGTAAAGCACACAGACTCCGACCAAATGGGGAGCGGCAGATCAAAAACGTCGCTCCTCTGCTTTCCCCGCGATTTCACTGCTTCCCACTGAGAGTACCTGTTACCAAAGTTCCGGCCATGCAAGCGACAGTGGTAAAGAAACTGCACTGTAATTCTCATCCCACCCCCAGAGATCGATTTGTCTTTTGCGGAGAATTGCATGCGATCCAACCAGGGATTCTCGCTGATCGAACTTCTGATCGTGGTGGCGATCATTCTGATCATCGCCGCGATTGCGATTCCGAGTCTTCTGCAGGCGCGAATGGCGGCCCACGAGTCGTCAGCCGCAGGTTGCCTCAGCGCCATGCGCAGCGCCGAGGCTGCGTATTATGCGGCCTACCCGACGGTAGGCTATTCACCGGACATTGCGTCGCTCGGAGGGGCACCGCCCTGCACTCCGGCGGCGGCTACCGCTTGTCTGATCGACAGCGGTTTGTCCTCAGCGATCCCCGGGAGCCCGGGAAAAGGTGGCTACTTCTTCCTGGCCACCGGAGTCCAAACGGCTGGCGCCCTGATCAACACGGCCTATGTAATCGGGGCCGCCCCCATCGTTGTGCATTCGACCGCAAACCGCGACTTCTGCTCTACCAATGACGGCGTTCTTCGGTCGCAAATGGGCAATCCGGGCGATGTACCTGTCAATACGCTCGCCAATTGCATAGCTTTTCCGGTCGCTCAATAGGTCGGTGGAATTCGGGCCAAAATGAGAATGGCGTGGCATGGACTGAAGTTCCAGATCTGAAATCCCGCCCGAGTGAGCCGACGATGCAACGATGACTCTGGTAACTGCCGGATGGCTTCCCTGCCCCTTTCCTTGCTTATAATTTCTTCGAGAGCACCCTCTAACCACAGCAAAGACAATGGCTGCCATCGAGATCCTAGGCCTGGAAAAGACGTACATGGTGGGCTTCTGGCGCAAACGGCCAAAGCGCGCCCTGCTGCCGCTCCACTTGACCGTGGAGCATAGAGAGATCTTCGGCTTTCTCGGCCCCAATGGAGCTGGAAAGACGACCACGCTGAAGATGCTGATGGGGTTGGTGTTCCCTACCGCCGGCGGCGCCCGAATTTTAGACAAAGAGTGGACCGATCCCGAGGTCAAGGCGCAAATTGGATTTCTGCCGGAACAGCCTTACTTCTATGACTATCTGACCGCGCATGAATTGCTCAACTATTACGGGCAGCTCTCGGGAGTTCCGGGGAAAGATCGCAAACCAAGAATCGACGAAATGTTGCAACGGGTGGGGCTGACTGACATCAAGGGTGTACAGCTGCGCAAGTTCTCCAAAGGCATGCTCCAGCGCGTGGGCATCGCGCAGGCCATTCTGCACAATCCCAAGGTTGTTTTTCTGGATGAGCCAATGTCTGGGCTTGATCCACTTGGACGCCGTGAGGTGCGCGATCTGATTCTGCAGCTGCAGCAGGAAGGGAAAACGGTATTCTTCTCAACCCACATCCTGTCCGATGCAGAGGCGTTGTGCGATCGCGTCGCCATCATTCACGAGGGCGTACTCCGTGGCGTAGGCGCGGTGGAAGAGCTAACCAAGTCTGTGCAGGGCAGAGTCGAAGTGGTTTGGCAAGGCACGCAGGTACCAGCCTCGATGAAGGCATTGGGCGCCGAGTTCCATGTAACCGGTGAGACCGTGCGGGCGGTGGTTGCTCAGAACCAGCAAGACGCGGCCATCGACGCCCTTCGCCGGGAACGTCTTCGCCTGATATCGATTACGCCGCTGCGTACGTCGCTGGAATCCTACTTCGTCGAGAAGTTGCAACATTCTCAGACCACTGCGGGGACCTCAGCATGAAGGCACGGATCGCTTCCATCGCCTACAACACATTCCGCGAAGCCGTCCGCGACCGCGTGCTCTACAACCTGATCGCGTTCGCCTTGCTGCTTTCGGCGGCGGCCATATTCATCGGACAGATCTCGATTGAAATCGAGCGACTGGTGGTCATCAATCTCGGGCTCACGGCGGTGTCCCTGTTTGGTGTGATCATTGCGATCTTCGTCGGAATCGGATTGGTCTCGAAAGAAATCGAGAAACGCACGTTGTATACGGTTCTCTCACGACCGGTTCGCCGCTGGGAATTTATCGTCGGAAAGTTCTTTGGCCTGGCCGGGACGCTGGTCGTGAACACGTTCTTCATGGCGATTGGAGTCTTCGGAGCGTTGCTCTACGTGGCTCACAGATTTTCGGGTGCTGATTTCTCAATCCTCGCCGCCTTGTATTTCATCATTCTGGAATTTCTCATCATCTGCGCACTGGCGCTGCTGTTTTCGTCATTCTCCTCTCCCTTGCTGTCGGCGGTGTTTGCATTCTCTCTGTTTGTGATCGGCAGCTTCGCCGATGACCTTCGCGGCTTCGCCACCCTGACTCACGGCTTGACCCGGTGGATTGCCACTGGTGCGGCCTACCTGGTTCCGAACTTTTCTTTATTGAACGTAATCAGCGCCGTTGCTCATCAGCAATCGATCGGGTGGCAACTGATCCTGCAGAATACGATCTACGCTCTGTTCTACACGGCGATGGCCTTGAGTGGCGCGGTACTCATCTTCGAGCGCAGGAATCTGAAATGAGTTCAAAGAAGCGCACCACTTGGATGGCCGGAATGTGTCTTGTGGTTTCCATGCTGGGCAGCGTTTTCCTGCTGCAGAATGTCGACCGGATCCGGCCAGGCGACATCGTCGACGACGCCCTCTACATCAGTTCGTCGAAAATAGTGCGTAAGGCGAGTCTCGGGTTTGATGGCCTGATGGCCTGCATCTATTGGACTCGCACCGTGCAGTACTTTGGCAATCGGCACTTCAATCGCGCACGAACCTATAACGAACTGGCACCGCTGCTTGAGATCACGACTGCGCTCGACCCTCATCTCTTACCGGCGTATCAGTTTGGCGCGAGCTTTCTTGCCCCTGCTCCGCCCCATGGAGCAGGCCAGCCGGAACGTGCCATCCGGCTGATGCAATACGGGATTGAACACAACTCTCGCAATTGGCGGCTGTATTACGATCTCGGCTTCGTCTACTACACCGAACTTCACGACTATAAGAAAGCCGAAGAAGTTTTTGCGGCAGGTTCCCAAGTTCCGGACGCACATCCATTCCTGAAGATCCTGGCGGCGGACATGGCCACGCACGCACAGGATTTCAATACCGCTCGCCTGCTTTGGAGCGCTGCTTACGAATCCAGCAAGGAAGCCACTATCCGCAAGAATGCGGTGGACCATCTGCGCGCGATCCAGGTCGACGAGGACATCACTAATCTGCAAATTGCCGTCAGTCGCTTCGCGCAGGCGAATGGACGCATTCCGACAAGTCTTTGGGAAGTTGTAGCAGCAGAGCACTGGCGCGGCATTCCCGTCGATCCAGACGGTAACGCTTACGAACTATCCCTGGATGGCCAGGTGCTCGTGGCGAACCCAGACAATTTTCCCTTCATCACGATGGGTATACCGCCCAACTACAAACCAGGCTCATCGAAGATCCAGACAAAAGGCTAAGCACGTGTAGAGGGGCGCCTCGCCCGCTCCGCGACCGAGCAAAATGCGAAGGGAGCGTCCTCGCGGCGATCTCCGTCTGAAATTTGGGACAATATCATCGAATGCCCACATCGTCCTCGCCTCGAATCCTGCCAGCCGCCCGCAACCACTGGAGGAATCTGGTTGCCAGTTCCGGCGTGATTCCGGGTTCATGGGAGTTCCTCAAAGCACTGTGGGAGTTCATTTGCGACTCCCTTCCCTCCCGCTTACGATCGCGCTTTGGGGATGCCGACTACGACTGGGATTTCCGCGTAAACACAACCAGCGGAGCCGTTAGCTGGCGGGATCGATTGCTGGGAGTATTCCACTCGCCTTATCAGCCGACGGAACGTGAACTCTTCCACGAGATGATGGGTGCGTTGGCCCAACATGCCAATCTCGATTTCAAAGAGTTCACATTCATCGATCTGGGTTCCGGTAAGGGACGAACTCTGCTCATGGCTGCGGATTATCCCTTCCGGCGCATCATTGGAGTTGAACTTCTGCCATCGCTGAACGAAATCGCGCGGCAGAACCTCACGCGGTATCACAGCGAATCACAGAAATGTTTCGCGATTGAATCCATCTGCGCCGACGCGACGGCATTTGATCTCCCGATGACCCCGCTGGTGATTTATCTCTTTAATCCTTTTCCTGAACCGGGACTGCGGCGCGCACTCGCGAAACTCAAGAATTCTTTACAGACAAAGCCGCGACCGACTTATGTGCTCTACCACAACCCGCTAATGGAGGCCGTGGTGAACCAGGCCGGTTTGACGCAAATCACAGGTACACACCAATACTCCATTTTCGCTGCCACGTAGTAACACTTCAGAAGACAACGCCAATCCCACCGGAGATGAGGTTCGTCTTCCAGTTGTAGAGATTATTGGGATTGCCCAGATCGGGCACAAATTTGAAGTAGCGGTTCTCGTACATCGCCTTGGCGTAATAAAACTTGGCGAACGTATAACCCACAGTTCCGCGGATGAAATAACCGTGATCCAGCCGCGGATTCGGCAAGGCGACCTGGTTCGAGGAAGGGCGATGCCAGTGCGGAGTGAATTCCGGCGCTCCCTGAGCCTCGACAAATACCCGCTTGTCCGGGCCAAACTTGTATTGCAGCACAACCGGGAGTTCGAACAATCGCATGCGGTCGCGAGCAAAAAACTGGTTGTCTACGTTCGCAACGGGAAGAGTGATCTGGCGCAGTTGAGCGTTGAACCCGATCAGGAGATCGCGGGCGTGAAAACGCGGTCCTCCAAAAAAGGCGTACTCGCGGGCGTGGTTCCCGGTATTGTCGGGCAGGCGGATTTCTCCACCGCCTACGATGCTGGGCCGATTGGTTTTCCCCCCGCCCTTGATCACCGCCATCTGGCCGTCAATGCCGACCAACAGGCTGTTCGAGGAGGAAAGTGAGTCGAACTTGTCCGATGTCGACCCCAAAATAGCTCCAAACATTCCTCTTTCTTGGCAGTAGGCTGGAACCGCAGCCAGTAAAAGCAAACACGCCCGCACCAAGTGCGTCTTGCAGCGCTTCATCCCTTGCATGTCCTCCCTTTGGGGAAAAAACAAAATACTTCCGCAGATCTCAGGCAGAGAGCAGCCAGTTTTGCAAGCCTTAATTCTATCTGGGAACTTCGATTCTAACTGTGGGATGCAGAAGAAGGGGGAATCGTTTTGTGTATGAGCGAACGCGGCGGCATTTTCAACTGGTCTATGGCGCGCCACGACGGCGCGCCCAGGCCAGCTGAGGAGGACATGGGAGGATACGCTTTACGAACTACGATCCTTGCTTTTCCAATATTTTCTCAGCTTTCTTCGCAGTCACCCGGTCCTTCCGATAGGCACGGGCAACATCACCGAGTGGCACGGGCTGCGAGACCGGGCCGAACTCCCAGAGAGGACGCTCACCTCGCTCGTAGGAATAGGTGTCGAATCCTCCACCCACCAGCGGGCTTTCGCACGCCATCTTCGAATATGAGGCATGTTGAGGATGGTCGGCCATCTCCAATGGAGTGACCTGGCCCGATAACGCGGAACTGCCGGCTTGACCAAAAGCCGCGGCGGAACCGAGAATTACACATGCAATGAGTAGGGTTTTTTTCATGTTCATTTTGGTTTGGACTTCGCATGCCAAAGATGCAACCGTGGTGCCAACTGTAATCGGCCTGTTTTCAAATACTTACTAAACATTGGTCGACAAGCAACGCAAGAATTTTCACCTCCCTAAAACCGCCAATTTGCCCTCGTCTTGCCTCTAGCGTGCGCCTCGGTGTATGTTCCGCTGAACGCCCCAGTTTGGATTAACCAATGCGCGCCTTCGCCAGCAAAGTCCCGCTTCAGCATTTCCCTGTCAGACTCACGATCATTTCGATTCTGATGGCAGGCACTCTGACCCGCCCTATCTCAGCCCAGACTGATTGTGCCGAGGGGAACGGAGTCCTCGATAACGCTCCGCTGAAGGGCACGACGCCAGAGGATTTGATTCGCAATTTCACGGCACAAGAAACCAAAGTTCGAGAGGCAAGAGCGCGATACACCTACACGCAAGACGTGCTGATACAAACGTTGAACGGCACTTCGGTGGATGGACAGTTTCACGAAATCACGGAAATTTCGTATGACGACAAGGGAAAGCGCATTGAGAGCGTGAAGTTCTCGGAAGTGCCGACCTTGCAGGGCGTACAACTCTCGGCCAGCGACAAGGACGATATCAGCACATTCATGCCCTGGATCCTGACCGCCGATCAATTGTCAGACTACAAGATCACCTACGCGGGCGAGCAGCATGTCGATGATCTCGTCACCTACGTCTTCCATGTCGAACCCTTGAAGGAAGAAAAGACCCGGCGCTACTTCCTGGGGCGCGTGTGGGTCGACAATCGCGATCTGCAGATCGTCAAGTTATGCGGAAAGACCGTCCCGGAGCAGATTCGTCGCAAGAAGAAGGACCCGATCGAAGTGCGGCCCACGTTCGTCGGATATCGACAACTCGTCGACGGGTTCTGGTTTCCGGCGTATGCGCGAGTGGACGATACCCTCCATTTTGGAGTGCAATCGGTCCATCTGCGTGAGGTGGTGAAATTCAAAGACTACAAGCGCCGAGAACCCGCCACCGCTGCCGTAGCAAAACCGTAAGGGCATAATTGGCCGGGAAATCAGAACGGCACTTGAAGCATGATTTCATGTATGCTGTACTCCACCTTATGGCTGAAGAGAAAGAAAAAAATCGCGCGAAAGATATCGTGCTCTGGATTGTCACTGTCGCCCTCGTGGCTCTGGCGATCTACTGGTACCAGAAGCCGCGATAGGTTTCGCGAGGGAACAGAACTAACGGTTCTCATCATCCGCTCTCGCGTTGGTCTTTCGTCCGCGCGTTCCCCTTTTTAGCAATGTCGAATGCGTAGCGACTTCCAACCTTACTTTTGCTTCAGCTTCGCCTAATCCGGTGATTAGCCTCGCCGTGCGGTCCTAATGCCCGCTATCGTTTTTACAAAAACAGAACAAAGTACAGATTTAAGACTTTTGCACATTGACTTGGCGTTCTACTGAGGATTAGTAATTCTGCATCCGACCTGAGTGGGGAACCGGGTCTTCGGGCGATCCAAGTGGGGTCTCTTTCCTGTCAGGTGCGCCTGCTTTGGTCCGAAGAAACTGCCAAGGAGAACGTCACCCTATGACTGGTAGAAGCTGTCCCTTTCACATTTTGCTGTTTGTGTTTTGTTTTTTGACTTGCCTGGGTCTGATCGGAAGCACGCTTGCCCAAAACACGCCAGCACAAGCCCCGCGTGCCAGATATGCCGTTCTGCCGGCGCACCTGCATCCAGCTATCGCTCCGCCGCCGGCTTCATTGCAGAGTTGGAATGGTTCCTTCGCTTACAACGGAAAAAACTATACGTACAACATGGTGGGCAGTGCGCCCTCCTCCAATACGACTGCAACGGTCACCTCCTACATCATCCCGGTGAAGATCACAATCACGAATCGGAATGGCACAAAGACCTCGTTTGATCCTTCCCATGTGCTTTCCAACGGAAATACGGTCACCACGAACACCGTAAAATCCCCTTTGTTCGATGCCACCACGACATACGTTCAGGGCGGAGTCAACGTTGGCACCACGCAGTACATCGACGCTTTCCAGCGCGCAAACTTCTGGGGCACGGTTTCTTCGCACCCGAATTCGCATCTGCTGCTGAACGCCAGCGTGAAGGCGGAACAGACTCTCAGCCCGTCGCGGACCTATGGGAAGACGGGGAACGTTTTCGGCTTCACGGCCGCCTTGGTGGATATCAATTGGTTTGACTCACAGATCCCGGCGCTCGTCAGCAAGTTCGGCATTCAGCCCAACCAATTCCCCATCTTCCTGCTCTATGACACCTACCTCACGCAAGGGGGAAGCTGCTGTATTGGCGGATATCACAGCTCGGAAGGCAGCGTCAGCAACCCGCAAGCCTACGCCGAGGCCACTTACGTCGATCATCCTGGCGCGTTCTCCCAGGATGTTTCGGCCCTATCCCACGAGATCGGAGAATGGGCTGACGATCCGTTGACCGTGAACTATAACGGTAACAACACGCCGTGTGGAATTTTGGAGGACGGCGATCCGGAAGAGGGATTCTCCAATTACGGGGCATTTCCTTATGTACTGCATGGCTTCACCTATAACCTCCAGGACTTGGTGATGCTTCCCTACTTCGGGGCACCCGCCACTACATCGCTCCACCATTGGTTTAGCTTCCAGGGCAATTCGTCGCTTTCGGTGTGCTCGAACGGTTCATAAATCGTTGTTGATCCCCATCGCATGCCCGTCTCCAAAGAGGCGGGCGTTTTTCTCTGTCACGAAATTGGGCGGTTCAGCCTCCGTGGCACGCGATTCTTGCGTTCGGTCGCAGGGCCTTGACATGGCTTTTTCGAGGTTAGGGATTCACCCTAGTCATCGGGTAAGATACTCCGTCTGCACTGCAACGCGGGGGGAGCGCGCTCGTTCCATCCATTGATGAATCGCGAATACCATAAAGGCTACAGCCAGGAATTACATCGGGACATGGAAGCGCTCGTATTCGGGCATGCCGGCACCCCGCTGCTCGTTTTCCCGACATCGATGGGGAAATTCTTCGAATACGAGGACCGGGGTATGATCGGCGCCCTCGCGCCCAAGATTGAACGCGGAGAGATTCAGATCTTCTGTCCCGACGCTGTCGATACTGAAAGCTGGTACAACAAAGGCGTACACCCGCGAGTCCGCGTGTTGCGGCACTTGCAGTACGAGCGCTACATCCTGCACGAATTCCTTCCCTTCATCCGTTGGAAGAACCCGGCTTGGCAGTTGGCGGTCACGGGGTGTAGTTTCGGCGGCTACCAATGCGTGAATTTCGCCCTGAAGCATCCCGACATCGTAACCCATTGCGTCAGCATGAGCGGGGCTTTTGATATCCATCAGTTTCTGGACGGCTATTACGACGATGACTGTTATTTCAACAATCCTCCGGATTATGTCCCCAATTTGACGGACGACTGGTTTTTGAGTCGCTATCGGCAAATGAAAATTGTGCTCGGATCGGCGGACTGGGATATCTGCCTCGATGCCAACATCAAGTTCTCCGCCGCTCTGAACAACAAAGCTGTCCCGCACTGGCTCGATGTCTGGAATGACAATTCCAAGCATGATTGGCCGTTGTGGCTGAGGATGGCGGTGAAGTATTTTTGAGGCATTTGGAGAGACGTAGGCTTGCTACTTCTGTCCATCCACGAGCACGCAATCTTGGATCTTACGGAGTACGCATGAAGAAGATCGGCATTCTGTTTGGCATGGAAAACACCTTCCCGCCTGCCGTGGTAGAGAAGATCAACTCGATGAAGGTCAACGACATCACCGCAGAATTCGTGAAGATCGGCGGCATCCGCATGGATGAGCCCAAAAAATACGCCGTTGTCATCGACCGCATCTCGCAGGACATTCAGTTTTACCGTGCCTGGCTGAAGATTGCGGTGCTGCACGGGTCTATCGTCGTGAACAATCCTTTCTGGTGGACGGCCGATGACAAGTTCTTCAACTATTCACTTGCGCACAAGCTAGGGGTGGCGATTCCGCCCACGGTGATCTTGCCGCACAACAAGCATCCCGAGGGCACGACTGAGCAGTCGATGCGCAATCTGATTTACCCGCTCAACTGGCAGGAGATCTTCGACTATATCGGCTTCCCAGCTTTCCTTAAGCCATACTCCGGCGGCGGATGGAAGCACGTCTACAAGGTGGATTCGCCGGAAGAGTTCTTCCACCATTACAACCAGACGGGGGACCTCTGCATGACGCTCCAGCACGGTGTCGAGTTCGAGGAGTACTACCGTTGCTATGTGATTGGGCAGGAAAAAGTCCACATCATGAAGTACGATCCGAAAGCCCCGCACCACGAGCGCTACGTGAAAGGCAATCCGCCGCCGTCTTCACCGGCTCTTCGTGATCGCATTGAGAGAGACTCGTTGACTCTCTGTCGCGTGCTGGGATATGACCTGAATACCGTCGAGTTCGCGGTAGAAAAGGGAGTCCCCTATGCCATTGATTTCCTGAATCCCGCGCCTGATGCGGATGTAAATTCTGTGGGCAAAGAGAACTTCGATTGGATCGTTAATGCCGTAGCCGAGATGGCCGTTAAATTGGCCCGAAGAGGCCCGAATCCGGCCAACGAATTGCGCTGGGCCGAATTCCTGGCGGGAAACACGGCTGCAAAGTCTCCGGCCGCCAAGAAATCGTAGCCCGAGCAACCGAGTGATCGATCAGGATCAGAAACGCTTCGTGTGGGGAGTGGCGCTGGCCTGCGCCCCGTGGATCCCGACTTTGATCGGACTTGGATTGGCACTGGGGGCGATTTCAAACGCAAAGGCAACCGGACTCGCGGCGGTTGCCGGAGGAGTCGCTGAGTTGCCCGTATGGTGGGGAATTGCCACGATGATCGCCAGTCAAGCCATCGCGATCCTATGGCTCTGTCGCAGCTTTTCGCGTGACCGTTGGTTTCGGAACTTTGTGTCAGGTTTTTCCATCCTGTTAAGTGGGCTAATGCTCCTTTTGGTTTCGTTTTTCCTGTGGGCGGTTTGGTTCCAGTCGCGCCACGCTTGACCACAGGCTTTCGGTGAATGAGCCAGAGCCCAGATAGCCTGTCGAATTCTCAGCTTGCCGCGAAGAGGGCACACTTCAATTTGATGGGGCATTGCTGACAATTCGGGTTGGTCCTCTTGCATGTTTGCTGGCCGTGCGTTTTCAAAAGCAGGTAGGCGCGCATTCGGGCGTCAAACTTCTCTGGGACTTCGGCAGCAATCGCACGCTGCGCCTCACGATAGCTGGCGGAGTAATTCTTCCCTTCCGGTCCCTGCAAGATTCGAATCAGCACGTGCACGCAGTTCGAAGGAATAGCAGCCAGTGGCGCGATTCCTGCGAACAGGAGGATCCGATCTGCACCGGGATCGGCAATCCCAGGAAAACTTTTCAGAATCTTGCGTGCTTTTGCGAGCGGCAGCGGCAGCGCCGCTCGAAGATTGCCGCCAAACTCATCCTGGACTCGTCTTGCGATTTCCTTGAGACGTTCTGCGCGCAACTCGGGCACCATCCCTCCCGGACTGAGGGCGGTCGCGAGTTGGGCAGGCTTTGCAGTCAGCAAAAGCTGCGGTTCGATCCCCACCTGCTGCTTCAGTTTCTTCCATCCTTTCTCGCAGGCAGCGTCACTTGCCGGATACCCACAATGCCACCACACCAGAAATTCGTAAGGATCTGTCGGGAAGGATGGTTCCTGCGGACCATAGGCGTGCTCGAGCCTCGCAAGCATGTCGAGAATGGAAGTCCGCGATTGAGCCACAGCGGACGAGATGTTACTGTGAGTGCCACTCGGACGCAAGCCAGCCCGTGACTTCGTCTCGAAAAACGCCAGGAGATCGGTAGGATGAAATCTGGCCCTGCTGCGAAAACTGTCGATGAGTACTTGGCTCACTTACCAGAGCCCGCCCGCTCCACCCTGACGCACATTCGTGCCGTGATCAAGTCCGTCGTGCCGAAAAAAACGACCGAGGTCATCAGCTATCGCATTCCGATGTTTAAGTACAACGGAATGCTGGTCGGGTACGCGGCATTCGCCAAGCACTGCAGTTTGTTTCCAACTGGCTCCGGGGTCATCGAGATGTTCGCGAAGGAACTGAAGGGCTACAAGACTTCAAGGGGTACCATCCAATTCCCTTCCGATAAACCCCTCCCGGACGCCCTTGTAAAGAGAATCGTGAGGCAAAGGGTCAAGGAAAACCGGGAATGGGACTGATTGGCCCCTGAGGGCGTTTCCTTGCATTGTTATAATATTTCTCGCCTGGTTCCTCGCTTCCGCAGCTGCGGATAGGCTACGATATTCAACTTTCCGGGCTGGAGTTTGCGGGTGCGGGGTGCGCGCACCACACATATGTTGCCGACCTTTACCATCGGGATCGAAGAAGAGTACCAAACCATAGATCCGGTTACGCGCGATCTGCGCTCGCACATTCACGCCGAAATCCTGGAAAAGGGCAAGATGATCCTTCAGGAACGCGTGAAGGCTGAGATGCATCAGTCTGTGGTCGAAGTCGGCACTAATGTCTGTAAGAACATCAAAGAAGCGAAGGTCGAGTTACGGACGCTCCGCCGCAATATCATCCGACTGGCGGGCGAAAACGGATTGAAGCTCGCCTCAGTGGCGACGCATCCGTTCTCAGATTGGCGTACGCAGGAGATTCATCCCGACCAGCGCTACAAGAACATCGTGGAAGACATGCAGCTGGTGGCGCGCGCGAACCTCATTTTCGGCTTGCACGTCCACATTGGGATCGACGACCGCGAGACCGCGATTCACATGATGAATCACGCGCGCTATTTCCTGCCGCATATCCTTGCGCTCTCGACGAATTCCCCGTTTTGGCTGGGGATGAATACCGGGCTGAAATCGTATCGCTGCAAGGTGTTCGACAAGTTTCCACGCACCAACATTCCCGATTACTTCCCCAGTTGGGGCGAATACGAGAATTTCATCAAGCTGCTGATCAAGACCAACTGCATCGACAACGCGAAAAAGATTTGGTGGGACATTCGTCCGCATCCATTCTTCAACACGATTGAATTCCGGGTGTGCGACATCCCCATGCGGGCCGATGAAACGATCGCCCTAGCCGCGCTCATTCAGGCAACCGTAGCGAAGCTGTACAAGCTCTACACAGCGAATCAGGGATTCCGCTTATATCGCCGCGCTCTGATCATGGAAAACAAGTGGCGCGCGGCGCGCTACGGGCTTGAAGGCAAGCTGATCGATTTCGGCAAGCAGAAAGAGGTCCCCGCGCGCGATCTGGTCCATGAGTATCTCGACTTCATCGACGACGTCGTCGACGAACTAGACTCGCGTGAGGAATTGGAATACATCCACAAAATTCTCGAGACCGGCAGCGGCGCCGATCGGCAATTGCGTGTTTTCCAGGAGACTGGGGAGCTGAAGAAAGTCGTTGATTACATCATCGAAGAGACGGAAGCCGGGCTCGCGGAGAACGCGGAGCCTGCCGCCGTGACGAAAGTAGGTTAATGAGCTTTTCTGTACGCCCCAATCACATCGATCTCAGCCAGCTTTCCTTTGACCCGGAATTTACCCCCGGGGCTCGCAATGCGGTGAATGTCTGCCTGCGGATTCGACCGGCCGAGCGCGTTTGTGTCATCACGGACGAGGCCACGCTCGAAATCGCAGCCGCCATGGTGGCGGAACTCGAAAAGCTGGGTGCGCCCCATCATGCTTGGGTTCTGGAAGAGCTTTCCCGCCGCCCGCTGATTGATCTTCCGCGCGAAATTCTGGACGACCTTGAACAAAGCAACGTCTCGATCTTCGCGGTGCAGGCGCAGCGCAACGAACTGCGCTCGCGCATCCAAATGACCGATGTGGTCAATCGGCGCAGGATTCGTCACGCACACATGGTTAACATCAACCGGCAGATCATGCTGGAAGGCATGCGTGCCGACTTCCAGCGCGTCGATCACCTCAGTCAAAAGGTGGTCGAAATGGTGCGGAAGGCCTCAAAGATTACCGCGAAAACGGCAGCCGGCACTGACCTCACCGCTGATCTGAATCCAAATTACAAGTGGCTGAAGACCAGCGGCATTATCTCTCCCGAGAAATGGGGCAATTTGCCGGGCGGCGAGATCTTTACCACTCCGGGAGAGGTGAATGGAACGTTTGTCATCGACGGCGTTGTCGGCGATTATCTCTGCGCCAAATTCGGCAGCTTGCGCGACACGCCTCTCACCATCCGCATGAAAGGCAACCGCCTGATCGAAGCGCACTCAGAGAACCGCGAATTGGAGAATGATTTCTGGAAGTATACACACACGGACGCCAATAGCGATCGCGTCGGCGAGTTTGCGATTGGAACCAACATCGACTTGAAGGACGTCATCGGTCAGATCCTGCAGGACGAGAAATATCCCGGCGTGCACATCGCGTTCGGCAATCCCTACGGCGCCCACACGGGCGCGGATTGGGATTCGACCACACACATCGACGTGGTGGGCCGGAAGTTCAATATCTGGGTGGACGACCAGCAGATCATGCGCGAAGGTAAGTTTCTGATCGAAGCATGATGTGTGTGACTCTCGCATGATGAGCACAGCTAACCCAGCAGCGACGGAATTGCTGAAGCGCGCTTATGCCGCCTTCAACTCCCGCGACCTTGGTGGTGCGCTCGAGACTATGACTCCTGATGTGGTCTGGCCAAACGGCATGGAAGGTGGCGTGGTCCACGGCCACGAGGGAGTCCGCGCCTACTGGACCCGGCAGTGGGGAATGATCAACCCTCAGGTAAATCCTGCGGGCTTCAGTCAAGATGAGGCTGGGCGAGTCATCGTCAGCGTTCATCAGGTCGTGCGCGATCTCTCCGGCAACGTGCTTCTCGATCGCACGGTCGAGCACGTCTACACCTTAAAAGACGGCCTCATTCATAGCATGGACATCCGCGAGTAGCGCAGTCCATACCTGCCATCGCTGAATCTTTATTCACCTGCGGTTTACGTTTCTGAGCCCCGAAATGTGTTCTCATGGGGAAATCTCAAGTACGCCCTTTCTGAGGAGATCCCCGATGTTGCGAAGAATGCCAGTCGTATTGGCTGCTCTGGGAGCGGCTGCCGTCCTTCTTTGTTCCAATGCAGCCATGGCTGATGGGAATTTGAAGAAGGTGAACCACATCATCATCGTTATGCAGGAGAACCATTCGTTCGACAACTACTTTGGCGTGTTGGCGTATGCTCCGGGAAGTCCTTATCACAACGGGAACGGTGTATGCGCCACTACGGACCACAAGTGCGTCAATGGACTGACATGCACAGTCACCAACGGCGCATTCCAATGCACGAATTCCAACCTGGATGACGACGGATCGACGGTGGTTGCGTTCAAGGCGACGAGCCGTTGCGTGAAGCCCGATTTGGACCACTCGTGGGTTGGCACGCACAAAGAGGTGAACTTCTCGAATCCGAACAAGACCTTGAGCAATGCGCTAGACAATGGCTTTGTGCGTCAGAATGACGCGACCGAGCAGATCGACAATGGCACGGAGAGCTCGACGGACGATCAGACCATCTCGTTTTACAACCAGGATGATCTTTCCTTTTATTACGGGCTCGCGGAGAATTTCGCCATCAGCGATCGGCAATTCGCGTCGATTTTGGGACCGACCTTCCCGAATCGTTCTTACTTGATGGCGGCGACATCTTTCGGGCACCTGACCACGAGTGACAGTGTTCCGCCCGTAGTTGGCTATCAGCCGATCACGGGGACCATCTTCGATCAGCTCAAACGCCACGGGATCTCGTGGGCCGATTATTTTGAAGACGTCCCGCAGGACGCGAGCTTCCGCCCGACCGACACAACGCACAATCTGCCCTTGGTGACATTCTTTCTGCAGGCTGCAGGCGTCGGAACGTTACCGCAAGTGTCGTTTGTGGACCCGAACCTTGGCACTCTCGGGACGGCCCTCGAAGATGACGAGCATCCCCCAACCGATATTCAGCGTGGCCAACATCATGTTTCGCAAATCGTAAATGCGGTGCGCAACGGGCCGTTCTGGAAGGATTCGATCATTTTCATCCTTTATGACGAGCACGGCGGGTTCTATGATCACGCGAAGCCGCCGCGGGCACCGCAGAACCTGGCGCGCACACCGGATGGCATCTTCCCGGGCCAGTGTGAGGACCTGTCGTTTCCCCCGTTCAGCGAGCAACCGGGAGGCGGCGCGGAATGCTCGTGGAATTTTGTGAGTTCCACTGATACCACGCTGCTGGATGCGGAGGCGCTTTGCCCGCCGCTGGCACAGAATCCTACGGGACCATATCCGGCAAGCTGCGCGGCGTTTGATCAGTTGGGAGTGCGGGTGCCGATGATTGCCGTGTCGCCGTTCTCGAAGCCATCATACGTGTCGCATGTGACGGGCGATCATACTTCTCTTCTGAAGTTGATCGAGAATCGCTTTATGCCCGGCGTGCATTTGACCAAACGCGATCAGTACGCGAACGATCTGGAGAGCATGTTTGACTTCACCAACTCGCCTTCGCTGAACACTTCCGTGGGATCGGCGCAGCCTCCTCAGAGTGACTGCACGCCCTAGTGGTTTCACCCTAGCCGCATCAAGCAGTTTGGAAGGATAAGAAACGGTTGACTGCCCGGCATCCGTGAGTTGCCGGTTACCTTTTTTTGCGTCAGACTAATTCTCCCTTTGCGCATCTGATCTTGTTGTTGTGCTACTTCATGGGGCCATTATGAAAACAGGTATTTGGGCGGCGGTTCTTATCATCGCGGCTGGTGTGTTCACTCCAACGGTGTATGCGGGAAATGAGGTGATGGGAGAGATTGAGTTCGAGGGGAAGTCGAAGGTGGAGAAGACTTCGGGCGTGTGGGTCGATGGGCAGTATGTGGGATACCTGAAGGAGCTAAAGGGATCGAAGAAGGTATTGCTGCTGCCTGGAGCGCACGTGATCACGGTGCGGCAGGGAGGCTATCAAGATTTTGAGCAACGTGTGGAGTTGCGGCCTGGAGAGAAGAGGTTGGTGCGGGTGGAGATGTACAAAGCACCGACAGGAGCCATGCCCTCGGTAACCGCGACCGTGAAGCTTGCGGTCTTGCCGACGCGGGCAGCCGTTTTCATCGACGGGCAGTTCATGGGACACGCGGCAGAATTTCAGGGACTCGGCCGAGGCGTGCTTGTTGCGCCGGGCCCACACACGATCAAGATTGCGCTGCCGGGATATCAAACCTTCACCACCCAGATCAGCCCGTCGGCAAATCAAAAAGTTGAAGTGAAGACGAATCTGCTGAAGAGCAGCGGCATCACGGAAGATCCCTCAATCAATGGCGCGGCCGAGGAAAAGACCCCGGCGCCACCCCCGGAGCCTGCGCGTCCGCAATAGTCAAGTTAAGCGGCGCGATGAAGACAATCCACTTCGGTCATCGATAGCTGTTGCGGGGAAGCGCCCTCGGGCGAAACGAGTGTCTTCGTGTGCCCTTACCCGACACATATCGATGGATGTGAATATATGTGAATTGGGCTACTGGCAATCGGTACATTTCACGTTTTCGGCGAGAGCAATAGGCGGGCCAACACCGGACGCACATAGAAATTTGATTGGCGACGTGCGCACGGGGAGCGGCCGGCGGAGGCGGAGTACGATCGCTCGAAGTCAGATGCCGGGCAGCCAGGGACAGTTGGTGTCACCTCGATAATCCGGCAAAAACTTACAACTCAGGAGAGTGGGCGTCCGATTTCCCAGTGATGGCCGAAGGGATCGACTACGCGGCCGATTCGCCAGTCGTGCTCTTCGCCCACGGGATAGACCTCCTTGGCGCCGGCTTTTATGGCGCGCGCAAAAACCGCATCCGGGTCGGCGACCGTCAGGATAATTCGCACTGTGATGCCTCCCAGGGATTCCGGGCTGTAATTCTGGTGCTCGGGCGACTCATCGCTCAACCAGAATTCGGCGCCATCGACTGCGAGCTTGGCGACCACGCTCTCACCTTCACCCATGAGGAACAGTTCTTGTGCTCCGAAAGCGGATTTGTAGAATTCGACTGCGCGGGCGCCGCCGCGGACACACAGCCAGGGTGCGATCGTTGTGGTGATTGCTGGCGCAACTTTGACGCGAGATCTGGACCCAGCCTTTGTGGGTGCTCTGTTAGGTTTCTTATTACTCGTTCTCTTATTCGCTGGCATAGGCTCGCTCGAGACCTCCAAGATCAATTTTGTCCATTTGCAGCATGGCTTTGAGCACGCGCTGGCAGCGGGAGGGATCGGGATCGGAAAGCATCTGGCCCAGTCCTTTCGGGATGATCTGCCACGACAAGCCGAATTTGTCGGTGAGCCAGCCACATCGTCCCGGCTTGCCGCCTTCGCCCAGCTTGCGCCAAAGTTCGTCGACTTCTTCCTGACTCTCGCAGTCGACGAACAGCGAAAAGGCGGGCGTGAACGGGTGCGTGGGTCCACCGTTCAGCGCCATGAAGCGTTGGCCTTCCAGCTCGAACGTCACCGACATCACGCCATTTGAGCCCGGCGGCGCGGCTGGAGAACGGGCAATGTGTCCGGCTTTGGAGTTTTTGAAGATCGAGACATAAAGATTCATGGCTTCTTCGGCCCGGGTGTCGTACCAGAGGAAAGGAGTCACTTTGGGCATGAGAGTTCCTGGGCGCAGTCATTCATATGAGCACAAATCATGCATCCGAGTAAATCGGGGAGGATGCAGCGTGCTGAACTCTGCACATCCAACGATCGAATCCCGCATCTCGCAAAGGCGGGAGAAGTGGGGCACCCAGTCCGATTTTCTGCTTGACGGGTTTACCATCGTCTGGGTAAAAGCTGATGCGGCAGTTCTTGCGAGGTTCTAGATGAAGCTGAAGCTGAAGCTCACGCTTACAACCGTTCTCTGTTTCGTTTTTCTGGGATTCGCGGTTCATGCAGCGGATCATCCCGCGACAGGAACTCTCGTTTATCCGAAGGCGAAGACCGTCGAGCAGGTCGACGACTATCACGGCGTGAAGGTCGCCGATCCTTACCGCTGGCTCGAGGACACGGACTCGACCGATACGAAAGCGTGGGTAGAGGAGGAGAACAAGCTGACGTTCGGATATCTCGATCAGATTCCGTACCGGAAGGCGATCCGCGACCGTATGACGAAGCTGTGGAACTTCGAACGCTTCACGGTGCCCCGACAGGAGGGTGGACGATATTTCTATCAACACAATAATGGTCTGCAGAACCAGAACGTGCTGCTCGTCGCCGACTCGCTGAGTGCTGAGCCGCGAACGCTGCTCGATCCGAACACGATGTCTTCCGATGGAACGGTTGCCTTGGCGGGCACGGCTTATACCGATGATGGCAAGCGGCTGGCGTATGGAACCGCCGCTTCTGGTTCGGACTGGGAAGAGTGGCATGTGCGCGATGTGGATACGGGCCAGGATCTCCCGGATCTGATCAAGTGGGTGAAATTTTCAGGAGCTTCTTGGTCGAAAGATGGAAAGGGTTTCTACTACAGCCGCTTTGACGAGCCCAAGGGCACCGCACTGCGCGACACAAATTACTTTCAGAAGCTGTACTACCACCAGGTAGGCACCCCGCAGGCGAAAGATAAGCTGATCTACGAGCGGCCGGACAACAAAGAATTGGGCTTCGGCGGCCAAGTTACCGATGATGGACACTACCTCGTGATTTATGTGTCGCAAGGGACATCCCCGAAGAACCGACTCTATTACAAGGATCTGACCAAGCCCGATTCGGAAGTCGTCAAGCTGCTTGATGACTTCGATGCGGCGTATCAATTCGTCGATAACGACGGTCCGGTGTTCTGGATCAAGACCGATCTTGACGCGCCGCGCGGAAGATTGATTGCCATCGATACAGGCCATCCGGAGAAAGCGAATTGGAAAACGCTGGTCGCACAGAGCACCGACAAGCTAGAGGATGCCAACGTTGTCGACAATCTCTTCTTGCTGGGTTATCTGAAGGACGCAAAGACCGAGGTGCGGGTCCATGACCTCAGTGGAAAATTCCTTCACACTGTCGACCTGCCGGGGATTGGGACAGCAGCGGGATTCAGCGGCAAGAGAACAGATAAAGAAACGTTCTATTCCTTCACGAGCTTCGTTTCTCCGGCGACGATTTATCGCTACAATCCGCAAACGGGCAAGAGTTCGGTATTCAAGAAACCGAAGGTAGATTTCGACGCGGAGAAGTACGAGACCAAGCAGGTTTTCTACAACAGCAAAGACGGGACGCGCGTACCTATGTTTTTAACGTACAAGAAAGGGCTGAAGCTGGATGGGCAGAATCCGACTTTGCTGTATGCCTACGGTGGATTCGATATTTCGCTCACGCCCGGGTTTTCGATTCCTACCGTCGTCTGGTTGGAGATGGGGGGCATCTACGCGCAGCCAAACCTGCGAGGTGGCGGCGAGTATGGGGAAGACTGGCATCTGGCCGGGACCAAGGCCAAGAAGCAAAACGTTTTCGATGACTTCATTGCAGCGGCGGAGTGGCTGATCGCGAACAAGTACACATCGACGCCGAAGTTGGCCATTCGCGGCGGCAGCAACGGTGGGTTGCTGATTGGCGCGATGCTGACGCAGCGCCCCGACTTATTCGGGGCCACGCTGCCGCTGGTCGGGGTCATGGACATGCTGCGCTTCCAGAAATTCACGATTGGATGGGCGTGGGCTTCCGATTACGGGTCGTCCGACAATCCGGACGATTTCAAGGCGCTCTATGCCTACTCTCCGCTGCACAATCTGAAATCAGGTACGAAGTATCCTCCGACAATGATTGCCACAGCGGACCACGACGATCGCGTGGTTCCCGGGCATAGTTTTAAATTCGCCGCGACCATGCAGGCCGATCAGGCCGGGACGGCTCCGGTCTTGATTCGGATTGAGACCAAGGCAGGCCACGGGGCGGGAAAGCCGATCTCGAAGATCATCGATCAGACCGCAGATGAGTGGTCCTTCGTGGCTTACAACCTAGGGATGAATGTGGAGTTGCCGTAGCTTGATCTCGAAGGGATGAGTCTGCAATCTCAATGTTGAACTGCGCGCTGGCTAGAATCGTCCGACCGACAAATGTTCGAATTTGTGCGCGAGTGTCCTGAAACGGACAACCGGAATGCCTCGTCCCTGCGCTAACCATCTTTAAACTATGGGGCTTAGCATTGGTAGCTGCGATGCTGCGAGTCCTGCGAGGCTGGGGATCAAACATGTCATTTATTCGCGATCTGCGGGTGGCATCTCACGCTTTCTGGCGTACTCGGGGGATGGCGCTGACCGTCATCCTGACATTGGCTCTTGGCATCGGTGCCAACGCGGCTATTTTCACCCTGGTGCGCGGCGTCCTTCTCAAGCCCCTGGTCAACCGGGACGAAGACCGGCTGATCTACATCCGGCAAAGCGCTCCTGGGATTAAAAACAACGACACGGCATTTAGCGTGCCGGAGATCCAGGACTTCCGCGCCAGCGTAAAAAGCCTGAGCGCGATTGGGGACTTCTCCACGATCGGCTTCACCATGATCGGTCTGGGCGAGCCTCGCGAGGTAAAGGCTGGCGTGGTCGGGGGCTCGTACTTCGATGTGATGGGACTTCATCCGGTGCTCGGCCGTCTCATCGGACCGCAAGACGATGGACCCAACGCAGCCGGCACCGTCGTGCTTACGTATCGCTTCTGGTCAACGACCTTCAAGAAAGATCCTTCAGTGCTCGGGAAAACGGTTCGCCTGGGAAGTTTTGACAATCGTTCGGCCACGGTAATCGGCGTGCTCGAGCCCTGTGTTCCCTACCCGGAAGATACCGAAATCATCGCGAATGTGGTAACCAGCCAGCATCATCTGTCGGCAACCATGGTCACCGGCCGCATTCACCGCATGACGGAGATCTTCGGCCGCCTGGCGCCGGGCGCGACGCTCGACCAAGCGCGCGCCGAACTGCGGTCCGTATATGCCACGATGAAGAAGGACCACCCCGAAGCCTATCCGGCACAAGGGGACTACCGCATTGACGCGAAACTCTTTCGCGACCAGATCACGTTTGGCGCACGGACTATCTTGCTGGTTTTGCTCGGAGCGGCGGCGCTGGTGTTCATCATCGCGTGCTCCAATGTCGCCAATCTGATCCTGGCGCGGACTGTCCGTCGTGAAGGTGAGTTGGCCGTTCGTGCCGCCCTGGGCGCGAGTCCGGGCATGCTTCGCCGGATGTTGCTCGCCGAGAGCTTGCTGCTTTGCGGAGTGGGTGCAGCCATTGGCGTGCTCAGTGCGCAGCCGATGGTCGCTGTGCTGGCGCGCTACGCATCGCGATTCTCCGTTCGCGCTCTTGACCTTAAAGTGGATTCGAGTTTGCTTTGGGTCGGAGCAGCCCTGGCCCTCGTCGCGGCGGTGGTCCTGGCATTTGTTCCGCGACTGCCGTCGGCCGACGCCGCCCAGGGACTCAACCTTTCGAGGGGCAGTGTCCGCATCATCGGCAGCACGAGCCGCCGGCAGCGCATCTTTGCCGTGACGCAAATCTCAGCTTCGTTCGTACTGCTTGCTGGTGCCAGTACAGTGATCACGACACTGATCGAGTTGCAGCGCATGCAGACCGGCATGGACACACGGCACGTCCTTGCGATCGACGTTCCTCCCATGACCTATGGCAAAACGCCGCAGCAGGTTGTGGAGTTCTACAAGGAATCGATGCGGCGCATCGACGTGCTCCCGGGTGTGAGCCGAACGGCATTTGGGATGGCGGTTCCGTGGCGCGAGGCTAATGGCCTGGGCTTGCAGTTCGCAGCCGATGGTCATCCCCATGTTCCCGGCGAAGATCCCAGGGCACAGTTGCGTGTTATCTCTCCCGGATTCTTTGCGGCGCTTGGAGTTCCGATCATCGCTGGGCGCGATTTCAACGAACTCGATAAAGATCCGAAAGATCCTGTTGCGATCATCAGCGAAACGCTTGCCAAACGCATGTTTCCCAACCAGGACCCAATCAATCGGCACGTGTATTGGTCCGACCCCGTGATCCAATTTGTTCCCGGGATCAGCACCGCGCCGCATCGCATCATCGGCGTCACCGCCGATATCGACGACCTGCACATTGCTCCCGAGCCGATGCTCACGATCTACAGCACGTTTGAAGTGGGCCCGATTTTTGGCGGCCGCCTTTTCGTCCACACCAGCGCGAATCCTTATACGCTGGTCACTCCGGTGACGCAGACCATTCGCGCCATGTCTGTCGAGCAGCCCGTCGAGCACGCGGCGACGCTGGAGGATGTCCGGGCAGAAGTGCTCACCCCCGACCGTCTGAACTCGGTGGTGTTTGGAGTCTTTGCTGCGGTCGCGCTGGCGATTGCGGTCGTCGGCGTTGCTGCGGTGCTGACATTCTCGGTCACGTCGCGCACGCGGGAATTCGGTATCCGCCTGGCGCTCGGATCAAAGCCAAGGGATCTGTTACGCGGTGTGATCGCCGAAGGCGCTGTGATGGCCGCCGCGGGCGTCGCAGCCGGCGCGGCATTCGGCTTCCTGGTGGCGCGTTTGGCGGGAAGTTATTTCCTCGACGTGAAAATGCCGGGAGCGTTGCCCGTGACGGTATCGGCAATTGTGCTGATGGCCGTCGCGGTGGTCGCATCGATGTTACCGGCCGCACGCGCCGCAAAAATTGACGTCATGCAGGCCCTGCGGTCGGAGTAACACGTAGACCAATGGTGGACCATCCTGCGGGTGACGCTATTTTTTCAACAACGCCGGCTAGTTGAAGGTGACGCTGAAGGGCGCATCGCTGCCGGGACCGTAGGTGACAGCATAGAATTTCTGACCATCTCGAGTCGAAGCGAGGAAACGGCTGACAGGGTGAGCCTCAAGGTCGAAAAGATTTTGCATGGTGCCCACTTCGAGGTGATCGCGGTTGGCGACTAATGACACCGAAGCGATGCTTACGAAGTAATTGCTAGAGAAGTACATTTCTTTGCTATCGGCACGCCAGAATGGCCCGACGCCTCCGCCGCTGGTGATCTGCCATTTCGCTTGACCAAAGCCGACGCCGTCGGACGTGGAATGGAAAGGCACGACGTAGATCTCTTGTGGGGAACCTGACTCTGCCGAGACGTAAGCAAGCCATTTGGAGTCTGGAGATAGACCCGCGCCCGCCCCGGTGGACTTAACATCAATGAGCTTTACTCCTTTGTGCTCGCTCAGCAGAGCAAGGATTTTGATTTCCCCGGTGAGTGTCAGATTCAGGCGGTACAAGAGATAGTGACCGTCCGAAGACCAGGAGAGCGGAAGTGTGCGTTGATTCTCATTGATGATGACTTGCTCGTCTCCACCACCGGAGACGTTTTTAATCACGATTTGGGATCCCGTTTCGGTTTGCCGGCTGAAGGCAATCTGGGTCCCATCCGGAGACCAGACTGGGCCGGTGGAATGCTGGTCGAATGTTAGCCGCGTACGAGTGTGCTTCGGGAGATTATAGGTCCACAAGTCGGCCAGTTGCCCGGAGGAGAGTCCTATGTCGGCGACGATCTGGTCGCCGTGGGGTGACAGGGAGAGGTTCTGGAGAAGCCCTGCTTCCTTCCACAGGACCTTTTGCTTTCCACCGCGGTCGGCTTCGACGAGCCACGTTCCCGCGGCAACCGCTCCGGTCTGATAGGTCAACACGGACGGCACAACAGAGAAGGCTCCAAAGTTGAACTGCGGATCATTTTGCACCTGTCGCGCTAATACCGTGGAGTCCCCTGTGAGTTGCAAGCGATCGGGATCGAAGCGTCGGGCCAGAAGATCATTTTCCTGCATGTAAAACAGATAACCTCCCGAGAAGATGCCATACCTCAGATCTTCCGCAAGCGGCTTTCCCTGCGGTGAGTCGAGAGAGGCAACCATCAGGTGAGCCGGCGGATTCGTAGGCGCCTGGCTGACATAGAGAAAGTGCTTCTGATCAGGAAGAAACTGCGGCCAGCGTGGCTGGTTTTCCTGGAGTTTGGGATCGAGCGTGGTCAAAGGTACCGCTTTGCCACCGCTGGCGTCGACACGGTACAGACTATCGGCTCTTCCGCCAAAAAGAATCATGCCGTTCGTGGACCATGCACCTCCCCGTCCTTCCGGAACGGCGCATACGGTCATGAGGGTCGATGTGGGGAGATCGAATCGTTTGAGCTTTCCCTCCGCGAAGAATGCCACGGTGTTGCTATCCGGCGACCAGAACGGGTAGGTCGCATTCTCGCTGCCAGCGATCATGCGCATGTCAGATGATTGCAGGGTGCGCAACCACAGCGATTTTGTACTCGATTGTCCTTGCGCGTACGCGACAAAAACGAGATGCTTGCCGTCCGGTGAGGGCGTGGGTGGTCCAGAGAGTCCGCGGAAATCGAAGTAGGTCTTCTCTGGCGCAGCCACTTGAAACGTCACGACCGAAGGCGTCGCTCCATGCGGAAGGGAGCCGAGCCAGAATGCTGCGCCGGCCATGATCAGACCGGCGATGGCGGCCACGATCCAGGCTGCTCGCCCGCTGGGCTGTGGAGCAATCACTGCGGTGGACGGAGTTTCAGAAACCCATCGCAGTTGGCGGGCAACGTCGGCGGTGCTTTGCCAGCGCTCATCGGGATCTTTCGCAAAGCAAGTCCGAATGACGAAGTCGAGAGCGGGCGGTGAAGTCGGCTGGGCCGCTGAGAGCGGTTTGGGATGAGCGGCGAGGATAGCAGCGATCGTCGAGGCTGACGTTTTTCCTTCAAACGCCCTTTTGCCAGTAGCCATCTCGTACAGCACGGCACCCAAGGCGAAGATATCACTGCGCGCATCTGCCTCGCTTCCTTCCACCTGTTCCGGCGACATGTACTGGAAGGTCCCGACCAGCGTGCCTTCCATCGTCACCGGAGCATGCGGCGTGGTCAGAGTCCGGGTCAAAGTTGATGCCGCCGGCGCGGCCTGCACTGGTTTGGCCAGTCCGAAGTCCATCAGTTTCGCACCTGATTTCGTAAGCATGATGTTCCCCGGCTTCAAGTCCCGGTGCACCACGCCCTTCCTGTGCGCTGCTTCAAGTCCGTCACTGATTTCAATCCCCACCTTCAGCACTTGCTCAAGGGGCAAAGCGCCTTTGCGCAGCCGGCTAGCGTCTCGCCTTCTAGATACTCCATGACGAGATAGTGGGTGCCGTTTTGCTGGCCCACATCGTAGAGATGGCAGACGTTGGGATGACTCAGCGATGATATGGCCCGCGCTTCACGGTCAAAGCGCTGAAGGGCTTCGGGACCGGTGAGATGCTCCGGCAGGATTTTCACAGCGACGATTCGGTCAAGCCTGGTATCGCGGGCGCGGTACACTTCCCCCATTCCGCCCGCACCGAGCGCCGTCTGGATTTCGTATGGCCCGAGCTTGGTCCCCAAGGAAAGTGACATTGGGGCGAAATTATAGCTCTATGGCGCCGCCCCAAAAACCGTTAGAGTGACTGCAGAAATACGAACACTGCTTTTTGATCCGCCGGCTTTAGTTTGAAGAACCGCTCACTGACCTCTTTCGCTTCATGTTTATGGCGGCGTATCGCATCGCTGAGCTGTACCGAGTTGCCGTCGTGCATGAGCCGCGAGCGCAGTCGCAGCCCCCAAAGCGGAGCGGTTCTGATCTTGTTGCGCGCACATAGCGTGTCGCGCAACAGTTTGGGATGTTTTTCTCCCTCGGCGACGGCGGTCTGGAAGCTTTCGCTGCACTCGTCTTCAGGGTTGGTGGCTCCGCCTTTCGTCTCCCCCGCCTCACTTTCCTCGCGGAAGCGCTTTTCGAGGCGCTCCCGACCAAAGTGTTCGATCAGGGCAACCGTGATTCCGTCTCCTGTATCCACGTCGTGCAGGAGGAAGTCACTGTAGGGATGAATCGTGCGGTTCTCAAGCGCGTCCGGATGCAACCCAGGACCTCCCGGGCTCGCCGGGCTTTTCCCGGTCACCATCGTATCTACGTGACACGTAGCGCAACCGATTTTGGTGAATAGCTCCGCTCCGCGCTTTGCGTCCGGCGTGCGTGCGACTGTCTCATCCCGAGCGGGCGCCTTCAACGAACGCATAAAACTAGCGAAGTGGTCGATATCTTCGAGATTGTTGTCGTTAGGATCTGGCAGACTGTTGGGCTCTGTGATTTTGGTGGGATCGTTATTCGGAATTGTCGTGGTCACCGCCGGGTTGCAAGTCGTCGTGACTTCGGTCTTCTGTAGCGCGCTCGTGATTCCCATCTCATTGAGGTAGGCATCCGCGGCGAACGCCAACAGGCTGGCATGTTGGTCTTTCCAGCCGAAGCGGCCGATGCGGTCGGGGCCCTCGCTCTCGGGAACCGGGACTTTCACGGCTTGGCCACAGATCTTGCCGTGCGATGCGCGACATTGGTCTTTGCGGATCTTCAACAAGGTTGCATCGGGAATCGCTTCCACATAGCCGTCCCCCAGCGTGCTGGTCACCATCCTATTTGTCCTTATCGTTTCCGTTTCAGGGACACGCTGCTGGATCTCGGGACAGATTGCGCGGTCGTTGACCAGCGTACGGTCCCGAATTATTTCCGTGCCATGGTTGATGGGAATCTCCGGATTCTGAAAGAAACCATGTGCATCGAGATGCCCGACGCGCAACTCGCTCACCTGGCTGCCGGCCCCGCTAACTGGGGTCTGGTGACACTCGCGGCACGATTGGGCATTGTAGAGCGGACCCAGCCCGTCAGGGGCAATCTGCTCGACCTCTTCGAAGAATTTCTGATCAGCCGTGCGACGGACGGACTCTGAAAAGCCATTGCTCTGGTTGTCAAATCCGGTAGCGGCTTCCGGTGACGAGGCGGCGGTTGGGTCAGACGATGCTTGTCTGGAATTATTGGATTTGGGCACAAACAGGGCGGCGGTGGCTAGAACCAATAGCAGGACGAAGGGCTTCATTGAGCATCCCTTTCCAGCCAGAGGTTTCAGGTCACAATAAGTTATTGTGATTACTGCCCGACGTCAACATGCTCTTTAGGCAATTCGAGGTCGCTGAACTGCTCTCATCCAGAAAGTGAACCAGAGGGTGATTGCCATGAATATGCTCCCGGAGGCCATACTCCGTGAGTTCGTGGTAAGATTCTCGATCTTTGGGCTCGGATACGGGTACGCGCACTCAGCCTCACGCTCGCCGGAGTAACAGCGATGAATTCTCCTTCCAGGTTCCTTCCACGTTTCATTTCCCTTCTCATCCTCGGCATCTATGCGCTCGTTCCTTTGCTAGGCGCGCAAGAACCATTGCGGAACCACCTGACCAAGCGCGTGGTCGGGGACTATGGGTATTGGAGCAAATATCAGACACCGCCATACGGAGCGGCGCAGATTCCCTATGACAAGCTGACCCACATCAATCATGCCGGCGTGTCGTTCGATGCTTCTGGCACCTTATCGGTGCCCGACGGATTCCTCGAACCGGCATTGAATCATCAAGCACACGCTGCAGGAGTGAAGGTACTGCTCTTGCTGGGCGGAGATTTTACGGGGCTGGAGTCTTCCGGTGCAGTGCAGACGCTGGTCGACAATATCGCCGCCTTCGAGAGACAGCATGGATATGAAGGCGTCGACATTGATTGGGAATATCCGGCAACGACGACAGACCGGAAGTTCCTGGTCGATTTGATGGCCAAACTACGGCAGTCCAATCCGCAATACGTCTTGTCGATCGACGCGGCGCCCTGGGGCGGCTATGGATATGACCTGAAGCATCTGCAAACATCGCTCGACTACGTGAATATCATGATGTACGACTGCGCGGGACCGTGGACAGCATACGGCCAGCTGAATTCACCGATTTTCTGGGATTGGAAAGACCCCGCACCCTGGGAGTGCCAGCCGGGCGGGAGTGTGCACGACACAGCCAATATCTTCCTAAACCACATGAAGGCGAAACAGCTCAACATGGGCACCCCCTTTTACGGTTATCGCTACAACAACATCAATGAGGAATTCGGGTTGTGTCCGAACTCCGCGATCACTTCGGACGGCGCATGCGACTGGGCCGTACTGTCAGGAAATTACGGCACAGACTTCAAGCCGTTAATCAACCAGCATGGGTGGCAGACGTTCTACGACCCGGTGGCCATGGTTCCATACATGCTGCGGGTGAATGGCGGGAATGGATACATCACTTACGACGACGCGTTCTCAACATACTTCCGCGTGTTCTACGCAGATTGGCAGCGCGGCTTGGGAGGGACGTTCATGTGGTCGCTCGACGCAGACTATGATGGTCATTCGCAAGATCTGCTGGATGCCATGTACAACGCGTCGCTGGGCGCCCGTTGAGCACCGTCCCCTCGAAGGAGTCTCCAAACCTGACGCGGGGACCCCTTGTGGTCCTCAGTGACCTCTGTGGTGCATGCTTCTCAAAATCTTTCACCACAGCGGACACAGGAAAACACAGTTCCACATTGGACTACCGAAAGCGATGGTTCTCCCAAAGCGGGAGTGGGGCATGTCCTATCTTGTTATCGGTTTGACCCTGTCTATGCGACGTGTTATAAATGCCCGTTTTGCTCTGGGAAGCCGGGAATAGGGACTTACTTGTCTCTGTTCTTCTTTTCGGCGGCTGAAGCAGTCTAACCCGGCGCAAACTCCGACGCGGCCAAGCTCAACATGCCTTAGGTCTTGCGGTGGAAGCGTGATCGGACGAGTTCCACTTGATGCAAGCGGCCCATGAGGCACGCGTTTCCGGATCGAATGTACCCAAATCCGTTGTCTAGCAATGCCGTTCTAATACGGAGGACTCATATGCGTACCTGGCTTGCCAGTGCTGCGTTCTTTTCCCGCCGCATGACGATGAAACTCTCAGCCGCAGTTGCGCTGATTACCTTCAGCGCGGCTGCGGCGTTCGCTCAACCCGCCGGTGAAACGGCTGGCGGAGAAGCTTCCCTGAAGCTGCCCAAGCTCGATCTGGTCAGTTTCTTCAATGGCGCCATCGATGGGCACAAGCTGCTGCTGATCGGAATTCTGTTCTGCATTTTTGGCCTGGGATTCGGTATGGCGATTTACATGCGTCTGAAGAATCTGCCTGTGCACAGCGCCATGCGCGAAATATCCGAACTCATTTATGAGACCTGCAAGACTTACCTGTTCACGCAGGGCAGATTCATATTGCTGTTGTGGGTGTTTATTGCTGTCATCATTCTTCTCTATTTCGGATTGTTGGAGCACATGGAAGCGGCGCGAGTCGCTATCATTCTGACATTCAGCCTGGTCGGCATCGCGGGCAGCTATGGCGTGGCTTGGTTCGGCATCCGCGTAAATACGTTCGCGAATTCGCGGACGGCGTTCGCTTCCCTGCCCGGAAAACCGTATCCCGTCTACCAGATTCCACTCGAGGCCGGCATGAGCATCGGCATGATGCTGATCTCGGTGGAACTGCTCATCATGCTCTTCATTCTTCTCTTCGTGCCCGGAGATTATGCGGGACCCTGCTTCATCGGATTTGCGATCGGCGAGTCCCTCGGTGCGGCGGCGCTACGTATTGCGGGCGGCATCTTCACCAAGATCGCCGATATCGGCTCGGACCTGATGAAAATCGTCTTCAAGATCAAAGAAGACGACGCGCGCAACCCGGGCGTGATTGCCGATTGTACGGGTGACAACGCTGGCGACTCGGTTGGGCCTTCGGCCGACGGGTTTGAGACTTATGGCGTGACTGGCGTAGCGCTGATTACGTTCATTCTGCTGGGAGTGAAGGATCCCACGGTACAGGTCCAACTCCTCGTGTGGATCTTCGTGATGCGCGTCATGATGCTCGTCTCCAGCGCAATTTCCTACTTCCTGAATGGCGCGATCGCAAAGGCACGATATGGGTCGGCGAACGAGATGAATTTTGAGTCGCCTCTGACCTCGCTGGTGTGGATTACCTCGATCGTCTCGATCATTCTGACCTTCGTCATCTCGTATTTCGTTATCCCCGTACTCGGGCAGGACGACACACAGTGGTGGAAGTTATCGATCATTATCTCGTGTGGAACACTGGCGGGCGCGCTCATTCCCGAACTGGTGAAAGCCTTTACTTCGGTAGAATCGCGGCACGTGAAAGAAGTTGTGGTGTCGGCGCAGGAAGGCGGGGCCTCTCTGGGAATCCTGTCGGGATTCGTGGCAGGCAACTTCTCCGCGTACTATCTTGGCTTCTCGATGATGATCCTGATGGCAGTCGCGTACATCATGAGCACGTTGGGACTGGGTACGATGGGCACCGGTTCCGTCGTGATGCTGGCGCCTGCCGTCTTCGCCTTCGGACTGGTCGCCTTCGGATTCCTCGGCATGGGACCCGTGACGATTGCCGTCGATTCCTATGGTCCGGTGACGGACAATGCGCAATCGGTCTATGAACTGTCGCTGATCGAAAACGTTCCGAACGTTGAAGCCGAGATTAAGAAAGAGTTCAACCTTGACGTGAACTTCGATCGTGCAAAGCATCTGCTCGAAGCGAATGATGGCGCAGGCAACACCTTCAAAGCAACCGCGAAGCCGGTGCTGATCGGGACTGCAGTCGTCGGCGCGACGACGATGATCTTCTCCATCATCATGGCACTCACTGCCGGCTTAACGGAGAACGTCAGCAAGCTTTCTTTGCTCCATGCCCCGTTTGTCCTCGGACTCATCACCGGCGGCGCGATGATCTACTGGTTCACGGGCGCAGCGACTCAGGCTGTGACCACCGGCGCGTATCGCGCGGTTGAGTTCATCAAGGCCAACATTAAACTCGAAGGCGTCGAGAAGGCGTCGGTCACAGACAGCAAGAAGGTCGTGGCGATCTGCACGCAGTACGCGCAGAAAGGGATGCTCAACATCTTCCTCGCCGTGTTCTTCGGCACGCTCGCGTTCGCATTTGTAGAGCCATTCTTCTTCATCGGCTACCTGATTTCGATCGCGATCTTCGGACTGTACCAGGCGATCTTCATGGCCAACGCCGGCGGCGCATGGGACAACGCCAAGAAAATTGTGGAAGTCGAGTTGAAGCAGAAAGGTACACCGCTGCATGATGCGACCGTGGTAGGCGATACCGTCGGCGATCCGTTCAAGGACACGTCTTCGGTAGCCATGAACCCCGTAATCAAGTTCACCACGCTGTTTGGCTTGCTGGCGGTGGAATTGGCCGTAACGCTTTCGGCGAACAACTCCACGTTGACCAACATTCTCGCGCTCGCATTCTTTGTGGTTTCACTATCGTTCGTATACCGGTCTTTCTACGGTATGCGTATCAAATCGGGCGCATAACCTTCAAGGAACTGGAAATTGAAAACGCCATCTGGTTTTGGTCCGGATGGCCTTTTCGTTTCTGACGCGGATGACATGCAGCTTTGCACTTTGTCGGTATGCTAAAGTCTTGCCTTCTGATCCTCGTGTTATTGGTGCCCTGTATGGCCCAGCAAGTCAGAATGCCTAACGTCGAAGCGCAACGTGCTGCGATGAAAAAGCTCAGCTTCCTGGTCGGAAAATGGTCCGGCGAGGCTCGCATGCTGCGGGGACCGGGTGAACCGACTGAGCTGAGGCAGACCGAAGAAGCGGAGTACAGGCTTGATGGTTTGATCCTGACGATCGAGGGAGTCGGACGGACGAAGTCCGACGACAAGCCCGTACTACAGGCCTTTGGAGTGATAAGCTACGACGACGAGAATGGGTCCTACCGGATGCGTGCGTTCAACGATGGTCGATACCTCGAAACCGATCTTAAACTGGCTGAAGATGGAAAAGGTGCAACCTGGGGGTTCACGTTCGGATCGATCAGGACTTCTTCGGTACTACGGATCAATAACAAGGGCGAGTGGACGGAACAGGCAGAGGTACAATTTGGAACTGAACCGCCAAAAAAGCTGTTGGAACTCAGCGTTAAGCGTGAGAAATAGGCGCGCCTGACGGTTCAACTTTCTTTTCGCGGAAATCGCGTTGTTAGGGCCGGTGATAAAGGGAGCCAATTCCGCCAATTTGGGTCGGAACCAGTGAGTCCACCAAGGAAAGAGTATTAGCAGCAGTCGAGGCTGTGTGAAAAGTGGGAATCCCGCGTTTTTTGCGGGATTTCCAAGCGAGGTGGAAAAGTCTGCTTTTGGACTTGCTGGGATAGAAGTAGGGCGCGCCCCGCTGTAGGTGGAGGGTTACCGCTCCTGCTCTTTCGAATGCAAGGCGGGTTCACAATTCCACCATGGCGACGTTTCCCTAAGCCCCCCT
>Ga0126373_10000206_pt1 | contig 40048 bp, 61 predicted proteins | sample PanSoiMetPlot_11_FD_92545 | JGI IMG/M metagenome (GOLD analysis project Ga0126373, IMG submission 92545) | Tropical forest soil microbial communities from Panama - MetaG Plot_11 | ecosystem: Environmental > Terrestrial > Soil > Tropical forest > Bulk soil | place: Panama | collected 2016-02-17 | reverse complement strand
CTGTCAGCGGCCGGCAACGTCACTCTCGGCGCAACCTGCACATTCCCTGCCGGCACAATCAGCGGCTTCGGCTCAATCATGGCACGCAGGCGCAGATGATCCAGACGCACCCGCAGAGGAGAGGCCGAGCCTTGTGGAAGGGCTCGACCCCGCCGTCCTGCCGGCGCAAACCGGCGGCAGTCTAAGCCATGATCCAGACTGTCGGCGACCTCATAGACTTCAGCCTGCGGGTTTCCGGCATCGTCGGCGTCGGGCAGACACCAATGGCCGAAGACAGCTACACCGGCCTCGACTGGCTGCGCATGATTATCAGCGAGTGGCAGAAAAAGCGTTGGCTGGTCTACGTCCAGCAAGAGGTGAGCGTCGCCGCCTCCACCGGCGCACAATCCTACACCATCGGGCCAGGTATGGACTTCGATTGCGCACGCCCCGCCCATATCGCCGCCGCATATATTCGGATTATCCCCGGCGCACCGCCGAACTTAGTGGACATCCCTATCATCGTCCTGGGAAGCCGGGAGGATTACGCGGCGATTAGCGTTAAGACATTGGAGACAATCCCGGCGTATGTCTTCTACGACAGCGGCTGGCCAACCGGGCGCCTCTACTGGTGGCCCGTGCCGCCGGCAAATATGTATGGCCTGTATGTTACCGTCATGAGCCCGTTGCCGACATACACGGCGCTCACCGACCAGTTGAACGTGCCGCCGGAGTATTACCCGGCCATGATCTGGTCGCTGGCGATCCGCATGCAGCTCAGCTACGGGCTGCCCGCCAATCCGGGGCACGTCGCCGCCATGCGCGAGGCCATCAACACACTGCGGCAGGCAAATACCCAGGTGCCCGAGCTGATTATTCCCGCACCTCTCGGACGCATCCGCGACGACCTGTCGCTCGTGGGCAAGGGATTGGGCCGGGCCTTCGTGTTGGATCAGGGGGCTGTGATCTAGATGCCGTATCCATGGCAGCACGGCGACGTGCTAACAGCGTCGGATCTCAACGCGGCGATCGCTGCGAATGCGGGCGCGCCAGGGGCCGTAGGGCCGCCAGGACCGACCGGTCCATCCGGGACGCAGCAATGGACCGCCGGCAACGTCACCACCCTCAGCGGCCGTCTGACGCTGTCTGGCGGCATGCTCGACATCATCCAGCAATGGACCGCCGGCACCGTCACGACAGTCGGCACCGGGCTGAACCTCGCTGGCGGCGTACTCACAGCGACAGCGGTCGGCGGCGGCGGCCCACCGACCGGCGCGGCGGGCGGCGATCTGTCGGGGACGTATCCCAACCCCACCGTGGGACACGTCGCTGCCAATGCCATCGCTGGTCCGTTAGCTTACAGCCAATTGCCAACCGAAGTGCAACAAGTGCCACTGAGCTTCCCGTTCGTTGGTAAACCGGCAGCGAGCCAGTTGGTGAATGTGCCGATGCCGTGGAGCATTACGGTGCCGAGTGGGCTGGCTGGGACGGTGGTCTACGACACCACAAAGGCGACAGCGAGTGCTGCGTTCACCGTGAATAAGATATCCGGCGGCAGCACGACCGCGCTCGGTACGGTGACCGTCACCACCACCAGCAACACCAGCGCGACGCTGTCGGGTTCGGGCGGGACGCTGAACGCGGGCGACGTGCTGCAGATCGTGGCGCCCGCGAGCCAGGACGCGACGCTTTCCGATCTGGGTATCACTCTGCTCGCGAGCCGTGTGTAATGGCATTTGTGTTTGGAGATGGTTACGACCTCTATGCGGCATTTTCGGATGCTATCGCAGGTTATTGGGATAGTGGAGTTGCCCCCGGCGGTGGGTTGGTGACTGGACGATTTACCGGCAGCCGTGGCTTGGGGTGGAATAGCACAACAGGATCACTGACGAAGGCATCAACTGTCACTACTGATCCAGTGCATCACGTCATTGTCGCATTCCAGCAGACGGCTGCCCTCTCTGGCACGACGCTGGGTCTATATATTCAGTTGCTCGATGGCACGACAGGTCAGTGCTGTATCGTCTTTCGCAGTGACGGTGCGATACTGCTCACCAGCGGCACTCCCGGCGGCACTGTGTTGGCAACCTATACAGGTGCGGTCACCGCAGCTAATTCATGGTTTGCCTTCGAGTTCGAGGTTGTCATTAACAACGCAACCGGCAGCTTTACGGTTCGTAAGAATGGCAATACGTCGAATGACTTTACGTTGGGTTCGCTGAACACCCGTGTCAGCGCTAACAATTATGCCAACAAAGTTACTATCGGCATGAACGCCGCGGTAAATGCCCAGCTGATCGACGACTTCCTCTGGCGCAGCGACGCGGCGTCCGTTCCGTGGGTGGGCGATATCCGCTGCTACACGCGCATGCCAGCGAGCGACGTGCAACATCAGTTCTCGGGTGCGCCGATGACGGCAACGGCGGGAACGGCGGGAGCCGGTGGCGCTATTACCGCAGGCAGCGCCCGATACCCGAATGCAACTACCGCTCCCTGTAACGGCACGATAGGAACGGCAACAGTTTCTTTGAACGCTGGCTATACAGGAAACATGAAGTGCGCGGTCTTTGCCTATAATGCGGGTGCTGTGGGCGCGGTTCTGGCAACCGCAACAGCGATCTCCAATCCTGTCACTGGCGTCAATACTTTCACCTTTCCGACCCCAGCCACGCTGACTAAAGGCACAGTGTTCTTTCTCGGATTCTGTTCAGACACAAGTTCTGGCACTTGGAACGCCACCGGCACCAGCGGGTTGAGCAGCGCCACATCTTATGCCAGCTTTCCAGTCTCAAGTCCGAGTACTTCCACTTTGCAGCAGGCGCCTTTATCGACTGCCGTATTCACGGCAACTGATGGCACCTCACTCGTCAACGAAACCCAGCAGGACGGCGCCACCAGCTACGTTTTCGACAGCACTGTGGGCCACAACGACCTATATGCCATTGCCGCAATCACCGGCACGCCGACATCTGTCGTCGCTGTCACGACGCGGGGATTTGTCGAGAAGAGCGACGCGGGGGCGCGCTCCGGTGCGCTGCAACTGAAATCCGGCGCCACTACCGTGCAGAGCACGACGACCGCACTGGGAACAAGCTGGGGTTGGCTGTGGCGAACGGATACGACGGACCCGAATACGGGCGCAACGTGGACCGCGACGGCTGTGAATAGCATATCAATTGGCCCGAACCTGATCTCATGACCGATTACAATCTTACCCAGATTGCCGTCGAGCAATGGGCGTCCACGCCATCGCAATTATGGGTAACGCAAATCGCGCTAGAGGAATGGTCTTCTGTGACATCCGACAGCGTTCAATTCATTGTCACACAGATGGCTGTTGAGCAATGGGCCACTGTCGTAGCGGCGAGCACAGCCAGTGGCGCCAGCATTATGATAATGGCCTGATCATGGTGACCTAGTGGCTGGCTATTCCGTCCGTGAGGTCATCCTTCAGTGGAATGCCTCTGGAGTGATCAACGTAGGACGCGCCGGGTTTCCTGCGACATTTCGCTATTTGCTGTTTAGCGGCTGGATATGTCTAGGCAACGATGGTGCGAACCGCGCGGTTGATTTTAATAATTCAGTCGTATTTGGCAATTTCAGTCTAAACAACAGTCAAGTGCATGTGCATTTGCTGCCGGGGCAGTCGCAACCCACGATGTTCGATGGCTCATTCGCATACGCGGCAGGAGGCTATTTCACCCATCTGTTGATATCGATTGATGGGGTTGGAGGGATTATCCAGATTTACGCTAATGATGCGCCGCTGGCATTGACCTCCGGTGGCTGGACAGGCTCACCCGCTGGCTTCAATCTTGGGGGCTTTACACAGTGGCAATTCGGCGCCTCTGGTTCTCACGCGCCAGGGACAGGCGTCGGCGACATATTCCTGGCAGCACCGACTAGTTTCTTCGATCTTTCAGTCGTCGCAAATCGGCGGCAGTTTATCAATGCCGATCTGTCTCCGGTCGATCTCGGTGCGACGGGCAGCACGCCACTTGGAACCCAGCCGCCGATTTATCTGACAGTGCGTCCAGGCGATACGAACCCAAGCAACTTCGCCAGCAATAATGGGACAGGCGGCAGTTTTAATATATACGGGACGTTGGTTTTTCTGCCGGACGGATCTTGCAATTCTCCTTCACCACCGCCGCCGCCACCGCCCGCACCTGGCTCGGCGATCATGGCCATGGACGATATGAGCCTGATCACCATCCCCACGCCTGGCTGCCGCGTGTTTCTGCAATGGTCGAACGATCGCGGCCACGTCTGGGGCAGTCCGGTGGGCCAGGACATGGGGCCGCGAGGCTATTATCTGGATTCAGTGCAATGGCAGCGATTGGGCTACGCGAGGGATCGCGTATTCCAGATTTTCTGGTCCTGTCCAGCCAAGACCGTGCTGCAGGGCGCGTGGATAGAAGCCGACACAAGCCCGAAAACATAGTATGCCGACTGTCCCCCTGACCGGAGGCGCATACGAAGCACGCAGCGTGGTCGCCAGCGCACAGCGCAGTGTTAATCTTTTCGCTGAGCCAATGCCTCAAGGCCAGGGCGAGCCGGCACCAGTCGCGCATTACCCTACGCCAGGCCTGCGCCTGCTCAACACACTGCCGAAGCTCGGCATCCGCGCTATAAAGCAGGCGACGACTGGCCAGATTTATGCTGTGGCGGCTGAAGGCGTCTACCTTATCGATCCTACGACATGGGCCGGCACGCATCTCGGCGACATCATGCTGGGACGCAGCACCCCCGTCAGCATGCAGGATAACGGCACAGACCTCGTCATTGTCGATGGCTCCGGCGGTGGCTGGTATGTGCATTTGGCGGATAACAGCTTCCACAAGATCACTGACCCCATAACCAGCACCGACGCCGAAGCGAGCCGGGCCGCAGTGGCGGCTAACATCGTAACCTATACGCCATTTACCGCCGCCGCCACTGGCCCAATCAATTCACTCACCGTCAACACATATACGTCTGGCGCTCATTGCAAGGCAGCAATCTACAGCGGCGATTTCAGCGTCGCAGAAGCTACGTCAGCCGAAGTGGCGTCGAACGCGTCAGGGAGCATAACCTTTACCTTTGGCACGCCATACAAAGCTACCAAAGGCTCTAACCTCTTTGTCGCCATTGACCAAGACGCCTCGGTTACCTACGGAATGGCCGCCGGTACCGGGGCCTCATCAGGCAATACCGCTTACTCGTCGTTCCCATTCGCTCCCGCGAACGGCCTAGCCAGCCATCTGCCAGTAGCCATCAATTCGGCGCCGGAAGTGAGCCGCGTCGCGATTGCCGCCAATAATGTCATCTATCTCCCGTTCGTTGCCCTCACCAGCAGTCCCATCAATACCGTCACTGTCAATACATACACAGCCGGCGCGCATATACGAGTTGCTATTTATAACAGCGACTTCAGCATCGTACGAGCGACCTCGTCCGACGCGACCTCTGTCGCGGGGGGAACGATAACCCTTACGTTTCCTACGCCATATACCCCCAGCATCGGAGAGAACCTGGTCGGCGCCATCAGCCAGGATGCTTCAGTCACTTACGGCATGACCTCTGGCACCGGCTGGTCCGGCAATACGGCCTATCCGTCATTCCCGGTTGTTCATCCTAATAAGCTCACAACCGGGCAGACACCGATTGCCGTCACCTCATTAGTCGTTCAGCCGGATATGAGCGCTTGGTATGGCGCCGATAGGGTGGATTACCTCGACACCTATCTGCTGTTCAACAAACCCAACACGCCGCAATTCTATTCGTCCGATAGCCTGGCGCTCACCTTCGACCCGCTGTGGTTCGCGAACAAAGAGGCATTCAGCGACCTGCTGCGGACACTCGCCGTGGTCAAACGCGAAATATGGCTATTCGGCGAGCGCACGACAGAGATATTCGCCAATGTCGGCGCACCGGACTTTCCCTTCCAGGCCGTGCCATCAACGTTCATCGACCATGGCATTGTCGCGAAGTATAGCGTCGCAGTTTACGACAACAGCGTCTTCTGGCTGTCGTATGATCGCGCCGGCAAGGGTATTGTGCTGCAGGGGGCGGGATACCAGACGAAGCGCGTCAGCACGTTTGCCATTGAGCATACGATATCCGAATACGACACAATCAACGATGCTATCGGCTTTACCTACCAGCTCGCTGGCCATACATTCTACGTGCTGACCTTTCCGAAGGCCGACGCAACATGGGTGTATGACGTTAGCACCAGCCTCTGGCACGAATGGGTGTGGCTCGATACCAACGGACGGGAACACAGGCACCGCGCTAATTGCTGCTATCCGTGCAACGGCGTTGTCGTCTGCGGCGACTGGGAGAATGGCAACCTCTACGAGCTGACGCTGGACGAATACACCGATAACGGCGCGCCGATTAAGCGACTGCGCGCTTGGCCGCATATGATCAACCAGTCCGACCGTGTGTTCTATCGGCAATTTGTCGCGGACATGGAAACCGGTTGGACCTCCGTTGCCATTGACGAGAAGGAACTAATCCGCACCAGCTTCACGGCCACGGATGGCACGCTGTTGCAGCTCTACAGCAATCCAGACGACGTGGGCGCGTGGACAATGGTGTCCGGCATGGCGCAAATCGTTGGCGACCAGCTTGTAGGTAGTGGCATCTACCAGAGCAATGCCGATCTCACGACGGCGGATTACGTGGTGCGGTTCAGTGTCATTCCCAGCGACTATACGACCGTGCCGGCCGCCGCTTCGACGTTCATCATTGCCCGCGCCACCGATACGACCCACGGCTATCGCGTGGCTATCAGTGCGGATGGAACGCAGTATTCGCTGACACTCACTGTGCTAGGCACCAGCAGAGCCTGGAGCATTGCTCTCGGCACGATCCCGTCTGGCCGCTTCAACGTCGTTGCGACATTCCGTGGCGGCGCGATCATCTTGCAGTGCCAGCGGTCGTGGGATGGAAGGTGGCTTCGCGCTGATGGCGTGTGGACGGACGAAGCCGACGCCATCGCCATCATCGTGACCGACACTCAATACACCACACCTGGCCTGGTCTTCATCGGGTCTTCCTGAGAGAGCGACGTTATGGCCCTTCCTATGAACCCCCCGATGGCGCAGTGGATCGACGCTGATGGTCATCCCTACGCTGGCGGCACAGTACAGACGCTGATACCCGGCACGACGACGCCGAAGGATACGTGGACTGATCCGGGCGGCACGGCTCTCAACACAAACCCCATCACACTTGATGCAGCGGGCCGCTGCTTCTTCCTGGGTTCCGGCGATTATCGGGTCATCGTCCGCGATGTGGGTGGCAATCTCGTGTATGACGGCTGGACGAGTAGCGTCGTCTCCGCAGAGATGCAGCCGGTAGTCAGTGGCACGATTGCCAATGCAAAGACGCTATTGGGCATTGTCGATAGCACCGCAGCACTCAATGCGGAGATCGCAAGAGCGGAGGCCGCAGAGGCAACACTAACGACGAATTTAAATAATGAGATATCGCGCGCTACAGCCGCAGAGACATCGCTTCGCAACGACCTCAATGCGGAAATAGCGAGAGCCGAAGCTGCGGAAGCCGCACTAGCGGCGCAGATTGCCGGCCAACCGAAGACGGGGACCAGCTTCACGGATACCAGCGGGCACCAGCGCGTGACCTACGATACCGCATTCCCCACCGGCACTCTTGCCGTGTCGGTCACCCACCTTGGCAGCGACCTGTCCGCGCAGTGGTTCACGGTGACGTATGACGCTGCAGGCTTCGACGTGTGGTGCAGCATCCCCCTGGCGGACGACGCTGTGCATCCGTCCACGTCCTCATTCTGCTGGATCGCCTTTGGCCACTAACCCTCTCACGCTGACGCTGCCCACATCGCCACTGACCGACCCGGTGACCGGCGAGGTGCGGCCGGAATGGCGCCGCTTCTTTGCCGGCATGGCACAGCGCACTGGCGGCACTGTCGGGCTGTCGATGGAGCAGTTGCAGGACGAGCTGAACGCGGAGGAAACCGCGCGCGCCTCCGGTGACCAGACGCTCGGCATCGAGTTGGCGACGGAGGCCTCGACGCGGCAGACGGCGGACGAGGCATTGCAGCGGGCAATACAGACGGAAGCGAACCAGCGGGCATCGGTGGACAACGGGTTGCAGTTCCAAATTAGTAACGGCGCAACGTCAGCCGATTTGGCAAATTACGTGCTGAAGAGCCAACTCTGCTCGCTGTGGGCGCAGTGCAATCTGTTGTTCCTGCCAACCACGGACCCTGGCGGCGGCATGCCGTGGCTCAACGGCAGCGTGTTGAGCATAGGCACGTCCAGTCTGGTCACGTCCACTATGACGCTCGAGGACGGCAGCGGGCACTGGGTGCTAGAGGACGGCAGCGGGAGTTGGATACTTGGCTGACACGAAGATCAGCGCGGCCGCCGATATCGCCACACTCGTCGGAACCGACATGGTGCCGGTGGCACGCAGCGGCAGCACGACCGCCTATCACGGCACGATGGCGGAGGTGAATACCTACGTCGTTGCCAACCTGCCGGTTGCCAGCACCGGCACGGCGGGCGTCGTGAAGGTGGACGGCAGCACCATTACCATTACCAGCGGCACCATTGCTGCTTCCGCGGCGCCATATACGTCCGCGCCGACAATGAACGGGACGGCAGCTCCGGGCATAGCGGCAGGTTACAGCCGCGGGGATCACGTGCATCCAACAGATACTAGCCGCGCGCCTCTCGCCGGCCCGACATTCACGGGTACCGTGACGGCAACTGGCTCGCTGGTGCTCAGCGGTATTCCCACCTCCAAGACGGGACTGCCGGCGGGTTCCGTGTGGAACAACAGCGGGACGCTGTCGATTGCCTGAGCTATACGTGGAAACGCCGCCAGGGCGGTCCTGGCGGCATCTCACGGGAGAAAGTGATGCTAGGACATCACCAACTCCTGCTGCGGATAGTGGTCCTGATCCGCGTGCGGATCAAGATCCTACTCCGCTAGTAGGTGGGAGGCCAGTCTCGGCTGGTCTCCTGCCCTGAGACAATGGAGCCGTTCATTGTCTTCGCTATGCCCAGGAGCCGCAGCGCCTGGCTTAGCCGCTACCTCACCTACAAAGAATACCTGTGTGGCCATGACGAATTGCGACACTGCCGAAGCCTGGAGGACATTCGCTCGTGGTTCGCACAGCCATGCGTCGGCACCGTAGAAACCGCCGCAGCACCGTTCTGGCGGCTCGCGCCACCGGCCCGCTATGTCACACTGCGCAGGCCAATAGACGCCGTCCTGGCCTCTCTGCGCCGCGGCGGGATGGCGTTTGACGACGATGTCATGCGGGCCGTGCTGAAGCATCATGAGGCTAAGCTGAACCAAATCGAGAAGCGGTTGCCGAATGTGCTGCGACTGACGTTTGACGAGTTGGCTGACGAAAGCGCGTGCGCCGATTTGTTCACCCATTGCCTGCCCTACCCGCACGACCACGATTGGTGGCAGGCCTGCGCGGCGGTCAACATCCAAGCCAGCCTGCCACTGATGATGCGCTATGCCGTTGCATATGCGACCCAGACTGAGAAGCTGCGCCGTCTGGCTCAGCACGAAATCCTGCGCCGGTTCACACGCTCTCACGCACTGGACGGCATCACATTCCAGCAGGAGGGGTTGTGGCAGGCATTCAATGACCGGGATGGTCAGCGGCTCATGGCTGAGGAATGCGTGATGATGGGCGAGGAACCCGCCGCATGGCGCGCCATGAATATCCCGCTGCTCGAGCGCATCGAAGCCACCGGCAACCTGCACATCATGACCGCCCGCAGCAATGGCAGAATGTTCGCGTATCTGGTGACCGCTCTCGGCGAGGCGTTCCACGCGCGCGACCAGTTGGAGGCGGACCAGGTATCGTTCTTTGCCGACCCGACATGGCCGGGATTGGGACGCAAACTGCAGCAAGCCGCGATCGATGATCTGCGCGCCCATGGCGTCAACCGCGTGCTCATGTTCCAGCCCGACAGCACACGCGTTGGGTTGCTGTATCGCCGGCTCGGGGCGAAGCAAACCGGGCAACGCTTCGTGCTGGAGCTCCAGTGAGCCGCTTTACCCTCATTGCGCAGAATGTGGACGTGGGGCCTTTGGCGATTGAGTTGGCGCGCAATGAAGCGCTGTGGGACCGCAATCCGCAGCGGCGCACCTATCCCGGCTCACCGCACGCTTCCATGAAGGACATTACCGCCCGGTACATGCCGGAGGCGGATATCACCATTGAGCGCCGCAGCGGGGAGCATCGCAACGTCTTCTGGCCGGCGTGGCACGCGCTGCCTGCGCTGCGTCCGCTGGTGTTCGGCCTCATGGCGCGCGTGAGCGCTGTCGAGTTGGGCAGCATTATCATCACCCGGCTGCCGCCAGGTGCCGCGATCCTGCCGCACAGCGACGCGGGCTCGTGGGCATGCCTTCATTATAATTGTAAAGTGCATCTTACTGTGGCTGGCTCGGCAGTTGTCATCTGCGATGGAGATGAACGTATGTTCGAGGCCGGAACCGTTTGGACCTTTGATAATGCTTTGATCCATTCGGTCGAGAATGCCGGCGACTGTGATCGGATTTCCGTTATTGTAAGCATGCGCTGTGAGTAGCAAGCGACCGACTGCCGCCGAAGCCCGGGCAAGGTTTTACTACAATCCAGAGACGGGCCTGCTGCAACGAAAGGTATATTTGGGCAAACATGGCAGGCCGGTTACCCGGAATGCTGGTGAGATCACTGGGGCTCCGACAGGGAATGGTTATCTGCAAGTGTCTTTTGGTGGCCGTCCACATCTCGTGCATCGGGTAGTTTACTTGTGGATGACCGGCCGCTGGCCTCAAAAGCATATGGATCATGTTAATGGCGATCGCAGCGATAATCGATGGATCAATCTAAGGCTGGCATCGCGGAGTCAGAATAGCGCTAACAGGACTGGCGCCGCGTCAAACGTTAGCGGCTATAAGGGTGTCTCGTTTTGTGCCAACACTGGCCAATGGCGGGCCAGGATAAAGTTTAAAGGAAAACAGACCTGCCTTGGGCGATACTCGACGCCTGAAGCCGCACATCTCGCATATGCCACGGCTGCAAAGCGGGTGCATGGGCGTTTCGCTAGAGTTGGTTGATAAGGAGTAGGTGAAGTGCCCTGGACAGCAGCGGCGGTAGCCGGAGCGGGAGCGCTTAGCGCCGGATCGGCCCTCGTGGGTTCCGGCAAGTCGTCGGGCGCGGCGAAGAGCGCAGCGGCGCTACAGCAGCAGATGTATCTGATGACGCGCGGCGACCTGGGGCCATTCCGCGCCGCCGGCGAGAGCGTATTGGACCCGCTGACGGCGCTTGCGCGCTCCGGACCCACTGGCGGCGGTCCCGATTACGTGACGCAGGCGGCTGGCGAGCGGCCGGGACAGATGACGCAGGCGGAGTTGGAGAAGACGCCAGGCTATCAGTTCACGCTGTCGCAGGGCCTCAAGAGCGTGCAGAGCGCGGCTGCGGCGAGAGGGCTCGGTGTATCCGGCGCGAGCCTCAAGGGTGCGGCCGATTATGCGACGGGGTTGAGCGACAAAACATATCTGGACCAATTCAATGTCCAGCAGCAGCGCTTTCAGGACCTCATCAACCTCAACACCGCGCAGCAGGGCAATCTGCAGAACCAGTATAGCCGACTGTATCAGACGGCAGCGCTTGGCGAGAATGCCGCAGCGCAGACCGGGACGGCTGGCACCAGTGCGGCAGCAACCGCCGGCAACTATCTGGCGCAAGGCGGCCTCGCGAGTGCGGCCGGCACCATGGGGGCCAGCAACGCTATCACCGGGTCGGTTAATAACTACCTCGCCTACAATGCGCTGCAGCAGGCGCTGCATCCGACGACGAGCGGATATACCGTCCCTAACCCAGCGCCTGGAATGTATGAATTTGGGCCTGGACCTGGTGCTCAATCAGCGTGAGGTGAGCCATGTCTGACAGCCTCAATGCACTCTCCGACGCGATCCGCAGCGGCAACGTGCTGGAAGGGATTATGCATCCCGCCACCGTCAACCCGCTGGCGGCGTTGAGTGACGCAACCACTGTGGCTGGCCGTATCTATCAACTCCGCGACCAGCAGGCGCAGGAGGCGTGGGGCAACGCTCTGCAGCAGGCGACCGACCCGCAGTCAGGCGTGGTAGACTTTCCGAAGGCGCAGCGCATCGCCGCCAGCATGGGGCCGATTGCCCAGATGGGCATGGCCAAGAACCTGCAGAATACCTCGAATATCATGGGCCAGCAGTTGGAGCAGACCGCCAGGCATATGAGCAACATCGGGGCCGCGGCACTTACGCTCGTGCGCCAGCCTACTGATGATAATCTCGAAATGGTCCGGCAGGATATGTATCGGTCCGGCTACCCCAAGGACCGGGTTGATCAGGAGATTGATTCCGTTAAGGGCAAAGGGCCAGCCGTCATTCAGCAGTGGGCCTACAACCATGGTCTGGCTGCGATGTCACTGGCACAGCCTGGTGCCGCACTTGGTCGCGCGGCTGGTGAGACGACAATGGGCGCCTTCGGCGGGACTTCGGCGCCGCAGACGATCATTCAAGGAACGCCTGGCACCCCGCCACAGGTGATTGTAGGAGGCGGCATCGGACATTCTCAGTCGCCCGACGCCTATTTCCGACCACAAGACACTGTTCAAGGCTACAACGCTCAGAACCAGCCGGTGTCGAGTAACGACCCGTCTGCGGTGCGTTGGGAAAAGAGAGCCGTCGCGGCCGGTCCAGTTATGGGGGCGACGCCTCCTGGCAGTCTCGGCGCACCGGGGGGCGGGACAAGCGGCGGCGCAACAACTGCCGCGCCACCACCCCCGCCGCCGAATACGCAGTTAAAGGGCGGCTACCAGCCACGCCCTGTGGCACAGCCGCCAGCACCGACGCCACCAACTCCAACCGCTGGAGTGCCGACGGCTGCGCCAACCGGCGCTGAAGCCCAGGTACAGAAAAACACCGAAGCCTACACCGCCGCGCAGGCTGCCATCCCGCAGCAGGTGACAACAGCGCAAACCATGAAACGCGCACTCGATGTGCTGAAACTGATATCTACCGGCAAGACCCAGGACAACGTGCAAGGCCTGTTTAACTTCCTGCAAGGGTATGGCGCCCTGGCGCCAGGCGCCACGGCGAACCTCGCGAACTATGAAGAGTTCCGCAAGGACGCGGTGCGGTTGATGCTGGACAGGGGAATGTTAAGCGGGGGAACTGACATGGCCAGAGAAATGGCCGGCAAGTCAAACGCTTCAGAGCTACTGGCCGACCCAACCAATCGCACGCTGCTGCTGAATGACCTCGGCAAGCAAATTCAAAGCATGGCAGCGGTGAACGCAGAGAAGAAAATCGCCGGCAGCCGCGGCGAGAAGTTCCTCGGCAACCAGTCGGACATTGCGCAAAGCACTGATCCGCGGGGCTTTATCTGGGATTGGGGCCTCTATACTCCGGAAGAGCAGGCGCAGATTAAGAAGGACGTAGCGAACAACCCAGAGGCCGAAAGGCGGCTGGCTCGAGCAATCGGCATGTCTCGCCAACTAGGACTGAGCACGCCAACCTTCGGTGTGAGAACGCCAACCGGTGGCTAATAACGGCTATGACGATCTGTTCGATGCATGGGGCGCCGCACTGAACGTCAACCCCCAACTCGGCAAGACAATCTTTCACGTTGAAAGCAGCGGCGACGTGGACGTGAAGGACGCGCCCGATGGAGCCGCTGGTCCAATGCGAATTAAGCCGGAGACGGCGAAGGCGGCGGCTGTCAAGCTTGGGCTCGATCCCAATGCAATCGACCTGCATGACATGCGTTGGGCCGTGCCGATCGGTATGCAAGTGCTGGCGGACGGGTTGAACGCTACGCAGTCGCCGGAAGGCGCATTCGGCTACTACCAATCCGGCAGCGCTGATCCGGCGAAGTGGGACAAAACCTATATCGCGAAGGCGACCAAATCCTATCCAGATATGTCACTGCTACCTGCGACACAGGACGTAGGGGGTGACATAGCAACGACTGGCGCCAGCCAGATTGGCCAGACCGGCGCGACCATCAACCGTTTCCTGCGAGCCAATGCGCAAGGTCTGGACGCTACCAAGGCGAACTGGTGCGCGGCATTCGTCAATGGCGTGCTGAACGCCAACGGCGTCGCCGGCACCACCGGCAAGACGCGGGACGTAGCCACGAGCTTCCTGCAATGGGGCCAGCCAGTGCAAGGCGACCCACAGGCTGGCGACGTGCTGGTGCAGCCGAAGGGACACGCGGCTGGGCAGACTGGCGGCCATGTCGGCATTGCCACCGGACAGGTCGCAGAAGGACCAGGCGGCAGTTACTACCTGATGGAAAGTGGCAACGTTGACAATAAGGTCATCTATAGTTGGGAGCCGGCGCAAAGCATTGTCGTGCGCCGCATGCCACAACGGCAAGCCCCGCAATCTCAACCACAGACAGCAGCGAGCCAGTAGATGGCAGAGAGCGACGACGATCCGTATGTGAAGCTCGGACGCGAGGTGCTGTCCGGCAAGACGGCTGCCCCAGCCGTTGCTGCACCGCCGCCCGCGGCTGACGATCCATATGTGTCAGAAGGCAGGAAGGCCCTAGAGCAGGCGTTCCAGCAGTCCGGTGATATCGGCGGAACGCGAGATACGACCGCTACGCCTGCAAATTGGACGTGGCGCGGCTTGGCGCGGAACATTGCGTCTGTCCCCATCGACATCGGCACCAACCTGCTGAACCTTGCCACTGACCCGTCTGGTAATCTGGTAGGCGCGCCACTGGCGACCGCGCTCACCGCAGTTCATGACTTTGCGGCGCCCTATTTTGGCGGCCAGCGCTTTACACCGGAGGAACGCTCCAATTTGCTGAATGAGCCGCAGCCCGGGCAAAAGGTTACGACGGCTCTGGGCAAGACTGTGTTTGGCGTAGATCCCAATACCGTCACCGGCACGCCTGACGAATTGCTCGCGCGCAAGATGCTGGCCAGTGCTGGAATGTCGGCCTACTTCGCGCCGTTTGCGCTCGGCCCGGCATTGGCAGGGACAGTGGGAGCGGGTGCCGGTGATGTGGCTGCGCGTGCCGTTACACCGTATGGCAACCCGCTGGTGCCTGATTGGCTTAAGCCAAGCGTGGAGCTGGCGGGAAACATAGCAGGCGCCAAGGCGGCTGACATGGCGACCAGCGGTGGCACCCGGGTTGTTAATGCGGCGCTTGGACAGAGAACACCACTGGCTGAGTCATATGCTCGCCTCGGCATTGAGCCTCTGGTTGGCGACGTGTCCGGCGTATCCGGTCTTCAGACTGGCCAGCAATACACGGCGCAGGCTCCCGGCAGTCAGGGCCGCGTGCGCGCGGCTATGGATAAGTCGCTTGGACAGTTTGACAACGCTGTGGAGAATACCGCTTGCCGCCTCGGCACGTCGTCAACGGAACAGGCGGCCGGCGACGTGCTACAGCGGGAGGCGCGCAACTGGCGGGACACGGTATTGCCGGCGCGTGAGGCGGCGGCCTGGCAGCCGCTAGATAATACGATGAATGCCGCTGGTGCGGTTGTTGATCCAAGCGGCTACCGTGGCGCGCTGTCGAGCCTCGCTGCCAAGCTGTCGGCTCTGCCCGAAACACAGAGAGCGCTATTGCCGGCCAAGACGGTGCAGTTGCTCGAAGCGATCGATAAGGATGTGCCGCCCGGCTCGACCATGTCGTGGCAGCAGGCGCGCGATCTTCGCACGGCTTTGGGCCGCGTTATGGGCGTCCCGGAGATCGTGCAGTCGTTGGGGAAGGATCAGCTTAAGACAGCATATGGCGGGATTTCCGGCGACTTGCGGAATGCGGCGACGGCGCAGGATGCGGCGCGGGCATCGGCAGCCGCTGCGGGAGGCATGCCGCCACCGACCACCAGCCTCGCACGCGACTTCGATGTAGCGAACAAGGTGTCAACGGAAGGGCACGCCTTCGCCGAGAACACGTTGTCTAAAATCATTCGCGCCAATAACCCTGATCAGGAGACAGTCTCACCTAGAGCGGCTGTCCGCGCGGTTCTCGGCAGCGACGACGCGACCTTGTCAGCCATTCGCCGCGAGATGCCGGTTGCAGCCAATGAAGCCGCCGCGTTTGCGCTGAGGGACATGAAGGAAGCGCCGCCAGGTCAGGCGGGTGCAACTGGACACGAAACCTCTATCAGCTCCTTTCTCACTAACTTGAACAAACTACGGCAGGGCGCGCCGGGTGGCACGGCAGCGCTGTTCTCGGATCCTGCCGTGGCTCAGCGTGTGCAGGACTTGGCGAACGTCGCGGCCAGTATGCGAGAGACGGCGCGGATGGCGAACACATCACGCACAGGACCATTCCAGGCAATCGCGCAGCCGGCGGTTACCTTCGGCTCGGCGCTCGCCGCTGGGGTTAATCCGTTATACGCGGCTGGCGCCATGGCATTGCCGTTTGTCGCGAACAATATGGCGGGGCGGTTCTTCACTAGCCCCACCGCTGCTGCCATTGCTGGCGCTCCTGGCCCGCGCGTGCAGATGTCTCCGATGGCGGCGGCACTACTGGCGCAAATGGAGGCGCAGCGGACGCGTAACGCCCTGACGCCGCCGCCTAATCAATGATGTAAGCTAGTAGGATCAGCGGTATGGCGACAAGCATTGCCACTGCAGGCATACCGGTGGAGGCGCCGACAGCGAGCACCAATAGTCCGACTACGATTAGCTTCATGCCGTGAATACCTTAAGCAGGATTGCCAGCACTCCTACGAGGTTGGCAGCGACCATCCACGTCAGCACACGCAGTTGCCGATCGATGTGAGCGAATGTGTCGGTCATGTCAGCCATGAGGTGGCCAGAGATGGAGGGCGGCGAACAGCATGGAGCCTGCTGCGATCAAGCCGGCAGTCCCGCGCATCGTTAGGTCATGCATCAATCTGGTGATGCGTGTTTCGATGCGGGCTTCCAGCGTCGCCAAGTCTGCTTTGGTTGCAACATTGTCGCGGATCGCGTCGAAGATGGTTTCCGCAATGTGCTCGGCCTTCTCCTGCTCGATGCCGGCATCGCGGAAGGCTCTGGCTAGGGCAATCTCGTTAACTGTCATAGTCTGAAATGGCGCCGACCAGAAGCCGGCGCCCTCCCTTTCAGTATTGCACCCCGGACCATGTAATCCAGGCCACGACGTAGGTTAGAAACATCGTCGACAGGACGATGCCCAGCACTTTCAGCACGTCAGAAGCAGTTGGTGTAACAAGTGTTGCCGATACAGTTCGTTGTGCATGTATAGGCGTTGGCGCTCTCAGCGTATGCGCCGAGTGCCACGAGGACAGCGAGGGTGAGCGCTGCTAGGGTTTTCTTAGCCATGGGTCGAAGTATCCTTTCGGTCTGTGGTTAGGGCTGTCGCTGTGGTGGCGCCGCAGCGGCGGCCCGCTTCTCGTCTACGATGCGACGCAGCAACTCCCCGACACTCAGCCCCAGCTTCTTTGCCTCAGCCTTCAGCCAGCGGTTTTGTGGGTCGGACAATGTGACTGACATCCGCATCGCATGCACCATATGCGCACCACTTCCGCTGTTGTCAATGTTATTCGTTGGCTGTTCGGCCTGAGTTTGGTTGAGCTGTATGGACCTGGCACACCCCCGCAGGGGATTTGGGTCAATCCTGCTGAGGTGGTGACGGTGCGTGAGCCGCAGCGGAAGGACGGCTTCGCTGGGGGCACTCGCTGCGTAGTGACCATGGGCAACGGCAACCTCATCTCCACCGTGGAAACCTGCGAGGTGGTGGTGAGACGGCTGCGCTAATCGCTTGGTGGCGTCTGCCGCAGGGCGGTAGACTTCGCCGCTAGCCTTCATCGACTCGTCTTACACACCTGGCCTTGCCGGCGGCGCCGTTGCCGCCGGTTTTTTATTGCCGCCATTCCACCGAATGCCCGCGATAGCGTCACTAAACAACCGAGTCGTGAGCAGGGGGAGAATCGGGAACAGAAAGGGGGTGAGAACCTCTGGCCTCACCCTCCACAACCGCCGCGATGTCCGGGAAACTAGTGAATGAAATCAACAAACTAGTTTTATTTGTACGAATATCGCACGCATCTAACCCTCTGATTTCATTGGAAAAAGTTGTGCACGTTGTGCGCGGTTGTGCATGGCCTTCCGGCGGCGTTTTGGCTTGCTCAGGATGTCATCTACGATCGCCTGGACTGCTTCCCCGACAGCTTCCTTCGCGACCTCTTTGCTCACCTCAGCGTAGGCGCGAGCGGCATACACGACCGCGGCTCGCAGTCGCTCGACAGGAATGTCCCCGAGAGGGGTGGCCAAGAAGTCGTGCAACATTGCCAGCAGCTCATCCTTCGCGATTTCCGGCGCGAGGTCGTCGGCGCTCTCAAGGACGACACGCGTGTCGTTTTTCTGAGCTTGCTTGTCCTTGCTCATGCTTTTGACCCTTGCCCTAGGTGGTCGGCCAGCTTGACGATCGCCGCCTCAGCCATCTGCTGCTGGTCGGCCGACCGCGTATACAGTTCCACCATCGACAGACTGCTGTGCCCGGTCGTCGCTGCGATCCAGTTTGCAGGACAGCCAGCCTGCGCCAGGTTTGCCGCCCAGAGTTTGCGCAGGCCATGCATATTCAATTCATTCGTCAGGCCAATGCGGGCGAGCGCTTCCGGCAGTTGGTGGGATAGGTAGTTGGGCTTCCACGCCTTGCCCTGATAGTCCGTGAGGATCGGGGCATTGCCGATGCCAGTGACGGCGGACTTCCGCCACTGATCCAGTTCCGCCTTTAATGCCGGCAGGCACGGGATCGTCAGCGGCTGCGTTCGCTGCCTTCGCGTCTTCTGCGGGACGAACCGGAGGTAATTGCCGTCATAGGCGGCCCATGTCAGGGCGCAGAGATCGCCACGGCGGGCGCCGGTATAGAGCGCGAGGACGACCACGCGTCGTAGCGGCTCCGATAGCCGTGCGATTGCGAACTCGGCCTGCTCCTTAGTCCAGGCTGTCAGATGCCCACGATCGAGTTCCTTTGCCCCTCTGAAGGCGGGGTTCGTCACGGCGTAGCCTCGATCGACCGCCCACGAGAACAGTGCGGAGGCGGCGCGGATAAAGCCGTGAGCCGCACCGTGGCCGCGGGTTGACGCAATCCCGTCGCGAATAGCGAGCACTAGCTGGCGGCTCAGTTCGCTTACTCTGTAATCACGGATCTCGTACAACTCCCGCAGATAGATCACATACATCTGCTGGGTTTGGGCAGACAGCTTCGACCATGTTGGGCTGCGCTGGTAATTGGCGATCAGGACGCCAAGACTTTCGGGGTTCGGAGGGACTGTTTTGGCGCGAGAATGGTGTGCGGGGTAGTGGTGGACCCTAACGCTGCCGTCCTTCAGCGTCTTTCTGACGGTGCGACCGTTTGTCTCGGGCTTTGGCTGCCATCCCGTCGACGAGTTCTTGCACTGCGGTATTGATGTCCTTGCCACGCTCAGGCCTCCCGCCCTCGAAGGCCTGATCCAGCGCCAGCCTGTCGAAGCGCGGTTGGTTCGGCCCGAGATGATAGGACGGCGCCGGAAGCTTCCCGGCCTTGACGAGTGGCCTCAGCCTCTCGGCGCGGACACCGATATAATGTGCGGTGTCGTCTGGACTGAGCCAGCGCGGTTCCCGTATCATGTGTCTGCGCGCCAGCCGAGCGCGCGTAGCCGTTCGTGAGCATGCGATTGTCCCTCCAGGCTCTCGTGTGCTCGGACGGTCGAGGAGGGGGCGCTTCGCCTCGCTCCCTCCTCCCTATCCGAGACGTGTGGGTCTAGCATGCTTACGTTCCGGTTACAAACCTGTCAGCACGGGGGCACGCGCACGGTTGCCGGATCAATGCCCAGCGACGCGCATAGCTTCAGCATCGTTGCCCGCTTCGGATATGACGTGCCCTTGAAGTAGGTGCCGATGCGGTCCCGGTTACGCGCTACCAGATACCCGCGTGGATCGCGCATCTCGCCGAATACATCCCGCGCAATGTCGGAGTTGTTCTTGCCGGTCGCTGCCTTCCGCTCGTATAGCTGCGTCATCCAGTCCAGCATGTAGCCATCATTCCGCAGAATATTGTCGCGCTGCCTAGGCTGGGGAGGGCCGGCAAGCGCGTCTAGTTCATCCGCAAAGCGCCGCAGTTCCTGTGCGATACGACGGAGCTTCTCTTCTCTCATACCGGTTCTCCATTGTTCTGGTTTCCGCACGTCCCATAATTCGCCTTGTGGGACATACGGGCACGGAGCTCCACGATCTCGGCGCTGTAGTCCCGCGCTTCCCGGTCAGCGACCGCATATAGCGTGCGCAGCCGCACGATCTCGTTAACGGCGCGCTGGAGCGTCTCCCGCATGTCGTCGAACGAGCCGCGTCGCCCCACGATCCAGCGCTCCAGTTCCGCCACGATGTCCGTCGTGTCACTCATGGCCACCTCTGCAAACGGACGGTCAGCATGGCGCGAACAGATCCCGCTGCCGCGACCACAAATCCACCAACGGCAGCGTCACCGCGTAGCGGCTCGCCGAGCTGCCATCGATGCTGGTCGCACCGGACGCCGCAGCCAGCCGGAACCGGCACTCAGTGTTGACGCGCGCCACGTGGTAATGCAGCCGCCGGGCTGCGCAGAACTCACCCCAGCGCTGCATGTTGGCGAGTTTCCATTCCGTGCTGCCGCCGAGAAATACACCGACATTCGGCCCGACGATCGATGCCACATCCGCCTCGCTCATGCCGTCCTGCACCGCGAGCAGCACCAGCGGACACAGCGACAAGCAGCGGTTGAGCCAGCGCACACTGAGGCGCAGGCTGTCGAGGCCTCCAGCCACGATATCCGGCAGCACAATCCAGTCAGCTCTGCTGCCAAACTGCTCCACCAGCCGCTCAAACGCATCTTCGTCAAATGATTTATTGGCCTGGAAGTCCGCCCACGCGCCATTGTCCAGTGCGTAGTGCTCAAATCCCTCCGTGCGCCAGACACCGGCACGGGAGACGAGCAGACGCCAGTCGCGGCTGCGCAGCGCATCTAGATTGCGCCTTGTGCCGGTGCGGCTGGCGTAACAAAGCATGGGTGTGTCGATATGTGGGTGGTGGGCTGCGGCGAGACAGTCAGCAGCGATATGCCGTGCTCGCTCTCGATCTGGTGCCAGCAGTGACCGGGAACGATGGTCAATGTCCAGGGAAAGAGGCTGCGTGGCGTCTCGTGACGGCTGTCGCTATCCAAGATATGCAAGAAGCCAGCGCCATCAATCACTAGCACTATCTCATCATCCGCATGCCGCTCCCATGCACTGACGCCACTGTATTTTACCAAGCCAATAATGCCGTCGCGATACGGGATCGTCGGCCCGAAGGCCTTTGCAACCAACTCCAGTGCTGAGCTGGTGGGCGTGCGGTTATCCAGTCCCGGCAGCGCATTGAAGAGTGCTCGTAGGTTTGTCGTTGGCATTACCACTGCCTCCACCAAGCGATGACCCATACAATGAGTGCCAGCGTCGGCCATGCGAGCCATAAGCTATCGAGTGTCATTGGCCACCTCTGCAAACGGACGGTCAGTCCTCTTTCAGCGGCGCGGTGCGCAGATAGATTTGCTTGGCACCGACGCCGCAATATGGGCAATGCAAATTCCTCACGTGCGCAACCCACGTTTTCACCGGCACCAGCATCGGCTGCCAATCATCCCAAGCGTGATTGCAAGTGTTGCACCGGAGCCAGAGTGGCTGAAACGACGGTTGCTCAATCTCCATCTGGCCACCTCTGCAAACGGACAATTTACGACGCTGCCAGGCGCTTGCGTTCCTCCGCTTCAATCTCCCCCATCGGCACCTCGATCCTGGCGCGCTCAGCCAACCCTTTCGTCAACGCCATGCTGTTGTGGGCGCCACGCAACTGAGTTTCATGATGCTCAATGTCATTCATCGCGCGCCCCAAGAGATAAGCCAACAATTCAACCGGCGTTTCGCACTCGCACTCGTCCTCGTTTGCCTCGTAGGTGTCTCGGGCACCCTCGTCCGTCACTTGTATGCCGACGCGCGTCACCAGAGCGCGCACGACAGCAAGAAACCCATGCGCGCGCGCAAGCATCCGCTCGTGATATAAAATCTGCCAGAACGCATCGCCCACGATCTTCCGCATCAACTCGCATTCGTCGGCCATGTCACCCCCTCGCCGCGCGTCCACTCAAACACCGTGTGATCGCCGCCATCCGTCACGATGATGCGCTGCGCCTTCGTCACCGGTCCCAGCGTCGCCTCAGTCGCGCGCCTGGCGGCGTGCATGGCACTCGCGGCGTCAACGAAACGCAGCACCGGCCAATGCCGTCCGTCGGGCAAGAAGGCGTAGACGCTAAACTCTTCGCTGGTCATCCGCCGCATCCCGTATCATCGACAGCGACATGCCGAACTGCGCGGCCCAGTGACACGTGCACCAGCACCGCATCGGCTCGCCGCGGGACAGCGTAAACAATTCGCGGATTGGCTCAGTGCCAGGCGCAAACGCCATCGCCGGCTCGGTGCACTGGTCGCAGGTCATGTCTCGTGCGCCACGTCGGCCATGCTGCTCAGCGTCAGCACAATCGCATGCTGCACCGCTATCCGCCGCTCCGCCTCCCGCATGTTCATCCGCCCCTCGCGCGCCGCCTGGGCGAACACCGTCCGGCGGTAAATCAACTCGCGCTTCGCCTCGCGCACCATCTCGTCAATCGTAATCTCGGTCATCGCGACGCAGCGTCGGCGTCCGCTTCGCCATTGCCGCGAAACGCAATGTGCGGCGGGCCGCCGTCTTCCTCTGCCAGGCGCGCGCAGATGTAGCCGAGCACGCGACGCCGCGCGGGCAGCGCAACTTTCGCCAGCTCTTCGCATACGACATGCATTGCCTGGATCTCGGCGTCATTGATTTTGGCCATCACTGTTTCCCCTGTAATTCTGTCCGTCTATTGGCGATCGTTTCCGTTATCAGGTCCTCGTCCGATGGGATGGTGGCGGCGTCCCGCACCCGCGCGCGCCACTGCGCGTCGGTACGCAACGTGTCGAGGCGGACGAGGTCCATGCCGGCGATTTCGTTGAGCAGCGCGCCCATCGCATCGTCCGGCCAATTGGTCTCGTGCGTTTCTTGGTGGAACCGCTCGTGTGCCTCTGCCAGCGCCTTCTCCACCTCGACGCGGATTGGCTCCGGGGCGGTGTTCAACGCATCCAGCACACGGCGGTGGCCGCTGATCGCTTCCACCTCCGCAAGCGTCTGGGCGGCTCCCAGGGCGGCGCGCAGGTTGGTGCGCCACTGGGCCAGGCTGCGGACCTCGAGCGGGTCTGTAGCCGCTTCTGAGGGCTTGGGCGGGGGCGTATCAACGATTACCGGCTCCGTCACTTCCCCATCAATGTGTGCGTCTATGTGCGCCGCTTCCTCCGGCACATACATCCCACCCGTGGCACTCGGCCATATCGTGCGCACGCCCTCGCTCACGCAGCGGCTGCGCAGCATCTGCCGCGGGAATTTGGCATACATGTCCTTGCCCCTGAGCCCCGCCTTCTGCACCCGCGCCATGTCCCAGCTGATGCGCGCCGCGCCGCCCTGGCTGTGGCTGAATGTCGCATCGGCAATCTCGTCGGACAGGCTGTGCCACTGCACCTTGCCGCCGGCATCGAGGAAATCTCTGAGCATGGCCTCGGCCTTCTTGGTCGGCCTGCCCTGGATGATGTCATAGTCCCTTGCTGCCAGCGCCGGGTGGCGGCCTTCGGCGTGCGCAATCATCATCAGCGCAATCGCCTGCTCCGGCGTCTTCATGCCGAATAGCCCCGACCGCGCGATAAACGTGCCGAGCCGCACCACCTCGTCAAACGACAGCGCGGTGCGGGCAACCGGCACAATGGCGGTGACCTCGTCGCTCATTGCTTCAACCCTTTGGAAGCTGGACGCGATTTAGGCTGCGGCATCAAGCCAAGCTGCAGTGCTATGGCCGGTATATCGGCTTCCTCGATATACCAGCGGCCACCCTCGTAATTGCCGGGGATGTCGCCATTGATTACGGCATGATATAGCTCGCGGTAGCTGGGCGTCCTGCGAATGCCTGGCACAGCCGCCAGCGCGCGCGGCAGTTGCGGCAGTCCAATCCTTCCTTTCCTCGTCACTTTGTCCCCAGTATCAAATGCGGCTCCGGGTTGCTGAGCGTGGCGCCGTCAACCGACACGCCGTCGAGCAGCACCTTGGTGATGAGGCGCATGTCCGGGGAGTGCTTGACCAATTCGTCGGGCAGCAAACTGGCGTCGGTAATGACCGCGGTGCTGCGATGGCCCAGGCTCGCGGTGTAAGTCGCGCGCTCCAGCGGCTCGCCCAGTTCCAGCGCAATCAACATGCGCTCGATGACGTCACGGTTGGCTGCTGCACGCTTCTCCAGCCGCAACGCCCGCTCGCGCGCCAGCTTCGCCAGCACCTCGTCCGCCATGACGGCGTCGGCGTAGCGGTCCATCAACTCGAATGCGCTGCTCTCGCCTTCGATGGTGTCGCGGCGGAGTTTTTCATCAATCGCATCACCGGCCTTCGCCATTGCCTGCTGCGCGGCACTCATGGCCGCCTCAAGCCGCCGCGGGGACGGCGGCTTCATACCGGCACCGCGGTCATGGAATATGACGTTAATGGCCTGTTGGGTAATCCGTCAGGGCGAAATGGAACGGTATTGGATTGCGTCATCCACGCCAGCAGTACCTCGTGCTGGGTGCACCAGGCGCGTGCTTCCGCAATGTCGCGGGTCGTCGCAACGCTCCCCCTGCCCCCGTGTGCATCCACGTCATACGCGCGCAGATAGATGGGAGTTTCGTCGTCCCAGAATATCCGCGCCGCCAATTCGTCTCTGTCGGTGGTGTTATACAGCCGCATGGCCCAGGACATTGAACCACCCCTCGTGCTTATCGGCATGCTGCGGAGCATACACACGAAGTTGCCTATGAGGCAAGCGAGAGATCGAGTTGTCGGTTGACACGCGGTAATTGCCGTTGGCACAATTCCGCAGGCGCTGGGGGACTGTCCTATTGGGCAAATCTCCGTCGCTCGCCGGCGCCTATCCCCGGCCGTATACGAAGCAAAGTGGGCCGGGCTTTCGGTTTCCTTACTGCTTCACTTTCGGGAACCGCCCGGCGGCGAGGGAGGCTTGCGCCGTGCCGAAATGCGGACAGCAGATGAGCGAGACCTCGGCGACTTCTTTCGCGGCTTGCGGGTTACAGAAGTTGCGGCGGCTGACGGATCTGGCGATTGGGGAGGCTCTGCGGGAGCGACTTGCAAAACGAAAGAACCGGGGAAAAGCGAAGAAAGCTTCTCGCGAAGCTCGGGATCAACGTCGTGGCCGAGACGACCGCGAAAAATAAAGTCCATTGAGCAGCGGAAGCTTTCGCAGATGCGGATCAGCACGTCGATGTTGGGCTGCCGCGTGCCCTTTTCCCATTTGTTGAGCAGTTGCGGCGTGATCTGTAGCGCGTCGGCCCACTGCACCTGAGAGTGCCCGTTGGCGATGCGCAGCATGCGCAGATGCCGCCCGACCTGGGCGAGCGTGCCCTGTCTCACCCGTCTGGCCATGGCCATAGCGTAGGCGCTTCTGGGCATTTCCTCTACGCCCCCCAAATTGCCGTTTCGGCAACTAGACTTTGGCGTAGCCTCGCGCAAATGACAATCACGCTGCGGTAGTGTTACGGGGTCGGATACACGCTCGAAAGGCATTGCCAATGAGGCAAGTTTTCGGGCATGCTGGGTTGCCGTGGAGCATGCCCGCATCATCGATGACCTGGCGGAGCGCCTGGGTGGGCAGGCCGAGTTGGGGCGTCGCTTCGGCTTGTCCAACAGCACCATATGTCATTGGAAGGACGACGGGATACCGGCGCGGCACTGGCCGCTGTTGCTGGAGATCGCGCGGCGCGCCCGCTACAAGCTGACGCTTGACGACATCCACAAGCACTCGCCGCTGCGGCCCAACGGCAAGCCTGCGCGTGTAGGCTAAGGGGCGGGGTGGTGGGGGGAAGCGCTGGATTACGCCGCTTTCGCCTACAACCGCCAGTCGTGCGCGAGTGGCCGCTGCAGGCGCAAATCGCGAAGTTATTGACGATCGAGATTGCGCCGGCGGGGCACTGCAGCCCGTGGGGCGTGTGGTGGTGTTCGATTGATCACGCGAATTACGGCGGCATTCCTGCGACGCGTGTCCGCCGCGGCATCATTGCGGGATTGGGTGATCTGTATGTCGAGCACCACGGGCGCGCGCACTGGATCGAGCTGAAGGCGGCGGACGGACGCCTGACGCCGGCACAACGCGAGCTGGCGGGTGAAATCATCAAGGCCGAAGGACGGTGGGCACTCGCACGCAGCGCTGACGACGTATTGGCGTTATTGGACCAATGGGCTGTGCCGCGCCATCGCCGCACGCGGGTGGCGGCATGAGCGAGGACGTGTTGCGCGTTTGGCTCTGTCCGCATTGCGGCGACGAGGCATGGACACCGATCGCTGACAGCTACGTCTGGTGCTATCGCTGCGAGGAAGTAATGATGGACGATACCGGACAGAAAATCGTGGTGGATGAGAATGATCATGTAGTGCGCGTCAATTAGGGGAAAACATGACAGAAAACGATACTGACCGGTTCACCGCTATTCCGACATTCGTGAATGGCATCAAGTTTAAAAGCCGGCTGGAGGCGCGCTTTTATCAATGGATAAAGCGAAACTCCAATCCTTCTCTAACGAAGATTATCCATGAGCCGTTCCGTCTCGGTCGTAACCAGTATCTGCCAGATTTCGGGATCGCTTCGCGCAAGACGGAAGACGGCGTTTTTGTCGAAGTCAAGCCAATCGCATTCGCCCATGAGGCGCTGCTCGCCATCGATACAGCCCGCGAGACAGGCATCAACCTGATGGTGGTGGACGACTTCGGCAGAGACGACTGGGTCTGCTACGGCTCGGTCAGTCTCGGCGATATCGACTTCTTCTCAACGCTCAAAGAGCACGCCATGGAAGTCGGCATTCCCGACAACTCGGGCCGGCTTATGTTTTTTTATGGAACGTCTGGCCGTTTTTAGAAGCGGAATAGCGGTATGTCCAAGCTTCGGTGGACAAAGAACTGGTGGGGCGATGAATACAACGATCCCGCCCTCCAGCAATGCAGCCTCGCCGCTCAAGGGGCATGGCGTCGCTTATTGTGCGTCGCAGCATTGCTGAGTGAGCGCTACGGCTACCTCATGATCGGCGACCGGCCCGCTACCGACCGCGAGCTCGCCGGGTTGGTGAAACGACGCCTCAGCGTCACCCGCTTCCGCCGCCTGCTGGCAGAACTCCTCCGGCATAAATTGATCGCTCGTTCCGATGACAAAAGCGTACTTTTCGCGCCCATCCTTGTGACCAGTCTGTACAGGTTTGAGACTCAATCGCGCAAGGGAACGAAAAGCTGGGAGGCGCGGAAAAGGCGGGCTTCAGAGGAAAACGGTTCAAACCAATATCATGACGCGGTTCAAACAGTGGTTCAAACGAGAAGCAGAAAGGAATTACCCCAAAAGGTAATTCCTTTCTGCGTACCAGAAGACGCTTCAGAAAAGCGCGCCTCGCGCTCTGACGGCGCACGCGCTTTTCCTTCGCGTCCGCCAGAAGCAAATCCCACCCTCACCGAAGACGAGAAAATTCAGCGATTGCACGATATGGCAAAAAGGCTGACGTAATGCCCGACAGCTTGCACCAACTCGACCCAGAAGACCGCGCCTGGGCAGAAACCTGGATCCGACTGCAGTCGGGCCTCCACCTAGTGCGCCGCCACCGCCCACGCGCCTTCGCCTGGCTCGTCGCCAACGTCCCAAAAGCCGCAGAAATCGCCACACGACACGGCTGGGACAATACGCCCAGGATTAAACGCGCCCCCACCGTCAGCGAACTCAACGCCGTCGCCGAAACACTCAAGGCATTCACGCCTCACGAGCCAACTCGCTCCACCTCCCAGCAAATCGACGCCCTCACCGGCATCCCTCTCCGACCCGCTCACCTCTCCCCCCAGCACCTCGACGCCATCAACCCTCTCCCCAACGGACGCAAACGAGGTAACCCTTGACCACCATCCCTAGCGCCTGCTACACCCCCACCTCACCAGCACTGGGGTTAGATGCCCATGAGCACCCCCAGTGCTACTGCAATTGGGCCGTCGCTCACACCGTCCCACAACGCGAAGCCTACGCCAGCGATAACCTCGCCCGGCAAGGCTTCATCAACTTCCTCCCTACCTTCGCCCGCCGTCGCTATGGCTCTCCACGCATCATCCCAACACCGCTTTTCAGCGGATACGTCTTCGTCAATCATGAACCCAACACCTCCTGGCGACCCATCCGCGAAACGCCAGGCATCCAGTCACTGCTTAAATGTGGCGACAAATTACAGTATGCCCGCGCAGGCGCCGTGGAGGCGCTACAAGCCACAGAGCACCTGCGCGCTATACCCCTACCACCCCACTCGCTGTGGCGCCTCGGAGACGCGTGCAGGCTCGCGCACGGGCCATTCCAGCGACTGCATGCAGTCGTCGCAGCTCTGGATGGCGAGATTGCCACCGTCACAATCCTCATGTTGGGCGAATTGCGCGATATTCGTATCGAAATAAACAACCTCGCTCGCGCCTGAAAAACAGACTGAACAGGCCCTGACAATGCCTCAAGCTGCACCCAAGCGTCCGCCAGTCCGCACCAGCTTTAAGCCCGGACAGAGCGGCAATCCTGGCGGCCGTCCAAAGGGGCCAGTCGCTGATATCGCAGCTCTCGCGCGAGAATACGGTGCGGACGCGATACTAACGCTCGTCGGCTGTCTCCACGATCCGCGGCACAAAGTCGCTGCGGCGCAGGCACTTCTCGATCGCGGCTATGGTCGTCCACAGCAGACAATCACTGGCGACGCTGAGAAGCCCATTGCCATCGATTTCACCTGGCAGGCAGCCGCAGAAGACGCTGTGCCGCAAGCACAAACGCCGGCCGCGCAGCAACTCAGCAACCAAGTGCTCGAATTGGTGTGGGAAAGCGTCAAAGACGAAGAATAGCGTCGTCGTCTACGCAAACGACAATCGTATATACGCCATACAATGCTCGCAACTTCGTGGCAACGTGCTCAAACGAGGATTTGCAGACGTGGCGCATTCTGTACGTCCCAAACCCTGTGTCTCATGCGTCTCATTAGCCAGACATGCAGTTAACACCTGAGGAAATGGCGACTGTCTACACGCTCTGGCCGGGCCGTGGCGGCGGCTCGAGGCGGCCTGGGCGGGGCATTTCCCCCATGGCCACTGCGACCCCCCGGCACCCACCGGGGGCATGGGCACTTTCGGTCCCTCCAGCGGTGTCTGGGTCCCTCCCCCAACAACCAATACTTACCCCCGGGCCTACCGTTACGACAGCGGTATGGGACGCCGGTAAGGTGAGGTTTGGTGCGTTTCGGTCATCGTTATGAGTGGGCATCGGCAACGTATTGTTCTGCCGTTCACGCCTCGGCAATGGCAGCGTCCGTTGCTGGACGACCCTGCGGCGCGGATAGTAGCTGTGGTGCATCGGCGAGCTGGCAAGAGCACGGCGCTCCTCTGGAGGGGCCTGAAGACTGCGATAACCACGAAGAAGCCCCTACCGCGTGTAGTGCACATACTCCCATTCTCAGTGCAGTGGAGTCGGACGGGCCTGTGGGACCAGGCGGTGAGGGCTGCGGAGGCGATACCAGGGACGGAGATACGCAAAGCCGCCATGAGCATACGTCTTCCCAATGGGGGGACGTGGCAGGCTGGTGGGGCTGATAACCAAGAAGCTTGGAGGGGCGGCTATGCGGACGAGTGTATATGTGATGAGTTTGAGGATTTTCCGCCAAGCATGATAGCGCTTGTCATTGAGCCGATGTTAGCGGACAGGAATGGCACATTAATACGATCAGGAACCCCCAAGGGCCGTGGGCTACTGCAGAATGCGTTTGACAGAGCGAGAAACAGTCCTGATTACAGCAGTTACCTTCTGGACTACAAGAAGACGAATGTGTTGAGTGACGAGGCGATAAACAGGCTAAGAGCGGAGATGTCTGACGAGGAGTTTGCCCAGGAGTTAGAGTGTAGTTTCAATGCGCCTAACTCAGGCTCTTATTATGGAAAGTTGATGAGTGAGGCTGAGGAGGAGGATCGCATCACCAACGTGCCTCACGAGCCCACCCTCAGGGTATATACAGCGTGGGATTTGGGGATAGATGATGCGACGAGCATATGGTTTGCGCAAATATTACGAAGTGGGGAATGGCGGCTCATAGACTACATAGAAGGATCCGGAGAGAGTCTCGAGTATTATGCGCGGATAATTCGCAGCAAGCCGTATGTGTATGAGCGGCATATACTCCCGCACGACTCCCAGGTGAGAGAGCTTGGCAGTGGCAAGAGTCGTACTGAAACCCTTCATTCATTAGGATTAAAGCCCACGCGTGTTATCCGTCAGCACAATGTGGCTGATGGGATAAATGCTGTCAGAATGGTTCTCCCCAGAGCCTACTTCGATGCCAACAAATGCCAGGTTGGCATACGCGCCTTACGCAATTACCGGCGTAATTGGGACGAGCATGGGCAGACGTGGAAGTCGCATCCGGTGCATGACTGGGCGAGTCACGGGGCGGATGCGTTTAGGTATCTGGCATTAGGGATACGCGAGGACACCAGAAAGCCCCTCGCGGAGCCCAATTGGCAGAGCCAGTATGAAGCGCCGTATGGCCATGCGAACTGTAATTGGATGGTGGCGTGATGGCGGAGATAACCCTTATGGCGGCGTTCATAACGATCGTCATCCTCATGGTGACGATGTTGACATGACGAGCCGCAAGGAGCTGACGGCGTATTGTGCGGTATCTCCGAATGGGTATCCGGCGCCGAATACGATAGCGCTAACGCCGAAGGATGTGGAAGCGAAGCTGCAGCAGGTTATTCGGGACGGGGATACGGCGAAATCCAGAGGATGGAAGGTAGCCCTGCTTCGATGCATTCTGATGGAGTTCATTAAATGAGTGAGACGGCGAATAATGAGTACATGGTGGAGCAGTTTGGTGGCAACAGACATCCTGATAATCCTTCATTGCAGCAATGGCTGAATGAGATGGCGAAGGACGGCTGGAAGCTCATAAGTGTCTCGGACAACGTGGGGTATTTCGAAAGAGTTATTCCGGTGCAGCACAACACGCATCGGCGGCACAGATGATAGAGTTGCTTATTCAACTGCTGGTTATACTCCTGATATTTGGCCTCATTTGGTATGTCATAAGCCTCATTCCGCTACCGCCGCCGTTTCCTGTGATAGCGCAATGCATATTGGCGTTGATACTCCTCCTTGTTCTCCTGAGTTACCTTCTTCCAGCGCTTCGCATACCGGTATTGCGGTGACGCCGAGTCACAGGGACGGGCTGGCGGCGGCGAGGCGCGTGAATGCGGCGAATGCGGACGGGTGTCCGGCGGACGTGTCGGATGTGCTTATGATGATGGTATATCATACGTCTCTCGTCATTCGGGACTTGCCGGAGAGTCAGCGGGTGGCGAAGGCGTTGGAGGTATCGCGTCAGCTTGTGGCGAATGTGCGGGAGAGTTTGGACTAAGTGCCCAGGGGAGACGCGGAGATACTGCGGGAGGCCAAGCGCCTGTTTGAGCGTTGTGTGTCATGGGAGGCGACGGCGCGTTCGAATGCTGAGCATGACACGAAGTTTGCGAATGGGGATGCGTTGAACGGGTATCAGTGGGAAGCGTCGGTGCGGCAGGACCGGGTAGGGCGTCCGTGTTTAACGACGAACAAGGTGAGGCAGCATAATCTGCAGATAATCAACGACGCCAGACAAAATAAGGCCCAAATCAAAGTTACCCCGACGGGCAACAACGCGACGTATGAAGCGGCGCAGGTATTCAGTGGCATAATCAGAAGGATTGAGTATCAGTCGAAGGCGATCGATGCGTATAGCACTGCGATATATCATCAGGTGGAGAGCGGCATTGGCTTCGTTACAGTTGAAACTGAGTATGTGGACGCTCAGGGGTTCCAGCAGGAGATATACATCAGGAGACAGAGTGACCCTAGCAAGTTCTACATCGATCCCGATGCGAAGGAGTATGACAAGGCGGACATGAACTTTGCGTTCGAGTTTGCCGACATACCCAGATATCAGTGGGAACAGGAGCATGGCCCCAACAGTGCTCCTCCTCCTGCTGCGTTTGACAACACGGCGGACGACTGGAGCACGACGGACCATGTAAGAGTTGCGACGTATTGGCGGCGCAATACGAAGGGCGACAAATTACATTTGCTGAGGGATGGCAGGACGATCAGAGATAGTGACCTCGATGATGACCAGCGCGAAATGTATGAGCCACTGATAGACCGCAGCCGGGAAGTCACCGAGAAGGAAGTCCTCTGGTATCGGATAGAGGGCAACGAGATAGCGGATAGAGGGACATGGGCAGGTAGATACATACCGATTGTGCCGTGTATTGGCGAAGAGACGGTGATTAACAAGGTAATGGACAGAAAGGGGCATACGAGGAGCCAGATAGATGCGCAGCGGATATATAATTACTGGTCATCCGCGGCCGTAGAACAGGTGGCATTGCAAACCAAGGTCCCCTTCATTGCTGCTGCTAAAGCCGTGGAGGGGCATGAGGACAAGTGGCACGACGCGAACGTAAAAAACCTCGCGTATCTGCCGTACAATGCGACGGACGATGACGGCAAGGACCTGCCGCCGCCCGCCAGGACACCACCGCCGACGATGGCGCAGGCGTATATTCAGGGCATGACGATCGCCCGGCAGGACCTGCTGGATGTAACGGGGCAATACCAAGCCGAGTTGGGGATGCCGAGTAACGAGCGCAGTGGCGTTGCGATACAACAGCGGCAGCGGCAAGGGGATACCGCGACATACCACTACATCGACAACCAGGCGAAGATGATCCGCCAGGTTGGACGCATATTATTGGACTTAATCCCCAAGGTTTATGATGTGACGCAGGTCATGCAGATTATGGGGGAGGATGGCGAGGCGAGTGATGTGCTGAGCACACCCAATAGCACTGTGCCTCACATGCAGGTTGCGCCCAATCAGCCGATAGGCCCGCAGGGCCCGCAGCCATTGACGCCGCAGCAGGCGGACCAGATGCGGGCGGACCCTAATCAGCCCAACCCGTTGGTCATCTTCAATCCGAATATCGGGAAGTATGATGTTGAGGCGGATGTGGGGCCGAGTTTCGGCACGCAGCGGCAGGAGGCGAGCAATGCGTTCTCGCAGATTATGCAGGCCAATCCGGCGGCGTTTCAGATTGTCGGGGATTTCTGGGCGCAGAACAGCGACTTCCCCGGAGCGGATGAGTTGGCGGAGCGGCTGAAGCGAGGATTGCCGCCGCAATACAAGCCGGGGCCGGACCCGCAGGTCGTTCAGTTGCAGCAGGCCAGCCAGCAGATGCAGCAGAACGCGCAGAAGCTGTTGCAGCAGGCCGACGCTGAGATTGCGACATTGCGGGCGCATAACACACGCCTCGCGGAGCTGAACAGCGACAAGCACGGCGAATTGGTGATTAAGGATTACGAGGCGGAGACGAACAGGCTGAAGGCATTGGGGCAAGTTGACCCGCATGCCGTGCAGATCATCGTAAGACAACTGCTCAGGGACATGCTGCAGACGGACATTATTCCGATATTGCAGGGGCATGCGCAAATCCAATCGGACATTCAGCAGACGATGGCGCCTCCGGAGCAACCACAGAACGGGACGGCGCAGGCGGCGCAATGAGCGAGAGCCTGGCGGAAGCCTTGGCCGAGATCCGGCGGGCGGTTGACGCGCTCAGCAACCGCGTCGCCCGCCTCGAGGCCACACAGGCCATGGCCTACGGCCGCATGGGCGAGCTGGCGGTCGAGAGCGATTTCACCATCGAACACAATGTGACCAGCAACACCCCGAGGTAAAGCCATGAGCGACAAGCCCCCGCTGCCCCCCGGCATATTGCCGAATATCTTTGATACCGACCCGCCGCCGCTCAATCCGGCGACGATTGTTGGCGACGGCTTCGTGGCGATCGACCAAGGCATAGTGGACGCCGAAATCATAGCCGCAGAGGAAGGCGAGACACTGGAGGAAGAGCTGGCGGAAGAGCAACAGCCGTGAGCGAGACTGAGGAACAACTTCCGCCGCCAGAACCGGAAGCGCCGCCGCCGGAGCCTAAGCCGCCACCGCCGCCGGCCAGAGAGGCAGGGGATGCGGAAGACCCGGTAGAGCGGCGCATCGCGCGGCTGACGGCACGGCTCAGCAGCGCCGCCAGAGAGCGGGACGAGTTCGCGGCCAGGCTCGCGGCGCTGGAGAACTACCAGCGGCAGCAGGCGCCGCCGCAGCAGCCGGTGGACCCACAGTATCAGCAGGCCGTGCAGGCCGAGGGACAGCGCATCGCTGCATATGAGCGGACGCAGGAGAAAATCCGCACGTTCCATGAGACGGGTGCCGCGGAGTATCCGGACTGGCGGCAACGCTGCACCGATTTGCAGGCCATGGGCGCCGATAGCCAGATTGCCGAATTGCTGGTGGAAATGCCGGCCGGGCCGAAGATCGCGGCGGCCCTCTCGAATGACCCGGAGGCCGTCGAACGCATTGCGTCATTGCGCGGCGAGCGGGCACGCGCGATCGCACTCGGGCAATACGCCGAGAAGCTGGCCGCACAGCCGGCGCGGAACGTGAGCAAAGCACCGCCACCACCAAAGCCGGTGGAAGGGCGGGTGTCGTCGGCTTACGACATCTACAATCCACGCAATACGCCGGACGAAATGGTGGATTACTTCATCAAGCAGGACATTGACAGGAGGCGGCGGGCATGAACAAGGACTTTGATAAACGCAAGCCGGTCACCGCCAAGCCGCTGTCCACCGTGTCGGCCACCGGAGGGATACCCGCCAGAACACCACCGCCAGGACAGAACAACAACGCGCCAACGGTAAAGAAAGTCGCGGCAACAGGAGGCAGGAATGGCAAACGGTAAAGCACCCCCACACAACGACGCAGGGACGACGAAAGGGACGGATCGCGCTCTCTCCTCACACGAGGCGGCATTGCGCGGGAGGCTCGCATCCCTGCCAGTCTATAAGGCGCCGGCGGATACCGGCAGCAGCAGCAAAATGCCGACAGGGCGGGCGACGGACCCGCTCATCACCGGCAGGAATGCGAAGCGCTGATGCCGCTGAAAACCAGCAAATCTCCAGCGGCCTTCAAAGAGAATATCAAGGCCGAAGTTAAGGCGGGGAAACCAATTCGCCAGGCCGTCGCCATTGCGTATTCGAAGAAACGCGAAGCGAGCCGGAAGAAATAACAGTGGAAGCGCAGGAGTTCCGTCACCTTGCAATCGAGCGGCTCGTGGAAATCGAGAAGACGCTCAAACTCATCCTGTCCTCCGTTCGCCAGCCGCTCATCGTCGAGCAGCGGCAACCACAATTCCCGGCCAATAGCGCCGGTAATCGCCGTCCGGAGAGGCGTTAGAAGCGCTGTTTTGTTGGCAGCGCTTCACTCCGCGCACCGTGTCTGAAGCCGTCCGAGCGGCAATCCTCGTGCGACGTAATCCCCCTTAACCGTGCCTAAGGCTTCCTCTCAGCACCCGGCGGCGCAACCGCGTCGTCGGGACTGAGCAGGAAGCACCCTGAGAGAGAAGTCGGCGGCACTCCGCACAGGAGCCCCCGATGGCTGTAGCTACAAATACACTGCTGAACATCAATATGATCACGGCAAAAGCCCTGGCCATATTGCACCAACGCCTCAACTTCGTCGGCGCCATCAATTAAATCCATGGTTGATGTAAAACCCCGCTAATTGCTGGAACCTCCTTAGAGCCAATGCAGCCACAGCGCACTCAGAAATGACAATCGCGACGGCAGAAAATGCATTGGATTGGAAAATCAGCAGCCAAGCCGCTTACATCGTATGAGCGCTTATCCCATATGATAATGCGGAAGGTTCAACGACTAGCCGAAAGGCGTAGGGCCAAGCGGCCCGAAATGCGGGGATCATGCATGCGCACTATCAGGCCTCTTGCCGAACGCTTCGCAGAAAAGGTCAGACAGTGCGACGGATGCCATGAATGGGCTGGCGCTATCATGAAAGGCGGTCCACGGACCACCGGAGGATATGGCCAGATCAACGTGGGCGGCCGGGCTACATATGCTCATCGCGTCGCATGGGAACTGGCAAACGGCCCAATCCCAAAAGGCGCTCAGGTGCTCCATTCCTGCGATAACCGCAGATGCGTAAACGTTGCACATCTAAGGCTTGGCTCTTTCCGCGACAACATGGACGACATGCTGAACAGGCTGCGTCAACCCCATGGGCCACGGAATGGGCACGCCAAGCTGACGGTTAAGCAGGTCAGAGCAATCAGAGAGGAAAAGGGCGATTATCTTGGCTTCCAACAGGATCTCGCTAGGAAATACGGAATTACCCAGCCTCTCGTGAGCATGATCCGTTCCGGACGCATCTGGAAGTATGTGTGATAAGATATAGTCTGCTCTGTCGGGAAACCGGCAGCCGCGCAAGCGGATCGCATCTAGCGCATGCGATCGAACACATGGCGACAATACGACCCATCCTTCGCGCAGAGCGGTGCCAAGATTGGCAGTAGCCTGCGCATTCGCCTGCCGGTGCAGTTCACCGTGGCCAGCACACCCACACTGGCAATCCAGAACACGGTTGAGACGAATACCACGCTGACCATCAGCCAGCAGAAGCACGTCGATTTCAGCTTCTCGAGCCAGGAACTGACGCTGAATATCGATGATTTTTCGGCTCGATATCTGGAGCCGGCATGCGCCGTGCTGGCGGCGAATGTCGAGGCGGACGCGTTGTCAATGGTTAATTCCGTCTGGAACCTCGTCGGCACCGCGGGCGCCGGGCAGACGTTCAAGACCGTGCTGCAGGCCCGCAAGGCACTGCTCGATAACCTCACGCCACAGAGCCAGCAATGGCAGTTGCGGATTAACACGCAGGATAACGTGGACCTTGTGGACAGCTTGAAAGGACTGTTCCAGCAATCCACGCAGATTTCCCGGCAATACGTGGACGGCGTCATGGGCCTCGCCGCTGGCTTTGAGTGGGCCGAGAATACGTTCCTGACGACGTTCACCCGCGGCGCTGAGGCCGGCTATGTCGTGGGCGGCGCCGGACAAACGGGCTCAACGCTCGCGGTTACCACCGGCTCCGGGGCGGGAAATGTCGGGGATGTGTTTACGATTGCGGGTGTTTTTGCTGTGCACCCGGAGACAAAAGTGAATACGGGACGGCTGCAGCAATTCGTGCTGACGGCAGCCTATACCGGCGGCGCAGGCAACATGAGTATCGCGCCGGCGATTACGACAACCGGCGCATACCAGAACGTCTCCAACTCCCCCGGCGCCGGCCAGGCACTGACCTTTGCCGGGACAGCATCCACCGCAACGGGTAGCAGCATCGCATTCCATCCGGATGCTTTCACATTCGCAACGGCCGATCTCGTGATGCCAAACGGGGTTGACATGGCAAGTCGGGCACAGAAAGACGGGCTCAGTATTCGTGTGGTCCGTCAGTATGATATAAACAACGATGTCCTACCATGCAGGTTAGACATCTTATATGGTTACACTGCAATGCGGCCACAACTTGCATGTCGCTTGATGGCAAACTAGCGTTATTTGCTATTGCTTGTCAATGGTGAAGCGTCTTACTTTGGCGTATGGACAAGCAAGAGAGACCGGTCTGTTCCGTTCCTGGCTGCGGGCGCCCAGTCCGCAGCTCAGGTTTCTGCAACCCACACCATCTAAAATGGCTGCGCCACGGTGACCCACTCGGCAAACGAGAACGACATCACGGCCTCTCTCTTCGGGAACGAATGACCCTCTATAGCGAGCTAGGATCTTTTTGTCCCAAGCTTGGTTCCCATTGCTTAGAATGGAAAGCCGCCCGCAACCTACGCGGATATGGCGTCATCAACGACGGCACACGTAGTCAGCTAGCGCATCGCATGGCGTGGGTTCTGGAACATGGCAGCGTCCCTGAGTATCTCGGTGTGTTGCACAAGTGCGACAACCCGGCGTGCGTTAGGCCGGATCATCTGTTCATAGGCACGCGAGCTGACAACAACGCCGACATGATGGAGAAAGGTCGCTCTCGATCTGGCACCAATCCTCCCCGAGGCGCTTCCACTTGGTGCGCGAAACTGACAGAGGATGATGTGCGCACCATTCGTGGCAGCACAGAGCGAGGCGTCGACCTTGCGCGGAAATATGGTGTGACGAGAGTAACCATTACCGACATTCGCAAACGTCGTAGTTGGGCGCATGTTGCATGAAATACTACGACTTGAAGCGCAACTGGCGTAAGGTGCAGCCGCACGTCCAGTCGCCGCCTGTGCAAAAGGTGCTGGCGCGCAACCTCAATAAGCTGACATATGGCAAATGGCGCAAGCGCTTCGAGCCGGGGATGAAGCCATTCGACTTCGAGAGTTGTGACTGGCACTTATTCCGTCGCGGACGGCATCCTGCTTATTGGCAATACGTGAAGCATGGCGCGTGTCATTGGCTGGTCAACTTCTGGCTCGTAACTGCGCAACGCACACTTCCCAATCGGCCTTGGCGGATCATCACAAGCGATAAGCATTCGACCGTATGGGATGGCGAGGAACTGCTGTTCGATTTCAATTTCCAGGCCTTCGGGATTGATCCAGACGAGTGCTTTGCGTTGGCAAATGAAGAGGAATTGCCGATAGGCGAGCATCGGAAAACGTATATGGCCGATCACTGGCGTAAATCCTTACGCCAAGCCCACATCGAATAGGAGGCACGACGCCCATGGCGCAATATACGTCCGTCACATATCCGACAGGCCAGTCAGTCGCCTACGACCTTGGTCCCGGCCTGCACGACATGACCTCGATTATCAACGGCAACGGCTTTACCGGTATGAGCGTCACCGCCCATGCCGGAGGAACACGAGCAGCGGCAACGCCGCTCACCTCCGCCTGCAACCTCATCGCCGTCTGCGCCACCACAGCAGACAGCGTAACACTGCCCCCAGCCATGGGGGGGCAGGTCATGTGGGTCAGCAACGGCGGCGCAGCAAGCGCACAAGTCTACGCAGCCAACGGCACCACCGACACAATCAACGGTGTGGCGGCCGCAACCGGCGTGGCACTCGCCGCAGGTAAGTCACAGGTGTTCATGAGCCCGATTAAAGGCGCCTGGTTCGGCGTGCTGTCGGCATGAGCGACCGCAGCGGGACAATCTACAGCCCCGGTCCTGCACTGCAGGACATGAGCGTAATTGCCGATGGCGGAGGCCACTCGTGGGCACTCCATATCTGCGCCCACCCAGGCAACGTCCGCGATACCGCAACACCCATGCGGGCCTGCCTCAATATCGTCGATACCGCGGCGGCGGACGGCGATAGTGTCTCGCTGCCAGCGGCCAGCGGCGGACAACTCAATTACGTCATTAACCACACGCCATTCGCCATCAGCGTCTATGCCGCCCCGGCAACATCGGACCTCATCTACATGAGCGACGGCAGCACGTTCGTTGAGGCGACATTGCCGGCGGGCGCCTCGTCCATGTTCGTCAGCGTGCCGGGACGGTGGGTCATTACCACGCCGCCACCCGTGGCACCCGATACCGGCGACGTGCCAGAAGCACCGACAGACGGCGCCGCATACGTGCGGGCACTGGCATCGTGGCTCAATGCCGACACGCGGTATGTCGCGCCAGCGGGGCTGGCGCCGTATCTCCTGAAAGCCGGCACCACGACGAACGATGCCGCTCCCGCCGGCCAAATCGGCGAGTTCCTCAGCGCTCAGAGACTGCAGGCGAACGCAGCTCCGCTGACCACCGGCACCGGGTCGGTCATCGCCACACTCGTGCTCACGCCCGGCGACTGGGACGTATGGGCCAACTCTGGCTTCGCCATGGCTAACCTCACCGGCAATCCAATGCTGCGCGGCTGGCTCAATCCAACCGGCGCGGCCGGCGCGCCGTCAATGGACCAGTTCGGCGGCAACGCCGTACGTAATCCAACCGCAGCGGCGACGACCGCAATGATCGCCATCCCGGCTGTGCGCGTGTCGCTGTCAGCGGCCGGCAACG
>Ga0126373_10000205_pt1 | contig 40371 bp, 27 predicted proteins | sample PanSoiMetPlot_11_FD_92545 | JGI IMG/M metagenome (GOLD analysis project Ga0126373, IMG submission 92545) | Tropical forest soil microbial communities from Panama - MetaG Plot_11 | ecosystem: Environmental > Terrestrial > Soil > Tropical forest > Bulk soil | place: Panama | collected 2016-02-17 | reverse complement strand
GTAGTCCCCCCTCGAATGCTCCTCTGAGAAAAGACTTAAAGACGCGATACACGGCGGGATCACTTTTCCATTCGCGCTGCTCGACTGCCTGCGGCGTGCTGTGCGTCAGTCGAGCGATTTCCTGAGTCAGTTCATCGTCCCACAGCTTCCAGCCAAGGAGGCCGGCCAGCTTCGCGGCAATTTCCGAACCCCCGCAGCCAAATTCACGCTCGATCGCTACCGCTCGAACCTTCATCACAATCCCTAACCGGCCGCAACCTGGCCGGCCGCCCCCGGATCATTCTTTTTTAGGAAGAACGCAAGTATGAACATGACCGCCGAAAGAGCTGCGAGTACCCAGAAGGTGTCCAGGTACGCCAGCGTGTGAGCCTGCCGGTTGACTTGTGCGTAGAATCTGGCAATCGCCTGAAGATGAGCGTCGTGCCGGCTCAATCCCGAGTGTGCGATGGCATGCGTCAGTGCATTCAGGGCGTCCCGAAAGGCAAACGTGTCGGGGGTAATGTGGCCCACGAGCACCTGCTGGTGGTATTGGGCACGCCGGGCAATCATGGTGGTTACAATCGAGGTTCCGATGCTGCTCCCCATGTTGCGCATGAAATTGACCATGCCCGAAACACTGTTCCCTTTCTCCGCGGAGATGCCGATGTAGCCCGCCATGGTAATGGGGACAAAAAGAAAGCCAATGCCAATCACCTGCACCACACGGAGCCACATCGCGAATCCAAAACTTATGAACAAATCCGTGCGATACGCCGAGTAATACAAACCAATTGCCAGAGCGCACCATCCTGCTGCGATCAAATAGCGAGACTGAATTTTGGTGGTCAGCCTTCCCACGATTGGCATCATCAGAAGCAACACGAATCCACTGGCTGAGAGGACAAGCCCCGCCAATTCCGCCGTATAACCCATCAGGGTTTGCAGGAATTCCGGAATCATGACAAGCGTACTGAACAACATCACGCCCATCATGAACATCATCACGTTCGCCGCCGCGAAATTGAAATTCTTGAACAGCCGCACATCAATGATGGGTTCCTTGCGAAACCATTCCCAGATCACAAGTGCGGTCAAACATATGGCGGCCGTAATCATCAGCGTCACAATAAAGTGGGAGCCGAACCAGTCGTCTTCCTGCCCCTTATCCAGCAGCACCTGCAAAGAACCGACTCCCAGAGTGAGCATCGCGATACCGATGTAGTCCACGCGGATTCCGCCTTTTTTTACGCGGCGGAGAAATGGCGGGTCACTCACCAGCTTGTAGGTCAAGTAAACGGCAAGCGCAGCAATTGGGATCTTGATGAAAAAGATCCAGCGCCAGGAGTAGTTGTCCGTAATCCAACCGCCCAGCATGGGACCGACGGTCGGCGCAAGCACGGCCGTGATTCCGTAGAGCGCAAAGGCAAGTCCACGTTTTTCGGGTGGAAAAGAATCGTTGAGGATGGCCTGCGCCATCGGTTGGAGTCCTCCGCCGCCCACGCCTTGTATTGCCCGAAAGAGGAGCAACATGGGCAGGCTCGGCGCCAAGCCGCAGAGCAGCGAACTGACCGTGAATACGACCAGCGACGCAAGGAAATAACGCTTGCGGCCGATGACCTCGGCCAGCCACCCGCTGATCGGCAGCACGATGGCATTCGCTGCCAAATAAGAGGTCAGCACCCACGTGCTATCGTCGTAGCTGGCCCCAAGATTACCCGCAATGTAAGGCAAGGCGACATTGGCAATGCTCGTGTCCAGCACTTCGAGAAACGCCGCCATCGAGACCGTGATTCCAATAATCCAGGGATTTACCTTGGGTTGCCACACGACCTGTTCTGCCGACCACGTTTGTGCCGCGGCACTCATCGCACGTAAACCTTGGCTTCAACGTTCATTCCCGGACGAAGCTGATGGTCGCGGTTCTCCCCTGCTTCCAGCACAATCTTGACCGGGATGCGCTGCACGATCTTCACGTAATTGCCGGTGGCATTTTCCGGAGGCAGCAGGCTGAACACCGGACCGGTAGCGCCCGAAATGCTGTCGACATGCCCCTGGTAGGAGCGGCCATTGGAGTCGCACGTGATCTTCACCTTCTGCCCCGGCCGCATGTGCCGGAGTTGCGTTTCTTTGAAGTTCGCAGTGATCCACACCTGATCCAGCGGAACCACGGTGAGCAGTTGTTCGCCGGGCTCGACATTCAATCCCACGACCACTTTCTTGGTCACCTCGCCGCTAACCGGCGCCAATACCCTGGTGTACCCCAGGTTGAGCTCGGCCTGGTCGAGCTCGGCTTTCCTCTGCCTTTCGTCGGCAACGGCGGAAAGCGCGCGGGCGCGTGTGGAGGCCACCCGTTGCGGCCCCGCCCCGGCGGATTCATTCCGGGCAATCGCCTCGGTGAGCCGGCTGCGCGCCTCCTCGACACTTTGTTCGGCGGCGGCCTCTTCCGCTTTGGCGGCGGCTACCGCTGCCGTGTCCGTCTGTGCCGCGGCTACGGCGTGGTCGTAAGTCTGCTCCGGGACTTCCTCCTTGGTCAGCAGAAGGTGGTACCGCTGTACGTCGTCCTGGGCCTTCACGTTTTCCGCTTCGGCTTCCTGGATGCGCGCCTGTGCGGCGGCCACTTGTTTTTCACCGGCAGCGATTGCCGCTTTGGCGTTTTCCATATCCGAAGAGGTGAACTTCAGTTGGCTGGCGGTATCTACCGAGCTAATCGGAATATCGATGTTGAGAGCGCGAGCGGTGGCCTCCGCCGTTTCCAGGTTGGCCTGCGCTTTCGCCACCGCGACTTGATAGTCTTTCGGGTCAATTTCCACCAGGGTCGCGCCTTGCGGTACGTACTGGTTATCGTCGACGTGCACCGATTGCACATACCCGGAGATCCGAGCGCTCACCGGATAGAGGTGGACATCCACTTGCGCATCGTCGGTGCTTTCAAAACCTGAGAAGTAGTGCCACAGAAGGATGCCACCGACAAGAACGACCACCACGGAACCAACAATAATCCAGCGCTTGCGGGAGCGCCGACTCGGATAGACGACGGGCGCCGTGGTGGAGCTTTCCACCGTCGTACTGGGCGTTGAGGAGGATGGACTTTCCGGACTCTCAGCCGTCTCTTGGTCGGGCATTTTTATTGTCCTTTCAGGTACCGCGCGTAGTTCGATTCTGCGACCCCGGTCGCTCGCGCCAGAGAAATTTTCGCGATGTTATAGCGGTAGAGGCTGGCGATATACGCGTCGTTGGCATCGGCGACTGATTCCTGCGCCTGCACCACCTCGATGTTGTCGGTTACTCCCGAGGCGAACCGGTCCCGCGATTGCTGCAGGGTCTGAGTGGCGAGCCCGACCGCATTCTTTGCGACAGAAACTTCCTGGGCGGTATCCTGCAAGTCAAAGAACGCGTCTCGAACCTGCTGATCGATCCTCGAGTGCAGGTCTTCCAGTTGCTGTCTGGCCCTTGCCAGGAACGCGTCCGCCACGAGGTTATCGCCGTGTACCCTGCCCCCCTGAAAAATCGGGATTCGGAGCACTGCGGCGGCGTTCACCGTGCCATGACTCGAGGCAGGATTGGTGCCGATGGCTCCATAATCTACAAGCGCGGACACGGTTGGGTAGCGCTCAGCCGACGCGGCCTTCTTTTGCAGCTCAGCGGAGCGTACTTGCTCGGCTTGGCTTTTATAGTCGGGGCGAGTGTTATATGCCTGCTGCAATGCTTCATCGAGGGTTGCAGTCGTGAGCGACTGGTACGCAACCTTGGTGGTTGTGTCGAACGCCTGACCCTCCGGAAGCCCAATGGCCCGCGCCAGAACCAACTTCTGCTTGGCCAGATTATTCCGCGCGACGATCAACTTCTGTTCGCGCGCCTGAAGTTCGACATTGGATCTCAGCACGTCAACTGCGGCCGCAAGCCCGGCTTTCTTCTGGTCCGTCGTCTGATCGAAGAGCACTTTCGCGGTGTCGCGCTGAGCGATCGCAGAGTCGACTTGCGACTCGTCGGCAATGACCAGCAGATAATTTGACACGACCACAAGGACAACCAGTTCGCGGGCATTCTTATAACTGTATTCGGCCGACTTCAATTGCGCAGTGCGAGACCGGGTGTGCTCAATCGACTCCCAGCTGAAAACGGATTGGTCGAAGTAAGCCCGGGTATCGAAGACGCCAAAAGGACCGATTACCGGCGAGTGGCCCGGGATATCAATGCCTATGGTGGCCTTCAGATCATTCTGGCGAACCCCGAAACTAGTGCCCGTGTTCACATTCGGCAGTAGCGCGCTGAGTGCCTGCCAGCGCTCACCTTTCGCGCCCAAGACGGCGTCGGTGGAAAGCAGCCCGCCGAGGTTTTGCCGAAGGCCCCGAGTCACGGCGTCTTGCAGTGAAAGCGGCAGGACCGTTGCACTGACTTTGCCGGTGGGGACCGCTCCCAGGTAGGGATTCTGGGGCGCTGCATCTGAGTTATTGCCATTCTGCGCAGCAACCTCAGCAACTCCGTAGGATATGGCTCCCTGACGCGGAGCCGTCAATCCAGACTGTCCGTGAAGCGCACCCGGGGTGAACAAAGGGAGGCAAATTGCCATCAACGTAGCGCAAAGCCTCGCATGATCACCGGTCATCCTTTTGAGAGCTACGAGCTTCACGATGCCTTCCCCGTTCTCCGTTATTACCAAGCCGACTGTGACTTTCTTGTATCGACCTCACCGATTCCAACAACTTCCGTCGCTTTCCTCGAAAACTCATTCCTATGCGCCATACGCAGGGTCCACCAACGGGCGGCGATTCTCCTTCGTCAGCGGCAAGCGGAAGAAATCGCGAAAACTCCGCTCCCCTGCGCGTCGCGCATTCACCCCAGTGGCTCCGCCTTTCACTTGGCGGGCACCAGGATCGGGGCGCCTTTGTCCTTTACAAAGAAAACGACGAACTTCGCCGGTTTAGTTTGGCTCGCGTTTCGCCCCACGACGTGCACATCATTCGGCCCTTCGTAGAAGGTCTGTCCAGGCATCAGAGTCATTTCCTTTCCCCCTCTCACCTGCATCACGATCGAGCCTTCCAGCACGTAAACAAACGCATATGCATTGTGTCGATGGATTTCGTCCGAATGGCCCGGCGGGTATTCCACGGTGATCATCACCGCTTCTTTGCCAGGGCAACTGGTCAGGTCTTTCGACATGAGCTGTGCCACGTTGGCCTCTTGTGCCACCAGCGTGCCCGGCATGAGACATGCCAGAACCAGGATTAGTTTCGGGAACGTCATAAATTAACCTTTCGCTTGTTCGAGGCTTCGAACCGTGTTGTCTATGAGTCGATACTTCGCAGCGCATGGGAGAGGACGGCTGGCTTCCTCTCCCAATTTCGCCCAGCGGTGACGTGAGGCCGCAATCTCAGCTGGCTTTTTTCTGAGTCTCTTTCTCCTTGCTCACCCCGGCCGCACCCGTGGGCTGTGCGAGCCACGCTTCGAACCGGATCTTTCCGAGCTTCGCGTCGTCCTCAGGAACGAGGGTTCGCTCCTTCACCGCGATGCCGTAGTACCGCGCCTGCGGGTCCGCGACCACCTGGCGCGGGTCCTTGCGTGCAGCCAGACCTTGCCGGACGAACTCATCGAGCCGAAACTTTTCCGGACCGCCAACTTCGACCATGCCGTTGAGCGCCGGACCTGCAGCCACCCGGGCCACGGCACTCGCGACATCGTCGGCAGCCATCGGCTGGAACAGCACATGTGGCAAACGCACCGTGTTGCCATCGGTAGAAAAATCAGCGATGCCCTTCAGAAACTCGAAGAACTGCGTCGCCCGCACAATTGAATAAGGGATTGAAGAGGCTTTGATCAGGTTCTCCTGGGCGATTTTTGTCCGGAAGTAGCCGCTTTCGAGCATGCGTTCCGTTCCTACAACCGACAATGCAACGTGATGTCCTACCCGTGCGGCCGCTTCCGATGTGAGCAGGTTGCGTGTTGATGTTTCGAAGAACTTCAGCACGGCCGAGTCCTCCCAATCGGGGGCGTTCGATACGTCAACGACTACCGCGGCGCCCTTCAGCACTTCAGCCAGTCCCTCGCCCGTGACCGTGTTGACCCCGGTGTTGGGGGCTGCCGCTACCGCTTCATGTCCTTGTTCTCGCAGCTTGTTGACGACCTTTGTTCCGATAAGTCCGGTACCGCCGATCACCACGATTTTCATGTTTGTCTCCTTTTCTATTGACCGAAGGATTTAAAGCCATCAGTCTCTTGTGTTCCCGATGACAGAACCGACGATCGATTCGTTCGTTGATCTGCAGGTTCGATCGATTCGACAGGGCCAGGTGGCAACCTCACCCCAAACGTACCTGCATCATTTCCTTTAGTTTTCTCCGAGACCTTGCCAGATGCGTTTTCACTGTGCCCACCGGCACTCTCAAAATGTCTGCGGTTTCGCGAATGCTCAAGCCTTGTGCGGTGCGCAGTTGGAAGGTCCGGCGCATTGTGGGGGAAAGCCGGCGAATCGAGCGATCGAGCAACTGCGAGAGTTCCCGATGTCGACAAACCTCTTCGGGATCGGGCCGGCAATCGGTCAAGGCCTCCGAAAGGGAGGACTCTTCGTGCTCCTGTTCGTGCCCTTCCAGTTGTATGAGTACTCGGCGCTGTCGCCGACGCAATGTCATCCGCACGGAATTAATCACGATTGCCGTCAGCCACGTCGACAATTGAGCTTGACCTCTGAACTGCCGTACATGTGTGTAGGCTGCCAAAACAGCATCCTGCACCGCGTCCTCGGCATCCGCGACATTGTTCAGTTTCCGCAGTGCGATCCGCTGAAAGACGGGCAGGCGGCGGCCGATGATGCTCGTCAATTCCAGAAGTCTTTCTTGATACGGCTCAAGCATGGCCCCTGGTGCGCAATTGATATTTGGTACTGTCGTTGCCATAAGCTCTTTCCCTCCGACGAAACCCGTGTCCTTTTCCAACTCGCTCAAGCTTCACCTTTCACATTGCAAGGCTCATGCCACTCGATCCGTGTGGGATGGTTTGCTTTGTAGGGTCTTTTTCGCAGGACCAGCGTTGTGAGGAAAGGGCAGGAGGCACGGAGTCGCCTGTTTTGGGGAGGATCACCCTCCAAGGCCGTTCCCCCGGGACTCCGAAGCGCACTGCACAACAGGTTGCCGCGATTCAACGAAATTGAAAGTCCGCCCCGCTGTCGGCAATTGGACAGGTGTCGTTAATTTGACAGTCCGTGACGCGAATTAATCCGCAGTGTCATCGCATCGGTTCAACGAAAATCCGGGCCTCGGCAAGCGACTGGAACCCTTTCGCAGTGAAGCCGTGTGCTTCGTGTCCACCCTCATCGAGTCCGCTGAGGGGCATGTTGTCGGAAGTCGATGCGCATATAGACAAACTGCTTTCCGCAATTGAGACACACTTCGTAAGTCCGGCCTGAAATCGTAAACGGCCGGCTGATGTTGCGGTGCCAACACCCAAAGATTCCCAACAGCATGTCGCGTATTTGATGTATCACCGCTCATCAGGTTGGCAATCCATCGGCCAACTGCTGACCTGCGCGGCTGCTTCCATGAACGTGGCAGGACCTGCGGTTCCGTCAGCCTAACGTCGGAAAGGCAATCTCCCGACACGTGGTCCAATTGACGACAGTGATGAAAAATCGCGGTAGGTTCGGGAATCAAAGCCATGTGGCGCCTCATCTCATGAGGTGTGTTCGGGTGAATGGGGTTGATGATGCCGCATGTGATCATCGTCGGTGGTGGCTTCGGAGGTCTTTCGGCGGCTCGGGCTTTGCGCAGTTCCGCCGTTCAGGTGACACTGGTTGATAAACGGAATTATCATCTCTTCCGCCCCATGCTGTACCAGGTTGCGACGGGATTGCTTTCGGGCGATGAGATTTCAGGGCCGTTGCGTTCCATTCTCAGCCATCAGGAAAATGTGGATGTGTTGCTCGATGAAGTCACGGGGATCAACCCGGCGCAACGCATCGTTCATCTGAAAGAGCGAGACTTGGCGTACGACTTCCTCATCCTGGCCACGGGCATCCGGTACAACTATTTTGGGCATGATCAGTGGCGCCCGTTCGCACCGGGCCTCGAATCACTCGATGACGCCGACGTGATTCGAACCAAAATCCTGCTTGCGTTTGAGCAGGCCGAAGCCATAGCTTCGACACCCGAAGCGCAGAAAGGCGTCCCGACTGAGGAAATTCGCCGCCTTCTCACCTTTGTGCTGGTGGGCGCGGGAACGGTGGGCGTGGAGATGGCCGGCACGCTCGCCGAAATGTCGCGCATGGCTTTGGCGCACGACTTTCGACACATCGATCCCAGAACCGCTCGGATTCTGCTGTACGAAGCCGCGCCTCGTGTTCTGCCTACATATCCGTTGGATCTTTCCCGCAAAGCCCAACAACACTTGGAGAGCTTGGGAGTCGAGGTTTTTACCAACACTCGGGTTACGAGTGTGGATTCGGAGGGTATTGTCGTCGGTGGACACAAAGTTCCAGCCAGCACCGTACTCTGGGGAGCTGGCGTCGTTGCGTCGCCGGCAGGTCGTTGGTTGGGTGCGGAAACTGACCAGTCCGGGAGAGTCATGGTGGAAACGGATTTGTCCGTGCGGGATCATCCCGAAATTTTTGTGATTGGCGATACCGCTCATGTCGTGGCTCCAGCTCGCAATTTGCTGGGCATTAAAACACGAATGCCGATGCTCCTGCCCGGAGTGGCTCAGCCCGCTATTCAGGAGGGTGAGTACGTCGCCAAGATTATTCGGTGCCGGGTGGAAGGGCGCTCAAAACCGAAACCGTTCTGGTACTGGGATAAGGGGGATCTCGCGATCGTCGGCCGCGCATATGCTGTCGCCGACTTACGCTTCGGCCGGTTTGCCGGTTTCACCGCCTGGGTGCTCTGGGCAGGCGTGCATATTTACTTTCTCATTGGATTCGCCAATCGTCTGTTCGTGCTGATGCAGTGGGGGCTTGACTTCCTCACCAGACGTCGTCGAGTGCGGGTCTTGCCAATCGAAGCTTCATCGGCGCAGAATTCAATCGATTCTGCCGCCTGACCTTTGATGTGGACCATTACCTCCGGCGGCGCAGCTTCGAGCCGAGAAGTGAATTTTCTGCGGACGGAACGGAATACACTCCGAATCGTCGGTGGAATCTTCCCGTGTCGCCCAGTCCCCGACTAATTCTTTCTTCGCGTTCAGATTCCCCGGGACGTCTTCATCGCCAAGAGGGTGCATCGTGCCAAAGAATAAAAGATGCCTCCAACGGCACCAACGCCCCCACGTGCTGCGGAACAAGGCGCGGAGTGTAGTCCGTGGCCGGGCGCGTGCCCGGAGCAACGGCAGTGTATTTGAATCCCTTCGCCGCACCCACCAGCCGTTCAGCGCGAATCATCGGTTGCGTGATCGGATCTGCCCCGTTTCTCCCCTCTGCATAGAGTTCGACCTTCACAGCATCGGGGTCAACATCGTCGAGAAAGACCTGAACCTCGAAAAGGTATCGTTCGCCCTGTTTTTGAACGGTCCCGGAACCGAATCGCAGTGCCGACCAGTGCTTCGAAAGCTCGGCCTGCCAGGCGACCAAGTCCGCTCCCAATGAACCTCGGTTTTCGGTTCGCTGGCGAAGAGCCGCTGCTGCCGAGATGTAATGTTCCTCAGTATATTGTCGTACCGCACGATTGGTGGAAAAGGCCGGAGTCAAGCGAGCCATGCTTTCGCGCATACGAGCAACCCAGCGCCGCGGAATCCCACGCTCGTCCCGGGCATAGAACTCCGGGATAACCTCTTTCTCGAGCAGCGCATAAAGAGCTGCAGCCTCGCTTGCGTCCCAGGAAGGGTCATCCCCATGTTCTTGCCCATCCCCGATCGCCCAGCCTACTTCCGGCGAATAGGCCTCCGCCCACCAGCCATCGAGTTCCGAGAGATTCAATCCTCCGTTCACCAGCACCTTCATGCCGCTGGTGCCGCTGGCTTCCCAGGGACGCCGCGGAGTGTTCACCCAGACGTCCACGCCTTGGACCAGATGCTCCGCCATGAGCACGTCATAGTCGGAAAGAAAAACTACCCGGGATCGGACTTCTGGGCGGCGGGCAAACTCAATCCATTGCCGGATCATTTCCTGCCCTGCGGCATCCTGCGGATGCGCCTTGCCGGCCAGGACAAGTTGCACGGGACGCTCCCGATTCAGCAGGATGTTGAGAAGCCGCGGCGGATCCGACAGAAGAAGGTTGGGGCGTTTGTAGGTCGCAAAGCGACGAGCAAATCCCAGAGTCAAAATATCCTTGTCGAGCACTTGTGCGGCCTGCGCAAGCTCCTGCGGGGAGGCCCCTCGTCCAGCAACCTGGCGGGCGTGGACTCTGCGGCCGTAGTCGACCAGTGCCTTGCGGTTCTCGGCGCGGAGCTGCCAAAGGTCGGCGTCGCTCACCGCGCTAACATCTTCCACCATATTTGCCAACGTTCCATCCCAGCAGTCTTTGCGGCATGCCGATTCCCACAGGCGGTCTGCTTCCGCAGAGTCCCAACTGGGGGTGTGTACTCCGTTGGTCACGTGCGTCACCGGCACCTCTAGTTCAGGCCACCTGGGAAAGAGCGGCTGAAAGAGGCGTCGGCTCACCTGACCGTGCAATTTGCTGACGCCATTAACAGCGCCGCTGCCACGGATGGCCAGGTAGGCCATGTTGAACGGTTCGGACAAGTCCTGGCTATCTCGCCGACCCAGCGCCAAAAGTTGCTCGAACGAAATCGACAGTCTCTCTTCAGCGTACTTTCTGAGGTAGCGCTCGACGAGACTGGGAGCGAAACGGTCAAACCCCGCTTCTACCGGAGTGTGGGTTGTAAAAAGATTGCCGGCACGGGTAATGGTGAGCGCGACATCAAAAGGCTGCCCGTGATCTTCCATGTAGGAGCGCGCCCGTTCCAGCACCGCGAAGGCGGCGTGCCCTTCATTGAGATGGCACACCTCGGGCTGCAATCCCATGGCCCTCAAAAGCCGCCAGCCTCCAATCCCGAGAACCATCTCTTGTCTCAAGCGCAACTCCGGTCCACCGCCGTAGAGTTCACTCGTGACGCCACGGTAGGCGGGAGGATTCGCGGGATCGTTGGTATCGAGCAAATACAATTTCGCCCTGCCAACTTGTACCTCCCAGGCACGGATCCACAACTTAAAGCCAGGCAAGGCCACGGCCAGGCGCAGCCATTCGCCATTTGGTTCCCGCACCGGCCTGATCGGCAGCTGGCCGGGATCGTTGAATGGGTACAAAGCCTCCTGGTGGCCCTGCGCGTCAATCTCCTGCCGAAAATATCCCTGCTGGTACAGCAGGCCGACTCCGGTCACCGGCACGCCCAGGTTGCTTGCCGCCTTGAGTTGATCCCCCGCGACGTTCCCGAGTCCGCCCGAATAAATCGGCAGGGCCTCGCTCAACATGAATTCCATCGAAAAATATGCAATCGTCGACAAACCCGATCGCGGATGGGCTCTTTGAAACCACGCCTCCGACTCTTGTGCCTGCGTTTTCTCGCGGTGGAGATCGGCCAACAGCCTTTGAAATCTTGGATCCGCCGTAACAGTCTGCAACTTTTCCCGGGATACGGTTTGCAGCAGCACCCATGGATTGTGCGTCAGTTCCCAGAGTTCGGGGTCGAGTTGCTCCCAAAGCCGATCCGCCGAGTGATTGAAAGACCACCTCAGGTCCAAAGCCAAGTCGGTCAGGGCATCCGAAACTGCGCTATCGATAGGATGTTCAACGTATGTCGGACTACTCATAATGCAACTCCTTCTTTCATGGCTTATCGGCTCAGGCTACTCGAGTGCTTCGAGCCAGCGTCTCGGTAACAATGGTCTGGGCTTCCTGTTCGATCTGTCGCAGGTGGTCCCGTCCGCGAAAACTCTCGGCATAGATCTTGTAGATTTCTTCCGTGCCCGATGGACGTGCGGCAAACCAGCCACCCTTGGCAACTACCTTGATTCCTCCAATTGGTTTGCCGTCTCCAGGAGCGGCGGTCAGAACCTGCTCGATCGGCTCACCGGCAACTTCTGTGACATGGATGTCGGATGGCGACAATTTTTCAAGAGCGGCCTTTTGCTCGGGGGTGGCGGGCGCGTCAATGCGTTCGTACACTGGGTCTCCCAGCTCTCGAGTGAGTTCACGATAGATCTCGCCCGGATCTTTACCCACGCGGGCCGTTATTTCTGCCGAGAGCAAACAAGGGATGATCCCGTCCTTATCCGTCGTCCACACGCTGCCATCAAGCCGGAGAAAAGAGCAGCCCGCACTTTCCTCGCCGCCGAAACCCAACCGGCCATTGAGCAAGCCTTCCACAAACCATTTAAATCCCACTGGCACTTCAGAAAGATGGCGGCCAAGGCGCGCGCTGACACGATCGATCATGCTGCTGCTGACTACGGTCTTTCCAACCGCGACATCCTCGCGCCAGCCCTTGCGATTCCCAAATAAGTAATGCACGCATGCGGACAGGTAGTGATTCGGTGGAAGCAATCCACTTCCCTTGGTTACGATGCCGTGCCGGTCGTGATCCGTATCGCTGGCAAACGCAATATCGAATTTATCTTTGAGCGCGATGAGCCTCTGCATGGCATAGGGCGACGATGGATCCATGCGAATTTTTCCATCCCAATCCACCGTCATGAAGCGAAACGTTGGATCCACCGATTTATTCACGATTGTGAGGTCGAGACCATACTGCTCGGCAATCCGCGGCCAATAGTCGATGCCTGCGCCTCCCAGGGGATCCACCCCAAGCTTGATTTTGGCATCGCGAATGGCAGTCATATCCACCACACTGGTCAGGTCTCCGACATAGCTGCTCAAGAAGTCGTGCCGGTGGGTAGTGGAGGCGCGCAGTGCTTTCTGGAAGAGAACTCTCTTCACACCCTCCAGCGATCGCCGCAGGTATTCATTGGCTCTCGATTCAATCCATGAAGTCACGCTCGAATCGGCCGGTCCGCCATGCGGGGGATTGTATTTAAAGCCACCGTCATCGGGAGGATTGTGAGACGGGGTGATGACGATACCGTCGGCCAGCGCCGTCTTCCGCGCGCGGTTGTAAAGCAGAATCGCGTGGGAAACGGCCGGGGTCGGTGTGTACGAGGTGCCTTCGGGGAGCATTACTTCGACGTTGTTTGCCGCAAGCACTTCCAGCGCGCTGGCAAATGCGGGCTCGGACAGAGCATGAGTGTCTATCCCGAGGAAAAGCGGCCCATCGATTTTATGGAGCTTGCGGTATTCACAAATCGCCTGGGTGATCGCCAGGATGTGCCACTCGTTGAATGCCACGTCGATCGCGGATCCGCGATGGCCGGACGTGCCAAAAACAACCCGCTGCCTCAGATCACTCAGGTCGGGCCGCAACTCATAGTAGGCCGTCAGGAGTTTCGGAATGTTCACCAGGATCGAAGGATCAGCCGGCTTTCCGGCTGCGGAACTAATTTTCATTTGGCACCTCGCCGCCCGCCAAAAGTATTGCACTCGATCGAGCCTCAACCCGAAAAGTAACCTGGCCTCGCATAGGCGGCTCCTTTCCAATTTCGTAGAGATCGTTAGGGGCAGTTTTAGAAGTATCCACTGCCAAGCGCCAGACCCGGCTTCCCGACAAGGCAGGGATTGAGAAATCAACTGGTCTGGTATCCGCGTTAAACATGAGGAACAAGTCTTGTTCTGACCGTCCCAGAATCAAACACGCGAAGGATTTCTCCCGCTTGTCGGTCCAATTGGGAGTGGCGCCATATGGAGAGAACCATTTTATGTCGGCATCGGTATAGAAATCTTCTCTTCGCAAGGCCGGGTGAGCCCGGCGGAAGGCAATCATGCCCCGAGTAAAGCGCCGAATCTCTTTGTGCTTTTCCACCAGGCTCCAGTCAAACCAGCTCACCTCGTTGTCCTGGCAATAGGCGTTATTGTTTCCACGCTGACTTCGGCGACATTCATCCCCGCCCAGCAACATCGGAACTCCCCGAGAGATAAACAGGGTCAAAAGGAACGTCTTGATCAACCGCTTCCGCATTTCCTCGACCGCGGGATCATCCGTTGCTCCTTCCACCCCACAATTGTCACTGTAATTGGCATCGCTTCCATCGCGGCCGGACTCGCCGTTTTCGTCATTGTGCTTCCGCTTGTAGCTGACCAGGTCATTGAGTGTGAACCCGTCGTGAGAAGTTAAGAAGTTGAGGCTGCTGGCCGGTCCCTTGCCCGAGCCTTGGTACACATCCGAGCTTCCGGCGATACGACTGGCGAACGATCCCATCATGCCGGCCTCGCCCATCCAGAAGCGGCGCACATCGTCGCGGAAGCGGCCATTCCATTCCGTCCAGCGCCGGGTGGAAAAACTTCCCACTTGATACGCGCCACCTGCGTCCCAAGCTTCCGCGATAATTTTCACATCGCGCAGAAAAGGATCTTCGGCAATGGCTTCGAGAAGCGGCGCGTTGCGGAGAATATTTCCCTGCTCATCTCGTCCCAGGACCGAAGCGAGATCAAAGCGAAAACCGTCCACGTGCATGTGCATGGCCCAGTACCGGAGGACATCCATCACGAACTGCCTCACGATGGGATGATTTGCGTTGAGCGTATTGCCGACGCCCGTGAAGTCTTTGTAGTATCGCCCGCCCTCTTGCAGCATATAGAAAATCGAGTTCTCGATTCCCCGCAGGCAGATCGTTGGTCCCAGTTCGTTTCCTTCCGCCGTGTGATTTAACACGATATCCAAAATCACCTCGATGCCGGCGCCATGGAACGCCTTGACCAACTCTCGAAACTCCAACGTCTGCTGTCCTGGGGCTCCTCCGGCGCTGTAGGAGCGTTTGGGAGCAAAGAAGGCCACCGGGTTGTATCCCCAGTAATTCCTGAGTCTCTCGGTCGTGATTGGATTCACCCGCATCAGTTCGTTTTCGTTAAATTCGGCCACCGGCATCAATTCAACGGCGGTCACGCCAAGGTCTTTCAGATAAGGAATCTTTTCAGCCAACGAGCGGAAGGTTCCCGGATGCGTTACACCCGAACTCGGATGAATGGTGAAGCCGCGAACGTGGGTCTCATAGATAACCGTGTCAGCGGCGGAATGCTTTGGAGGAGTATCCGTCTCCCAGTCGAAATAGTCGTGGGTAAAGATGCATTTCGGCGTGGTGCTGGCGTTGTCCACAATCGACAGGCTCAAGTCAGCCAATCGGCTGGACGAATCGTAGCCGCGGGCAGTTGAAAAATCCCAATTCTCCACCTCGGTAATTGCTCTGGCGTACGGATCCAGTAGCAGCTTATACGGGTTGAAGCGATGGCCTTTTTCTGGCTGATACGGCCCTTCAATGCGATAGCCGTAGAGTTGACCAGCAGGAATGTCACGGACCCACACATGCCAGACGTCACCGGTCCTATGGCGGACTGGATCCAGGTCAATCATCCTGGTGGGGGAGCCGTCATCCGCGTTCTGATAGAGCTCGAGTCGCACTTTGGTCGCGCGACGGCTGAACAAAGCAAAATTGACGCCATCTCCCCTCGGGTGCGCACCCCACGGCACCGGGCTCCCTGCCAGAACGCCACCCCGCTGGGGGGGCGCCTCGACAGTGTCGGATTCCTTTTGTTTGCTAACCGCCTCGGCCATCAACTTTGGTCCGCTGTTCGAGAGTCTTATTCGACTGGCGTCGCTCTTCGCGCCCAGTATTGCGATCTTAAGGTTGGTAGGGGTTCGGTCCGATTTTTGTGCGTCGCACTATTTACAGATGCACGAGGGCAGCCAAAGGCGAAGGAATCACCACATTGAGGTGCAAGGGAGTCGACAAAACAGACGGCAGCGGCGCGTCGTGATTTTGACAGCGGTGTCAAGATTTGAGCTTTTTTGACGAGTCTTCCTCCTTGCGCGCCGTGACCGACGCGGGAAGTGAGGCGCTGAGTGCCCAGCGCGATGTGATCGCTTGTCTGGAAACAAGCGTGCTCCATCGGCTGAAATGCTCGGGACGCCACGCCTCGCAAAGGCGATTCGAGCGTAAGCATGCCATGGTCGACCGGGGGACCGGCGACACGACCTTCAGGGGTGAAATTACGATGCCAATGAATATGGATGACGACGGCAATCCGGCTGCCGATGCCTACTACGAGACAATTGCTAGTCAAGAAGAGATTTATCTGGAGGAGACAGAAGAAAGACTACGTGCGATTTTGATCTCCTACGACCCCTTCCCCTCGCGCTCGATTCCAGAGGCATCGAACGCTCCTGGCATGGCTGTGAGTCCGGATGAACAGCTAGAGCACAAGGCCCAAGAACTGATTACCGGCGATTCGGACGATCCTCCGATTTGTAACGAGGCCGTCGTAGAGATGCTTAAAGTGTCATTGATTGTCCGCAGGCTCGGACCGATGTGACCTGGCAGGAGGCGACAGGCCGGGAGCCGTAATGACGGTCTCCGAGCTTAATCTGGAGTAGAGAGTGGCAAGCAGAACGCCCCACAGTGGCGCGATGTTAAGTTAGGGACGGACGCTTGCCGGGGATTACGCCATTTTCACAAGCGCAGCTAGAGAGTCGGACTACGCCCCCAGCAAACCCCTGTCGCTGGATGGCATGAACAGCAACTGCGAGGTTCGTTGTTCGAACGCCCGCCAGACAACCCATTCCTCTAAGCTCTAACGGACGCCTGGCACAATCCTCCCATGGTTGATTCCAGCCGGAGCGAAGTTCTAAAATCTCTTCAAGGGGCATCATCGGTGCCGCACCTCGTTCTCGGTGCGAACTAATCCAAGACCAATGAGCATGGTGATGCCGCGGGGGCGTGGGAGAGGGAATTTTGCAGCTATCGGGGTACACCCTGGACCACCTACGTGACGACGGAGAATTCATTCCGTACCACGCCCAGCCGACCTTACAGAACCGCTTCCGTTCCGCTGCTGGGCCCCGCTTCAACTCGTCCCAACCCTGAGACCCTCAAAACCGATCGAGCAAGAAGGAGCACGAGCATGACGGAGCGCAAGATTCCACTCGGTATCACCGAGGATAAGGTTGCCTTGGGCAGCCATCCTGTTTATCTCTGGCAGACTGATGAAGAATTCGAATCTGGAGTTCGCTTTCTCCAGTTCGGCATTGCCAACCAATCTGAATATTGCGTTCTCTTCGGACAGGCTGAACCGAATGGGCGGGTACTAGAGGTTCTACGCAAAACCTCTCCCGACCTGGATCGTGTGCTTGAGGAGCGACGTCTCGTCATTTTGGGCTGCGACTCCTCGGCATCTGCAACTCTCGCAAACATCGAGGCCCACTTTGGGGCCGCCGTACGCAATGGAGCCACGGCCATCCGCTTCCTCGGCACTTTAGGAATGGGCGGCGACCCATTCCCGGGAAAAGGCATGGATGAGGCCATCGAATTGGAGAGTGGTGTAACCGCCCGCGCCCTGCGCTTTCCATGCGTGATGGTCTGTATGTACGATGTGAAGTGTGTTTCCGGTCGCCTTTTATTGGCTGGAGGATTTGCGACCCATCCTCTGACGGTTTGGAATGACGCTCTAAGAGAAAACCCCTACTGCGGCAGCGAGCGACAATCCTCGCTTGGCACTGGGAGGGTCGCATAAACTTTAGAAGTTTGAGCTAAGCATTCGCCCTTCGTTGCGACAAATTTGCTCCCGCCTACGGGCGCCGGTTGCTTGCTATCGGAATCCTGTTCGAGGCCGATGGCTTACTTTAACCCAGCATTTGCGGGCACAGCTGAATGAGAAACGCGGTGCCACAAGGTCGCGATTCAATGGACTTGCAGACCGTTATTGAAACGATTCCCGCGATGGTGCTATGCGCGTTGCCCGATGGCACCGTGGAGTCGGTAAATCGCGCTTGGCAAGAATATACGGGCTACTCCCCACAACAACTGACCGACTCTGGCTGGCGGTCGATCGTCCACCCCGATGATCTTGCGAAATTTCTGAGTGAGTGGAACATCGCCTTGGTGGCCGGTAGACCGTTCGAGACCGAGGCGCGGATCCAGCGCTCCGATGGCCAGTACCACTGGTTTTTGATCAAGAAGGCGTTGGCTGTCTCCGGTAAACGAAACGGACACCCATCGTTGTGCACTCTCATCGCTTTTGAGGACATTAGCGATCGAAAGCAGTCGCAGATCAAGCTGCAACAGAGCGAAGCCCGTTACCGCATTTTGATCGACACCCTCAGTGATTCCGTGGTGAGCGTAAGCGAAGACGGTGTAATTCTGTTTGCCAACCTCGCCACGGCGAGAATCTTTGGTTATGAACCCAAGGAGCTGATTGGGAAACCGTTGACGGTACTAATGCCGGAATTCATGCGGAAGTATCACGAAGATGGCTTCCGGCGCTACCTGGCTACCGGCCAGCGGCATATCGACTGGCAAGGCACAGAGCTTACCGGCCTGCACAAAGATGGACAGGAGTTTCCGGTGGAAGTCTCGTTCGGAGAAATCGTCACGGAAGAGGGGCACACTTTCACAGGCGTCATTCGCGATGTCAGTGCACGGAAGAGAGCGGAAGAGAACCTTCGGCGCAGCGAGACCTATTTGGCGGAAGCACAGAGCGTAACCCATACGGGCAGTTGTGCCATTGATGGCGCAAATCGTCAGATCCTCTACTGGTCGGACGAAATGTTCCGGCTTTTCGGCTTTGATCCGGAACAGGGATTGCCCCTGTGGGACCAATGGGTCCAGCGAATACATCCAGATGACCTTAACAAGTTCCAGATCGCCGGGGACAAGACCTTTCGCGAAAAAGTGCACTGCAACGTCGAGTTTAGGATTGTGAAAGCCGATGGCGCTGTTAGGCACATCCACGCCATTGGCCATCCCATCTTGAGTCCGAGCGGAGACCTTGTTCAAGTGATCGGTACGATGGTCGATGTTACCGACCGCCGGCGGGCGGAGGACGAACGCGAACGGCTCCGTCAGGTGCAGGCAGAGCTTGCGCACATAACTCGGGCGAGCACGATCGGAGAACTGACCGCCGCGTTGACCCACGAGGTCAAGCAGCCCATCGCTGCGGCGGTAACTAACGCGAAGACCTGCATGCGGTGGCTCAACCGAGATCAGCCCGATCTGATGGAAGCACGCGACGCCGCTTCGAGGCTCATCAAAGACGTCACCCGCGCCTCCGACATCATCAGCCGTATCGGTTCGCTATTCAAAAAAGGCCTTCCCCAGCGGGAGACGGTGAACGTAAATGAAGTCATTCAAGAGATGATTGCTTTGCTCACCAGTGAGGCAGCAAGGCATTCGATTCCGATTGCCGGTGACCTGGCGAGGGATGTGCCGCACATCCTGGCGGATCGCGTGCAGCTGCAACAGGTCTTAATGAACCTCATGCTCAACGGTATTGAAGCGATGACGGGTTTGAGCGCGCCGGGCAGCCTTACCATCAGCTCGCGGCAGGAGGAGGGTCAGCTTCTGATCTCGGTGGCAGACGTTGGAACCGGCATCCAGCCCGAACAGGCCGAGCAAATCTTCCAGGCTTTCTTTACCTCAAAGCCGCAAGGCACGGGCATGGGACTGGCGATTAGCCGCTCCATCATTGAGGCACACGGCGGCCGCTTGTGGGCAACCAACAACTCCGGGCCAGGCACCACCTTTCACTTTACCCTGCCGATTGAGACGACAGCTAGCGAGGCTGCATAACTTAACGTGGTATCTCACAAGCGTTGTCTTTGGATCCTGCTGATCCTGCTTCGTTGTCTTCAGTTGCATGCGATCGACCGTGATCAGAAACTCGTCGACCTCTACCACACCGCCTGGACTTTCAAGGACGGCGCCCCGGCGGAAATCTATGCCTTGGCCCAGACCACCGACGGTTTCTTGTGGCTCGGGACCGCCACCGGATTGTTTCGTTTCGACGGAATTCGATTTGAGCCCTACAAACCGCCGTCCGGACAGGTCTTTCCGCAACGCAAGGTGGCCTCGCTATTCGCTGTGCCAGATGGAGGTCTCTGGGTGGGCTATTGGTACGGAGGGGTCAGCTTCATTAAGAATGGGACGGTGACTGACTACGGCAAGGCGGAGGGGCTTCCTTCTGATGCGGTGTTGGCATTCGCACGTGACCAGCAGGGAGCGATTTGGGTCGCAGCCGGTGAGGGTGGACTGGCTCGCCTGGAAGGTTCACGCTGGACAAAGATCGGAACTGATTGGAGTTTCGCAGGCGGAGCCTACAGCGTTTTCCTGGATCGCGCCGGCACACTTTGGGTAGGGACGCCGACGAGTGTCGCTTATCTCGTCAAGGGAGGGCACCAGTTTCGGCTCGCAGCACAGCGACTCTTACCCATTGTTCGCAGTCTTGCCGAAGCGCCCGACGGCCGACTATGGATGGCAGAAGGGGGCTACGGGGTCCGACCTGTTCCACTGCCGGGGAAAGACCACGGACGGTCAGGACCAGCCGTCCTTGTCGGAGCCCCGGCAATCGCATTTGACCAGCAAGGAAGTCTTTGGATTACCACCGCTGGCAATGGAATCCGTCGAGTTCCCTATCCCGAGCATCTTCCTCCGCCGAAGATTCGAGGGCCGTCCGCGTGGCAATTTCACAGTTCTGAGTTGGAGGCCTTCAGCCAGGAGAATGGTCTGACCAGCGATTACGTACATTGCGTACTGCAGGACCGCGAGGGCAATTTATGGTTCGGCACGAGCGGCGGACTCGATCGCTTCCGACAGAGTCCTGTCGTCTCGCTCTCTCTTCAGCCAATTTCGTACCGCGGTGCTCTGCCCATCCCATCGTTGCACTCTTATACGACAAGCGCGCTGGTGGCGGGAAACCAAGGGGCGCTCTGGGCCTCGGGTATCGGGCCCCAGGTTCTCCTGAAAATTCAGAATGACAAAATCGTAACGCAACTGCGTGACCAACCCGTTGATTGCGCGTATCGCGATTCGAATGGTGTGATCTGGTTCGCTACTCCGTCGTCCGTCTTCCGCCTTGCCCCCGAACGTCTGGATACGATTCCTTCAAAGCCAGGAGCGATAGCCTACAGCTACCACGGCGCTATGGTGGTAGGCCCTGGACTGGTACTGCGCCAACTCGATCTGCCAACCGCAAGTGGGATCGCTGTCAGTCCGAGATCGCGCGTCAAAGCTATCACTGAGGACCAGCTGGGCAGACTGTGGATATCCATGTGGCCAGGAACTTTTCGACTGGAAAAGTCAGGGTGGACCAGCCTTAAGAGCCTGGGGGGGCCAGAGGGCGCCGCAACTGCGGCGTTCACCGATTCGGCGGGGCGGATATGGTTTGGCTTCGCGAATGTGGTCGCCATGCTGGATGGAAACCGAGTCCGGATGTTTTCTGGCAAGGATGGCGTTCAGGAAGGAGCAGTCACATCTATCCAGGGCACCGGGACCAAGATCTGGATTGGCGGTGAGTTCGGTCTGGAATTTTTTGATGGCGGCCGTTTTCACCCGGTAATTCCATCGGACGGCGGTGTGTTCGGCGGCGTTTCCGGAATCGTCGTCGATCCTGACGGTGGCCTATGGTTTTCCGACAATCGGGGAATCGTTCACATTCCCGAAGCTCGGCTTCGACAGTCGGGCTCTGGCAAAGTGGAATTTGAGACCTTCGGTTTGCTCGATGGGTTGACCGCAGAACTACGGGGCGCCCTCGCCTCACCGCCGGCCGTGCAAACCACCGACGGCCTCATTTGGTTCGCCACCACCACCGGGGTTGCATCGATCAATCCCAAGCGCATCGTACGAAACCCGGTACCACCGCCCGTATCGATCGAGTCGGTGACTGCTAACGGTAGAAAATACGATGACTCGACATTCATGAGGTTGCCGCCGCGAACTGCAAATTTGCAAATCGCCTATACGGCTACAAGTCTCACAGTTCCAGAACGGGTTCGCTTTCGCTACATGCTTGAGGGGCAGGACAAGGAGTGGCAGGATGCGGGAACGCGCCGGGAGGCTTTCTACACAAACCTCGATCCGGGATCGTATCAGTTCCATGTGATCGCTTGTAATAACGACGGGGTATGGAACAACACTGGCGCATCTGTAGATTTCTCGATCGCCCCTGCCTACTATCAGAGAGGGTGGTTCCGCGCGGCATGTGTGGCTCTTTTCATGGTATTGGTCTGGATGCTCTACCGGCTGCGCCTCCGCAGCGTCGAACAGCGCTACCTCGAACGCAACCGGGCTGAAGAAGCGCTCCGCCACGCCCGGGCCGAGCTTGCCCACATCCATCGAGTCAATACCATGGGAGAACTGACCGCCGCGTTGACTCATGACGTCAAGCAGCCCATCGCTGCGGCGGTAACCAACGCGAAGACCTGCTTGCGCTGGCTCAGCCGCGATCAGCCCGACCTGACGGAGGCACGCGACGCCGCCTCCAGGCTCGTCAAAGATGTCACCCGAGCCTCCGACATCATCAGTCGCATCGGCTCGCTATTCAAAAAGGGAGTTCCCCGGCGGGAAATGGTGAACGTAAACGAAGTCATTCGGGAGATGATCGCTTTGCTGCGCAGTGAGGCGGCAAGGCATTCGATTTCGATTGATGGCGATCTGGCCAGTGATGTGGCGCCGATCCTGGTGGATCGCGTACAGCTACAACAGGTTTTAATGAACCTCATGCTCAACGGTATCGAAGCCATGACGGCCTTGAGCGCGCCGGGCAGACTTACCATCAGCTCGCGGCAGGACGAGGGTCAGCTTCGAATCTCGGTGGCAGACGTTGGAACCGGCATCAAGCCCGATCAGGCGGAGCAAATCTTCCACGCTTTCTTTACCTCAAAGCCGCAAGGCACCGGCATGGGACTGGCGATTAGCCGGTCCATCATTGAAGCACACGGCGGCCGCTTGTGGGCAACCCCCAACTCCGGGCCAGGCACGACCTTTCACTTTACCCTGCCCATCGACGCGGCTGCTACTGAGGTTGCGTGACTTAGCAAGAGTCACTGATCTCGGGATGTGATTCCTGGATCGACTACTTCCGCGCGCACCGTTCTTTTGGTCGACCGCCACGATTACGCGCTGTGAACGTTCTCGATGAAAGGCTCCATATTGTTCTGCATCGGTCGCGTGATCCCGAGTTTCTTCATTTTCGCAATTAACGTAGTCCGCTTCAGTCCCAGCCGTGCTGCAGCACCTCCTGATCCACCCACAACCCAGCCTGACGCCTGCAACGCGTCGAGGATGACTGCCCGAGTGCAGTCCCTGAACGTGCTCGGTGCCGAAATAGGCAGCACCGCTCTCACACACTGATCTGATATTGGCAATGGATTTGGCAGCATCCCGTCGCAGGACCGGATCGCGGCCCGTTCAACCAGGTTCTGCAGTTCGCGCACATTTCCCGGCCAGGAGTATGAAACGAACGCATCCAGTGTTTCCTGCGGTACCCGATCAATTCGTTTATCCATTTTTCGGGCGAACACCTCGACGAAGTGCTGGACCAGATGCGGAATATCCTGGCGGCGCTCGCGCAACGGTGGCAGCACAACCGGAAATACGTTTAGACGGTAATAGAGGTCGCTTCGAAATTCTTGGCGGGCTACCATCTCCGCCAGATTTCGATGTGTCGCAGCGACCAGGCGCACGTTGATGCGGTGTGTTCGGCCGCTGCCCAGACGCTCGAACTCCTGCTCTTGCAGCACCCGTAGCAGCTTAGGCTGCAACATCAAAGGCAGGTCCCCAATTTCATCCAGAAACAGGGTTCCAGAGTCGGCCATCTCAAAACGGCCGATCTTCTGAGCGATCGCCCCGGTAAAAGCGCCCTTCTCATGTCCAAAAAGCTCGCTCTCCAGCAGATCCAAGGGGATGGCCGAGCAATTCAGTTTTACAAATGGACGCCCACAACGGTTGCTGAGGTTGTGAATTGCGCGCGCGATCAGTTCCTTCCCGGTTCCGGTTTCACCAAGGACGAGCACCGTGGAGTCCGTGGGCGCCACGCGCTCCACCTCAGCGAGCACAAATTCGAGAGCCGGGCTGTTGCCAATAATTTGGCCAAATCGACTCTCGTGACGATCCCATTCTGACGGGCGAGCTGTGCGAACACTTTCCACAGGTGACCCCAAGAAGCTTATGGAAGGCTCCCCACTGAGCCTTGCCGAAACTATCCAGAAATTTAGCTCTCTAGCGCTGCTCGTACTGAGTCGAGCAACACTTCGTCATCAAAGGGTTTAGTCAGAAACTCTACTGCCCCTGCGCGTAAAGCTTGCATCCGCATCTTTTCGTCACCCTGCGCGGTAATGAAAACGATGGGAATCCTGCAGCGCTCAGCATTCAGTTTCGACTGGAGTTCCAAGCCCGACATTCCGGGCATTCGAATATCTGCGATCAGGCAGCTGGTCCGTTGTTGTTCCCCGGAGTTCAGGAACTCCTCAGCCGACCCGAACGCCACAGCCGTAAAGCCAGCTTCCTTCATCAATCCTTGCAGCGCGCCCCGGACGCTCTCATCATCATCGACGATCGCAACCACTTTCGACTTCTCCTTAGTAGCCACGTTACCTAAGGAATACTTGGTCATGAAAAAAAGCACAATTATGCTTTGGTATAAGCGTGCGCGGACCCTCTTTTGAGATTGTTATTAGCGGGCCGTTCGGAAAAGCCGGAGCTTCTCTGCCATTCTAACTAGTTCCGCGAGCGAGCCGGCTTGCATCTTGTGCATCACCTGTGCACGGTGGACCTTAATGGTGATTTCGCTGGTTCCCAGCTCCGATGCAATCTGCTTGTTAAGAAGCCCGGAAACCACCAGCAACATCACTTCGTGCTCGCGGGGCGTCAGGGTGTCGTAGCGCTCTCGCAGGGCAGCAACTTCTGCTTCCTTTACGAGGCGCGCCGAATCGCGAGCGAGAGCCTGTTGAACTGCATCGAGCAGTTCGTTGTCGTCAAAGGGTTTGGTCAAGAATTCTACGGCGCCAGATTTCATGGCTTTGACCGACATCGGGATATCGCCATGTCCGGTTACGAAGATGATGGGAATCTGGAGCCCGGCGCTGCGAAGTTGCTGCTGAAACTCGAGGCCGCTGATTCCCGGGAGACTTACGTCCAAGATCAGGCAACTGGGGCCTCGCAAAGCTTTCCTTTGTAAAAACTGTTCGGCCGTCTCGAAGCCTTCAGAGCGCAAACCCGCTGATTTCAGCAGCCCCTGGATCGATGCGCGCAGGTCGGCGTCATCATCAACGACAAATACAGCCGGAGTATCCCCTGGGCGCATCTACGGTTTCCATTTTAACTGTCTCGAGTTCGAAAGATGCAAGCGAGCGGCGGAAGAAGACGGAGAGCGGCACAATTCATTACCTTCACATGCCTGCCGTGTTCGGCCTTTTGCCATTCGGAGGTCTACGGCGGGCCTAACTTGTGACGCAGACCGTCGTGATTTTGACAAACGGTCGGCGGGATGACGCACTCAACTTACGGCAAAAGGCGTTCTGCCAAAAGATTCCCGACGTCTCTCTTTCGATGCCAGTTGGCATTCAACTTGCAACGTACGAAAGCGGAAGAGATTAATGAAAGTTGCTTGGTGGTCGGGCAGTCATGAATGTCTTAGTTCATTCCGCGAATGCGAAGTATGCAGTAATACAGGTCTCCAGCGAAGCAGGGCCGTGTGGAAGAGTAATCCTTGCATATTGGGATGAGCATTCTCTATGCAGCCTCATTGCGGCACCCAGCATCATCGCTCGCGGATTCGCCCATCGCGAGGAGGCTGCAACCGTCCTTGCAGGAGATAACCCAAAGGGCATGGCAATGAAGACTATGGAACAGGAACCAGGGGGGAATGACCATCGGAAATCGCACCCCAATCTTCGTTTCTGGATTGCTCAACAGGCAGCCAAGTTCGACGCTTGGAAGGCCCACAGCCTTGCCTACAATGCTGCTCAGCTCATCTTCGCCTCGGCTGTGCTAGCTCTCTACTCGAAAAATATCGTGTCCTCCGTGACGAGAACAATCCTAGGAATGTGAACTTCTTCAAACGTCGTATCTCTGACTCGAACGGAAGCCACCCGTAGAAGGCAGCATGATGCGAACGCTGGCGACCTGTCATACTTGTGATCGCGACTGGGGAGGCACCTCAGCCCGCAAAAATGAAGGTCTAGAGCTTGCCCACTTGCTTCTTCGCCACGGATTTGCACGGACTCTGCGACCGGTACGAGAAGCTCATCGCTTCTATTACTCGTGAGCGCCCTCATGCCGTTTTCCTCGGGGGGGACCTCCTCCCCCGGTCCACGTTTTCCTTGGACCGGTCTGATCCTGGCCCATCAGGCTTTCTGGAAGACTATCTACTTCCGGCTTTCACCAATGCTAAGCAGTTTTTGGGCCCGGATTATCCTGTCGTTTTCTTGATCCTCGGCAATGACGACCCACGTTGGCAGGAAGAACTGTTCCAGTCAGAGGCTACCCAGGGACTTTGGCAGTATGCCCACGGGCGAAGATCCACGATACATGACTTCCCCGTGTACGGCTATGCGTGTGTCCCGCCGACTCCTTTTTTGTTGAAGGATTGGGAATGCTATGACGTGTCTCGGTATGTTCCAGCAGGCTCGATTTCTCCAGAAGAGGGCCGCAGAAGCGTGCCCGCCGATGAGAGTCGAGTGAAGTGGGGAACAATCCAGCGCGATTTAGATTCCCTGGCCGGCCAAGAACCTCTCGACCGAGCCACGTTTCTGTTTCATACCCCGCCTCATGACACGCCATTGGATCGTGCTGCCCTGGATGGCAAGACGTATGAGCATATTGCTCTCGACGTGCACGTCGGCAGCATTGCCGTCCGGCGATTCATTGAAACGCGGCAACCATTACTCACTCTCCACGGTCATATCCACGAATCTACTCGCCTGACGGGTGAGTGGAAGATCCGGCTGGGACGAACGGTCTGCATCAATGGCGCACACGATGGTCCGGAACTGGCGCTGATCCGTTTCGATCTCGAATCGCCGTGGGACGCAACGCGCGAACTGCTTTAGCGGATCGTATTCTTCATCGGCAACTTCCGGGCAGGATCGGTAATGGCGTCGATCTTCACGGCAAAACTCGAGTGTTCCGCGATGTCTTTATCGGTGACGATGTGTACATCAAGAAGACCATCGGTACGATACCCAGTTCGCAGGAAGTTCATCTCCGATAGGCAGCGGCTCCACCCTTCCAGCCAGAGCAACAAGTCAGATTCCTGCTGTGAACTGCCCTGAAAATGCACGAGGATATCGATATCGCTCGCTGGGCCCGCGGTCGCATTTTTCGTGCTACCCAGCAGGTATACGGCCTTAACCCCGAACTTCTGGGGATCGATTTCAGTGGCGATCTTCTGTGCCATGCGGAAGCGCCATCGCCAATGCTCATCCGTGCCGCGCTCCAACACATCTGCTCCGGTCTCGATTGGACCTGCCGGCTGCAAGCGCGGTGAGAGAAAAGCAACCGCCTGGTCCAGATGCGCATTCATGAGCACCCGAACAATAAGTCCTCCGGCCTCAAGCGGTACATCGATTACTCGAACCGTGTCTTCCAGGCGCGCGAATTCCGGCAAGAGGTCCTTCAGCACGTTGTGAGACCTGCGCAGGAATATCTCGTTGAAGGCTGTGGCCGGGTCGTCGGGATAGAGAGGCAGATAACGGATCGAGGCTTCGACGAGATCTTGAAAGAAGTGGGTTCCGAATGACAATTCCGGTAAATAGTTCCCGCATTGGCGCGCGACTTCGACGAGCACTGCCGCGTTGTTGATGTCGGAGTAAGTCACTGGAACGCCAAGTTTAATGTCCCCCCGGCTGCCCCAGCGCCCGGGCCCAATCAAGATGAATTGTCGTTTCGGCAATAGCTTATTAAGTCTGCTGACAGCGCGGCCGACATCACGCATGCTCGTCTCGTCTGGAAGATGGCTGTATTCTTCGGCATCAACGTAGACCACGTGCGTTATATCGGGCACCTTGCCGTTGGAAACGTGGCGATTGGCGGAAAAGATAAGCTTGTCTGCCGGTAGATTCTGCGGAATTGGCATCGGCGTGGCGTCCGTACCGAAGCTCTGAGGTCGGCACTGCAACAGATAGACGTCCTTCCCATCGTAAGCAAACTCAATATCGACCGGCGTTCCCAGCTTGGCCTGAAACAAGGTCAGCAGTTCTCGAATGCAAGGGATGAATGTAGTCTTCGCAATCAATCCTTCGAAGGTGAATACAACATCCTGGGTGGCGAAGTCCGGCAGCAGGCCAATTAAAGGCTCGACGCGATCGCGGCTCGCTAGAGAGACGAGATTGCGAATCTGAGGGTACTTCGCCCCGTCGCTCCGCAGGACTTCCGCGACGTCCACCGTTTCGAAAGCGTTCGTCTCGAGGTTGATCAGATCAATGCGCTTCGGGGAGTACTTGATGACTTCATCGATGGTGACATTCGCCCGCAGGTTCGGCTGACCTGGCGCAATCAAGACCGGGTAATCGTCAGCGACACGATCCACCGCCCGCGTTCCCAGGCCCGGCACCAGGCGGATCAGGCCATCTTCCCGCCGGATACGCGCGGACCAACGAAACTCGTTGTGGCTGAACGCAACCCCGGAGCACGCCGGTAAGAAGTACTTCCCTACCGTCTGTCCTACCACTTCCTGAATCATGATGCCCATCTCTTCATGGACATCCAGGAGGCCTCGCTCGGCACGATATTCCGTTGGGTCCGGTCCAAAAATCGACGCATACACTTCCGCGACAGCGTCCATCAGCGCTGCAAGTCGCTCTTCCCGCGTGCCCCGGTTTCCAAGAAACAGGCTTTTGTACTTGCCGGAGAAAGCCGACCCTGGCCGATCTTCCAACAAGCTGGAGCTCCGAACGATCAGTGGTATATCTCCCAAATCATCCAGTGCCAGTGCTAACCCTTTCGCGAATTCCGAAGGAAACGACGACCGCTTAAAGAGGGTTACAAGGTGCGGGTACTCCTGGCGGACCTGTTCGATGTCCATGTACTTGCGGTTGAGGACATCTTCCAGGTCGTTGTGGTGGATAAAGCTCTGAATCCAGTCGGACGTGACGTACCAAGTCTTCGGTACTTTGACGGCTCGAAGAACCGCAGTAGCCTCCGGCGCTTTCTCAATGATCTTTTTTGCCAGGAATAACCCGGCGCTCTTCCCTCCCAGCTTGCCGTGACAGGTTGGAGGAAAAACGACCTTGCCCGACAGGTCGTAGAAATCCCTTATCTCCATGAACTCTTTGGCGACATTGATAAAGGCAATGCTTTCTGAAAAGAGTCGCCGGATCAGAGAGACACGAAGACCTTTCTGTGTATAGAGAGACAATTCGCTTTCGTCGATTCCGATATGTCGATAGCGCTCGATGCACTCCAGCACCTCTCCGAGCGGCGTATCTTGGTTCTCGAGGGCCAGGACCAGAAAGCTTGCTTTGTCCTCTTTGATCCACCGGGTTACGCAATCGAGCAGTTCACTCTCACTCATATGTTCGGCGGCGATCTGGAACGCTTCGCTCGTGACGTCAGTGGAGTTGTCTGCCTCTCCCACGGGAAGCGGCCGGTTTTCGTCTAAGTCCCGGCCATGCTGTTCGGAAAAAGCCGGAGAACGCCTCTTTAATAACTCTTTTGCTTCGGGGATTCCGCTCCAGCTCAAATAGTTGATCAGCTTTCGAGAAATTCTCCGCAGCAGCGCAGGATCGGTATCACGCAAGAACTCCAGCACGACCCGCCATTCCCCTTGCGCGGTCGGCGATTGGTCCGCTTCCTTCCAGGCTTCGAATGCCGCCTTGAGTCTGCGTTGCGTCAACGCGCTCGAGATCCGTTCCGCCACCGTGTCGATCAGCTTTCGCTCCTCTTTGAGGAACGGCCCTTCATCTGACCGGGGCATCTCTCGCTGGTACGAGACTTCCACGGATCCCAGCACTTCGCCTTGTACAACGATATTTGCCCTTTGTGCCCAGGGAGTCACGACATAGTCCGGGGTTTGGACTGCCTGCTTCTCGACCGTGATCCGGGTCTGGCAATCGTGTGGATACTGCCACCCGGACGGTAGGACCCCGACAATACCGCGAAGGATCTCGTCGAGAGGCCGGTCCATCTGTCCCAGGAGTTCGCCTACTTGATACAGGCAATTCAGTTCCTTGGCGCGCTCCTGTAGGGCGTGCAGCATCGCTCCGAGTTGGCTGTCGTCTGGCTTCAATGCTTGATCCAGTTGCCGCCTCTGTCCGGATGGGGGAGGATGACCCCACGACGGCTGCGACCGTCCACCCGCACCGAAAGTTTCGTCTCTGGCCGAACGTGGCGGATCAGCTCCGTCTCGTGTACTACAGGTTGCCGGTTCAGCCAATCCCAGTTGATTGTCCCGCCGCCTCCATGGTGCACCATGAAATAGCTGGTTCGGAAGCTCGACAAATTGTGAAAGAAATGAGAGCCCTGGCTCAACTCCACATTCATTTCCGGCAGCGTCGCCTCCACGATCGTGCGCGCTCCCGAAATCTGGCTCCAATCCACCGGAATACCCAGGGACGGATGCGAGCTTCCCCAGCGCCCGAACCCAATCAGCACGAAGGGCCGGTGCAGCTGTTGAAGTTCGCGATTCACTGCCTCCAGGTGCTGGGCAATCGTGGGTGTGGACATCGGGGAGAATATTTCCGGCCGTACGAAGACGACGTCCCGAATATTGTCCTCAATCCCGTTCCCGATGACCATCTCCGAGGCAACAATCGCTCGCGCATCCAGGAGTTCCTCCGAAGTCACCTCCACGACCTCGTCCGATACCATGGTCGAGCGCACTTGGAGAAAGCCCAGGCGGGCCCGCTGTTGCTCCCCGGTCTGTCCCGGCAGCGTGAGGGCAAATTCGATTTCAACCTTCGTATTCAGGGTCTCTTCCCCTGCGGCTAGAAGAGCCTTTACCAGGCCGGTGATGGGAAACCGCTCTTGCACCAACATCGGAGCGAAGTTCACGATCCGGGGTCCGACCGAACTTGTTCCGGCCACCACGCGATCGCGGTCGGCGCTGTAGGTTGACGCAAGCAGGTCCAACACCCCATCCGCTTCTGCATCGGAAAGATTGCCACGCATCAAGTACTCGGTTTCACTCACCGGATCATAAGCTGGCGGCTTCCCCATATTGACCGCCCAAAACTCCCGCTGGGTGCCATCGAGCATCTCGTCGACGGAGGCGAATGGAGGAGGTTTTTGCGGATACGCCGGGGAGAAACTCCAGGCAACTCCACCATCCACGATCGTCTTTCCCAGACCCAACGCAAGGGTCACAACGCCATCTTCGGGACGAGCTGGGTCAAGCGCATAGTAGTTATACGAGCGTCCTACGCCTGCGATATCCGGGTAAAACCGTTCCCCTCGTCGAAGTCCCACAATTTCCTGGATAATCACTGCCATCTTCTCGCCGCTTGTTGCCACACCACTCGCCCGGTACTCTCTCGCCTCTCGGAAGTAAGTCGAAGCGTAGACGAACTTGATCGCCTCGACCAGCCGTCGGAATCTGGAATCCGCATCGGGCTGGTTGTTCGGGATCATTTTGGTTGCATAGACGCCGGCAAACGGGCAGCCCAGCGCATCTTCGAGCAGGCTGGAGGATCGAATCGCCAAAGGGGTTTTGACTTGCACCGTCAACGCCCGAAGATCGCCGAGCAGTTCCATGGGCAGATCGGATTTCTGGAATGCATGCCCGATGCGCGCATCGGGCATCTCGGCGAGAGGAAGATCTGCCAGGCGGTTCTGGGCCATGAATTGGTCGAAGCAGTCCGTGGCAATCACTGCCATGGTTGGAACACTAATTTCGATATCCGGGAAGGAGGCTGGATTTATGTGGTCAGCGAGGAGATCTTTGATGAACACCAGCCCACTGGCTTTGCCCCCGAGGGATCCGCTTCCGATTTGTGTGCAGCAGAATTTTCCGTCCCAGAACTTGCGATCGAATCGCGGTAGCTCCGCTACATGAGGCTTGAATCCACTCATTCACACCCCACTCGACATCCAAGGAATACCGCGCGTTCTGCGAGGCGCTTGACGGGCTTACACCCAGCCGCGGTCGTGGCATGCCTTCGCGACACGGCCAATCGCAATCGCATAGGCGGCATCCCGCATGTGGAGTTTCTCGCGGCGTGCCAGGTCCGACACCGCGAAATAGGCTGACGTCATCTTTACATCTAATTTGCCGAGCACTTCATCCTTCTCCCAGAAGTAGTTCATGTTGCTCTGGACCTGCTCGAAGTAGCTGCATGTAACACCGCCGGCGTTCGCCAGGAAGTCGGGGATCACAACAATGCCGCGCTGCTGAATGCGGGCATCCGCTTCCGGAGTGGTCGGACCGTTCGCGCCTTCGGCGATGATGCGAACCCGCGGGCCCATGCGCGAAACGTTATCGCCTGTGATCTGGTTCTCCAGTGCCGCTGGAATCAGGATGTCGACATCTTGTTCCAGCCACGCCTCTCCCGGCAGAACTTCATATCCCAGTTCGACTGCCTTAGTTCGGTGAATGCCTCCGAAATGATCGGTAATAGACGACAACTCCGCAAGATCGACCCCTTCTTTCCGCCTGTAGGTATAGGAACATTGGTCCGCCTGGTCCCAGCAAGCCACGCTGATCACGCGGCCTCCCAGTCTTTGGTACAGCTCAATCGCGTAGTGCGCGACATTCCCGAATCCCTGGATACTGGCTTGCGTGTTTTCCGCACGGATCCCCAGTTCTTTGAGCGCTTCGCGCAACGCGATCACAACTCCATAGCCAGTCGCTTCCGTGCGACCCAGGGAACCGCCGAGTCCCACGGGCTTGCCCGTGATAAATCCGGGAAAGCGTCCACCATGAATTTTTTCGAATTCATCGAGCATCCACAGCATATGCTGTGCATTGGTCATTACATCCGGCGCAGGCACGTCGGCGACCGGGCCCACGTCCCGGGCGACCTGCCGTACCCATCCCCGGCAAATCTGCTCCTGTTCCCGCGCACTGAGATTGTGAGGATCACACACAACCCCGCCCTTGGCCCCGCCCAGCGGGATGTCCACCACCGCGCACTTCCAAGTCATCCACATCGACAATGCGCGCACTGTGTCAATCGTCTCCTGTGGGTGGAAACGGATTCCGCCCTTACCCGGACCGCGCGCGTCGTTGTGCTGCACGCGAAAGCCGCGAAAGACGCGTGCCTTGCCATCATCCATTCGCACTGGAATGGCAAATTGGTATTCCCGCAAGGGATAGCGCAGGAGGTCCTTGGTCGGCTGGTCGAGTCCAAGGTAGTCCGCTACTTTATCGAACTGTGCCTGCGCGATCTGGAAGGAATTGAACGCCTTTGTCGATTTCTGGGGCGATGCGGCTGCAGGTGCCTTAGGGCTGCCGGTCTCCATCATGGTGGGCTTCGTCACTGCACTCTCAGGCACGGTTTTTCCTCCATTTCACCTATTTCTCCCGATACCACTCTCTGCCTCAAAGCCCGGCGCTGCAAGTGATCTCGCGCACACGGCCCCGTGATCTGATACCGCGTGGGCGAGTGCAAGATGCAGCGGCCCCAACTTGAAATCGTGGCACCGAAATATCGCCGGTCTCATACGCTCGTGCCGAGTCGCCCAATAACTCTTTACTTCGCGCTCTTCCTGGCCCGGAACGCTCAGCGTAGCTCGATTCGGCCGACTGTCCGTGACCAATGACGATGAACCACCGCGAACCTGCAAGGCTCGGCATCGGCTCCAAGGAACTGCGCATCGCTTTTTTCTTTCCACGATCGCCGTTCGAGTCCGCAAGGTCTTGCAAAAGGGAGACACACCCGGGACAAGATCGTCCTTGTCCGTTGAGCGCCATATGGCGATCTCTCAAAAGTTTGGGCTTGATTGTATTTTGCTTAAATGTTATTGTGTCGCCGTTTTCTCCTTCCCTGCACGTGCCTTGGATGGCGTGCGCTTCCCCGAAACCGGTCCGAGAAAAACCTGCGAATGGGGCTACCAAGGCCGATCTTTGGTCGATTCGGCATCGGCTCGCACCACTTAGCGCGGTCGATTTGCGCCCGACGCTCGGCAGTCGTAGTGGGCAGACACTGCCTGAAGATAGGCGGATTTCGTGAAGGTCACGCGACCAGTTGGATACCGGTTTCTACTATCGATTGAGAGGAGACTCTTGTGGCGATTGGCAACGCAGGCTTAGCGGTTCGTGTCGGGGAGGAAGCGAGCACCAGCAAGCAGTTCAGGCTGTTCTTGAGCCGGTATTTCTATCTGTGCATGTCACTAGTTTTAGCCGTCCTGGTTGTGTGGGGTTTCAGCCGGACGGTCGACAATAGCCTGTTTCATGCCAACCCGCCCAGGCCCTTGCTTTTATGGGTACACGGAGCGGCCTTCGCAACCTGGATTGTTTTTTTCATCCTTCAGTCAACTTTGGTGCGCGTTCGGAAGGTCAGCGTGCACCGCTTTCTCGGTTGGTTTGGAGCCGGGCTTGCCACGGTCATGGTCGCATTAGGCTTCACGATCTCGGTAGTCATGACCCGCTTCGATACGGCCGTGCTGCATCAGAAAAACATAGAGTCTTTTCTGTCGATTCCGTTCATCGACATGATCGTCTTCGGCACATTGGTGGCCTTGGCGATTTATTGGAGAAAACTGCCGGAATATCATCGGCGCCTCATCTTCATCGCGAGTTGCGAACTGATGGACGCTGCCATTGGCCGTTTCGATTTCTGGTACAACCACAGCCTTTTCTATGCCGGCTTGGACTTTCTGATCGTGCTGGGCATGGTACGCGATTGGATTGTGGATGGGCGCGTCCACAAGGTATACCTGTATGCTCTGCCCCCAATGATCGTTCTGCAAAGTCTTGCTATTTACGCGTGGAGAGTCAATCCCGCGTGGTGGCAGGGGATCACCCGCGCTATCCTGGAATGGTGACTGGCGCGAATTCTCATTCGCTGCTGGAACACGATGAACGAAGCATCAGAATGTCCTGGCAGGCCTCGCTTTATTGCAGCCTCGCGTATTCGGCCTGGGCTTGCCTCAGGATGGGAATGTCGGGGTCGGCGTCTTTCCAAAGCGCAAGGAAGTCTTTGTAGCCGGCTAGCGCCCGGACCCGGGCAGCGTCTGCGACTGCACCCTGGGACGTCCTTGCTTGCAATGCGTTCGCTCGAGCCTTACCCAGGTGCGCCAACGCTCCGGTCCAGCAGTTCCAGACAATCCCGCCGTGATCGAGGATCTTCTGAAACTCGACCGCCGCGGCCCTGCCTTGTCCCGCTGCCAGATAGGCCTGTCCCCGCACATAGGTCGGATACAGGCAGGAGGCCGACGCATTGGCCGCAAACGTGATTACCCCAAACTCGATTGGTGGGAGAGCTACCTGCAGGGATTTCAAGGCCAAATCCGGCTGGTGATGGTTCAGCGCCAATTGCGCCTGAATCGCTGGTAGCCAAAGGGATTGCATCTGCGTGTCGAGCGGGAACCGTTTCCCCAACTCCTGAACCAGAAGTTCGGCGCGCCCGGCATCCCCCGCCAGGGCCAGCGCGAGGGCTGCTTCGACTTCGGCCCCCTGACTTACTGGCGCAAGTTTCAGAGCCGCTGACGCCAACGGCCGGGCCTCCGCAGCGTTGCCGTAAGCGGCCTCTCGCTGAGCCGCGATCGCTTGCACGATTGCGCCGGTTTCCTTTCGGTCAGCCCGGATGGATGAATTTATGGCCCGTTTGGTCAGCTCCCGCGCTTTGCTCAGACGACCACCGAATGCTTCGGTGTCGGAGGCAAGCGCTAGTCCGAAGTTTTCATATTCGGGCTTGCCTGCAAACCAACGCTCCTGTTCCGCCATCGCCCGGGCGTCCACGTCGAGAAAGGCAAGAGCGTACAGAGCGGCTGGAAATACGTAGTTATCCGGTTTTCGCGACTGCGTTTCGCCGATGATTTGACGAGCCTCGTCGAAACGCTGCAGGGCGATGACGTAGTCGACGAGGTTCTCGTACAACGTCACCTGGTCCGGGGCAAGGCGTATGCCTTGTCGCGTGACCTCCACGGCGTTTTCGTAGCGCCCCTCCGCCGCAAGTACTATGCCCAGGTTGTTGTACGAGGCAATGTCCCGGGAATAGCTGGCAATCTTCTCCTCATACGTCTGGGCGGCTTTGTCCAGTTCCCCAGTCACCGACGAATAGTAGTTGGCGGTGATCGTGAGTCTTTCCCGTTCGCTCGCATGTTCCCGCAACTGGAATGCTTTGCTCAGGTACTCGCTGGCCCGGGCCGGCTCGCCGAGATTGTAGTAGTGAATACCGACCGCCCCATACGCCATCGCAAAACTCGGATCAAGCTCGATGGCGTGCTGATCGTAAGGCAGGGATTGAGCGGCGCCACTCTCGCGTGCCGCCTTCTGCCCAAGACTGTACGCTTTCAGCGCTTCGAGCGAAGAGGTGGTGGCCTGCTCCAGCGGAACGTCAAATCTCTGCACCGTGGCGAGCGATTCCCCCAATTCGCTGCGCAGCTTGGTCGCGACTTCTCCCAGCCCGCTCAGCACCTTCTCCTTCGAGAGAACCGTCACCTGCTCGTCTGCCAGCGTTTGTCCCTTCTGGCAGCTCACCGCCTTCACCTCCAAAACATATTTGCTGCCCAGGCTGCCAATCGCCCCCGCCAGGTAGGCCTTGGTACCCGCCCGCACGCAAAGCTCGCGAGCTACCTCCGGCGTGAGTCTGGCATCGGCGGCACGCGTCATCAATTTCAGGGTCTTCGCAACTTCACTATCCGACAGCACATTCAGGAACGGAGATTGCCGCAGGGAAACGCTGAGCGCGGTTCGCAGCGTGTCGTCAAAAACCGCATCACCCGTACTATTCTCGAAATCGGTAAGAACGATGCTGTCCTTTTCGCTCAGGCCTTTGCTTCGATGCGACTGGTAGTAGATGCCACTCCCGAGAAGCAATGCCACAGTGAAGAGGGGAACCGCTACTTTCCAGAGCCTCCTCCGCCGCACTGCCGGCGCGACTGGCACGCGCACCGGCTTCGAGTGTGCCGCAGTTTGCCCCGTTTCGGTATCCCGCTTCAGGCGCTGGAGGTCGGCTCGCATCTCCGAAGCATGCTGGTAACGCAGAGAGCGATCTTTTTCCAGGGCCTTGAGGATGATCCCATCGAGTTGTGCAGGCAGCCCGGGGTTCCATTGACTTGGCCGCTCCGCCGGCTCATGAAGAATCGCGCCGTAGGTCGCTCCCTCGGTGTCTCGATCGAAGGGCAGGCGACCGCTGGCCATCTCGTACAGGGTCACACCGAAAGAAAATAGGTCGGTACGTTCGTCGAGGATCTTCCCCGCAACCTGCTCGGGGGACATATAGTTCACCGTCCCCAGAGTCGTGCTCTTTGCAGTGAGATCTTTCAAGGTGATCGTCGGATCCTCGGAGCTTGAGCTGGATTCCCGGCGGGTGCCGGCATCTGTCCTCTTCGCCAGCCCGAAGTCAAGAACCTTGGCGTGTCCGCGCTTGGTAATAAAGATGTTGGTAGGCTTTATATCCCGATGAATGATTCCGGCAGAGTGCGCCGCATCCAGTGCGTCTGCGATCTCAATCGAAAGCGTGAATAGTAAATCAGTGTCCAACGGTCGACTGGAAATGCGGTGCTTCAGCATCACGCCATCTAGAAATTCCATGGCGATATAAGACTGCCCGCCGCTGTTGCCGATATCGTAGATCGTGCAGATGTTGGGATGATTTAGAGCGGAAGCGGCGCGAGCCTCACGTCGAAAACGTTCCAAGGCTTGCGGGTCGCGGGAAACCTCATACGGGAGGAACTTGAGCGCAACGAACCGACCTAGCTCGGTGTCCTCGGCCTTGTAAACCACGCCCATGCCGCCGCCACCCAATTTCTCGACGATGCGGTAGCGGGCGATGGTCTGGCCGATCATTGGCGCGAATGTTACGTCGGAGCGGCTGGCAGAGTCAATTTCTGACGGGGTACGGCCATTCACGTTTTTTTACAATTCGACGCCCTTCCACGGACAGGGAAGACTCTTAGATTTCCCGGGTCGATTGCGACAGGCACAGCTGGCTGGTCTTCTACCCGGCGCTTTTGGCTTTGCTCTTTTAGCGCTCGGATGCCCAGACTATCACTCAGCCCTGTGACGTAAGCTCTAGTCAGGCGCGCCTTTCGCGTAATATGAATTAAGTTGCGCTCTCGTAACTGCCCCCCCGACGCACGTGGCGATCTTTAGTCGCGCTTATAGTGACGCGACGTTAGTTACCTAGCAACATATGTCGACTATGACTAAGATCCTTCCCCGTTACCCCTTAAAGGATTAAAGGTATGCTGGAGACCAAGCCCTCAATTGACAAGATTAGGTGTCCTAACTGCGGAGAACTGATTCCTATCTCTGACGCTTTACGCCGCCAGGTCGCCGACGAGGCACGCGCCTCCCTGCAGAAGGAATTCGCCCCCCGGGAACAGGCAGTCGCTGCCAAAGAAGAAAACTTGGCACAGAAAGAGGCGTCACTCAAGAAAGAAGAGCTTGCGCTTGAGACTCGCCTCCAAGATCGTCTTAAGGCCGAAAGGGAGAAGCTTAAGAGCTCTGCGCTTGAAACGGCGAAAGCTGAGGTCGCTATCCAGCTTCAAGACTTGCAGAAAGAAGCGGAATCCAAGAACAAGGAACTTAAGAAGCTACGAGAGAGTGAGCTTCAGTTCTTACAGGAAAAGCGTCAGCTTCAATCGGAAAAGGAGCGGCTCGAACTGGAAGTCGCCCGCAAGCTTAACGAGGGACGTGCGGAGATCAGGGAGGCTGCGCTGAAAGAGGCGTATGAGGCCCATCGGCTGAAAAACGCAGAGAAGGACTTGCAGCTTGCCCAGGCTCGAAAAGCCAATGAGGAGCTTCGCCGCAAGCTGGAACAGGGCTCCCAGCAACTGCAGGGAGAGGCCCTCGAACTCAATCTGGAGCACTCTCTCCGGAACGACAATCCTACCGACGACATCTCCGAAGTTGCTAAAGGTCTGTATGGAGCCGACCTTCTTCAGGTAGTGAAGAACAGGAGTGGACTCACCGCGGGAACCATCATTTGGGAAGCGAAGAATACCAAGAATTGGAACGATGGCTGGATCGCGAAGCTCAAGACAGACCAGATGGCCGCAAAGGCCGACGCCGCGGTGATCGTTTCAGAGGTGCTTCCGAAAGGGATAGACGGCTTCGGGTACAAGGACGGGGTCTGGGTCACAAGCCGCAAGCTTGTCCCGGCCCTGACTTTAGCAATCCGCTACACACTGCTAGAAGTTGCACAGGCGAGAAGAGCTGCTGCGGGTAAGAACGAAGTCGTCGAGGCTCTATTCAAGTATGCGACTGGCCCGGAATTTCGAAACCGCGTCGAAACGATCGTCCATAACTTCAACGAAATGAAGCAAGATCTCGAAGCAGAGAAACGACAAACGACGAAGCGTTGGGCCAAGCGGAGTAAACAACTCGACCTTATCATCGTGCACACATCCGGGATGTATGGCGACTTCCAAGGCCTCATCGGAAGCTCGATGCAGGATATCCCTGCTCTTGAAGGAGACCAGTGTGAGAAGGATGGTCTCGAGCTGGCGGCCTCAGCAGAGGACTAGTTTGACTTTACGTGTGCGGACCTCTTGACCATGACCGGTTGACCAAGGTGAAGTGCATCCTCGAGAACGACTGGCTTCGTCTCCAAAGTTTTCTTAATTTCGCAATTCGCAACCTCTTGCAGCCTCGGCACGCTCTTGAAATAGTGTTCTCGTACTATTTCTGGATTGTCGCCTAAAAGCACGACCGCGTGATCGGGGCTGAACCGCATGCTTCGATGGTGTAAGTCGCCATCTATACCGGGCTGCGGGTCAGTGAACTGGCAGGTCTTCGCTGGAATGATGTCGGCCCCAATTCGTGAACTGGCGAGCCTGCGAACCTCTCACGCGACTTGGCTGAAGATGGCCGGAGCCGACGTGAAGGACGCGCAGGCACAGATGAGGCACTCACGTTCGAGCACGACGCTCGACTCAACCAGCAGTTCGTACCCGAAAGCCAGCAGCGAGCGGTGGAAGGACTCAGCCGCCGAGTGAATTGAATTGTGACCAAGTGACCAGGAGAGCAGCTTGCAAGTGATTGAAACATGGTGGCCAGGGACGGAGTTGAACCGCCGACGCCAGCCTTTTCAGTCTGGAGCTCTCGTAAACCATCAACAACTTGCAGGTCACGGATGGCTGCGTAAGACCTTCGAAGCACGTGCACGTCGAGTTTATTGTGGGTTGAATTGTGGGTTGTGCCAAGGCGGGGACGAAGCCATTGATAGTCCTCTGGCATTTATGAATCAACCTTCTTTCGGGAGGAGGGAAAGAGAGGTCTCAGGCCGATCAGTAGAGTAGTAAACATGTGAATGTTGAAGTTGATGTTGAGGCAGCAGCGCTCGCTCGCAGCGGAATGAAACTAGAGCTGAGCTGAGCGATTGGGGGCGTAGTTGGAACTGTGCGGCGGGCAAAAAGGCTTACTTCCCTTTGGCTGGACTTGTCCCCAATTTTGGCACAACCGGTTAAGACTCAATCTTCAGGGAATGGAGAAAATGAGTCATGGGAGTGTCACGGAGGACATTTACTCGCGAGTTCAAGCTGGCCGCCGTACGGCG
>Ga0126373_10000202_pt1 | contig 40558 bp, 46 predicted proteins | sample PanSoiMetPlot_11_FD_92545 | JGI IMG/M metagenome (GOLD analysis project Ga0126373, IMG submission 92545) | Tropical forest soil microbial communities from Panama - MetaG Plot_11 | ecosystem: Environmental > Terrestrial > Soil > Tropical forest > Bulk soil | place: Panama | collected 2016-02-17 | reverse complement strand
CGTCATGCTTCCTTACAGGCTGGATCAGGCCTTCCTTAGATCTCCGAACTCGTCCACGTCGATGGCGTCGCGCACCACGGCGTGGGTCTCCTTGAGCAGGGCCGCTTCCCGGGCATCCAGCACGTTCTTCCCGGTGGCTTCGTCCACCAGCTTGAGGTAGTTTGCCGGCGTCAGGCGCTTCTTCAGGCCGGCCTGCAGTTTTTCCTCCAACGGTTCCGCCGCCAGTGTCTGCTTCAATGCATGCTCCATGCGTCCCACCGGATCCTTCGGATCGTTCGAAGTGAAGGCATGTCGCGTGAGCCGGTCGCGGGCATCGGAAGGCGAGAGCAGAAGGTCAGCGACCCGCTGTCCCAGCCGGTCCGAGGGCGGGACGTAAGGCCGGCCCAGAGGCAGCACCACGAGCCGCATCAGCCAGGCCATGGGACGGGAGGGGAAGTTCCGCAGGATGCCCTCCAACTGCTGCTGCATGGCGTAGAGGGAATCCTGGCAGGCCCATTCCAGGAGCGGCAGGTCCGCTTCAGGCCGGCCCTGGTCCTCGAACTGCTTCAACATGGCCGAGGCCATGTAGAGGTGGCTCAAGATGTCGCCGTAACGGGCGGAGAGCTTCTCCTTGCGCTTCATCTCGCCGCCCAGGGTGAGCAGGCCGACGTCGGCGGCGAAAGTGAAGGCGGCGCTCATGCGCGTGAGTTGGCGATAGTAGCGTCCCGTGCGTCCGCCGCCGGGAGCCGAGGCGAACAAGGCGCCGGTAAGTCCCAGGAACAGGGCGCGGGCGGCGTTGCTGAGAGTGAAGCCCACGTGGGCGAAGAGCGCCTTGTCGAATTCCACCGCGGCCTGGGCCTGATCCGGACTGCCCGCGGCCTCCATCTCCTTGAGGAGATAGGGATGGGCGCGGATGGCGCCCTGGCCGAAGATGATCATGCTGCGTGTGAGGATGTTGGCGCCTTCCACCGTGATGCTCACGGGCACCGCCTGGTAGCCACGCGCCAGGTAGTTGCGCGGGCCCATCATCACGCCGCGGCCGCCGTGCACGTCCATAGCGTCGCCGAGCACCTGGCGCATGCCCTCGGTGCAGTGGTACTTGAGGATGGCGGAAAGCACCGAGGGCTTTTCGCCCCGGTCCAGGGCGCCGGCAGTGAGCTTGCGCGCGGCTTCCATGCGGTAGGTGGTGCCGGCGATCCGCGCCAGCGCCTCCTCCACGCCCTCGAACTTGCCGATGGGCACCCGGAACTGCTTGCGTACGCGGGCGTAGGCGCCGGTGACGCGGCTCGCATGCTTGCCGGCGCCCGTGCCCAGGGCGGGCAGCGAGATGGCGCGGCCCACGGAAAGGCAGTTCATCAGCATCATCCAGCCCTTGCCGATGTACTGGGTGCCGCCGATGAGACAGTCAAAGGGGATGAACACGTCCTTGCCGCGGGTGGGGCCGTTCATGAACGCGGAGTTCAGCGGGTTGTGGCGCGTGCCGATCTCGACGCCGGGAAACTTGGTGGGGATGAGCGCCAGGGTGATGCCGAGATCCTCCTTCTCGCCCAGCAGATGGTCGGGGTCGAAGGCCTTGAATGCGACACCGAGGATGGTGGCCACGGGCGCGAGCGTGATGTAGCGCTTGTCCCAGGTGACGCGGAAGCCGAGCGTCTTCTTGCCCTGGTAAGTTCCCTTGCAGACGATGCCGATGTCCGGCAGGGCGCCCGCGTCCGAACCCACGTAGGGGCCGGTGAGGGCGAAGCAGGGGATCTCCTCGGCCCGCGCCAGGCGCGGCAGGTAATGGCTCTTCTGCTCCTCGGTGCCGTAGTGCAGCAAGAGTTCGCCGGGGCCGAGGGAGTTCGGCACCATGACCGTGACGGCGGCGCTGGTGCTGCGCGTGCCGATCTTCATGACCACGGTGGAATGGGCGAGGGCCGAGAAGCCCAGGCCGCCGTACTGCTTCGGGATGATCATGCCGAAGAAGCGGTGCTTGCGGATCTGTTCCCAGGCGGCGGGCGGAAGGTCGGTGAGTTCGTGGGTGATCTGCCAGTCGTCCAGGGACTTGCAGAACTCCTCCACCGGGCCGTCCAGGAAGGCCTGCTCCTCGTCGCTCAAGGCCGCGGCGGGGGTGGCCAGCAGTTTCTTCCAATCCGGCCGACCGGTGAACAGGTCTGCGTCCCACCAGGTGTTGCCGGCGTCGATGGCGATGCGCTCAGTCTCGGAGATGGGCGGCAGCACCTTACGGAACCATACGAACAGGTGGTCGGTGATGAGCATGCGGCGCAGGGGGCGGGCGTTGAGCGCCACCGCGACGACGATGAAGGCCACCCAGGCGGGCAACTGCTCGGTGTGATGCAGCAGGCCGTTGATCCATAAGGAGAGGCCCACGGCCGCGGTCCACAACCACAGCGGCGCGGCGAAATAGGCGAGAACCCAGAGGACCGCGATCACGGCCAGCACGAAAAGAAGTCCGGACATGGGTTTTCCTTTATCCCGGGTTCAACCGGTGCCGAATTCAAAGCGGAGGGACAGATCCACCCCCTGCACGTTCTTGGTGAGGGAGCCGACGGAGACATAGTCCACCCCGGTTTCCGCCACCGCCCTGACCTGAGTCAAGCCGATGCCCCCCGAAGCCTCCAGCTTGGCGCGCCCGGCGGTGAGTTCCACGGCCTTGCGCATCCCTTCCAAGCCGAAGTTGTCCAGCAGCAGGATGTCGGCCCCCGCGACGAGCGCCTCCCGCACCTGTTCCAGGGTCTCCACTTCCACTTCCACCGGGACTTTAGCACCGGCGGCCCGCGCCGCCTGGACCGCCGCGCGGATCCCCCCGGCGGCTACGATGTGGTTCTCCTTGATAAGGATACCGTCATACAGGCCCATGCGGTGGTTGGTGGCGCCGCCGCACTGCACGGCGTATTTCTGCGCGCTGCGCAAGCCCGGCAGGGTCTTGCGGGTATCCAGGACCACGGCGCGGGTGCCTTTGACGGCTGCCGCATAACGCCGCGCCAGGGTGGCGGTGCCGGACAGGGTCTGGAGGAAATTGAGCGCGGTACGCTCGCCCGTCAGCAGCGGCCTGGCCGGGCCTTCGAGCCGGCAGAGTAGCTGGTCGCGATTGATACCGTCCCCGTCCTGGGCTTCCCAATGGATGGCGATGGCGTCGTCGATCTGCCGGAACACCTCTTCGAACCAAGCGGCGCCGCAGAGCACCGCCTCCTCCCGGGAGATGACCCGTCCCCGGGCGCGGGCTCCGGCCGGCACCAGGGCCGCAGTCAGGTCGCCGTCGCCGATATCCTCGGCAAGCGCGCGCTGCACCGTGGCAGCGATGTCGTGGGGCAGGGGAGCGGACATGATCGCGCAGCCGGGTAGGGGGACGGCGCCCATTATAAGGGCGCAGCACCCAAGCAAAGAAAAGCCCGGCGCCAAGGCCGGGCTTTTCGCGCCTGTGCAGGGGTAGGTTCAGGGGTGAACGAACAGCACCCCGTGGAAGGCGGAGGCCATGCACAGGAGCATGGGGATGGAGAGCATGGTGTTGGTGCGGGAAGCCATGGCGGCAACCTTGCGGGCCGCGGCTTTCTGCTCATCCGTGGCGCTTACTATCCCAAGGAGCTTCTTCTGGTTCGGCCAGATCAGCACCCACACGTTGAACAACATGATGGTGCCGAGCCAGGCGCCGATGCCGATGGTGAGTTGATAGGCGTTTACCGGGCTGCTGGTGAGCCCCAGGGCGAACGCACCCAAGTTGCCGGTCATGGCGAGATAGAGGAAACCCATGATCCAGGTCACGGCCGCCGACCACCGGAACCAGAGCAGCGCGAGGGGGGTTACATACTTGGAGATGCCCGCTGCGCCGGGCCCGCCCTTGTCGGCATTGGCGGCAGCGACGGCCGGCGTCGAGACGAAATTGAAGTAGTAGAGCAGGCCGATCCAGGTGATGCCCGCGAGGATGTGGAACCAGCGGACCAGGGTGAACCAGTTCAGGCCGGTGAAGCCCATGCTGACGATCAGCCCGACTACGATTGCGAGCACGAAGCCCAGGGTAAGCGTGCCTTTGATGCTGTTCAGGGGATTCATCATCGACTCCTCTTTGACATTTCTTGGTTGAGGCCTTGAGGTGCCTTGGGGCCGTGATTACGTTCAATCGCGGCTGGGCCGCTAATCCCATTTAGTATAATCCTTCTTGAAATCCCCGCCATCGTCCCTACCATGTCCACTGCCAACCCGATCCCGCTCGCCAGTTCGCCGTGCATCGGAATCTGTACCTTGGACGAGGCGGAGTACTGCGTGGGCTGCCGCCGGCATATCGCCGAGATCGCGGGTTGGCTCAGGATGTCCGAGCAGGAACGCCGCCGTATCCTGGAAGAGCTGCCGAAGCGTTATATAGGTCACGCGGGCGGAGAACGCCCGAAACAGGAGTAAACCCCATGTCTTTGAAGATCCGCATAGTTGCCGCGACCCTGATCATCGCCGCCCTCGGCTTGGCCGGTGCGGGCTGCGCCAGCGACAAGCCCATGGCCGGTTCGACGGTGGGCAGCTTTATGGACGATTCCTACCTGACGAGCGCCGTCAAGACCAAGCTGCTCGGAGACGAGGGGCTCAAATCCTTCCATATCAAGGTCATCACCGATAAGCAGGTGGTAACATTGAGCGGCACCCTGCCGACGGCGGCCCTGCGCGAGCAGGCGATCGCTGTGGCGAAAAGCGTCGGCGGTGTGAAAGAAGTGATCGATAACATCGAAGTGAAAGCCGATTGACGGCACCGGAGACCTGGATGGACGTAGTGGAGCGCATCAAGCAAGAGATCGACAGCCGCCCCGTGGTGCTGTTCATGAAAGGCACGCCGGATTTCCCCCAGTGCGGCTTCTCGGCGCGCACCTCCCAAGTGCTCAAGTCCCTGGGGGTGGAATTCGGTCACGTGAACGTGCTGGCGGAGCCTGAGATCCGCGCCACCCTGCCCAAGGTCTCCAATTGGCCCACTTTCCCCCAGCTTTTCGTGAAGGGCGAGCTCATCGGCGGGTGCGACATCACCGTAGAGATGGCCCAGTCCGGCGAGCTGGTCAAGCTCTTCGACGAGAAGGGCATCAAGCATTCCTGAAAGCATTTGACGGAAAGTGAAAGAAAACGGGGCTTAGGCCCCGTTTTCATTTGAGGCCGAGGGAGGCCTGATAGATGCCCTGGAACCGGTTGACGATCTCGCAGAAGAGATCGGCGGTCTTTTCCGCGTCATAGGAAGCGGAATGGGCGGCGCTGGTGTCCCAGGAAAGGCCCAGGGCCTCTACCGCCCGGGCAAGTACCGTCTGCCCGACGGCCACCCCACCCAAGGTGGCGGTGTCGAAGCTGGAGAAAGGGTGGAAGGGATTGCGCTTGGCTCCGCTGCGGGCCACGGCGGCGTTCACGAAATTCAGGTCGAAGAAGGAATTGTGACCCACCAGCACCGCGCGGTTGCAGCCGTACTTGTCCAGGCCGGTGCGCACTTCGCGGAACAGGCGCCGCAGCGCCTCCCGTTCCGGCAGCGCGGGCCGCAGCGGATGGTGCGGGTCGATGCCGGTGACGGCCAGCGCCGCCGGTTCGATGTTGGCGCCCTCGAAGGGCTGCACGTGGAAGGCGTGAGTCGGGCCGCGGTTGAGCCGGCCGGCCTCGTCCATCTCGATCATCACGCCGGCGATTTCCAACAGCGCATCCGTCTGCGGGTTGAAGCCGCCGGTCTCCACGTCCACCACCACCGGCAGGAAACCGCGGAAACGCTGTGAGAAGGGATGCGGGGAGGTGATCTCGTTCATGGGTGCAGGATAAAGGAACGCTCAACGGGAAGATATATTTATGCCAGGCTCCAGCCGATTTCTTCGCCGGCGCGGAACGGCACCAGACGTCCTTCGCCAAAGTCGTAACTGGCCGGCGGGGTCCAGGATTTCTTCACCAGCGTGAGCTTGTCTTTGCTCCGCGGCAGGCCGTAGAAATCCGCGCCGTGGAAGCTCGCGAAACCCTCCAGCCTCTCAAGGGCACGGGCCTGCTCGAAGACTTCCGCATACAGCTCGATGCCGGCGTGGGCGCTGTAAATGCCGGCGCAGCCGCAGGCGTTCTCCTTGAGATGCTTGGCATGGGGAGCGCTATCGGTGCCCAGGAAGAACTTGGGATTGCCGCTCACCGCCGCTTTTACCAGCGCTTCCCGGTCCGTTTCGCGTTTCAGGACCGGGAGGCAGTAGTAATGGGGGCGGATGCCGCTCTTGAACAGCGCGTTGCGGTTGTGCAGCAGGTGCTGGGGCGTGATGGTGGCGCCCACGTTGGCTGGGGCCGAAAGCACGAAATCCACCGCGGTCTTGGTGGACAGGTGCTCGAACACCAGCTTGAGGCCGGGCAAACGCTCCACCAGCGGCGCCAATACTTTTTCGATGAACTTGGTCTCCCGGTCGAACACGTCCACGTCCGGGTCCGTGACTTCGCCATGCACCAGGAGCGGCAGCCCTACGTCCGCCATGGTTTCCAGCACCACATCGCAGCGGCGGATGTCGCGCACGCCGGCATCGGCGTTGGTGGTGGCACCGGCGGGATAGAACTTCACGCCGTGGATGTGTCCCTCGGCCTTGGCGTGGTGGATTTCCTCCGGCTTGGTGCTTTCGGTGAGATAAAGCGTCATCAAGGGTGTGAAGTCCGCCCCCCCAGGCACGGCGGCAAGAATCCGTTCGCGGTATTCCAGCGCCTGTTTCACCGTGGCCACGGGAGGCTTCAGGTTGGGCATGACGATTGCCCGGGCGAAGCGCGCCGCCGTGTGGGGCAGCACGTCCTTCATTAGATCGCCGTCCCTGAGGTGCAGGTGCCAGTCGTCGGGCCGAGTGATGACGAGTTTCTGGCTCATTCCGGCGCCAGCCCCTGGTCCAGCAGCAAGTTCAGGCTGAAACGCACGCCGAAGCCGGTGACTTCCGTGGGCAGGTGGGCGAGGCCGCCCTTGTGTTCCGACGCCGCCAAATCCAGATGTATCCAGGGAACGTCTTTGTCCACGAAGCGCGACAGGAAACGCGCCGCCAGGATGTGGTCCGCGTCGTTCTCCAGGATGCATTGCTTCACGTCGGCGACAGCGCTTTCCAATTCCTCGTCGTAGTCCGAGTCCACCGGGAAGGGCCAGACCCGTTCGCCGCTGGCGTTGCCGGCCGCGATGACGGTCTTGGCGAGCTCGGCCCGGCTCGTGAAGGCGCCGCTGTAGCGGGTGCCAAGCGCCACCACGCAGGTTCCTGTGAGGGTGGCGTAATCCAAGGTGAGGGAGGGTTTGGACTTGGTGGCGAGCGCCAGGGTATCGGACAGCACCATGCGGCCTTCCGCATCGGTGTGCACGATCTCGATGGTCACGCCGTTCGCCGCGCGCACCACGTCGTTCTGGGTATAGGCCTTGGGGCCGATCTGGTTGCGGGCCAGGGCGAGCCAGGCGTCCACCTGGAACGGCACTTTGAGGCGGGTGAGAGCCAAAAGCGTGCCGAGCGCCACGGCCGAGCCCTGCATATCGCCGTGCATGCCGAACATGCCCTTGGCGGTCTTCAGGTTCACGCCGCCGGTGTCGTAGCAGATGCCTTTCCCCACCAAGGCGATTGGCTTCGCGCCACGGGCGGGGCGGGCAGGTTTGTAGCTAAGGTGCAGGATGCCGGCGTCGCGCACTTCACTCCCCTGGGAGACAGCCAGGAAGGCGTCGGCGCCCAGTCGCTCGAGCTTCTTTTCATCCAGGAACTGGAGTGTCCAGCCTTCCTGCTTGGCGAGCTTCTTCACGTATGCACAGTATGCGGCGGGAGTGAGGTGATTGGCCGGCAGCAGCGTCAGCCAACGGGCGAGGCTGTTGCCTTCCGCTTCCGCCAGCCGGCGGCGGAAATCCATGGGTTGCTTGGCGCCGAACAGCGTCAGGCTTTCGATGTGCTTCGGCTTGTCCGGCTCGGCCTTGAACTGGGGCGGATCGAAATTGGACGCGGCCACGGCGGAGACCACCGCGTCCGACAAGGGCAGGTGCAGGTCAGCGGGAGCGTCCGGAAGCAGCAGGCCCAGATGGGCGGCTTGCGCTTCCCGTACCTTGGCGACGCATTTGCGGGACAGGGTCAAGAGTTCGAAAGCGGAGGCATCGGGCTTATACGTGGTCACCACCGCCACCGTGCCGCGTCCATTGGGCAGGTCCACGCGCGTGGGTGGCAGCATCTTTTTGCCCGTCGGCAAGCGTTTCTTGAGCCGCTCGGAGTGGGCAAATTCCGGCCAGCGCTTTTGGAGCGCGCTTTCCGGCAGCAGTATAATGGCCGCATCCAGGGCATCCACCCGGACCGTATCCGCCGGCACCAAGGGCTGTCGGATCTCGAGCGAGTGCGGTCGCGGCAGCGTGGGGGCCATGGGGAAGTCCGGGTCGGAAGATTCCGGAACAGGATGATATAGGGCTTCACGCCCTGCTGAAAGCCGGAATCGGCATCGGGACAGTGAAATCCACCGTGCAACCCCGCGGCGGCGGGGTTTTTGTTCCGCCGCCTCCCGCGACGTCTGTAACGAAGGCCAAACCATCCATGGCGAACGACATCACGAACCTGCAGGACATCGACGCCGTCGAGACCCACGAGTGGCTCGATGCCCTGGCTTCGGTGCTGGAGACAGAGGGCACCGATCGCGCCCACTTCCTCATCGAGCAGCTCATCGACAAGGCGCGCCGCTCCGGCGCCTACCTGCCGTACAGTCCGAACACCGTCTACGTCAACACCATCAACGCCAACCAGGAGCCGGCCTACCCCGGCGACCGGGCCATCGAGAAGCGCATCGAGGCGTATCTGCGCTGGAACGCCATGGCCATGGTGGTGCACGCCAACAAGGAGAGCAGCGGCATCGGCGGCCACATCGCCACCTATGCTTCCTCCGGCACTCTCTACGAGGTGGGCTTCAACCATTTCTGGCGCGCGCCGACCAAGGAACACGGCGGCGACATGGTCTACATCCAGGGCCATTCCTCCCCCGGCATCTACGCGCGCTCCTTCCTGGAAGGGCGTTTCACGGAACAACAGCTCCTGAACTTCCGCCGCGAGGTGGACAGGGACGGGCTCACCTCCTACCCGCATCCCTGGCTGATGCCGGACTACTGGCAGTACCCCACCGTATCCATGGGGCTCGGACCCCTGCAGGCCATCTACCAGGCGCGCTTCATGCGCTACATGGAGCACCGGGGCTTCATCCCGGCGAGCGACCGCAAGGTCTGGGCCTTCCTGGGTGACGGCGAGATGGACGAACCGGAGTCCTTGGGCGCCATCTCGCTCGCCTCCCGCGAGAAGCTGGATAACCTCATCTTCGTGGTGAACTGCAACCTGCAGCGCCTGGACGGCCCGGTGCGGGGCAACGGCAAGATCATCCAGGAGTTGGAGGCCAACTTCCGCGGCAGCGGCTGGAACGTCATCAAGGTGCTGTGGGGCTCCCGCTGGGACCCGCTGCTGGAGCGCGACAAGGACGACTTGCTGAAGCGCCTGATGATGGAATGCGTGGACGGCGAGTACCAGAACTTCAAGTCCAAGGACGGCAAGTTCGTCCGCGACAAGTTCTTCGGCAAGTACCCGGAGCTCCTGGAGATGGTCGCCAACATGAGCGACGAGGAGATCTGGAACCTGAACCGCGGCGGCCACGACGCCCGCAAGGTCTACGCCGCCTACCAGGCCGCGGTGGAGCACCAGGGCCAGCCCACGGTGATCCTCGCCAAGACCGTCAAGGGCTTCGGCATGGGCAAGGCCGGCCAGGGCCAGATGGGCGCCCACCAGCAGAAGAAGCTGGACGAGGACGCGCTCAAGGAGTTCCGCGACCGCTTCAACATCCCGGTCAGCAACGAGGAAATCATCAAGGTCCCGTTCCGCCGCCCCGCGGAGGACAGCGAGGAGATCAAGTACCTGAAGGAGAGGCGCCGGACGCTGGGCGGGTACCTGCCACAACGGCAGCACAAGGCGGAGCCGCTCCAGGTACCGGAACTGGATTTTTTCAAGGCCTTCCTGGAAGGCAGCGGCGACCGGGAGATCTCCACCACCATGGCGCTGGTGCGCATCCTCACCGCGCTCGTCAAGGACAAGGGCATCGGCAAGCACGTGGTGCCCATCGTGCCGGACGAGGCGCGTACCTTCGGCATGGAAGGCCTGTTCCGGCAGATCGGCATCTACTCCAATGAGGGCCAGCTCTACGAGCCCGCCGACGCCGACCAACTCATGTTCTACAAGGAGGACAAGTCCGGGCAGATCCTGGAGGAGGGCATCACCGAGCCCGGCTCCATGGCCTCCTGGATCGCCGCCGCCACCGCCTACAGCAACCACGGCATCCCCATGGTGCCGTTCTACATCTATTACTCCATGTTCGGTTTCCAGCGCATCGGCGATCTCGCCTGGGCGGCGGGCGACATCCAGGCGCGGGGCTTCCTCATCGGCGGCACCGCCGGCCGCACCACGCTCGAAGGCGAAGGCCTGCAGCATGAGGACGGCCACAGCCACATCCTGTCCTCCACCATCCCGAACTGCGTCTCCTACGATCCGACCTATATGTACGAGGTGGCGGTCATCGTGCAGGACGGCCTGCGCCGCATGTTCAAGGAGCGGGAGAACGTCTTCTATTACGTCACCGCCATGAACGAGAACTACGCCCAGCCCGCCATCCCAAAGGGCGTGGAGCAGGGCATCCTGAAGGGCCTGTACCTCCTGAAGGAAGGTGGCAAACAGAAGTTGCGCGTGCAACTCCTGGGCTCGGGCACCATCCTCCGGGAAGTGGAAGCCGCCGCTGAGATGCTGGAAAAGGATTGGGGCGTGTCCGCGGACGTGTGGAGCGCCACCAGCTTCACGGAGCTGCGCCGCGAAGGCCTGGATTGCACCCGCTGGAACCTGTTCCATGCGGACAAGAAGCCGCGGGTGCCTTACGTCACCCAGACGCTCGCCAAGAGCACGGGTCCCATCGTCGCCGCCACCGACTACATGAAGCTGTTCGCCGACCAGATCCGCGAGTTCGTGCCGCGCCGCTACACGGTGCTCGGCACCGACGGTTTCGGCCGCAGCGATACGCGCGGAGGCCTGCGCCACTTCTTCGAGGTGGACCGCCGTTACGTGACGCTGGCCGCGCTCAAGTCCCTGGCGGACGAAGGCCAGCTGGACGCCAAGAAGGTCACCGAGGCCATGAAGAAATACGGGATCAGTCCCGACAAACCCAATCCGGTCACGGTTTAAGGAGAAAGCCGTGGCAGAAAAAGAAGTCAAAGTCCCGGACATCGGCAACTTCAAGGACGTGGAAGTCATCGAGGTGATGGTTAAGCCCGGCGACGCGGTCGCCAAGGAGCAGGGCCTCATCACCCTCGAGACCGACAAGGCCGCCATGGACGTGCCGTCGCCCTACGCCGGCACCGTCAAGGCCGTGAAGGTGAAGAAGGGCGACAAGGTCTCGGAAGGTTCCTTGGTCCTCGTCATGGATGCCAAGGAAGAGGCAGCGGCAGCGAAGCCGTCGGCTTCTGCTCCCGCGAAACCCACTCCATCCGCAACCGTTCCAAAACCTATCCAACCGACTCCTGTGGCTGCGCCCGTCACGGCCGTAGCTGCTTCGCTTCCTCCCATCAACGAAGCCGGCTTCGGCAAGGCCCATGCGGGCCCCTCGGTGCGCAAGTTCGCCCGGGAGCTGGGCGTGGATCTGTCCCGGGTCAAGGGCACGGGGCGCAAGGAGCGCATCACCCACGAGGACGTGAAGGCTTTCGTGAAAGCCGTCATGCAGGGCGGTTTCGCGGGCGGCGGCGGACTACCCAAGGTGCCGCAGGTGGATTTCGCGCGCTTCGGGGCCGTCGAGGTCAAACCGCTTTCGCGCATCAAGCGCATCTCCGGGCCGCGCCTGCAGGCCGCCTGGGTGAACGTGCCCCACGTCACCCAGCACGACGAGGCGGACATCACGGAGCTCGAACAACTGCGCAAGGAACTCAAGTCTGACGCGGAGAAAATCGGCGCCAAGCTGACGCCCCTGGCCTTCCTGGTGAAGGCGAGCCTCGCGGCGCTCAAGGAGTTCCCGGATTTCAATTCCTCCCTGGATCCCACGGGCCAGAACCTGGTCTACAAGAAGTATTTCCACATCGGCTTCGCGGCGGACACGCCCAACGGCCTGGTGGTGCCGGTGATCAAGGACGCGGACAAGAAGAACGTGTTCGAGATCGCCAAGGAGCTGGGGGAGCTGGCCGCCAAGGCCCGGGACGGCAAGCTCAAGGCCGACGAGATGCAAGGCGGCTGCTTCAGCATCTCGAGCCTGGGCGGCATCGGCGGCACTGCTTTCACACCCATCGTGAACGCGCCGGAAGTGGCCATCCTGGGCGTCTCCAAGTCACAGATGAAGCCCGCGTGGGACGGCAAGGCATTCCAGCCGCGCCTCATGCTGCCGCTGTCACTGTCTTACGACCATCGGGTCATCGATGGCGCCGCGGCAGCACGCTTCACCACCTTCTTGAGCAAGATCCTCTCAGAAGCACGCGGGCTGGTGTTGTAGTCCCGCCCTGCCAGCGAAGGAGCGGTCATGGCCATGCAGAAATTCCGGGTACCTGTCCTGCTGTCGATGTTGATGAGCCTGCCGGCGGCACCCGCCATGAGCACGCCTCCGGGCGTCGGTGGTCCCATGGTGACGCGCAGCGTCTACGTGTTCCCGGGGCAACAGGGCGCAGAACTGTTGAAGCAGTGCTCACGTCAGGTGCCGCAGGACATCTCGGACTACTGGACGCCGACCGATGATCAGGTGGCGGCGCTCAAGACGGCACTCGGCGGCTACCTGCGGAAACATTCGGCCGACCGGGGCCAGGTCGCGAGCTATCCGCTGGATACATACCATGGCCAATACACCGGCATCGTCAGCGGCGGCAAACGCCTGGTCTATGGCAACTTCTACATCCACCAGGCCGACTGGCTGCACGAAGACACCCAGCCGGTGAACGTCTGCGACGGCGGAAGTAGCTTCTTCGGCGTGGTGTTCGACCCCGCCGCGGACCGCATCGTGGATGTCGCCTTCAACGGCGAGGGATGAGCCGCATGCATCATTCCCGCCTCTGCGCCGTGCTCATCGACTGCAACACCGATGACGTGGACCAGGCCGCCCGCTTCTGGGGCGAGGCCTTGGGCAGACCTGTGGATCTCAAGCATCCGGGCAGCCGCGGCAACTACCGCATGCTGGAGACCCCGCCCGACGAGCCTATCGTGGAGATCCAGAAGGTAGACCACGAGAGCCGCGCGCACATCGACATCGAGACCGACGACATCCCCGCGGAAGTACGGCGCCTCGAGAAACTGGGGGCGAAGGTCGTGGCGGAACTGCCGCGCTGGACGGTGATGCAGGCGCCCACCGGCCAGAAATTCTGCGTCGTCCGGGTCCAACGCCCCGGTTTCCCCAAAAATGCGAATCGTTGGGATTAACCCCAAGAGAAACAACCATGGCCAAGACCGTAGAAGTCAAAGTCCCCGACATCGGCAACTTCAAGGACGTAGACGTCATCGACGTCATGGTGAAGCCGGGCGACAAGATCGCCAAAGAGCAGGGACTCGTGACCCTGGAGACCGACAAGGCCGCCATGGATGTGCCTTCGCCTTTCGCGGGCACGGTCAAAGAGGTCAAGCTCAAAAAGGGTGACAAGGCTTCCGAAGGCAGCTTGGTGCTCATCATGGAAGCTGACGATGCCGCTGCGACGACTCCCAAACCCGCCGCATCGAAACCCGCTGCGGCTTCCGCCGCTGCCGCACCCAAGGCAGAAGCACCCAAGCCAGCGCCTGCAGCGGCGAGGGTCCCCGAATACCCGGGCAAGCACGACATCGAATGCCAGATGGTGGTCATCGGCTCCGGACCCGGGGGTTACAGCGCGGCCTATCGCGCGTCGGATCTCGGGCTCAACACGGTGATGGTGGAACGCTATGCGGCCCTGGGCGGCGTCTGCACCAACGTGGGCTGCATCCCCTCCAAGGCATTGCTGCACGCGGCCCGGGTCATCGAGGACGCGGAAGCCATGGCCGAGAACGGCCTAGTGTTCGGCAAGCCCAAGATCGAGTTGGACAAGCTCAGGGGTTTCAAGGAAAAGGTGGTCAAGAAATCCAACGACGGCCTCGCCATGCTGGCGAAGCAGCGCAAGGTGCAGGTGGTGCAGGGGACGGGCAAGTTCCTGGGGCCTCACCATCTTGCCGCGGAGCAGGACGGCAAGAAGACCGTCATCAAGTTCGAGCAATGCATCATCGCCACCGGCAGTTCCGTGGCCCGCATCCCCGGTTTGCCGGATGACCCGCGCATCATGGACTCCACGGGTGCCCTGGAGCTAAAGGACCTGCCGGAGCGGCTCTTGGTGATCGGCGGCGGCATCATCGGCCTGGAGATGGCCTGCGTCTATGACGCGCTGGGTGTGAGGGTCACGGTGGTGGAGCTCACCGAGACCCTCATCCCGGGTGCGGACAGGGACGTGGTGCGGCCCCTGGAGCAGCGCATCAAGAAACGCTACGAGCAGATATTGCTGGGCGTGAAGGTGGCGAAGCTGGAAGCGACTAAAGCCGGCATCCAGGCCACCTTCGAAGGCAACGGCGCCCCCGAGCCCCAGATCTACGGGCGGGTGCTGGTGGCCGTGGGCCGCCGGCCCAATGGCAAGGGACTGGACGCGGATAAGGCGGGCGTGACGGTCGACGAGCGGGGCTTCATCCCCGTGGACCGGCAGATGCGTACCAGCGCGCCCAATATATTTGCCATCGGCGACGTCATCGGCAATCCCATGCTGGCCCACAAGGCGAGCCACGAGGCCCACGTGGTGGCGGAGGTGGCGGCGGGCCACAAGCGTTTCTTCGACGCCCGCGTGATCCCTTCCGTGGCTTACACCGACCCCGAAGTGGCCTGGGTGGGCATGACGGAGATCGAGGCCAAGGAGAAGGGCATCGCCTACGGCAAGGGTGTGTTCCCCTGGGCCGCCTCGGGCCGCGCCCGCTCTATCGACCGCACCGACGGCCAGACCAAGCTGCTCTTTGAGGAAGGCACGGGTCGGCTCATCGGCGCGGCGGCCACGGGGGTGAACGCCGGCGAGCTCACGGGTGAATTCGCCCTCGCCATCGAGATGGGCGCCAACGCCGAGGACATCGGCCTCACCATCCATCCGCATCCAACTCTGAACGAGTCGGTGATGTTGGCGGCGGAGGTATTCGAGGGGACAGTCACGGATTTGTATGCGCCTAAAAAGGCGCGTTGAATCAGATATGCGAAATCGCATCTATCCTTCAATGACAAATCCTTATGAGGAAGAGATAAAACGCCTCAAAGATGAACTCTATATAACACGTTTAAGTATCATAAATTTAATGCCAGACGATATAGCGAAAATGCTTCGCGGCCATGTCTCGTACAAGACGCGGGCGTAAGCGTATGAGTGGATGGAAGAAGCAGCAAGGCAAATTATTCCATATGCTCAGATTCTTACACGCGCAGAGGGATCTGTCTGGGGAGATCGCGCATATTGCCCGCTTTGCAAAGATGGGAGTACTGCTCCATATGATAGGGGTTTTAGTGTTCCTGAGGGTCTTTATCGTCACTTAATTGGTTTTGGAAATGTTCATCAGTGTGTCGTAATGGATGCGGCTTTTAAACTTATTCTCGATAGTTGGGGGAATGAGTTTCGCGCAGTTGAAGAGAGAGAACGTAGAGAGAAACTTGAGCATATTGCTCAGCGTAAACAGACTGAGATCTTGTATAGACTCGCGCCAAACCGTGAGCCAGAGTTTATCGATAACTCTGCTTATGGAAGTTCTGTCCGAAACGATGATCAGCTTTCTGCTGCAGAAAGCCGAATACGTGAACTTGGTTTAGAGATAATTTTGGAAGCGAATGTTAAATCGTATATTTGTGATTATGGAGACTTAGTTGTTTATGCTGACCCAAGATTGAACGGAAGGATTGATTTTTCTGTCTATAAGAAATCAACATATAAGCGGACAGGTTCCCTGGGCACACGCTTCCGCGAATTAGGGTCATTTTATTTGCTGGATTCTTGGAAGCAAGAAATTCGTCAAAAATATCAGGAAAGATTGTCGAAGTTTGCGAATTCTTGAAGGAATGCTAATGACGAATATTCCTGTTGATTTGCCTATGATAGAAATCGTGCAAGGACATAGACGCCGAAAGCGATTAGGAAGGTACCCGCGCTGTAATTGATCCATTTCATGGTGCCGGGCTTCAGCTTGTGCCGCACCAGCGCCACGCCGCCTGAGAGCGTCAGCCACCAAATGGCTGACCCAGCGAACACCCCCGCCACCACGATTCCCGCCGCACCGTAATCACCAGGTTTCGTTCCTAAGCCGAAGCCAGCGAACACCGCCATGAACGACAGGATGGTGGCTGGGTTGGCCAGGGTCAGCACCATGGTCGAGAGGAACGCGGTCAGGTACTGCACCTTGGAGGTGCCCGCGCTGTCCTCGCGCGGTTTGGCCCGGAAGGTACTGATGCCCAGGTAGACGAGGAATGCGCCGCCGACCAGCTTGGTCCAGAAGACGTAGCCCATGAGAAAACTGGAGATGAACGTCAGGCCGAAGGCGCCGACACAGCCGTAGAGGGCGTCCGCCGCGGCCGCGCCCATGCCCGTGAGCAGGCCCAGGAGCCTGCCTTCCGCTAAGGTGCGGCGGATCACCAGCATGCCGATGGGACCCACGGGCGCGGCGATGGCGAAGCCGATCACCAACCCGCGCATGAACAGTTCGAATGTCATTTCTTATCCTCCGAAAATGAAAACCCGCCGGTCCGGCGGGTTTGGATAAACCGATGGGCAGTGACGCCCGTGCCGGACTCAAGTTTGTCGGCCGGTTTGTTGCTGGCGGAGGATGGAATGGCGCTTCATGGGGTGGCTAATCTTAGGCCTGGTCCAGCGACTGTCAAGCATCTGGTCCAAGACCTATGGAGGACTCCACGTTAGAATGGGCCCATGAGTCTTGCGGCATCCCGTATCAGCATTCCAAAGGCTTTCAGGTTCAAGGCGTTCTGCATGGCCTTTGTTTGCGGCCTCGCGTTGCCACTGGCGGGCTGCATGATCGAGGATGCGGACAAATACGTGGGCAAGGATCCTTACACCGTCTTCCCGCAGAAGTTCATGGTGGGCCAGATGGACATGCCGCTGCCCAGCGGCCGTCCCAGCGTGGACTGGGGTATGACGTTGGTCTGGCTGGGGGAGCATTACATGCTGACGGTGGACCAGAACACCACCCTCAGCCACGATCCTCAAGTCTGGAAGATCGTGGCTGTCCGGGACATCCCTCTGCTCAAAGCCGGGCAGATGTTCGCCATGGGTACCTGCCGCGAGGACGGCAAACCGGTGCCCTGGGTGGTGGCGGTGGTCCAGTACGATTCCACCCAGGAAGCGTTCACGGACATCCGCGGCGCCTGGATCTACGACTTCCACAAAGGGGCCATCGTGGATTATCCCCGCGCGAAGCTCGCTTGCCTCAATCCGCGCTACGGCCTGGGCGAGGACCGGCCGCTGCCGGCGAGCACCACGATGGCGCCGGTCGGCAGGAGGCTGCCCGCTCCGGGCACCGTCATTCCGCCTAATGCGGCTACGAAGCCTCCTTCCATGAGGTGACCCATGCTGGAAATGCGTCCCAACTGCGAATGTTGCGATAAGGATCTGCCGCCCGATTCCACGGAAGCGGTGATCTGTACATTCGAATGCACCTTCTGCACGGATTGCGCCCGGGACCGGCTGCACGGTGTCTGCCCCAACTGCGGCGGCGGTCTTGTGTCCCGGCCGGTGAGACCCACGCGCCTGCTGGAGAAATATCCCGCCTCCACGAAGCGGGTCCACAACCCCAACTGCGGCGCTGCGGCCTGATGCGCCTGCGTGCCGTGCTGTTCACCTCCGTACTCGGGCTCGCCGCCTGTGCGGCTGCGCCCACCGCGCCCTCAGGGCCGGTATTGCCCAAGGGGCCCGAACACGGCCGCATCGAGAACAACGCGTATTACGACCAGCGCGATTGGTACAGCGTTACCCTGCCTTTCCAGCCGGGTGAGGAGGGGTACGACTCCTTGTCGGTGACCGAGGAATATCCCGGGCATGTGAGCTACGCCGCTTTCATCCCGGCCTATACCGCCGGCGAGTATTACCGCGTCTATCTGGAGGATTTTTACGCCACCAACCAGCCGGTGCCCGACCTCGCGACGGTGGCGGACATGGCCATGAGGTTCTTCGGCAAGGAATTGCTGCAAGAGCGCTTGGAGCCGGTGCGCCTGCTGGAGGAGAAATCCTGGGATACCGGCAATACCACCGGTTACTTGCGGCTCTACACCGAGAAGGCACCCATCGCGCCCTTGTTGACGAATCTCGCCATGGCCGAGGACTACACGGCCACTATCCTGATGTACGTCACGGTGCGGGACGGCAAGGTGGCGGTGGTCTGGGCCGAGTGGCCGGTGGGCTGCGCTCCCTGCAAGCCCGTGCCGGCCGGTCCGCCCGCCAAGACCGACGATCCCATCGACCAGGCCGCGGCGGCGAACACGCGCGCCTTGCAATTCATTGAATCATTCCGGTATGTAGCCGGCTGATCGGCCGGCGCCACTATAATGCCGCATGAGCTAGGGGCAAAGAACAATGAACCGACTTCCTGAACTCTTCGCCAATAACCGCGCATGGGCTGATGGCATGAACCGCCAGAAGCCGGGTTTCTTCCAGCAGCTCGCCGGACAGCAGTTCCCGAAGTACATGTGGATCGGCTGCGCCGACAGCCGCGTGCCGGCCAACGAGATCGTGGGCCTCATGCCCGGCGAGATTTTCGTGCACCGCAACGTGGCTAACGTGGTGGTGCACACCGACCTAAACTGCCTGTCGGTGCTGCAGTACGCGGTGGACGTGCTCAAGGTCGAGCACGTGATCGTCTGCGGCCATTACGGCTGCGGCGGCGTGCAAGCGGCCTGGAACGGCGCCACCCTTGGGCTCATCGACAATTGGCTCAGGCACGTGAAGGACGTGGCGGAGAAATACGAAGTGGACATCGCCGCCCGGCCCGACGACCAGACCCGCATGGACCGGCTTTGCGAGCTCAACGTCATCGAGCAGGTACTGCACGTGTGCCGCACCACCATCGTGCAGGACGCCTGGAAGCGCGCCCAGCCGCTCACCGTGCACGGCTGGGTGTACCGCCTTCAGAACGGGCTGCTCAAGGAAATCGGCGTGTGCATCGACGGCGCCAAGGGGCTCCAGGATTTCGTGGCCCGCAGTTCCATGCCCGGAGCGCCGTTCTAGACCGCATGGCTTGGGGACCCGCGGACGTCTTCAAGAAACCCCGGCGCATGACCCTGATCATTGCCTTGGAAGGCGTGCTCATCACGCTCTTGGGATATTTCCTGGGTTCCCGCTTCACGGCCATCTTCCACGGCGCCTCCGCCCAGGTGGGCGGGGTGTGGTCCGCGATTTCGGGCCTGGTGGTGCTGCAAAGCACCATCCGCGAGACCCTCAAATCCTCGCTGTTGCGCACCATCGGGACCCTCATCGGCGCCCTGGTCTGCGCGGTCTATCTCAGCGTCTTCAGCTTCAGCCTGCTCGGCGTGGCGCTGTGCACGGGCCTCACGCTCTCCATCTGCTACCTGTTGGACATCTTCGAGTACGCGCGCCTTGCCGCCGCCACGGTGGTCATCATCGCCGCCATCGGTCAGAGTACGCCGGGGGTCTCGCCGTTCCTCAACGCCTTCCTGCGTTTCTCCGAATCCACCATCGGCGTGGGCGTGTGCATCCTGTCGGTCTATACCCTGCGCATTTTCGTGCGTCCCAGGACCCCCACATGATCGCGCCCGGACCCGTCACCCTCGAAGGCAGGCACGTCCGCTTGCTGCCCCTGAGCCTCGACCACCTGGAGGGCCTATCGACCGTGGGACTGGATCCGGAACTCTGGAAGTGGATACCCAGTCCGGTGCTGGACCGGCAGGGCATGAAGGACTACGTGGAGACCGCCTTGGACGAGCAGCGGCGCGGGGTCTCCGTGCCCTTCACCAACAGCTTGAAGGAAGGCGGCCGGATCGTGGGCTGCACGCGTTACGCCAACATCAGCGTCAGGGACGGGCGCCTGGAGATCGGCTGGACCTGGATCGGCAAGGCCTGGCAGCGCTCCGCGGTGAACACTGAGGCCAAGTACCTGATGCTCAAGCACGCTTTCGAGGTGCTCGGCTGCATGCGGGTGGAGCTCAAGACTGACGGGCTGAACGAGAAATCCCGCAACGCAATCCTGCGCATCGGCGCGAAACAGGAAGGCATCTTTAGGAAGCACATGATGACTTCCACCGGCCGCATACGCGACACGGTCTACTTCAGCATCCTCGACAATGAATGGCCGGAAGTGAAAGCCGGCATGGAAGCGAGACTCACGCGGGCATGAAAAAGCCCCGCGATGCATACGCATCGCGGGGCTTATGGCGATTGCTCAACGGTTGCCGCTGTTGCGGCGCTGACCGTTTCCCTGGCCATGACCCTGACGTGAGCCCGGGCGGTTGTGCCCCTGGCGCTGGCCTCCGCCCTGGTGGCGGCGCGGCGCGTGATGGTGCTGGCGGGGCGGACGGTTGTCCGCCTCATGGGCCGGACCCGTGCCGGGTTCGAAGCCCGGCACCACCGTCTTCGGCAGTTCCGTCCTCAGCAGGCGCTCGATGTCCTTGAGCAGGCCGCGCTCGGCGCCCGAGACCAGCGAGACCGCCTCGCCGGACATGCCGGCCCGGCCGGTGCGGCCGATGCGGTGCACGTAATCCTCCGGCACGTTCGGCAGCTCGTAGTTCACCACGTGGGGCAACTGGTCGATGTCGAGGCCCCGCGCGGCGATGTCGGTGGCCACCAGCACGCGCACGCGGTTGGCCTTGAAGTCCGCCAGCGCCCGGGTGCGGGCACCCTGGCTCTTGTTGCCGTGGATGGCCGCTGACTGGATCCCATCCCGTCCGAGCTGATCGGCGAGCCGGTTGGCGCCGTGCTTGGTGCGGGTGAACACCAGCACCTGTTTCCAATCGCCTTCCTTGATGAGCTTGGACAGGAGTTCGCGCTTGCGGCCCTGGTCCACGGGATAGATGCGCTGACTCACGCGTTCCGCCGTGGAGTTGCGCGGCGCCACGTCGATGGTTTCCGGGTCCTTGAGGATGCCGGCCGCGAGACTGCGGATCTCATCCGAAAAGGTCGCGGAGAACAGCAGGTTCTGCCGGTTCGCGGGGAGGAGCGCCAGGATCCGGCGGATGTCGCGGATGAAGCCCATGTCCAGCATACGGTCCGCCTCGTCCAGCACCAGGATCTCGATGCGGGAGAGGTCGATGGTGCGCTGCTGCACGTGGTCCAGGAGGCGGCCCGGGGTGGCGATGACGATGTCCACGCCGCGGCGCAGCTTGTCGATCTGCGGATTGATGTTGACGCCGCCGAAGATCACCGCGCTCGAGAAGCGCAGGTGCTTGCCGTAGGCCGAGACGCTTTCGCCCACCTGGGCGGCGAGTTCGCGGGTGGGGGTGAGGATCAGCGCGCGCACTGGATGGCGATGTCCGCCAGCGGGACCGGGTGAGGTCTGCAAGCGCTGCAATAAGGGCAGGGTGAAGCCCGCGGTCTTGCCGGTGCCCGTCTGGGCGGCGGCCTGAAGGTCGCGGCCGGCGATGACCACGGGGATGGCGCGCGCCTGCACCGGCGTCGGCTGGTCATAGCCCTGTTCGGCGACCGCGCGCAAGAGTTCGGCCGAAAGGCCGAGGGAAGAAAATGACATGCGTACTCCTGGAGAAGCCTGCTGGCGCATATTTGCGCGCTGCCGGTCCAGGCAAGAAAGGTTTCGTTGACGGATCGGGGATACTGGAAAGGTATGCCGCGACGGTTTGCGGGCTTGAGACCGGATCGTGCCACTTCAAACGCGCGCGCATTATACCCGCCCGGGGCCGGATTGCCTAATGAAATCAACAGAAAAGCCCCGTTTGGCGTAACAAATTCCCACAGTCCCCGGTCTTGGGCGGCATGGAAGCGGTTATCCAAGCTGCCTCCGTCCCGTCGGGTTTCGAGTACCCTGGACGTGGCTTACCGCATTCCTCAACCCATCCTGGAGGACCTGCTCATGAATCGAGACGTGAAGATCGCCATCCGTGCCGCCGTGGCCGGAGCCGTGGCCCTGGCCGCTGTTTCCGCCGTGGCCGCCGACAAGCCTGCGGGTGCCATGGAGAAGTGCTACGGCGTCGCCGCCGCCGGCAAGAACGACTGCCAGACCGCCAGCAATTCCTGCGCCGGAACCGCTGAGAAGGACCGTCAGCCGGACGCTTTCGTCAATGTGCCCAAGGGGCTGTGCGGCAAGATCGCCGGCGGCTCCCTGACTCCGGCGGCTCCCGCCAAGAAGGGCTGAGTCCCTTTAGGGCGGCCGTGGACGCGCTCTTGTCCACCCCGGGACCGGTCCCCGCGCAGGCGGGGATCGGCCTCCGGGCGCCCCATGTGCGGGAATTGCTGGAGCGCCGCCCCCGAGTCGCCTGGCTCGAGGTCCACAGCGAGAACTATTTCGCGCCGGGTGGCCGCGCGGTGGCCGAACTGGATGAGTTGCGCCGCGATTACCCCTTGAGCCTGCACGGCGTGGGCCTGTCGCTGGGATCTACCGATCCCCTCAACGATGCGCATCTTGGAAACCTGCAGCGCGCCATCGCGCGCTTCAGTCCCGCGCTCGTCTCCGAACACCTCTGCTGGACGTCCGTCGACGGCGGCCATTTCCACGACCTCTTGCCGCTGCCTTATACCGAGGAGGCGCTTTCCCACGTGACGGCGCGCATCGGCGCGGTGCAGGAGCGCCTCGGCCGGCGCATCCTGATCGAAAACGTCTCCAGCTATCTTGAATTCGAACATTCCACCATCCCCGAGTGGGAGTTCCTGCGGGAGGTGGCGGCCCGTTCCGGCTGCGGCATCCTGCTGGACGTGAACAACATCTACGTGAGCGCCGTAAACCACGGCTTCGACGCCAAGGTTTATCTCGATGCCATCCCGGCCCGGGAGGTAGGGGAGATCCACCTGGCGGGCCACGTGCGGAACGAAGTGGAAGGCGGCAGCCTGCTCATCGACAGCCACAGCCGTCCGGTCTGCGACGAGGTCTGGGCGCTCTACGAGCATGCGCTTTCCCGCTTGGGTCCAAGGCCCACGCTCATCGAATGGGACAGCGACCTGCCGACCCTGGATGCCTTGCTGGCCGAAGCCGCCAAGGCTCAAGCCCGTTTGGAGCGCCGCCATGCTGCCGCTGCCTGAACTGCAGCAGCGGTTCGGCTCAGCCCTGCGCCACGCTCCCGGCAGGGCGCTGCCCATCCGCGCCAACGGCCTGAGCCCGGAGCGCCGCCTGCAGGTCTACCGCCACAATATGCAGAGCGCGCTGCTGTCCGCCCTGGAGACGGTTTATCCGGTTACGCGGCGCTTGGTAGGGGAGGAGTTCTTCGCCATGGCGGCCCAAGCCTATATCGCCGCCAATCCTTCCCACTCCGGCAACGTCCAGGAGTACGGCGGTGCCTTCCATCAGTTCCTCGTGGATTATGCGCCGGCCTCGTCCCTGCCGTATTTGAGCGATGTGGCGGCCCTGGAGTGGCAGCGCCTGCAGACCGCGCTGGCTCCGCCTCATACGCCCATGGACCTGACGGCCCTCGCGAAAGTGCCGGGCGAGCTGCAGCCCGCGCTGCATTTCCATCACCAGCCCGCCGCCCGTGTCTTAAGCTCGCGCTTTCCCGCCCTCACCATCTGGGAGTTTTGCCAGCAGGAAGAGCCGGAGGGCGAATTGCGCCTCGAAAGGCCGGGGGAGTGCGTGCTGTTCTCGCGGCCGCGGCTCGATGTGCGGATGCAGCGCATCGGCCCCGGCGAATACCGCTTCCTCCAGGCGCTGTACCGCGGCGACAGATTTGACCACGCCTGCCGAGACGCCTGGGAGGTCGAGCCCGAATTTGATGTGGAGAAACAATTCGCTAAGCTGGTTGGGGAAGAGGTCTTCACCAGTTTCTATCTATAAAAACCTGTCGGGGAGAATCAGATGAAACTGTTCCTGATGTTGCAAGCTTGGCATGGCAAGCTCGTGGGCTGGCTGGGATACGGCAGGCCCCTGGTGGATCTCGCGCTGCGTCTGTGGGTCGCCTGGGCGTTCTACAAGGCGGGCCTGGTCAAGATCGCCGACATGGATTCCACCATCGACCTCTTCACCAACACCTACCATGTGCCGTTCCTGTCCCCGGTGGTCGCCGCCTATCTCGGTACCGGCATCGAGTTGGTGGTGCCGTTCTTCCTGGCCTTTGGTCTGCTGGGCCGGCTCACCGCCGCATTCCTGTTCGTCTACAACCTCATCGCCGTGATCTCCTTCCCGGACCTCTGGCCCGACGGCTTTTGGACCGGGCTCTTCGGCTCCGCCTTCAAGGATCACAAGATTTGGGGGCTGATGCTCTTGGTGACGCTTTTATATGGGCCAGGCAAGCTGTCGCTTGATTATTTGCTGACCAAACTCTTCACCAGGCTTCGAACGCCTGCCTGAGGAGCCATTGCTTCCACAAAATGAAACGGGGCCGAAAGGCCCCGTTCTTATTTTCTGAGCAATCTCAAGCCTGGGCGGCTTTCTTCGTCGGAGCAGGGGCAGGCGTTTCTGCGTACCACTTGCGGGAGAGCTCGCAGAACATCTTGAGCACCGGGATCAGCTCCGCGATGCGTTCGGTAGGGCTGTAGGTCACCTGGGGTGGGACCGTCGGCTCATAGTGGCGGGTCACGAAACCCTCGGCCTCCAGGAGCCGCAGACGCTCCGTGAGCACCTTGGTGGAGATGCCGTCGATGCGACGCTTCAGGGCGCCAAAGCGCATGGGGCCCTCGGTGGAGAGCACCCAGATCATGTAGATGGTCCAGGGACCGGCCAGCACCCCCAGCATGCGGTGCAGGGGATGGTCGGTATCGTCGGTGCAGGTCGCTTTCTTCGCGGTATCCATAATAGTTACTATAGGGTATCTACTTGCTTTTGTCAATATAGTTACTAAAATAAATTCATGGTTGATTATAGACCATACGTGGAGCAAGCAAACATGTGGTGGATTTGCTCTTGCAGCAAGCGGCCTGGTTTTTTCGTCTCGGCATATCGAATTAGTTAGATAAATAGAAAAGATGTCACGCCATGAATGCTCCTGAACATGCCTTGCGGTTCCTCGAGGTGGCCCTGGTGGCTTCCTTGCGGGGCCTGCTCATCGCCACCGCCCTCGGATTCGCCATGACGGTGGTGTTCCTCACCTGGTGCTCGGGCGGGCTGGCTCACCTGCTGGAGGTCCTGCAGAGACATCCGCAGGCCTGATGACCTGCGACTTTTCCCAATGGGGCGGGATGGGGAAAAGGTAACGACCATGAACTCGCAAACGCTTCGGAAAAACACTTTCTTCAACACGCTCGGCAAACTGGCGGCAATTCTGGTCCTGAGCCTATTGCCCTTGGCGGGGCGCGCCCAGACCGGCATGGCCCTCGGCTATACCGGCATGCACGACGGCCACCGCGGCCAGGTCTACATGTTCGACTACGTGCCCCAGGACAGCCCCTGGGACTTCACCGCCGGCGCCATACGCGGCACTCCCAGCCGGGACACGTCGTTCGTGGCGGTGTCCTATGAGATCGTGGACCGGCATCTCTACGCCAGTTTCGGTCCGGCGCTCATCCGCCATCAGACGGGCACTCTCACGAGCCAGTACCAGTTCATGACCACTTTCGGGTTGCACCACGGTGATTGGTCGTTGGGGGTGCGCCACATGTCCAACGGCGGTTTGCGCGGCAACAACATCGGCGAGAACTTCGTGTTTGTCGCCTGGACTTTCTAGGCGCAGCGGAAACTAGCGGGTACCGGGAGACGTGATGGCCTTGCGGATGGCCGCATCCGGTGCCGTGTCGTCGTAAACGACCTTGCCGTCCTTGAGCGCCACCCCGAGCTTCTTCCACAAGGCGGGCAGGTCCACGGCCACGGGCTTGTCCTTCATCTGGGCGTAGAGTTCCTCCAGCACCGGCATGCCCACGGCTTTGTCCGCGGTTTCAAAGGTGTAGTCGATGTCGGCGGATTTCTGGATGCTGCCGCCGGCTTGCAGGATGCCCCGCAGGGCGTCCTGCAGGCCGAGCTTGTTGTGGCTGCGCTCGCGGATCTCCACATCCGCCAGCAGGCAGAACAGGGCGCCGCCCCAGTAGGTGCGCCCCCAGGTGGGGGTGTGGTCCAGGCCCTGGTCGCCCGTTTCCGGCTCGCCCTTGGGCATGCCTTCTATCGTCTCTTGCCAGAGATCATCCACGCTCAAGTCGCCCACCTGGGCGCGGGCGATGGGCTCCACGTAGGTGGCGAGACCTTCCTCGATCCAATGGTGTTCATCGGCCACCTGCGGGAAGGCGAGATGCACCATCTCGTGGGTCATCACCCAGCTCGATTGCAGGTCCTCGTCCTTGGTATCGACGCCGATGCCGAGCCGGATGAATCCCCCGTCCTCGTCGCCGTAGGTGGTGCCGGAGGGATTGCCGCCGCCACGCCGGGCGTTCACGCGAATCAGCACCTTGGGCACGGGATAGCGGCCGTAGTAATGGGTCACGGCCTTCTGCGCGGTGGCGATCCACTGCAGCACCTGGGGCTCCGTGACCGTGAGGCCGCTGGCCGCATAATCTACGCGTACCGGACCCATGTCCGTGCTCAGGGGCGGGGCGGGTGTGACGCACCAGGCGAGGACGGGCAGCAGTAGCAAGGACAGCGCGAAGAGCGTTTTATGCATCGGCGGCAGGCTTATTCCGGTCGGATATGGCTCACGAGTCCGTCGTTCACCCAGAGCTTGAGATGGCTCACGGCCTGCAGGGCCACCGCCTCCGGTGCATGCCAGCGGCACAGCCCTTCGCAGAGTTCCGCGAAATTCCTGCCTTCGCGTGCCGCGTCCAAGGCCCAGGCTTCGTCTTCACTCAAGGAACGCCAGCGGGTGGTGAGTTCACGGCGCCAGACGAGCCAGGGGAGCGGCTGCTGCAGGGGTTTCAATTCCGGTGGGGCCTCCCCCGCATCCATGGCCGTCCAGGCCTGGGGCGTGTTCCAGGCGAGGGCAAGGCGCTGCAGCGAGGCGTGGAAGCGGAAATGCAGTTCCGCCCAGGATTCCGGGGGAACGGCGGCGAGCGCCGGCAACTCCAGCACCGGGTCATCGGCAGCGTCGAAGGCGAGCCCCTGGGCCCATTCGAAGGCCGCCATCTCGGCGAGCCAGGGGTCGGCGGAATAGGGCGGCGTATGGCGCAGGAATTCCGTGAGTTGTCGGCTGAACCAGCGCACGGACGGGTGGGTGGACGGATGGGCGTCGATATAGGCCCGGCCCAGGTGGTCGAACTCCTCGTCGCCGATGAGCGTGTGCAAGCCGGTGAAATTGTCCTGGAGCACTTCCAGCAGTCGCAGGCGGTAACCGTCCACGTACACCTTCACCCGCTCCTCGGCGCCGGCCTTGGCGTTGCCCACCACCTGGCCTTGCATGTCGAGGCGGTTGCCCAGCATGCAGTCCTTGAAAGACTCTTCCAAACTGAGTAGTGATTTCATGGTGTCATTCTGAGCGCGACGTCCTGTCGCGGTTGCACTCCACTTTGCGCCGCCTGTGCCTTCAGGATGGGCTCGGCGATGCGCCGCGCCTGGTCCACTTCCGCCAGCAGTTCTTCCAATGGCGGGATGTTCGCGTCCCGCTCGATCATGGTGGAGACGGGGCCGAAATGCCGCACCGCCTCGGCATAGAGTTCCCAGACTCCACCGATGATGGGCTGGTCATGGGTGTCCACGATGATGTTGCCATTGTAGGTGTGCCCCGCCAAGTGGAACTGGTGCACCCTCACCGCCGGCACGCCGCGCAAATAAGCGCGCGGGTCGAAGCCGTGGTTGCTGCTGCTCACATAGATGTTGTTCACGTCCAGCAGGATCAGGCAGTCCGCGGCTCCCGCGATGGCGCCCAGGAATTCCCACTCGCTCATGGCCGACTGGGTGTAGGTCACGTAGCTGGAGACGTTCTCCAGCAGGATTTGGGTTCCCAGGTAGTCCTGCACCCGACGCACCCGTTCCGCCACGTGACGCACGGCTTCCTCGGTGTAGGGCAGGGGCATCAGGTCGTGGAGGTTCTTGCCAGCGACGCCGGTCCAGCAGAGGTGGTCGGAGATCCAGCGGGGTTCGACGCGCTGCGCCAGCGCCTTCAGGCGCTTCAGGTAATCCATGTCCAGGGGGTCGAGGCTGCCGATGGACAGCGACACCCCGTGCATCACCATGGGATAGAGCGCGCGGATGCGATCGAGATAATGCAGCGGCTTGCCGCCGTCCACCATGTAGTTCTCGGAAATGATCTCGAACCAGTCCACGGCGGGCCGCTCGGCGAGCACCGCATCGTAATGGTCGATGCGAAGCCCCAGCCCGTAGCCGAGATAAGGACGTGACGCGGCCTGTGTTTTGCTGTTCACGATGAGATTCTACCCGCCGGTAAAAAGAACGGCCCGGTCGCCTGTGAAGACGACCGGGCCGCCCTGTTCAAGCCTTCAAGCGTGGCGGATTACTTGCCGCCCGCGGCCTGGAACTTGCCGCCGGCCTTGTCGCAGTCGGCCTTGGTCATGGTGGCGAAACCCTTGCCCTTGCAGGAGTTCTGACCCTTACATGCATGGTCGGCGCTCTTACACTCGCTCTTGCCCTTGCAGGAATTGCCGCCCATGCACTTGCCCGTGGCGGCGCCGGCGTCGGCGGCGGTGGCGAGCGGGGCCAGCAGGAACAGGCTGGCGGCAACGGCGGCGATGGCAATACCGGAAGCTTTGGTCGCGTTCATGATGTCAATCCTCTATAGAGTGTGTTGATTATGGGTATACCCACTAAACATGCCGGATGCGGATAGCTCCCCGTCCCCCAGCGGCGCTCTCCCTACGGAGCCTTTGCCGCCAGGACCGAGTTCCGTATCACGGCCGGCCACGGTTTCCCGTAGGCCATCGGGATACGCACCACGGGAGTATCGGGATGCAGCGCTGCCTCTCGTTCCCCCTGGAATCCAGACCCGGTTGGGTCGTATTTATTACACTGATGCGGTCCGGAAAGCCAATATGACATTCCGACTATGGCTCCAGATGGTTATTATCTGTGCATGCCTTTCAGCGGAGGGGAAATCCCTTACCTGAGTAAATCAGTAAGATAATTGGGGGTACGCTATGCCGACGCAGCAGCCGCAGAAAACGGGCCAAGAACACCATCACCGCCACGTGCATGCCACGGCGCACGCACCGGGCCATACGCCGGGCGAGGAAGGTTCATCGCGGTTATGGCTCTACGGCGGCGTCGCCCTCCTGATCGTCGCCATCGTTTACGTGGGGATCATCATGACGCACAAGACCGGCAAGCCCGTGGCGGCCGGCATGCCCACGCCTGATGCCCAGATGCAATTCGATCCCGCCAATGATGCCTCAGGCATCGCATCGGGACCCGACAAGGCCACGGTGGTAGTGCGCGAATTCGCCGACTTCCAGTGCCCTGCTTGCGGCGGTTTTGAGCCGGCGGTGGAGCAGTTGCGCAAGGAATACGTGGACACCGGCATGGTGCGCTTCATTTTCTTCGACATGCCGCTGGAGCAGCACAAGAACGCCGTGGGGGCGGCGCAGGCGGCCCGCTGCGGCGGAGAGCAGAGCCACTACTGGCAGATGCACGACGCGCTGTACGCCCACCAAGCGGATTGGGCCGAGAAGGCCGATCCGCTGAACGATTTCCAGTCCATCGCGCAGTCCACCGGCATCGACGGCGGCGCCTTGTTGCGCTGTCTGCGTGCCGGATCGGAGCACGAGGCGGTGATCCGCAGCAGCGGCTACGGCGAGGCCCTGGGGATACGCGCCACGCCCACCTTCGCCGTGAACGGCGACCTCTATTCGGGCTCTATCACCTACGCCCAGCTGAAGACCCTGGTGGACACGGAGCTCAACGGCGGAACGCACTGAGCGGCCATGGCCGAGTACCGCATGCAGGGCAGCGATCTCTACGATCGCAACAAGAATCGCCTGGGGTACGCCCGCGACAACACGGTGTTCGATGCCGTCAACCGTCGCCTGGGTTATCTGCGTGGCAACGACATCTACGACGCCACCAACCGTCGCATGGCGTACATCCGCGACCTGGATGTCTACAGCTCCACCAATAACCGTCTGGGCCGCATCGAGGACTTCCAGAAGCGCATCGAGAAGGCGCCGGAAGGGCCGGTAGCCGTGGCTTTGTTGATGCTACTGGGGAAATCTGCGGACGAATGAGGCCTAGGCAAGACCCGCCCGCCGCTTGATACAGGCGAGATAGGACCGCTCATCCGGCAGGCGGTTTTCACGCTGTGCCCGCCACAGGGTTTCCCCCAGGCATTCCAGCATCTCGTGTTCCGCGCGCATCACGTCCCCGGTCTGCTTGAGCAGCGCTTCGTAAGTGGCCTTTATCCCCGAGGGCCGGTCGATGGAGACCTGCTCACGGACGGCGATGTGCATCCCCATGTGCAGGAAGGGATTGGTCTCGCCCCCTTCCGGTAGCCAGTCCTTGTCCAGGGTCTTACCCGCGTCGTCCAGCATGGCATGGTATTCCGGATGCAAGCGGATCACGTCGGCGACGATCGTCTCCAGGGCGGTGAGCGGAGCGCCGTCCCGCATCTTGCGCCAGACCTCGAAGAAGGTTTGACGCGTATCGCTTCGGCTTTCGCCATGGAGGGACATCAGCACCTCGCCTTCTTCTTGGGTTTCTTAGCCCGCTTCTCCAAGACGAGCGGCACTTTCTTCTCGGATTTGGTCTTGTGCTTGTACTCGCAGAGGTCCCGGATGACGCACTCGGGACATTCCGGCTTGCGCGCCTTGCACACATAACGCCCGTGCAGGATCAGCCAGTGGTGGGCATCCTGCTTGAATTCATCGGGCGTGACTTCCAGCAGTTTGTCCTCCACCGCCCGCACGTCCTTGCCCGGCGCGAGGCCGGTGCGGTTCGCCACCCGGAAGATGTGGGTGTCCACGGCGATGGTGGGCTCGCCGAAGGCGGTGTTGAGCACCACATTGGCGGTCTTGCGCCCCACGCCGGGGAGCGCCTCCAGGGCTTCCCGCGCCCGGGGCACCTCGCCGCCGTGCCTTTCCAGGAGGATTTTCGCCGCGGCGATGAGGTTCTTCGCCTTGGTGTTGTAGAGGCCGATGGTCTTGATGTATTCCTTGAGTTCGTTTTCTCCCAGCGCCAGCAGCGCCGCCGGCGTGTTGGCCGCAGGAAAGAGCTTCGCCGTCGCCAGGTTCACGCTCTTGTCCGTGGCTTGGGCCGATAGCGCCACCGACACCAGCAGTTCGTAGGGCGTCTGGTATTTAAGTTCCGTAGTGGGCTTGGGGTTGGCAGCCTTGAGGCGTTCGTAAAGTTCGACGCGTACTGCGGGTTTCATGAGGGTTTCTTCGCCAGTTGCGTGCGCCGCGCCTTCACCCGCGCCACCGCCGCGGCGATCTCCGCCTGGTGATGGCTCTTCAGATCCGTCGGCGGTTTCCGCTTTCTATCCCGTTTCCCGGCCTTGTCCCGGCTGCGGCGCGATCGGTAGCCGGCGTAACGCGAGCGCAACGCCGTGGCCCGTTCCAGACCTCCCATGGGGAACTGCCAGCCCTCCAGGCCCTCGGTCACGCCCTGGGCTGGCGCGAGGCGGATGCAATCCACGGGGCAGGGCGGCAGGCACAGACCGCAACCGGTGCACAGGGCCTCGATGACCGTGTGCATTTCCTTCGGCGCACCGGTAATGGCGTCCACGGGGCAGGCGGCGATGCACTTGGTGCAGCCGATGCAGATGGGTTCCTCGATGAAGGCCACCGTGCCGGGTGCAAACCTGCCTACAGCCGGGTCGAGGGCTTGGGGCGGCGTTCGCAGGAGTTCCGCCAGCGCCTGGATGGTCTCATCGCCACCCGGCGGGCAGCGGTTCAGGGACGTTTCGTGACGGGCCAGGGCCTCGGCATAGGCGCGGCAATCGGGATAGCCGCAGCGGGTGCACTGTGTCTGCGGAAGTAGTGAATCTATCTGGTCTGAGAGTGTCACGGCCGCCTCATAAGCTACTGCGCTTGGCATAACTTCGTTACACGTCGTGTCGGAATCCTCATGTACAGTAAGAGTACACTCCGGTTCCCCCCCCTCCGCGCGCCTCGTTCTGCCTTCGCTCGTGACGCTTCTGAGGCGGCCTTACAGGGAAGGTTGGGAGTTTTACTTGACTCTCATGCCAGGCTGCGCACCGGCGTGAGGTTCGAGGATCCACAGGTCCTTGCCGCCCGGGCCCGCCGCCAGCACCATGCCTTCCGAGACACCGAACTTCATCTTGCGGGGCGCCAGGTTCGCCACCATCACCGTCAGCTTGCCTTCCAGCTGTTCCGGCGCGTAGGCGCTCTTGATGCCGGCGAACACGTTGCGCGTACCTTCGCCGATGTCCAGCGTCAGGCGCAGGAGCTTGTCCGCGCCGTCCACGTACTCTGCCTTGACGATGCGCGCGATGCGCAGGTCCACCTTGGCGAAATCGTCGTAGCTGATCTCAGCGGCGATGGGGTCCATGTTCGTGGCCTTCTTCGAAGTCTTGGTTAAATCTTCTTTTGAAAGTTCTACCATCTGATCGATGGATTTCTTTTCGATGCGGGTCATGAGGTGCTGATAAGCGTTGATCCCGTGACCGTTGGGGAGGAGTTTTCCGGCATCGCTCCAGGTGAGCGGGGGTACACCCAGGAACGCTTCCACCTTTTCCGCGAAACCCGGCAGCACGGGCTTCAAGTAGATCGTCAGCAGCCGGAATGCCTGTATCCCCGCGGAACAATAGGTCTGCAGGTCGGCGCTGCCTGGAGATTTCTTGGCGACATCCCAGGGTTTCCATTCGTCGATTTTCTGGTTGACGCTGTCGGTCAGCTCCATGATTTCCCGCACGGCGCGGGAGTACTCGCGGTTCTCGTAGCATTCCGCGATCAGGCGTGATTTCTCCTGCAGCGCGTCTATGATTTTCTGCGAATCGTTGTTAGTACCGCCGAGCTTCCCCTCGAAGCCCTTGGTCATAAACCCTGAGCAGCGGCTGGCGATGTTCACAAGCTTGCCGACGAGATCGGCATTCACCCGCTGCAGGAAGTCGTCCAGGTTGAGGTCGATGTCGTCGATGCCGGGACCGAGCTTGGCAGCGAAGTAGTAGCGAAGGTATTCCGCGTCCAGGCCGGCGTCGAGGTAGGTGCGCGCCTTGATGAAGGTGCCGCGCGACTTGGACATCTTCTGGCCGTTCACCGTCAGGAAGCCGTGGGCGTAGACCGCCGAAGGCGTGCGGAAGCCTGCGCCCTGCAGCATGGCGGGCCAGAACAGCGAATGGAAATAGATGATGTCCTTGCCGATGAAGTGATAGACCTCGGCTTTGGAGTCGGGCTTCCACCAGTCGTCGAACTTCAGGTCCTTGCGCTTGCCGCAGAGGTTCTTGAAGCTCGCCATGTAGCCGATGGGCGCATCCAGCCAGACGTAGAAATACTTGCCCGGTGCGCCGGGGATCTCGAAGCCGAAGTAGGGCGCGTCCCGGGAGATATCCCAGTCCTGCAGCCCGGCGGCGAACCACTCGTCCAGCTTGCGGGTCACGGCCTCATGCAGGTGGCCCGGCGTGCGGGTCCATTCGCGCAGCATGGTCTCGAAATCGCCGAGCTTGAAGAAGTAGTGCTCCGACTCCCGTTCCACCGGCCGCGTGCCGGAGATCACCGACACCGGGTTCTTGAGGTCCGCCGGCGTGTAGGTGGCGCCGCAGTTCTCGCAGGAGTCGCCGTACTGATCGGGCGTGCCGCAGCGCGGGCATTCGCCCTTGATGAAGCGGTCCGGCAGGAACATCTTCGCCTGCTCGTCGTAGAGCTGCCGTATGGTGCGGACGGCGATATGGCTGGGCTTCGCGTCCTTGAGGTTCCTATATATAAGCGTCGAGAGCTCCCGGTTCTCGTCGGAATGGGTGCTGTGGTAGTTCTCGAAGCGGACGTGGAAGTCCTTGAAGTCCCGCTGGTGCTCCACGCCCACGCCCTGGATGAGCGCCTCGGGGGTGATACCGAGCTCCCGGGCCTTCAGCATGATGGGGGTGCCGTGGGCGTCGTCCGCCGAGACGAACAGGCAGCGGTTGCCGGCCATGTTTTGGTAGCGCACCCAGATGTCCGTCTGGATGTTGCCCACCATGTGGCCCAGGTGCAGGGGGCCGTTGGCGTAGGTGAGGGCGTAGGTGACGAGGATGTCGCGGGGCTTCTGCGGCATGGGGCGGGTATCGTTGCGCGTTCGCGTTTCTTATGCTGAGCGTGGAATTATGCCATAGCCCGCCATCCGGGCCGCGCGCTGCGGGCGGGATGCTAGAATGCGCCGCCAGTCACCGCAGCGCATCCTTCCATGAGCAGCGTCAGCCGCGAGAGCATCGAGGCAGCCCTGAAGACCCGGGTCGAGCCGCACCTGGGCACGGATCTCGTCAGCGCCGGCGCGGTACGCGACATCGCCGTCGAGGGTGGCCAGGTCAGCGTGACGCTGGAACTGGGCTTTCCCCTGGGAGATTACCGCGATGAGCTGGCCGCGGACCTGGAGAGCGTGCTGATGGCGGTCCCGGGCGTGGAGCGGGCCGCGGTCCATCCCGGCGTCGCCATCCTTTCCCACGCGGTGCAGCGCAACCTCACGCCGCTACCCGGCATCAAGAACGTCATCGCCGTGGCCTCCGGCAAGGGCGGTGTGGGCAAGTCCACCGTGGCGGTGAACTTAGGCCTGGCGCTGGCCGCCGACGGCGCGAAGGTGGGCATGCTGGACGCGGACATCTACGGCCCCAGCCAGCCGCGCATGCTGGGCCTTTCCGGGCGGCCCTCCAGCAAGGATGGCAAGCACATCGAGCCGATGGTTGGGCACGGGGTGAAGTGCATGTCCATCGGCTTCCTGGTGGACGCGGAACAGCCCATGGTCTGGCGCGGGCCCATGGTGACCCAGGCCCTGGTGCAGTTGATCCGCGACACCCTCTGGGGCGAACTCGACTATCTCGTGGTGGACATGCCCCCGGGTACCGGCGACATTGCCCTCACCCTGTCCCAGCAGGTGCCGGTCTCCGGCGCGGTGATCGTCACCACGCCCCAGGAGATCGCGCTCCTGGACGCCCGCAAGGGCCTCAAGATGTTCCAGAAGGTGGAAGTGGCCATCCTCGGCGTGGTGGAGAACATGGGGACCCATGTGTGCACGAACTGCGGCCACGAGGAGCACATCTTCGGCAGGGGCGGCGGCGAGGGCCTGGCGGTCCAATACCAGGTGCCCTTCCTGGGCAGCCTGCCGCTGGACCTCCAGATCCGCGAGCAGGCCGACGCCGGTAATCCCACGGTGGCGGCGGACCCGCGGGGTACAATCGCGCTCCGTTACCGGGAGATCGCCCGTCGTGTGGCGGCGAAATTGGCCCTGGCGGGGAAAGAATATGCCGGGGCTTTCCCGAAAATAGTTATTGAAGATTGAAGCACAACAGAGAAAAAGGCATGAGCATCAAATCGGACAAGTGGATACGCCGCATGGCGGAGAAGGGCATGATCGAGCCTTTCGAGCCCGGTCAGGTGCGCCAGAACGGCGGCGGCAAGATCGTCTCCTACGGCACCTCCAGCTACGGTTACGACGTGCGCTGCGCCGACGAGTTCAAGATCTTCACCAACATCAACAGCACCATCGTGGACCCAAAGAAGTTCGATGAGCGCAGCTTCGTGGACTTCAAGGGCGAGTGCTGCGTCATCCCGCCCAATTCCTTCGCCCTGGCGCGCACCGTCGAGCTTTTCCGCATCCCGCGCAGCGTCTTGACCGTCTGCCTGGGTAAGTCCACTTACGCCCGCTGCGGCATCATCGTCAACGTCACGCCGCTGGAGCCCGAGTGGGAGGGGCACGTGACGCTGGAGTTCTCCAACACCACGCCGCTCCCTGCCAAGATCTACGCCAACGAGGGCGTGGCGCAAATGCTGTTCTTCGAGTCCGATGAGGTCTGCGAGACCTCTTATAAGGACCGGGGCGGCAAGTATCAAGGACAGAAGGGAGTGACCCTGCCTAAAACCTGAGCTTTACGGCTGTTCCGGCGCAGTGGCGGCAGCGGGTGCCGTCCCATCAAACGAGACGGTCGTGAGGTTCAGGGTGTAGGTGTCCTCGTTGGGCTCACGCTGCTGGATCTGCACCGGCAAATAGTGCAATTCCGGGCTCTGCCAGAAATCCATCACACGGGTCTCGCCCTTGTCCTGGCGCTCCAACACCTGGGTCTCGTACTTGCCCGCGGGGGTCCGGACCGCGACGTCCGGCAACTTTTTGGGGGTGAAGCTCGTGAGGGTGCCGTGGTTCAGCACCTGGTACTCCTGCTGCAGGTTACCGGCTTCGTTGTCGAGGGACAGGATGAGTTGGATCAGGAACCGGTCCGAGACCCCGGGACTGAGTGTATTAACATGCTTCCGGCCGTTGTCGTCGCTGTGGGCCAGGTTCTTGCTCCAGTCGAACTGGATGGTCTCGGTCTTGTCGTGCTTGCCTCCGTTGCGCACGTAATCGTATTCCAAGGGGCGAGGGCGGCCGTCCACCATTTCAAAGCGGCTGGTCTCCACGATCACGTCCTTGAAGAACATCGCGGCGAGACCGATGGCGTGGCTCTCCGATTTGTAGGTATAGCTGCCGTCGGCGTCGCGTGTCAGAGTCATCTTGCAGGCCAGCGTGCCGAGGCTCACGGCGCCCTCGTAGGTGGCCGTGAAGGGCCGCACCACGATGCTCCCGGCTTCCACTGCGGTCGCCGCCGCCATCAGCGCAAATCCCATGATCCAGTTCTTCATGCGCGTATCCGTTTTCCCCAGGCGAACACTTTAGGCCGGCTCAGGGGGGCGCCGTCAAACAGCGGCGATTGTCCAGGGAGTTCAAGTCTTCCTGACGCGTACCAGCCGATCACTGTCGGATAGAGCTCGTGTTCCCGGCTCTGTACCCGGGCGCGGAGCGTCAACTCCGTGTCATCTTTCTTCACCGGTACTTCTGCCTGGGCGACGACGGCGCCCGCGTCCAGTTCTTCTATGACGAAGTGCACGCTGCATCCGTGAACCGGGTCGCCGGTCTCCAGCACCCGCCGGTGAGTGTGCAGGCCGCGGTATTTGGGCAGGAGGGAAGGGTGGATGTTGAGCATGCGGCCGCGGTAACGGTGCACCAGTTGGTCGCTGAGGATGCGCATGAATCCCGCCAGCACCACGAGCCCCGGTTCGTGGCTGTCCACCGCGGTGGCTAGGGCCCGGTCGTGGGCCGTTCGGTCGGCATAACCCCGGGAGTCGACGATCTCTGTTGTAAGGCCCGCCATTTTCGCCCGCGTCAACGCCGGTGCTTCCGGGCGGTCGCTGATCACCGCGCGCACGCGGACGCCTATGTCGGATTGTCGGTCGAGAATCGCCTGGAGATTGCTGCCCTGGCCCGAGACCAGCACCACCACCGGCAGCGGGGCGCGCGCCGGGGCGGCCGGCATCAGCGGATGACGACGCCGTCGGCGCCGCGGATTACGCGGCCGATGGCCCAGGCCTGTTCTCCCGTCGCCTTCAGGGCTTCCAGGCAGCGAGCGGCGTTCGCGGGGTCCACCACTGCCACCATGCCGATCCCCATGTTGAAGGTGCGGTACATCTCCGGCAGTGCGACGTTCCCCGCGTCCATCAGCCACTGGAACACGGCCGGCCGCGGCCAGGCCTGCGCATCCAGTTCCACGCCCAGGGCGGCCGGCAGCACCCGCGGCACGTTCTCGGTGAGCCCGCCGCCGGTGATGTGGGCGAAGGCGTGCACCGGCACCTCTTCCAGCAGCCTGAGCAGGGATTTCACGTAGATGCGCGTCGGCTCCATGAGCCGGTCGATGAGCGCACGGCCGTCGAGGCGTTCCTCGAAACTCGCGCCGGAGACCGCCAGTATCTTGCGGACCAGAGAATAACCGTTGGAGTGGGGGCCGGAGGAGGCTAGGCCGATGATTGCGTCCCCGTCCTTCACCTTGGAACCGTCGATGATCCTGGCTTTTTCCACCACGCCCACGGCGAAGCCGGCCAGGTCGTAATCCTCCCCCTGGTACATGCCTGGCAATTCCGCCGTCTCGCCACCCACCAACGCGCAGCCCGCGAGTTCGCAGCCTTTGGCGATGCCGGTGATCACGTCGGCAGCGGTATCCACGTCGAGCCGGCCGGTGGCGTAATAGTCGAGGAAGAACAGTGGCTCGGCGCCCTGCACCACGACATCGTTGACGCACATGGCGACGAGATCCTGGCCGATGGTGCCGTGGCGGCCGCTCTCGATGGCGAGCTTGAGCTTGGTGCCGACGCCGTCGGTGCCCGAGACCAGCACTGGTTGCTTGTACTTGGCGGGCAGTTCCACCAGCGCGCCGAACCCGCCGAGCCCGCCCAAGACCTCGGGGCGTTGCGTCCGCGCGGCCGCGGGCTTGATGCGCTCCACGAGTTCGTCGCCCGCTTCGATGTCCACGCCGGCGTCGCGGTAGGTGAGGGGTTTTTTCGCGGTCATGGGGGTTCCCGGGCTGCCAGGCCAAAACCGCTCGCCGGGCGGCGGCTTGAGACGGTATATTCTACACGACGCCTGTTTTCGTCTGTGGGATGCGGGACAATATGCCTGTGAAAGCCCTGCTGCGTGCATCGCTCTGTCTGATCCTTTCCGTCGCGTGTCTCGCGGCCATGCCGCTGCGCGCCGCAGTGGTGGACGGCTTATACGAAGCGCGCGTGCCGGTGGCAGACCAGAGTTCCGCCCAGCGGAACGCCGCGCTGCAACAGGCCTTTGCCGCCGTCTTGGTGAAGGTGAGCGGCACCCGCGCCGCTGCCGGCGCACTCGTGTCCGCGCTTGGCAATCCCAGCCAGTATGTACAGCAATACCGTTACGAGAAAGCGCCCGCGGATCCTGATGCCTCATCTTCGCAGCCGGCTTCGCCTTCGCTGGTGATGTGGGCCAAATTCGACCACACGGTGGTGAACAACGCCCTGCGCGCGGTTCACGCCCCGCAATGGGGGGTGGAGCGTCCGCGTACCCTGGTGTGGCTGGCGTTGGCCGACGTGCCCGGCGGCCGCCTGCTGGCCGCCGCGGACAGCACTTACCTCATGCAGGCGCTCGTCACCGCCGCCCAGCAGCGTGGCGTGCCGCTGGTATTCCCGCAGCTGGACGGTCCCGATAAGGCGGCCATCGGCGTGCTCGACGTCACCGGTTTCAGCATCGAGCGCATCCGTCAGGCCTCTATGCGTTACAAGCCGGATGCCGTACTGGTGGGCAGCATCACGCCCTTCGGTGCCGGCCAATTCGCCGCCCGTTGGCAGCTCATTTCCAGCGACCGCATCGAGAGCTGGGATACGCCGGCGGGAGACGAAGTGCTGGTGGCGGTGGACGGGGTGCAGACCTCTGCCGACCGCTACGCCGTGCGCTACGCCATCGCACCCAATGCGGTCGACCTCGTGGGCGTGCCCTTGCAGGTGGATGACGTCACTTCCCTGGATGCCTACGCCAAGGTTTCCACCTACCTCGCCGGGTTGACTCCGGTGCGCGCCGTGCACGTACAGCGCGTCGCCCAGGGCAGCGTGTATTTCACCCTGGACATCCACGGCAGTTTGGACAACCTGGAATCGGCTCTGGTGCTGGGAGGCGCCATGGCAGCTATCCCCGGGGCAGCGCCCGCGGCGGGAACCAACGCGCCACCCGGCGCGCTGTCGGCTACGCCACTGCATTACAGTTACGCCCCCGGCCCATGAGTTTCGAGACCAAGTTCTGGGTCATCGCCGGTGTCCTGGGGGTCTGCATCCTGCTCTACCTCCTGGGCCCTATCCTCACCCCGTTTTTCATCAGCGCCCTGTTGGCCTGGCTCGGCGACCCGCTGGCGGATCGGCTTGAGGCCTGGAAATTTCCCCGCGGGCTCGCGGTGCTCGTGGTGTTCATCGGCACCATTCTGATCCTGGGTCTGCTGGTCCTGCTCATCGCCCCCATGGTCGGACGCGAGGTGGCGGCGCTTTCCGCCAGCGTTCCCCGGGCGGTGACTTGGTTCCAGAATACCGCCGCTCCCTGGCTCGCGGATCACCTGAATATCGATCCTGAGCGGCTGCGCATCGAGAACCTCTCCAGCGAGATGACCGCGAATCTGGCCAACGCTGGGCAGCTCGCCGGCAACGCCTTGAACGCAGTGGGGCGTTCCGGGCATCTGTTATTCGCTTTCGCCCTCAACCTGCTGCTGGTGCCGGTCGTGACCTTCTACTGGCTCAAGGACTGGGACGTCTTCAAGGCGCGCATCGCGGCCCTCCTGCCGCGCCACCAGGCCCATGACATCCGGCGCATGGCCCATGAATGCCAGCGGGTATTGGCGGCCTTCTTCCGCGGCCAGTTCCTGGTGGTGACCTGCCTAACGGTCGTCTACAGCCTGGGCCTCACCCTCGTGGGCCTCAACGACGGCTTCGCCATCGGTGTCATTGCCGGGATCCTGAGTTTCGTGCCCTACGTGGGCATCGCCACCGGCGTCGTGCTGGCGCTGCTTTCCGCCGTGCTGCAGCCCGGCGGCGGTTGGCTGCCCCTGTGGGTGTTGCTGGTGTTCGGCGTCGGCCAGGCGCTGGACAGCTCGCTGCTGACCCCGCGCCTCGTGGGCGGGCGCATCGGCCTGCATCCCGTGTTAGTGATTTTCGCTATCCTCGCCGGCGGCAAGCTGTTCGGCT